>Ga0207748_1000611_pt1 | contig 17041 bp, 18 predicted proteins | sample HigsolmetaGSP13D_FD_184841 | JGI IMG/M metagenome (GOLD analysis project Ga0207748, IMG submission 184841) | High solid enriched microbial communities from the Joint BioEnergy Institute, USA - SP1-3-D (SPAdes) | ecosystem: Engineered > Bioreactor > SSF (Solid state fermentation) > Aerobic >...
CCCCCCAAATGGCGGGTTTTCCCCTCCCGCTCCAGCTCCAGCTCCAAGCAGGTCCAGCCACCCAGGCACCAGGATTACCGCGATTCTATGTTAAGTCTGGCCCCCGGACGGAGCTGGATACCTCCTCTTTTCAGTTCTTTTCTTCTTGCTTTGGTTTGCACGTCTTGGTCGCGTTGCGGCTCGTCTGTTAAGCCAACAGAGAGATCAGAGTAGCACGAGAACTCGACCAAGGAGCAGTTACGTTTCTTGCATGATACGGATATATTTGTTGCAATCGGGAGTCCTCCCGCATTTCTAGTATCGCCGTCTTGAGATTTCGTCTACTTTCTGCCTGTATTTGACATCTCTCGAGCATCCAGTCTGCAGCACTACACGACATGGCGGTCACCACTCCGCTATGTGTCATCTGCGGAGCAGACATCCCTAACCATCTGATGGGAAACTCGTGGCGAAGAGAGTTTCGCGCAAGTCTGTACCGACCTTCGTCTGACCGGAGGCCCCCTTGACCTCCTATCAAAGGTACTGCGGCTAACTTTCACAGCAGTCCGACGCAGCAATCACCCGGATTCGTATGGAAAACTCATCTTGACCGATGTCGCTGTTCGCAATCGCAATAATAATAGTACCCCAAGTTATGATGACGTATATCCACTTCTGATCGCGATGCCAATGCATCCATATCCTGCATTCCCTTTCCACGAGTTGTGCTGGAAACTGCTCCAGAAAATGCTCCACCCCCATCCTGTTCCACTCGAGCGATTCTACGACATCTGTCTCTCGTGTCCCACCGACAGGAAAGGGTGGCTGGACTGGGGGCATGACTATGGCCAATTGATGGACAGACTTCCCGTGGACCGTTACCCGTGGGAGGACGTTTATGTCGTGGGATATGTCAAGCGGTATCTGGGCGACGAGGACTCACCACTGGCGTACTTCAAGTCTGACCCATTTCACGTACCAGAGATCCAGCAGGCCATTGAAGAGTCTCGGGAGCGCCGGGATTCGAGGAACTTCAGTTCCATCTCTCCGATATTCAGGGGGGAGCCTGACTGCTTTGCACAACTGCCTCAAGAGATACTTGAGTATATACGGATACTTTTGCCATCTCACAGTGTTACTAGCCTACGGATGGCCACGAGATCATTCGCGAGTCTGCCTCTCAACCAGTCGTTCTGGGCCTCGAGGTTCGAACCTTTTAATGAGCGTGGATTCATCTTTGAAGCCAGAGATCCGGAATACAGTACGCCTTCGGAGCAACGAACCCGTGATTGGAAGGCACTTTACCTCAAAACATCATCGAGCGTTGTTTCTTCAAAAGAAATGATGAATAGAAAACGAATTTGGGATTCCATGAGAGATTTGGTGGATCTGCTGCTTGAAAAGCCTTTGGTTGACCCTCACCGGGTGAGAAGTATACAGGGAGTGTTCCCAGGAGATGTGTCGCAGGAAATAGCTATGTGGAGATCAGTTGGAGGTGATCTCGACCCCAGAGAAGGGCCCCCAGCTCCTTCAGGGATGCCCTGCACATCCATTTGGGAGCAGACTGTCTCGTTCCCGACCAAGTTGAGGCGCATGGCGGTTTCAATTCGCACGTTCAACGGCAAGCAGTATGTCTCGGGACTACGGCTGGTCTCGGAAGAACACGATCAAGATCTACTAATCGGATATGTTCTTCCCGGCAAAGAGAAGTACATCGACATCCAAGGTCCGCATGACGAGGGCGGCCAACTGAACGGATTCGTGGTAGCAGTTGGTCCGAGAGGCATACAGGCTCTTCGGATTACGACGACCGCAGGACATATTTCCAAATGGGCAGGTTGTCCCGATGGCCTCCCACAGACTGTTCGACTTTGCATGAAGAACCCTGTTCCTACCTTACGAGCTTCATTTGACGTATGTCTGTAAACTTACCAGACCCATAGAACTACATCAATAACAACATATATAGGGCTTCAAGTTGGTCTCTCTAGCTGTTCCACCAGACTGTGACCCTCTTTTCCCCGATGACCCGAGTGGTCATCATCTTCCTCTCCGTACTACAGGTCTCTGGTACCCAAGCATCCCTGCCGCACACCTGCATCTCCACGGAGACTCCTTTGCGGGACGAGACGTCTCGCTCCGTGAATACCGGCCCCTCGTACACGTTATGTTCGGCGGACCACGCGGAAGGTATCTCAAGAACCTGTGCCGTATCTCAGTCACCGTTTCCAAGGCCGCGATCGTGGGGATGGATTTCTATTATACGGGAGACGGCGTTCCATTCGAGTGTCTCCGGGCTTGCCACTCGACAGCGAGCGCGGATGACTCGGTCAAGACTGCATTTGATATCGACGGGCCGGGTGGGGAGCGCCTGACGGGGTTCCAGGTGGGTGGAGACTTCTTTCTCAGTGCAGCTGGGACAGGGTCCTACAGATATGGAGCTATCACTTCTCTGAAGGTGAGTCTGTCGGCAAGACCCCTTTTTTCCCCTTGACTTTTTGGCTTTAGAATTGCGCTGTCGATATTGATATACTCTTTCACCCGGTTCTGTCAATGTTGGGCCTGTAACTAACGATGTACGATATGACCTGGCAGGTGACGACAAACCGCAACCGCTCCTTCGTCTTCCAACCGAGCGCCGTCCCAATCCTCAAACTTCCCTGCGGCCCATACGTGCGCCAGAAGCCCAAGAAGACCGGGATCACGCCCGGGACGACCATAACGGGAATCTACTTTATGCATGTAGGCGGACTCCACACTCTACACCCTAACTGTGTTACTCTGTTTCCATGATGATGCAACCCAGACCCGTACTGACAACACCAGGACCCCAAATTCGGCATGATAAGCATGGGCCCTATCTCCGAAGACTTGAGCTTGAGAACGGAGGATGATTATGATGTTGATGTCCCACTAATCAACGGCAACGGTGTCGATGCAAATTCAGATGCAGATGCAATCTTCGATGAGATAGTCAGTCTGATTCGAAGTGGAAGTTGAAAAAAAAGGACGAACGTTCGCATTTTGAAAGAACAAAAAGATACCCGGTATTTATCTAGCTCACCTCACCTCACCATGCGATCAATGTGGATATGATACCTACAACCGTTGAAATTGAACAAGTTACAGTCAAACAAGAAAATTGACCTAACCTAACCTCCCTCTCCCCTACGTTCCTACTTTGCTACTTACTCACGGCCCCTTCGTCGTCCATACATATACCCGTTCCGTCTCATATCACAATGGCAATGCTGTTATGTCTATGCGCTAAAGAATAGAAAAAAAGAAACACACATGCATACATATATACAATATCGTAATGTACCTATCTCAGGAAACAATAATGATATGATATGATGCGATCAATATGTCAACATCTTACGGTGGAGGTGTCGAAAGGGAGGGAGGAGGGAGCAGGGGGCAGGGAGAATAGAATAGATCCCCCGTGTAGCTCTGAAACTACCGTGCGTGCAGGGACAGCACAGTGCAGTGCAGTCCATGCATATGTTAATTTTTTTTAAAAAAAAAGTTCGCAGTATATTAGAATTTTTAATCTCCTGCGCAGGGCTCGCTTCCTAGATACACGTGTATACATACCTCAATTACCCTCACCTCTCTCTTTACATAGCTAGGTACAGCACCCAAGTATGAAAAACAAGACTTCCACAACACCGCGACTCAGAGTCAGGACCATAATCACACGTCAATAAACACTGCACTGCATATACATCAGGTAGACGCCACCGTCCTCAGACTACATAGGCCAGATTGCCCTATCTCTGTCTAGCTAGCTTCGACAGATTATAAAAGTCGACCGACTGACTACTGCCAAGCAGCGAGAAGGAAAGGAAAGGAGAGTACACTACACTACGCTACACTACATTATTATTAATGTCGCAGGTCAGCAGACAGAAGACCAACCGACCGACCAACCAGGCCCAGCTATACTTTATACTTTACGACAATGATATTGCTCACTCCTACTCAATTTCACGTGGGACGGAAACGAAAGTTAGTTCTAGAATATACAGTACCGGACAGGGACCCGAAAAAGTTAAGTCACACGCAGAATTTGTTCATCGATTCATTCATGCACTGATTCTGATTTACTGACTGATCCATGGGTTGACATTTATTCAGAGGAGAGCATAGGATAGCAGACAGAAGAAAAACTTAGGCACAGAGCGGTGTAGAGATGATAACAAGACCCCAGAATCCCAAAACAAAAGCTGTGACAGCACAGCGCCCTCTTCCATCTTGAGTGGGCGATAGAGAAGGAAAAAAACAGCGGGAGAAGAGAGAAACGGTATCAGCATCCCACGATCGAGACCATCTAAATACGTGTCATAACATGCCAAAAGGAACCCCATGGTACTCCGAAGATATATTGCTATCGTTGTCTTCCTGACAGTCACTTCTCGGAGACGTATCGGACACGGAAGGGTATCGTGACGCCGTATCTCTGCCCGAGAGATCCTCAAGACGCGCCACGGGGCGACGCAATGTCCGTGGTACTGGAGTCTTCCCGGGAAGGCGAAGTTTCGAATCGATCTCAACTGAAGAGCTCGTGTCGATCCCGCACTGCGGTGGCCCAGCCGTCGCGGCGGGATCCAGACGTAAGGCCAGAACGGATTTATTCCGTTCCGTGTTCCGCTCAGTCAGTGCGTCGAGAGTGGCCTCGTAGGCCTCCGGAGTCATCGGATGAGTGAATGGGACTGCAGAAATACGCCCGCGCAGGGTCAGGTTCTGAGTGGTTTCATAAGCCAGGGAGTCCTCCAGACGTCCCAAGAGAGGATTGGATTCGCCGGATCGTCTAGATGGCGGTATATAGCATTTGCCAGTTCGGCAGCAAGCAGACTAGTAGCTCTGGGCAGACACCATAGCAGGCTGTGACGGACGTGTAAGTAACGTGGTAGATAATAAAAACAGATACCATGTAGATAGATAGCAAGCTTGCACAGAAAGTCTGGGCACCGTGACACAAGGAAGCGGTGATTTGACTTGGCGAGAAAAGAGAGGGGGAAATGAAATTACTTACAGGACTGTTCAGCATGCTGTTTCGCTTGTTTCTGCCCTTCTTGATGTGGTTCTTCAGAGCAGTCGAGTCAAGAGGCTTCAGCAGCTCAAAGCTACACAGGAGCTCGGCGGAGACAGACATAATCGCACCCCAGTTGTCAAATTCACCGCAATACTTTAAAAAGACAAGTTGTCAGCAAGATCGCATAACACAAAGGATGTTGAGGCCAGGGAAGACGGGGAAAAGACTTACGTTAGGGGCAGAGAAGACGGTCACCAAGATCCGATCGCTGAAGAACTCGTAGCCATCCTCTACTACCATGTGCGCCCGGCACACCAGATCAAAATCGTGTCTCTGCAAGAAGTCCATAATAACCTTCCTCCCAAAGCAGTAGCTTACACCCCGCTCGTTAGGCTCCCAGTCTTCCTCCATATCCGCCGGATCACTCCACAACAGGTCGTTGAGGAGACCATAATCGGGAACGTCCGTGGGCCGACCGATCCCACGAATATCGTCCATGTGAGACAGACTCGGCGAGAGCCCACCGTGGACGCAGAATATCTTTCCGGCAACAATGGAGGCGATGGGAAGGCAGTTAAAGGTATCAATAAAGGTCTTCCAGATCTTGATGTTACACCGTCGCTTGCATTCATCATAGAACCCATATACGCGCGTGACGTTGGCACACTCGTGATTACCTCGCAGGAGGAAAAAGTTCTCCGGATATTTGAGCTTATAGCACAACAGGAGCAGGATCGTCTCGAGACTCTGCTTCCCGCGGTCCACATAATCACCCAAGAAGAGGTAGTTTGCCGCTGGCGGGAATCCGCACATCTCAAACAGCCTTATAAGATCCGTATACTGACCGTGGACATCGCCGACGATCTTCACTGGAGCCGACAGCTCTAGCAATGCGGGCTGAGAAAGCAGCAGCTCCCGAGCGGCGGTGCAGATTGCTACTATTTCGGCATTCTTCAGACATACTGTCTTGGTCACCTTGGTGGAATAGCCTGCATCAAGCAGACGCGATATCATATCATCCAGATCGATCGACTTCAATGCGCCCATACCCATTCCTGGAGAACCGGTCTCCAAGGCTGTATTCTGGAGCATTTGGAGGATAGGGTTAAGCTGGTTCTCGCGTTTGATGAGGATGGACTCGCCCGGTGTCTGAGGGGTGGCTGGCGGTACAGACGGAGGTGCGTCCGATACGTGATCAACCTCTCCGCTCTGCTGCGCGGCGTTCACATCCTTATGGCCTCGATTCAGGGAGGTCGACTGGGATGGAGATGGGGGAGGGTCGGGGGCATCGGATCGAGATGCAGCATCTTCGGAGCCTGGAGACTGCGGGGTCTGGGACGAGTTCGAAGGCGACCTACGCGCGCGCCCTCCATTGGAGGGCATACTACCGGTCGACTTCACAGAAGCCGCATCGGACTTGTCGGTTGCGCTGTCGACCTGCGAAAGGCCAGCGTTGGACGCCCTGGGACTGTCGCTGCCGTTGCCGCCCCGCCCCGGGATCTTGGATCGGAGGGAACCTCGAATGGACCGGAGCGACTCCTTGGTATCTGAACGGGAAAAGGACGGATACGACTGCAGAGTGTCCCCGGCCCCCGTGGGGGTCCGCGAGCCACTCTTGGATTGTGACTGACCCATCACAGACCGGCTGGCGGTTTACGGACTTCTGGACCTGGCTGATGGAACTACCGACTGCGGCTCGGACGGGTGAAGAGGACACAGGAGCGGGGGTTCGCGATGGAACAGGAGTCTCCAGACTAGACGTGCAGGTGGCCACTGTTAGGGCGGCTCGAAGAGAGTGGAGAGGAAACAGAGGACACTGGCTTCGACGAAGGAACGAGTTGTCGCCACCGTCTTGCTGGCCGTAGTGAGAGACACCTGGCAAAGCTGCGGGGAGGAGGAGCTGGAGGAGAGAAGCGGGGGAAGAGGGAGAGGGCGGAGGAGATCACCGTCCAGATGCACGGACTCCAGGATCGAGGAATATCAAGGCCTGTCGAAGATCTGGGACTGCCAGAGGAGGACGACGGCGGGCAGACGTTACGGGCTGGCAGATGCTGCAGCCGCAGGTTAGTTCGGGGGCGGAGGGCAAGCACCAGAACCAGAAGTAGGACGGACAGGACGGCGCGACGATTTACTGGCAACGGACCGGCCAGAAAGCACCCCAGGAGCCCGCGGACAATGGGGGAGAGGAGAGCTGTGGGCAGATACCTTTGATTCGATGTCAGCCTGGCGTGGAGAACAAGGGATCTGAGTAGAGAGGGGGGTCCAGGGAAGCAGATACAGCTAGAGAGCGGACGCTCCATGCATCCACCCTGTGGGGAAGGGGAGGGTTGGGAGGATGCGTCATGATGGGCATGGAGGGAGTACCCACGAACCTGGGAAGCAGCAGCTACGGCGAGATGGATGTTGACGGGGGCGTCCGGTCCGGAGGGGCTCTGGAGCGCCGCAGATGGGACGACGAAGATATATACAGGACGAAGAGGAGGATCGCTGCCCAACAAAGGGGTCGATGCCCAGGGAGACGAAGGCGTCGAGAGCAGCGGAGGGTGTTGGAGGCGGTCGTCGTCGCCGTCGCTGCCGCTGCCGGTCTGGATCTTTCGCCCTCGAGTCCCGTGACCGGGAGGCTCCGGGCCAAGCCTCAGCCTCGCCGATCATCGCCGGCCCGCGGGAGACGCTCAGCCACCCGCGCCCTCTGCAAAGTTCAGACCGTCACAGCATCACCAGCAGCGGACGAGCCCAACGGGATCCTGCGATTCCTGCCCCTCGTCCAGCGGGACCACTTCTTCCTCCGTGGCGCAGGAGGCCGGCGTCTCAGGCCCCTGGGGACAGGATGGTGTGCGTCCATCGCGGACTTTGCCGCGCTGACATCAACACCCAGTCTAGACCCGATTGCCGAGTGCCCACTCACCGCTCAAACCAATCCTTGGCGGGGTTGGCCGACAGAATGTACATGTACTTCGTATACCTCTACCGTACATCGCCCATACGTGTTGACTCGGAGAACAACACTTAATCACCTCGTTTCTATAAATACTGTGTGGATATTTGTTTATGTCCGACAGCCAGTAGTGCACTGCAAGACGTGTTCATCTTTCGATCTACAGCAGTTGTGCCCAGCATGCCCGGTGTAGACACGGCAGCTTCTCCTCAGTTGATCAACAGTATCTAGCGTAGTACTTTGTTTCCACCGTACACGTGCTGGATACAGGTAGGCCCTTGTCTCTCGGGGAATTATATCTCTGCCGGTCATTGCTCCAGCACATCCACCTCCACCAACAGCGTGGCACACCACAATAGTGATCCTCAATCCGGCAAGTATAGAGCATCTTTCTCTGTACCAGACACCGACCCGTCCGGTGTCACGATGACCAATCCTGGCCGCTTCACGCTGCGTCTGCCAGTGGAAGCGCATCCCACCTCGTGATGTTCAACTTTCAGCGCGTTGCCATCGTCTAATGGACGTATCATCCGCACTAGAATCTTGGCCCCAGCTCAGCACACCCTATCCCGCAGGACTATCGGATTAATTCTTGCTTTCGCCCAATCGGCAGCAAGTATAAGCCAAAAAGCCCCGAAAAAGAAGCATTCAGAGCACGATCTCAACTGCAGTGCAAAGAAATCCCACGACCGCATATTCTCCGCCTTCCCCGCTCAGGTCCTATTTGACGATGACCTGGACAGACGCCCATCATAGGCTTTCGCACGTAACCTCTTCAGCGTGAGAAGTAAGAGAAGACCGGACAGCAACGGCCAGCGGAAAATCTCCAGGTCGGGAGTCTGGTGTCCAATCACTCCTCAGGCCAAACTGAAATCGCACGTTCCAGCTATTCAACCCGTGACTGCCTCCTTTCTGGCCTCGCGCATGCGGATCTCGTCTGGGGTCTCTTCTAGCTCGATACGCGTGATGTGTTGGCCCGGCACGACGACAAGCCCGATCAGCCGGCTTGTCATGTCCACCTTGACCGTATCTTTTGACGTTCCCGAGCTATCTGCACCGGCGGTAGCAGCGGCTTCTCGGACGGCAGAGGGACTGGGGAAACGGAACTCGTAGGTGCCGGCGAGGATAATGTTCCGGTCCTGGGAGCCAACTCACGTCAGCATACGTCTCTCAGACATTAACTAAGAAACTCTTCATCAAGTCTCTATAGTCTCTGAGAAAAGAACAATTACAATTTGTTCACTGAAGAAAGGAGATACCAACCATATCAGTGCACTTGAACGTCCCGACGAACATGCGTGTGTCGGTGGTGTGGACGCGCAGTGTCCGTCCGATCAGGGACTCGAGGTAGCTGACCGCCTGAGCATTGTCCATCGTGACTATTGTCTCTTATTATTTTGCTAGGTACTTTGCGCTAGGCGTTCGCTGAGCAGGGAAGTATGTAGCCCGCCTCGTGACTCGATCAAGGCAAGAATCGGAAAATAGTGGACCAGCCTCGAGACTAAGACGAACCGCAAGGACAATCTGGTATTTTTCAGAAAAAGACTCAGTAGAAAAACATAAAATCCAATTGAGCGTGCTCTGCCGTTCTTTTGTTATCAGTTGTAAGTACCCGTGTGTACAGCGTACGGAGGCACCAGCAAGGTTCGTCACCTGAAGATTATGAGCAAACGGAGCTTGGTCCCCAAATTCGACACCTCAGGCTAAATTCCTCGTGGGGCGGGCGGGCGTGACCTCCGCGAGGCTCACGCCCTTGGATTGCTTGGGAACCAACCATAATTTATTCCGTAATCCCCGGATCTGCCCGCAGCCCAACAAGCTAAGTATGACGCCAACCGAATCAGTGCATATACCCAAGGAGAAGATATAGAGACAGACATCCAATGTATTCCTGATTGTTTCTAACCGATCCTATCGTTTTCCCCGTGAAGAAACCGACTAGAACACAAGTCGATATCGTTTGTCAAGCTCATTGAGAACAGCAGTAGCCATACTTGTGATTTATCTACACATATGCCGCCTTGGCCGTAGTATCGCTAATAAACAAAATGAATACATGAAATTAAAGCCAAAAGCCCTTCCCGAGAATCACTGCTCCAAAAGGCCTCCCAAGAAACGCCAGGTCCAGAGATCCAAAATAACCAGTGGGTATAAAGAGCTTGTAAAAGATACAGCGCCCCTGCTCTAGGCAGCAGGCGGAGCATGTGCCAGTAGCAGTAGCTGGCATAAAGGAAAGCTGGAACACAGTTCCCACTTCCACTCTATCAACAAATGCAAGGGCCACCTCACGGGGTAGACTGCCGATAAAAAATGTAAAAGGATCAGTCGAAAGAGTCGGTGGCGAGGGCTTCACATCTAGCCAATGCCTCCGACCAATCTCTTATCAGCAAAGGCTGATTCATCGTTTCTTCATTCCATGTCCATCTCAATGTCCATTATCTGTGAATTTGGGCTGCCTGAGCCGCTTTCAGCTGAGCTGATGGTCGACCCAGTCTCAGTTGCATGACCCTGCGTGATGTCGCCATTGACAACACCCATGCTCTCTTTTTGTTGCGAGACGGAGCTCGTGTTTGTTGAGGAAGAGACGGTTCTGGTAGACTTGAAGAACTTGTGCAATGTCTGCTGGCGGGGGTCGATGGGCTCAGGCTCCAAGGGCTGCGGACTCGGAGGCATGGACTCGTCCACGGGAAGGGAAGAGGGTTGTTGTCTCTGCTGCGCGGAGAAGAGCCAGCGGAGTGTGTTTTCTGCTCCCGTCAGATGATGTTCGGACTGAAGATCCTTCCAGAGGGCGTGACGGCGCAGGGTGAATGCTCACCGTAAACAGTCTGGTCGTCTGGGCGATCATTCCTGAATCGTTTCCGTGTCCGGCTGTTAAGGTGCTTCGGAGGCTCATCAATAATGGCGACCGCCCCAGGGAGAGAGGGAGTCGCGCTGGAGGAGACAATTGTCGTAAACGAAGCCTTGCGTTTGAGAGCCATGGCGTCGGCTGAGATGGGAAATGTTGGTGAGGATGGAACAGGAGCAGGGAAGGAATTAGGTTCCTCAGGACTTGACGAGGCTCAGGCCATCTAAGAATCGCGTGGACACGGTCTTTCTGGAGGTTGGTGACGAGGAATGGCGTGTAAAGAGTTGACGCGAAAGAAGAATAGGGAAATCCAGAGGAGACAGAACGCAGAACCAGAGCAAGCAAGGCTGGTATTATCCTTACCGAAAAATTGGAGGTGGTTGGGCGACGCCACGAGAACGGGGGACGCGTCCGGGGTTCGTGACGGTACGAGCACGTGTTTTTGATACGCGGAGAAACGCGCTAGCCCAATGCGGATTGAGTGGCTTTGGATCCAATTGCCTGAGATAGGGATGCCATGATGGCCCTGGGCTGGGAAAAAAAATTATAGTTGGATTCAAGAAGATGCTGCAATCTAGATCCAACCCATTGCTGAGCTGCCATGTGCTTTGGCGGCGGCGGTCTGTTCCTGCAGTCTCCTAGAGCTGTTGTCTCCACCCACTTCCGCGAGCACCGCGCAACGAGGACACGCGACCATGGTAAGCAACTGCACCACAGAAATTTCGAGTACCAACATAAACCACAATTTCTTAGATCGCTGTTCACACATTCCTATAAGAAAGATACATGTGTATGGAGATCTGTTGTCCGTGGTCCCCAATGAGATTGTAGCTAGGTTTGTGGATTGAGATGTGATCAACGAACGCGCTGTGCGGGGAGGCCTGCTACGTAGGTAATCTGTGAATTACATGCATATCAGTCTGCAGGCTGCTAAGGTTTGGTCCACAGGAAAAACACCTTGGAAGACCGTGTTAATGGCTCAATGAGTGGACAATCCCCTCCTGCCCTTGATTTCCATGGCATCGGCATGCCGGGAGTCCTGTTGGCCATAGCTTTCGGCATGCCGCGGGGCACCTAGGCACTCCACCCTGACAACGTCCCCTCCCCCGCTCCCGCTGTCTAGCCAGCCAAACTCTCCACCACCACATCCACTGCAACCAAGTATCCCTTATAGCAATCCTTTCGATACATAAAGCACCCTTGAAAAAGGCAAAAGAAGATGTCATCCAGAGAGCCTACTCACGCGGGATCGTGGTATTCTGGCAATGGCCAGACTCTCACTCGTCAGCTTGATCAATGGCTTGCCCAGGTCCCCGATGAGATAGAGGGCCTGGGAAAGCTCCCACTTCCCGGTGCCAGAGTGATCATTGCTCCGTAGGTGACACTTCCTCCTATCGTATCGGGGCTATGTACTGATCTCTCAGCCATGCTGGATACGCATACTCGGGGCCGTGTGCTGCCTACGCCTACAAGGCCCTGGACCTGTCTAAGGCGTATGTTACGCTCAACTCTATGCTTTTATTTTCCTAACATTGATGTAGGAAACGCATATTTCTTCTGGGCCCATCTCATCATCATCCACTCTCGACTCTTGCGCTTTCCCAGCTCACGTCATACCGGACCCCGCTTTCGGACGACCCTCTCCCGCTTGATACCGAGCTTATCGCCAAGCTTCTTTCCACTAAGGCTGTTAAGCAAAACGGATCAACTATCAGCTTCACGACCATGTCACGCGCTGTCGATGAGGCCGAACACAGTCTTGAGCTTCATCTGCCATATATCCACCGCCTCTTGCAACTTCAGCATCCCGACAAGCCGGCTTCCCAGTACCCACCCCTAGTTCCGATCATGGTCGGAAGCACCTCTGCTTCCACTGAGCGTGCATTTGGATCTCTCCTTGCCCCCTATCTTGAAGATCCGACCAATGCGTTTATCATAAGTTCTGATTTCTGCCACTGGGGGCTCCGCTTCCAATACACATACTATGTCCCACAGGCCCCAACTCCGGGACCAACCCTTCCTCTGTCGTACGACTCACTTCCCCAGCCCTCCGCGAGCTTAGAATCAGTAGATGAGACCATCGAGTCCGTCTCTGCCGGTCATTCTCTACGCCATCGTGACCGCATCGGTCGCAACGAACCTGCCATTCATGAGAGCATTTCAGCTTTCGACATGGCCACTATGGCGGCTATCGCCACGGGTAAGACGGACAAATTCCTCGATACAATATATCGCACCGGAAACACGGTGTGCGGACGTCATCCGATTGGCGTAATTATGGCAGCTCTGGAGGAGGTTACAGCCAAATCCGAGGAGGGCACGAAGGGCAAATTTCACTTCGTCAGATACGAGCGGAGCTCAGATGTGATTTCGGTATCGGATAGCTCTGTGAGCTACGTTTCTGCGTTTGCAGTGTTATAAGGAGGATAGCGGACTTGACTTATGTCGGATGTCCTTTTTCTTAGCTACGAACATTGTAACGCAATGAGCACTCCAGTTCTGCTGCACGTTGGGCGCGGTGTTTAACGTCGGATAGAGAAGCCTGGTTATTTCGTGATAGAGCGGAATTATCTGGGTATCTGAATTATGCCGTCCTTCACTCAGCAGGAAGGTCATGCTCAACTGCTCTCCTTTACAGGTAGTCGTCAAACTCGGTCAGGAATGTTTTTGTTCTCAATTTCCTTCTGAATAAGCAAATAAAGCCAGTGAAATCTTAATCTGAATGCCTGGACTGCATATTTTGTCATTGCTGCATGTTAGGCATATACACATAGTTGTATACACATAGTTCTCCCGCATATCAACTTCTCCGCCTTAACCTCTAGTCATCCAACGTGGTCAGATTGATGCGGCGGATCGATAATATCGGAGTGAGGGGGTGGCGGGATAGCATACTCCTCATCACCTCCCGAGTCTATTTCAACATAGCCACCCCTCTCACTTTCGTCCTCGCTTTCTTCCAATTGCGGTCTGTAGAAGCCTCGATTTCGAATACAGCACCCACATTCCATCGTGCAATGAGAGCGACATGGCTTCCTCTCCGTATTCCGCGGTCGCAGACAACAGCCGCATTCCCGACAACAGCAGCCTCCGCGTCCCGCGCACTGACGACGCGTTAAGTCCGAGTCATAATCGTACTTCTCCTTTTCGTCTTCCCGTATCAGAAGTCCGAGAGGCTTTCTGCACTCGTGCCGGTACTTTTCCCTCTGGTTCACCCAAAAATCCTTGTTGAGCCGTTTCAGCTCCCTTTCCCACTTTTTGATCTTTGCAGGTGGCTCTGCCCCAGTGATGAAGACCTGGGATTTCTCCTTCCAAGCGGCGATCTCTTCTTTGGGGTAGATTTCTCGCTGTACGATTTCAATATCCTTCCAACAGAGTTCTATATCACAATTGATCTACTTATGCTGCTCTTCGAGAGATCTGCGGGACGTAAACATCTTTTCGAGGTGCTGCACATATGTGGACAGTGTGGAGTATCCAGTAGTCAAATTGTTCCTCAATCCACGCGAAAAAGCCCATTTTGAGGGAGTTATGGACGCAAACAAAACAAATATGTATTAAGCGTCAGAAAGAAGTGTCGATAGCGAGTTGGAGAGAGCTGGCAAACGAAGCAGGATCTTGAAACGAGATGAACGTGACCCCGGGGATTAGGGAACGCAGGGTTGTGATAGACTTTTCTCGATCGATCGTCTCCTAATAATATCCGCGATGAATAACCGCTAATTGATAACAGACGTGGAGGAACTTTGGAAGATGTTTGTGTGATATCGTTGAAGTCACTTCGTAGGTATTCTGTAGTTTTGGGGATGTTTGAACTGAGCAGGGAATGAAACTGAGCGAAATATGTTCTATCCTACGTAATGCGATATTGGAGGACCGTTAAAAAATGATCTCAAAACTTGGGTACGATGAAGTGCATTTTGCCTGTACCGATCCCCAGAGAGGATTAGTACCCAAGTTACCACTGAAACAGATTAGTCATCACCTATACGGTCTAACACAGCGAGAATGATGTGAATGGGTCGTCAATAAGCTCAGTCTTTCTGGACAAGAACACCAAATATGTCTAGCAGTGCACAATATTAGGTACATGGTCTAGTGGTATGAGCGATAACGCTGCTCTTGTGTATTGCTTTTCCTTTGGTCGAACTTGTACTGTAGCTAGATGCTGATAGAATATGGCAGAGAGTGTAGCAACAAAGAGGTTATTGCAGATCAAACTCAGAAACTATCCTGTAGTTTCTAATGCAAGAAGAATATTCGATAAAGAATTCCGTCGGACCTAGTGAAGATCCTGAGGCGACCTCGGGGCTCGCGTCTAATCAAGGCTACAGTGCCTTGATCAATTGATATAGCATAGTACACACATCCAGCATGCTCACTGTTGCACAGATGGTCTATGTAATACTGCAGCCCTCCATCCGGGATACTGTTACTATAGGAGCACGATCATTATAGAACGATGAAACATGGCATCCCTCCCTTTTACCTTTAATCGATTGATGGACTATAGAGGGAAACAGAGGAAGACCAAGGAAACAAAAAAACAGCAGAATGCGAAGGTAGCTTTTGGAACAATTGATTATGGACTTGCTTCAGTTTTATCTTTTTTTCCCTCTTGCTAGGTTTGCTTCTTGGAAGCAACCGAAAATGGGCACATGGCCGCACTGCTCCGGTGGAAGCTGGCAAAGTATTCGGGGAATCTGGCATCTAGGTCTCGTGTCTCCTTGTCATGCTGGGCCTTCTCGGCCGCGGTCCTGCTGCGGAGCAATTCTTGGTAACTAACTGTGGGATCAGGCAGGAAGGTTTCGGCGAACCAGATGAATGTCCCGAGAATAAAGATGATGATATGGGCTCTAAGGGTTTGAGGCAGCGCGACAGAGATGGGAATGGCGCGTCCCAGCGGACGCAGAGGCCGCGGAAAGAAACGAAAAGCGAACTGATCGAAGAGGGCTTCAACGATCATGTGGCCCTCGTCCGTCACCATCAGATGCTCATTCTCGATCTTCTCGCAAAATCGGACCATGCCTTCCCAATCGTCTGGGAAGCCCTCGAGGGGCACGCGGTTCTCAGCGTAGAAGAGCTTGGACATCTCGCGCCAGAAGATGAATGCGGCGATCTTCTGCTTCTCGGAGAAGCCAGGCAGACGCAGACGCTTGCGAAAGCGGTCGACTGAGGTAGCGGTAAAACAGAGGACGTAGAGGTAGTCCTCCATGTGAGAGAAATTGCCGGGATATCTCTGAGCATAGTGTTCGTGCAGTTTGTTGATGGCTTCGACAGACTTGCACGTTTCCGGATGGGACGGGCCATAGTACCACCAGATGGAGTTGTTGTACTGCGTCTGATGCATGCGATCAGTGGCACGATGAAGGACCTTGCCGCCGTCCTCACGCCAGACCACCTGGGCACCCCAGGGGTTCGCGACGAAGTTGGAGAAGGTCGATGCATAGATCAAATTCTGCATGAACTCTCCCGCGCCGTATTCAATGGATAACCGCCAGATCTTTTCATATTCGGTATATGGATTGGAGGCTTCAATTTCCTTTTTGATCCACTTGTAAGGTTTAACGTTGGCATTATTGGAATTACGTCTCATGATGACTGCAGACAGATATGCGAGGAAGAGGATTGGAATGATGGTTCAAACAAAGAAACACACTGGAAACAAATGCTAATTGGACAGATAAACAACTATCTTGACGAATTTGGTCTTGAACGAAAATGCAGAGGTTCCTGGAAAGAAGAATTCCTGTCGAGGGTCTAGAGATATATATTCAACATCATGCCGCGAAGCTCGGCGGTGTAGCTGTCCGGAAACGCAGCACCGATCCTTTCCCGAGTAACCACCTGCATGGTGAAACCAGCAATGTGGAGAAATTGGCAGTCTCGGGTGAGACAGCTTTCTCCAGCAGAAGATCGAGAGTCAAATATAGAAGGGGTCCATGATTGTGATGTCCATCTCTGACCTCGGCGGTCGGTTGATCGACGCGACAACACCCATCGGAACCCCCAGCAAGTGTTAGTAAGCGGAAGCACGGAACGTAACGTAATCTATAAGCGAGCTGGCCACATAAGCGAGCTGGCCACCTACCCACTGCCAAATCTATTCAAACTGCAATTAGACTATCAACACAGCAAATATTGAAGCTATATACACTATATATCAATTACTTAGCGCCTAGAGCATTGCACCCTAGTATGACCTACTATATTACATGTGCTGCACGTTGGTGGTGCCCGCTTT
>Ga0207748_1000614_pt1 | contig 16869 bp, 15 predicted proteins | sample HigsolmetaGSP13D_FD_184841 | JGI IMG/M metagenome (GOLD analysis project Ga0207748, IMG submission 184841) | High solid enriched microbial communities from the Joint BioEnergy Institute, USA - SP1-3-D (SPAdes) | ecosystem: Engineered > Bioreactor > SSF (Solid state fermentation) > Aerobic >...
CGCTAAGCAATTGATATATAGTGTATATAGCTTCAATACTTGCAGCGTTGATAGTCTAATTGCAATTTGAAAATATTTGGTAGTGGTTGGGTGGCCCGTTCGGTGGTGTGGCCCGCTCGGTGGTTGATTACGTTATGCATAGTTCTAAGCAGCCCACCCGCACTGCACGAGCCACTTCCAACATCAACCTTATCCTACTCAAGCTCTTCAGTGAGACATCATCCATCTATTTTATCATTTCTGGAAAGAAGTATGTGTGTATTCTGAGATACGGTTCTTTGCTTCCAGTCTGAGTAAACGTACTATGTACCTACTACAGAAGTAGATACATAGCGAGACCTCATGAACTGGAAACTTCAAATGACGTACTGCAATCATATATATTTTCCGCAACATATTCCGAATGCTTCTCCTGCCTGTAGCACCTCTTTGGAAATCTTTACACCACAATTACTTCTTGCTGCGATTGGCGAAATAGATACCTAACGCACATGCAATGAAACGCAGCCAATCCCCGGGACTTTTTGCAGAAGACGAACCCTCTTTGAAAAGGAGAAGCAGAAACCGAGATATCAGTCTTCCGTCGTCGCTGAATATTCCTGTTTCTCCCCCAAGGAAGAAGAGATCTGTACCAAAGCAGAATAGAGATGATGGAACTTCCATCTCTACATCTCAGCCTCCCTCAAGAGTCGAGGGACAACTCTCGGCTGCGGACACAACATCCAAAACTACATACAACCCTCCCAACACTCCTACTAATCAGGAAGACAACAACAAAGACAAAGACAACGACAACGACACCATCAGCCTAGCAGCCATCGAAGCCGGCCGCATAAAAGTCTCTGATCCCGTCTCCATCTTCTTCTCCCGCCTCGCGCAGGCCGCGGCCAAGCGTCCCGTATCCGTTCCTCCCGGGCAGGGCATCCCCCGCATCCCCCACGCCGACTGGATGGACCTCTATCTCCGCAACCAGCACCCGCACGGCCGGCACTTTGTCATCCACCAGCACGACCACCCCGTCGCGGGCACGCACTACGATCTGCGGTTGCAGATCTCCGAGACGAGCTCGGTCAGCTGGGCGGTTATGTACGGGGTGCCGGGGAATCCGAACAGTCGGCGGCTGAATCGGAATGCGACGGAGACGAGGGTGCATTGTTTGTGGGTAAGTACTGTATTATCTAAGTATATATTATCTATGTATTGTGCTTTAATCGAGTTCCTGTTGTCGCTGGGTAATTGATATAATCACCTTTCACAATTCTCTCCTTTCCCATTTACCTATTTAGGTATATCATACACGTGCTAAAAGTATCTTCGCAGAACCACCTTATTGAGACTGCTTCCCCCGCAACAGGCAGCATGCTCATCTGGGACACCGGAGAATATTCTGTCCTCCCGAACCGTACAGACGAGAAGTTACCCGAGACAGATGACTCCTGCTCAGAGACCTCAGAAGATTCGTTCATGTCTTCTGAAGAGATACCAGAAAACGAGAAGCTCAAAGAAGCGTTTCGGAATGTACGTTCTTAAAGATATAAGTCCTCAGGATCATATTCATATATTGCTTCTAATCTCTTTTTCAGCGCAAGATCCGCCTCCGCCTCCACGGCACCCGTCTTCCACCCAACTACACGATCACCATGCGTCTCTCATCTCTGGATAATAGTAATCCTCGCGCCCAACCTGGGAGAATCCCCCGCAAGCGTCGAAGACGGACTCAACCTTCCAGCACACTGTCAACAACCTCATCATCATCCCCATCCCCATCACCTCCTCTAGACACAGCCGTAGAAACACCTAAACCCGACCCCGAACTCGATGACGAAGTCGGCTCAGCATCAGCCTCTGACGACGACGAAGACGAAAAGACCCGCCTCACGAACGCTTACCCCGGCGCCACAAACTCCATCGGCTCCATCCACCAGCGTCGATGGTTTATCACGCTCGACCGGGAGAGTAGTGGCTTCGAGCCTGTCCCTTCAACTGCGTCGTCGAAGTCAAGCGGGAAGAAAACCTGGGTGCGGAAACGGAGTGCTGAAGGTGAGTTGTTGGGTTTCGAACCGTTTTATGTACGCGGGCCGGAGGTCGAGAGGAGTGTGGTGACGGGGAGGCTGGCGAGGGAGGTGCTTGAAGATGAGGGGGTCGAGGGGTTCGTGAGGAGGAGGGGGTGGAGGCCTGTTCTGGAATGAAGTGAGTGCATTTGTTTTTGTCCAAAAATTACCGCCCGACAACAAAAAGAGGCCAATGCCGCTGATTGCGGCGGAACTGGTATTTTGGTGTCCATAATTTCTAAACTTTAACTGGCCCTTCCTGATGATCTTGCTGAATACCCCGTTAATTGGGATGTGAATCTTGTTTTGACGCTCATCCCTGGAGCTGGTATTGCCTGCTGCACTATTGACTCTAAGATTGACTAATAATTTGTTAAAGGGAACAAGGACCCAGAGAAAAAAAACACTGTTTAAGGCATACGGCCTGAACACACGAGTGGATCGACCTGACGACCATTGCGCGATCGTTACGGTCGTGTGCATTCAAATGAGGCTGAGATTTTGAGCACATAGCCCCCATGTTCTCAGCCTCAAACTCCACCCGCAAACAGATTTAAATATTGAACAACCTCCCAACGGCCTTTCAACTATGGAATATATACTCTCGTCTCACAAATGGTTAACCCAACTCCGCAGCGTTTTCCCATCAAAGAGGCCGAAGCATTACTGGGGCACTCGGTGGAAGGCCGCCTGCGAATCGCTCAACAGAAAAGCGATCTGCGGCAACACCCTACTCAACCTACCTGCGACGCAACTTCTTTGCAATACTTCTTGCCTTAATTTACACCATCTTTGCCGTGTTTTCCTGGACCATAATCGTCGTTCTGTCCATTCATCTTATCGGAGTACATTCGTATGGGGTAGACAAATTCTATTATAGAGCGGCGAAAGTTATCAACACGGGTGTTGGGGCTCTCACGATCCCCCTAGCCTCTGCAGTCTGCGCGAGAGCAGCGGTCACATATGGGCAACAGCGGCGGCATGGGTTTACTGTCAGGCAAGCAGCGGCACTTGCGAATCAGGGGTGGACAAGTCCAGACGTCTTGCTCCATCTTCTCCATCATATGGGAGTGTCTTACTGCGGCTCGGGATAATCCTCCATTTATTAGGTGGGCAACTCTAGAGATCAGTGTGGAGACCTCCAGGCATTCTAATATTTTGTACAGGCTTCATCATCGCACCCATTCAGCAGCTTCTCTTGTCGCAGAAAACCATTAAAATCCCAACTTGCAATACCAATGGACTCCCTGATTGACGTTCCCGACTTTTTTATTGAAGAAGCTGAAAGCGTCGATCCAAGTATATTCATCGCTGACCTGCGATCTGCGCTGACCACTTCCGCCTCCAATGACATACAACCCAATCTCTGGTTCAATGACGGTATCAATTGCAGCTTGGGCGACGGCTCAATAGTTACATACAGTTTGCTGCCTGTGTCTCCTAGCTGCTTTGCGAGCCGCGGTGGCTCAACCTGGTCAGACCTGACGGAATCCGCTGAGCCATTTGTCGCTCAACTAGCGGCCAATTTCAATACCGGATTGATTAGGCAGTTCCTGCCTCGTTTGAATTCGTCCGTTTCCTTCGAGCCTGTCGATGTACGAGAGTTTCCGACGAGATGTGACCAGTTGCCAGGCGCTTTTTACGTAGAGTACAACGGGACCGTGGACTCATGGGTAACATATAGCCTTCAAGCATGTATGCCTTCAAATCAAACACATTCTACCTGGGCACCCACTCGTCGTCGACAGGATTTAACCGAGACACTCTACCTCAATATCTCAGTCGATATGGACCAATTCCAGAACACGACTGTCTTCAAAGTACAGGCCAACAGCACAGCAGGGTATTTTGAGTTGCCAAATTACCTGAAAACAATAACGGGGCGGGCCCACTCCTGGATCAAGATCAGAATGAGCTCTGTGACATACACTGCCTGTATCAACGATTTGAAGATGAAGTCAACTCGTAAGTTGCGATCCATATCCTCCTAATTTATCTAAGGGTGTGAATTGCTAAATGAAGTAGTGATAAGAATACCGATGATGGCACGCGTATTAAACGTCAATCCTCTAACGACCTCGTTTATAATGACACAGAAAGGGAGCCGGCGGGGACTTTGGAGACATTGCCGAATGAGCCCCCACTGCTTGCCCTTGCTATCGCGCTTTTCGGACAAGGCTCCTACATTGCCACCCGCACCCGCAACCCAATGGCCTATGCAAATGAAACAGAGCCTGGAGAGAGTCTTTGCAGTGTTTCGGTCCCATTGCTTGGCTTGATGCGTAATCGTTATGGCATTCAGACCAATCCGGCAATTGAAAGATGCTTTCGAACTGCAGATACTCCCGTTGTCCCGACCGAGGTCGCATGGTGGTTATCATTATTTTGGCAGGTCTATTATGATGATCTAAACTTGACTTCAATCAATCCTTCAGGGTATCTGATGCAAAAGACCCTGACGGCAGCGATGTACCTAGCACATTCCACCTGGCTGACCAAAGGGCCTGCGGCACGCTTTGGCTCTCTGAAAGTCAGCTACGATTATGGCGATGACATGGATATACCAGCGATCAACCCCGGCGGCATCATTATCGTCTCCGTCCTTCTGGGCTTGTTCATCGTCTCACTTTTCGCGATGGCTTTGTATGCCAGTCACGTTCCGACCTGGACGTCGACCTTTAAAACTCATTCGCCATGATGAGGATCGGCGCCGCGATTGCGGACGATGTGCCTCTGTTGGTGGGAAAGAACGAGGAGGAAATCTACGCCTTGGATCACATCCCAGGATGGATCGGCGGTGCTGAACCGAAGCAGAAGTTGGAAAGCTAGGATTGGGTGCAGAGGCACAGCTGAAGAGCGACAGGAGATATGCATGCTATCCCGGGGATATGCGGATATAATCTAATAATTACCGTTTACTACGGCCAAATGAACATTTCAGTTGATATACTTTATTTTGTTGGAATGACAGTCAGACAATTCTCTAACCTTGAAATTTCTGACCGGAAATTTACCAGACCAATCCATACACTGGCAGGGGTGGTAATCTCACTGTCTACCTAATTCCTGATCGTCCTGATCGACTTGCCATCGAATCTACGCCTTGTCTGGTTTTTTACTGTCTGGTCTGGACCGGTCTGCTCTAGTCTCATGTGTAGGGAGATGGAGGACGCTGATCAAATCGGATCAAACCTGATAAGATATAATGCGGGTTACGGGGCACGAGTACTCCATCTAAGTCACTGAATTGAGTTTGATCTGGCGATCTAGATAGGCATTATTCCTGGTCCAGATACTTCAGATCGGATATCTATACCAGTGAGTGTTGTTCTGTTTTAGGTCAATTTAGTTCGGACATTATCCATCCTGCAGGTAGGAGGGTGGGTCACTGAGTTGTCCTTGTTAATTGCTGTCTAGTTGTCTCAAATAATAAAATGCATGCATGCATATGGTTGAGTGTGGAGATTGCTGTTTCTTCAGCTGATGTCCTTCAATACACATATATACCTGACCTCAGGATCACTCTCAGTTATGTTATTTTTGGAATAAAGCATTCAATGACAAGCTCCAGGCGGGATTTTCGCCCCCCTGAAATGCAAGGGAGATCTGTTTTCATCAGGCAAGGAGAGCTTGACAAACGTCTGGCTGTTTGTGCTTGCTCTCTTAGGTAGTTTCTATCTGCGGAATCTGGTATGGATGATGCATGATGCAGATTTACTATAGGAATCAGCCATATGTGGAAACAGTCGCCAAATCATCATGTCTACCGTCTGTACTACTTACTGCGTAGCCATGCAACTTGCAAATACTAAGCTATTCCCCGCGCCCCCTAAAGACTTAGGTAGCTACGCTGTACATGTACATACCTACCTACCTACCTACCTACCGTGCAGGTAATTATTAGACTGCTAAGGTTAGTCTGCAAAACCATGGCATTCGGCTTGTGGCAGGAATTTGTAAATGGAACTTCTCATGGGCTTTTATTTGCTCCCGCAGACCAAGCTATTAATAATTATTAGTTCCTCGTTAATAATAATAATAATAATAATAATAACAATAACAATAATAATAACAATACCGTAGACCTGGAACCTTGGAATGCCGATTGAACTGTTTGTCACCTGCCTTATTTGTGGGTAAGTAGAAGGCCAAGCTACATTCGTGCATGGTTTAGGTCGGTTGGTTTACAAATTTTCTATGTGCGGGTATTATTGGCTTATCGAGGCTCGAAATGATGTGCTTCCTCCCGGAACAAAACGGGGATAACTAGTACCCCGTGACAAGAGGCGCAACATGGTGACCTCGATTGCAACCCCGGGGATGCCTTATCCACTTGTGTCGTTAGGTATTTAATAATTAAGAAAGCCGAAATCGAGTCATCTGGCAACGGTAACAACCTCCCCTGTACCACTCTGTCGTACTTCTGCGCGGCCGTCATTCCCACAAGGGAAACTGCTGTGACAACTCGAAATAAGGCCACCCTCCCAACTTTCCAGAAGGCGGATAGATAACAAGAGTCTGGACAGCGGAGGAGTCACTGGCGGAGAAAAATGTGACTATGTCTCATCCGGCGTGAGTCATCTCGCGGGCCCGGTGGAGTTCGCGGCCGTGATAGTATCATAGCGCATGCATATTTTTCTTTCCCCGGGATGGGCGCAGGCGACTCGGGAGTAACCCAGTAAATGGTCGATGGAGCGGTCAAGCTTCCGACTCCCCGACCTGCCGCTGTTACCTCTGGCCTGCCTCAGGAAGCTAGGACAGAGGGGCCAATAATAATGATCTCTGGCATTTCATTGCATCCTTCGTTTAGTTCACAGCCGCACATGGCTTTCAGATGACGCGCGCGGGCCATGGCTGGGTCTGGATTTACCGGGGTCCGGCGGGCACGATGGCGCACTCTGCGCGACGCGATCTCTCTGTTGGGTTACAGAAACGGTCGGGATGTGAGGTCCTCGAGGAATTGGAGTATAAGGCGGGTGAGTGACAGTTTGCAGTCATGTCCACTTCAGCTGTCAGGTCCCTTGGAGAAAGCAGACCGTCTTTTCAAAAGCATGTCAGTTAGGTGCCTAGGTATGCTAAGCTTATAATGTGTCTCGATTGGGAGCCATGGTTGGCAGCAGAGGAGAGTAAGGATAGATCGACGCTCTAAAGTACCTGGGAACAAAGTCTTGATAAGCCTCAGCCAATTGAACGGAGAGATCGGGTTTCCGATCTGGCGATAAAATGAGCTCGTCTAGAGCACAGTCGGAGTCCGCTTCAGGTAAGAGAACCATCCCACCGCCCCTGCACCAGCGGCTAGTTCCGCCACTTCTGTGCGAAGCGTCACTGTGCGTGAAGTTGCAAGTTGGCGCAGTAGTCATAGTAAGGGCTGAAGACCACCAAATATCCTTACTACTGTGTAAATGTACGGAACCTGCAAAGCGGTGGTGCCCATGCTGATATTGCCTGCCTTCCCCACCGGCTTCTCTGACAACGCGTGTGCTGTTACGACACGCATGTGGAGTAGCATCCAGTTCTTATCCACCAACTCCACCAGTCGTAATATCATTCATTCATTTTCCTGTTTCTGCCCCATTATGAGTTCTTGTTTCTGAATGAACTGTCATCTCTACAGAACGTCTGCGCGTCCTGATCTAGACAAGAAGGACGAGGCTTGTCAGCATGGCGACAAGCCCGCAGACTGTCTCCCTTGTTGCGGGCTCTCTGGGCCTCTTCCTTGGTTTACTCCTCACTACGCCTGCGCTCCGCAGCATTGCGGCCCGTTTCATTCTGGGAAGGAGACAGCGAACTGGGTATCAACATGCGCAGGAGCTGTATGAAGATCAGGATGGAGTAGCGACCCAGGAATCAGTCAAAGCCTTCTCAGACAAGCGCCAAAGAATAGCTATCGCCGGTCTCTCTGCTGTTGGTTTTGTTGTATCCCTGGCACTCGCCACGATAACCACAAACAGTCCTTGGAGAACGCAGCTGGTCGAGCATTGGCTCCAGGTTGGAGTTTGGGTATGTAATGTGATTGATACGCGGTATTATGAGATGTTTTTCAGCTGCTAGATAGTTAACAATTCTTTGCACAGGTCCTTCTTGCTGTTCAGGCCATCTCCATTTGTGCTGAGCGTTCCTCGACAAAAAGATTTGCGCTGGGTGGCTACGGGTTCATAATCAGCGTACTTGCGATTGCAATTCCGTCTATTGAGATCTATATCTTGTGGTCAACCGGTGCCAGTGTGCCATTTGAGAGTGTCCACAAGGCATTAATAATTATTCAGTTTGTTGCTGCGTTTCTCCAAGCCTTTCTCTATATTCTCCTTCCGCGTCGTCCTGATGTTTTCAAAAATGGAAAGCTTGTGGAGCAGCAGTTCACAGTCTCACTTCTGAGCCGAATAACCTTCGCATGGGCAGACAATCTTCTAAACTTCTCTGTCCGTAATAGGAGACTTGACATTGATGACCTCCCTGAACTGCACTACTCCCTGCGTTCAAAGACGCTCCACTCGGAATTCGACAGTGTAAAGGGATCGCGAAGACTGTGGAAGACCATTATTCTTGCACATTATCCTGCTCTGGTGGAACAATGGCTGCTCACGCTGGTAGCCGCTATTCTGAATTTTGCCCCGCAGCTCGCCTTGCTTGGAATCTTGAGGTCCCTCGAGGCCCGTGGAACAGAAGATTGGGCACCGTGGAAATCTTGGGCTTGGGTATTTGCATTGGGCGTTCTGATGATAATATCGTCCACCCTCGAGGGGCGACTCTACTGGGTTATCTACTCCAATGTTGGCATCCCCATCCTCGAACAGCTTTCTGCTGTGGTATTTGCGAAATCTATGCGTCGGAAAGATATCAAAAATGTGAAACGGTCCAAGGAAGCTGAGCTGGCCAGCTCTGCAAGTCCCAACAGATCTACCTCTAATGGCGCCTCCAAGAAGCCAGCTGACACTGGAGACGACGATGAAGAAGGGGACCTCCAGAAGACCCGCCAGGGCATCATTAATCTTGTCGCAGTTGACTCGAGGCGTGTTTCAGAGTTTGCTACCTACAATTATGTGTTACCATGGGCAATTTTCAAGCTACTGATTGCCTGCACTTTTCTCGTCAAACTCATTGGTTGGAGGCCTCTCTTTGCCGGCCTGGCTGTGTCAGTGATCGTGACGCCCATCAATATCTTTACGGCAAGAAGATATTCTGCCGCTCAGGAGGACCTGATGAAGTACAGAGACCAGAAGCTGGCTATTGTGACTGAGGTGCTACAGGGCATCCGACAGATCAAGTTCTCTGCACTCGAAGACCAGTGGCAGAAAAGGGTCGCGGAGGTCCGCAACACGGAGCTGCAAGCGCAGTGGACAGCGTTTCTCTATGATCTTGGTCTTATCTCGATATGGATCCTGGGTCCACTGATGCTCTCTGCCGTCTCCTTGGCTGTCTATGCCCTGATTCACGGCGAACTGACTGCGTCCGTTGCTTTCACCTCTATATCTATATTTTCATCTTTGGAACTGGCACTTGCTGTTTTGCCCGAGCTGATGTCTAACATGCTCGAAGCTTGGGTCAGCTCGGACCGCATTGAAAAGTATCTTAACGATCCTGAAAAGACGGCAATTACTGTGCCAGCAGAGAGCATATCGTTCGAAGAGGCAGCTGTTGCATGGCCGGCAGACGTGGATGAGCCCACCGAAGAACGCTATGTCCTACGCAATGTCAACCTCAAGTTCCCTCCCAAGGGTCTCAGCGTCATATCAGGAAAGACAGGTTCAGGAAAGAGTCTTCTCCTTGCCTCCATCCTGGGAGAGTGTGATATATTGAGTGGCGTTGTCAGGGTCCCAGTGCCCCCTCCACTTGATGAACGGCATGATGAGTACGCCACGCCTTCCAATTGGATCATTGATTCCGCGATCGCATATGTGGCCCAAATTCCCTGGATTGAGAACGCTACAATCAAGGACAACATCCTCTTTGGATTGCCCTATGATCCGGTGCGCTACCAGAAGGTCCTCTTTGCTTGCGCGCTGGAGAAAGACCTCGAGATTCTTCCTGATGGGGAATTGACTGATATCGGCGCCAATGGAGTAAACCTTAGCGGTGGGCAGAAATGGCGACTGTCATTCGCTAGGGCGCTCTATTCCAGGGCTGGGATTCTGATCATGGACGATGTGTTCAGCGCAGTAGACGCGCATACGGGACGTCATCTATATGAGCATGCTCTCACGGGCGAGCTGGCCCAAAACAGGACCAGGATCCTTGTAACCCACCACGCTGCGCTATGCCTCCCTCGTACGGATTACTTTGTTTACTTGGAGGAAGGGTCGGTAAAACATGCTGGCACCGTCGAGGAACTGAGGAGGACAAACAGCCTTACAGATATTCTGGTCCAGGAGCGGAAAGAGGAGGCAGTCGACGAGGATATAAATGATAAGGAGGACCTACCTGGCAGTAATGGCGTAAGCCTCCAGAAGGTTTCGTCAAATAGACAGCGAAGAAGTTCTGTTATAAACGGGAACGGGGAGGCGACCAAGCGCGCAGCACCCAAAAAGTTTGTCGAGGAGGAGAAACGAGAAACCGGGGCGATTAGTCTCTCAGTCTACAAAGAATACTTCAAGACAGGCGGAAGCATTCCCTTCTGGACGCTCGTTGTCGCCGTATATGTCGGCTATGTTGTTCTCCTTCTTTGCCGGGTAAGTCAGCAGGATATATATCTTCCCAGATATGGGACCGCCAACTGACGTCTCGTTCGAACAGTCATGGTGGGTTAATATCTGGACGAGTTCTTCTAGTGCCCAGTCAACGCCAGAGCATTATTTCCTCACCACTAACCGGCCAATGGATCCGGTCGTCACCAGGGAGTCAAATGACAACCTCATGTTATACCTAGGGGTTTACGTTGCACTATCCGTGACAGCATGTATCATTGGCTCAGCTAGGTACTACTTCATTCTTTCAGCGGCGGTTCGCGCTTCCAGGAATCTATTCGAGCGCCTGATGTATGCTGTGCTGCGGGCGCCGCTTCGATGGCTGGACACGGTCCCTGGCGGCCGTATCTTGAACAGATTCACGGCCGACTTCCACATGATCGATTCCAAGCTGGGCTACGACATCGCATTCACGGCGTACCGTTGCTTAGAAGTGCTGGGAATCATCGCCGCCGGAGTCCTCGTTTCTCCCGCCCTGATCGTTTTTGCAACAATCCTCCTCGCGGCGTGTCTCCATTATGCAATCCGGTATCTGGCGGGAGCGCGAGAGATCAAGCGTCTGGAGAGCAACGCAAAGAGCCCGATCTTCGAACAGTTTGGCTCCGCTCTGAACGGGCTGGGGACCATTCGCGCGTTCAGCAAAGCCGAAGTCTACATCGAGCGCATGTACGAGAAGATCGATCGCCATGCGCGAGCATATTGGCACATGTGGCTCTTCAACAGATGGCTGAGCTACCGCATGAACTTCGTGGGCGCCATTTTCTCCACCACCACGGCGGCTCTGGTGGTCTCGGTACAAGGGATAAACGCTTCTCTGGCTGGCTTTGCGCTCAGCTTCGCGCTGCAGTACACAACCGCCATCGCGATGTCGCTGCGTCAGTACGCAAATGTGGAGCTTGACATGAATGCCACGGAGAGGGTCGTCGAATACTCCAACATCGAAATCGAGAACCAAGGAGGAGCAGACGCCCCCGCTGCCTGGCCGACGGAAGGTCGACTCGAAGTCAGGAATCTGGTCGTTGGCTATGCTCCCGACTTGCCTCCTGTGCTGAAGGGTCTTACGTTCACTGTGGAGAAGAACCAGCGCGTTGGCGTCGTCGGCCGTACAGGGGCTGGCAAATCGTCATTGACCTTGGCATTGTTCCGTTTCCTCGAAGCGCGTGAGGGTGCGATCTACATTGACGGAATCGATATTTCGAAGATCAAACTCCATGACCTGCGGAGCCGTCTCGCGATCATCCCCCAGGATCCGGTCCTCTTCTCTGGCACGGTCAGGTCGAACCTTGACCCGTTTGACGAGTACAGCGATGCTGAGCTCTATGATGCTCTTGAGCGAGTCCATCTGATTAACAGGAGCGAAGAGGGGACGCCCACACCACCATCCCCCACGACTCCAGCCCATACCGAAGGAACAGCCACGCCTTCATCCTCCACAGGCACGGCAAAGAATAGCAACAGCAACATCTTCACCTCCCTCTCCTCCCCCATCTCCGAAGGCGGCCTCAACCTCTCCCAGGGCCAGCGGCAGCTCCTCTGCCTCGCCCGCGCCATCGTCTCCCGCCCCAAGATCATGGTCCTGGACGAGGCCACCTCGGCCGTCGACATGGCCACGGACGCGCTGATCCAGCGCTCCATCCGCGCCGAGTTCGGCCGCAACGCCACGACGCTGCTGGTCATTGCGCACCGGCTGAGCACGATCGTGGACTTCGACCGCATCCTGGTCATGGACGCGGGAAGGGCGGTTGAGTTCGGGACGCCGAGGGAGCTGATGGGGATCGAGGGCGGGGTGTTTAGGAGGCTGGTGGAGGAGAGTGGGGAGAGGAGGGTTCTGGAGGATATCATTTTCAGTCAGGATGGTACGAAGCGTGTTGAATGAATACGAGCATGAATATGGATGAAGCATACATGAATTACTTGGACTGTCGACGATTGGAGTGATGGAGGAATAATAATGAAGGATTTCGGTTGTGGATGGGTTGGGACTGCAAAAAGGAAGTACAAAATGCTGTTTGATATGAATAGAGCTTTTTCTTTCTTTCTTTACCTTGTTTCTCTTATTTCTAACCATATGCATTTGTTGCAATTGTCCACAGCTGCAAAGGACAGCAAAGATTGAGTGGTCATGAAAAGCAAGGGTATGGATAAGGTTGCATAAAATTGGTCTTCATTCTTCGAAAGATTTCTTTTTATTAATACTAGGACTCTTATTGAGACGAGTTTGTCTAATGTAGTTACACCCACTGAAGACTGTTTTATGAGGAAATGAGGACATAAACAGACAAAAAAAATCAAAACCATGCCTTGATGGAAAAGTACCTCACAATCTGTCGGTCGTGATCTTCGTAAGAGAAAACAAAGGACACGAAAATTTCCATTATGAACATACAAAGTGCTAAGGTCCTCCAAGAGACTACCGACGAGGCTCCTGTCATAAACGTACACTGGAACTTCCAAGCAAGAAAGTTCCTCCTCACGCGCACATTTCCAGGACCTATCGCCAGCGTTTCCTCTCGGAGATCTCATCATCCGTCATAGAAACACAATAATATGACTCCTTCCAAGAATTGCTTGTATCAGAGATGCCTTCATCGCGTCCGTGAAACGAAGTAACAAGGTGCAAGGGTTGTGCCGAACGCCTTTCTCATCCTCCCCTCCGTCCCGGTCTCCGGGCCACTTAAGCCACCCACTCACCCGAAGGAAGAGGGGGCGGAGAGCCCGAGGACCACGGAGAAGGGCGAGCGATTCAAATGGGACACGCTAGGCTTTCATCATCTGGAATAGCCTGTTAGCAGGGTGTTTTTTGAGAGGGAAATGTATGTGAAGGGGGCAGGGGTAGGGCTCACCTTTACAAAACTTGGAAGGATTCACGGGCCAGAAAAAAACTGTTGCGGGAGTTGGAAGTTTTTTGTAGTGGGAGATCCACTAGCGCAGGTGCTCGCTCGGATCAACTTGTGCCCCGGCGGTAGCGGGCGCGCGGGAGCTCGGGCTATGTAGGGTTTGGAGAACCTCAGCGGCGCAGATCTTGGCCTGTGATGTGACGAAATTGATATTGATGGTCCGGGTCAATTGGGATATGTATTATTATTATTATTATTATTTCACCTAAATTATTATTTTCTTTAGAACAAATCTGGTTTCCCATCTACCATCATGCTTCTAGGAAGCGTGGGACGAAGCTCCCTTCGTCTCCGCGCGGTTCCCCGCGAGAGCTACATCGAGATCTCAAACTACATCCGTGGCAGACGGACGGGCCTGTGCCCCGCGTTGCGATGTCGTTCTTCTCCTATTATTAATGACAGGAGGAGCTTCCATGTGCGACCGTGTCTGCGCGAGCAGCAGCCGCATATCGACGAATCGAGACGTCCGTTCTTGGAGCAGTACAAGAAAGCCGGTATGGCCCTCATTCAACCTAATATAAGGATGCTACCTGATTGAACAGCAACGACTGACTCTTTCGCAGTTGAATTCCCCCCTGCCACCCATGACTTCCGCTCGTTCCTGGAACAAGCGGCTCCCGGCCAGGAGGTCGTCCTCCACGGCTACCTCGGGAACCGGGCCGACCTGTCCAAGAAGCTCTCCTTCGTGCGCCTGACGGACCCGACGATGAGGCAGAACATCCAGATCGTCGCGTCCGCGAAGAACGACGCCCTCGAGAAGCTCAAGGTTATCGCGACGAACAGCCCCGTCGCGGTCCGGGGAATCGTCCAGCGAAAGAAGGGCAGCAATCCGGATGAAAAGGAGTCGCCGGATACCGAGAGGATCGAGTCGTGGGAGATCGATTTGCAGGAGATATACCCGCTCAATGATTTCCCGAAGGATATCATCATGACCCCCGAGACCGTGTTCCCGCCGGAGCAGCGGCATCTGCAGTTGCGCTCGGATCGCGACCTGCGGGAAGCTCTCCGGTTCCGAGCACAGGTCCGGAATATCTGCAAGGAGGAGCTGGATCAGTGCCAGCCGCCGTTCGTGGAGATCGAGACGCCTCTGCTGTTCAAGTCGACGCCGGAAGGGGCACGCGAGTTCCTTGTGCCGACGCGGAGACGGGGGCTGGCCTACGCCCTCCCCCAGAGCCCCCAGCAGTACAAGCAGATCCTGATGGCCAGCGGGATTCCGAGATACTACCAGTTTGCCCGCTGCTTCCGGGACGAAGATCTGAGAGCGGACAGACAGCCTGAGTTCACCCAGCTTGATCTGGAGATGTCGTTCGCGACCGGGGAGGACATCATGACCGTTATTGAAGGGGTGATCCGCAGGCTGTGGTCCACGCTGGTGAAGGAGCCTGCGCCTTCAGGACCATTCAAGAGGATGACGTATCAGGAGGCCATGAGCCGCTACGGCTCTGACAAGCCAGATACACGGATCGGGATGGAGATCCTCAGAATCGGCCACCTGCTGCCGGTGGATCTCGTCCAGAAGATCACGCCGCTGTTAGACCCCATCGTTGAGGTGTTCAAACTGCCAGGCAATGACAACGACCCCGCTGCAACTCATAAATTCATCACAGACTTCCTTGACTCCCCCGCGGGCGCTCCTTTCAACAACAACCCCGATGGCCCCCCCGGCATTTTCGTCTACGATGCCAGCAAGCCGCTCAGCGGGCTGATGCCGTTCGGCTTTGAGGCAGCAGAACTTGTGGAAGAACTGCTCGAGCCAGAGCACGGCGATCTCATCGTCCTGCAAGCCCGCAAACGGGCCCCGTTCTCAGGCGGCTCCACGCCGCTGGGAGATCTGCGCCGCGCGCTCCACGCCGCCGCTGTCGCGACAGGATTCAAGCCCGCCCCGACGGGCTTCGATTTCCTCTGGGTCGTCGACTTTCCGCTCTTCTCGCCGTCGAGCGACTCCGAGCCGGGCCAGGGCGGCGCCGCGGGCATCGCGTCCACGCACCACCCGTTCACGGCCCCGAAGACCGCGGCCGACGTGGACATGCTGCTGACGGACCCGACCCAGGCGATCGCGGACCACTACGACCTGGTCGTCAACGGCGTGGAGCTGGGCGGAGGCAGCCGGCGTATCCACGACGCGCGGGTGCAGGAGTTCATCCTGCGCGACATCCTGAAGATGCCGCCCGAGCGGCTGGCCGACTTCTCGCATCTGCTGGATGCTCTGCGGGCCGGTTGTCCGCCGCACGCTGGCATCGCGCTGGGGTTCGATCGGCTCGTGGCCGTCATGCTCGGGAAGGAATCGGTGCGTGATGTGATCGCGTTCCCGAAGACCGGCAAAGGCGAGGACGCGATGGTCAAGGCTCCGAGTGAGATGACGGAGGAAGCGCTGCAGACGTATCATCTTCGGTTGAGAGACTAGGTGCCGTTTTTATGAGGGTATACACGGAGAGGAAGATATGACCTGAGCTGTATTACTATGATGATACCCGGACTCTCTTCTCATGTTGCATAAGAAAGGAAAACCGTCTATGGATGTATTGTATGCACGCATTTATGTTTAGATAGAGGTGACACGAAGAGAGAAAATAATAATATATACAGAGCGGTCGATTCACATCGCCCCGCCCGGACTGAAAACGTTGGCTATTTCATACATACATTACTTCGCTAGGAACACTCGCTATGCAGGACATGATGCACTGTATCTTCTTCCACCCCAAGCCTCTGCCACCTCTACGTAGAGAGAAGTCTTCAGCCGATCTTCGCGTTGGAGAAGTCCATCTCTGCTGGCTCGTTAGCATCCGGCCACCTCCAAATCAAATATATACCTATATAAGAGAGAGAGAAAGCATACCCGGATGCTGCTCCTGGAACTTCTTCAGGATCTCCATCTTCTTCTGCTCGTCGCTCGTCGGCTTGCCCAGCTCGCGCTGCCGCTGGTCGTACATCATCTTCTCCACCATGGCGCGCGTCTCCCCGTCCAGGTCGCTCAGCTTGGACGTCTCGGGCTGGATCTTGGTCACGTCGATCTTGGGGGCGGTGGTCACGATGTGCGGCCACCACTCCATCCGGTTCACCTTGTCCAGGTGGATCGCGATCTCCTTGCCGGGGGGGTTGGCTGTGGTCTCGAGCGTCCAGGTCGATTCATCCGGGTGGATGGGGTGGGGGAAGTCGCCCTGCAAGCCATTCATTTTAGCACAAAGCAGACAAAACCACTGTAACAACCCTTGGGTGTGGAGGAGAAGGAGGACGGGG
>Ga0207748_1000615_pt1 | contig 16754 bp, 16 predicted proteins | sample HigsolmetaGSP13D_FD_184841 | JGI IMG/M metagenome (GOLD analysis project Ga0207748, IMG submission 184841) | High solid enriched microbial communities from the Joint BioEnergy Institute, USA - SP1-3-D (SPAdes) | ecosystem: Engineered > Bioreactor > SSF (Solid state fermentation) > Aerobic >...
ATATTCAAATAATTTTTGCTTTGGTTTGATTCCGTAGTAAAGATATCTCATGGCTTTTCACCACGGCAAAAATCATGTTCAGGTGGCTCGCTCGGTTGGGTGGCTCGCTCGGTTGTGGATTACGTTATATCTTTCTACTTACGTATACTAACTAACTAGTACACTCAGTTATAGTTATAATAGATCGTTAGTATAGGTTTCCTACCTATATACTAGGACGGACGGAGTACTCCGTGCTAAGACTGTACCCCGTACGGAGTGGTGCTCCATGCTATATAACTGCTGTATAACTATTATAACTATAATGGATCCATCTTAATGATCTTATTGTTCGTCTCGTTCGTTCCCCTGACACTGATAGCCTGACCACTGACTGGTGACAGGATAGGACAGGTCAGGGTCATGCCACTACTACTACTCACTGATCCGTCGTGGCGATAACTATAGGTAGTAGATGCTGATAGGATGGCCCCGCGGAGGGGGTGATGACGTTAGGTACGGAGTACTCGGTAGATGGGCCCCTAGACCTAGGACCTTTGGCTAAAGTAAGCCCCATAACGAAGGAGGATCGGCCCGTGCCGTCTCGGGAAGATCAATAATGGATAGTGACATCGTCATGGAGCATGAATATACATGGTACAGCGTACTGTAGACAGGCATATACTTGCTTGCAGAGCTGTCAGAGCTATGTAGAGGCGAGAGCCACGCTGTTAAGATGAAAAATGGATGATCGTTATGCTGATACGATGCGGACGTGTCAGGGCAGGGAGGTGGTCATTATTGAAAAAGAAAAGCGATACTTGTCTTTTGCGCTGTTCTGTGCTGGTCAAGCTCCATGGAAGAACTAATTTTCAATATGTCGATGTTGATATATCTTTTCTAGAATGCCCTGAGGCGGTAGAAAGGTAAAATAAACCAATCTGCAAGTTGTATCAAAGGCAGACAGAGAAAGAGGGGGGGGGTGATGGGACTGATCGGTGGATGGCGAGGAATTTCCACTTTAAAAGAAAGGGGTTTTCAAAACAACAAGTATTTTTTAACACCACCTGAACAGGTAGTCCAAGCTGCATCAGGACTAGCGTGGACAGTACAGCCAATAATGGAGGGGCGTGGGGAGCGCCTTTGTCAAACTGGTGGAACCACAGACGGAGTATCAGCCATGTTAATAAGCGCTAATAGGTCTCCAAAAGCCAAAATACTGAAGCCCTGGTAGCTCAGTCGGCTAGAGCGTTCGCCTTTTACGACCTCCGGGAGGTCTCGCAGAGCGAAATGTCGTGGGTTCGAGCCCCACCCAGGGCGTGCTTGTCCCCGTTCTTTCGGGGCTTGTTCTTTTGCCATCGAAGGTGGCGATTCAAGGGTCCTTTTTATCGCCCGATCAGGGTTGCTTGCTTACTAAGCAATTAGTCAGAAGAAACTGACCAATTGTGTTGAAGGACCTGATTTAGGTATCAGGCCAACAGAACCAGTCAGACAGTATAGCCTTACCTGATTTGGTCGGGATTAGTCAGTTCCACTCCATCCAGGGCTGGTAGGAGAAATTCCCATGTTGGAAATTTCTTAGAAACTGGAGGTAAAGAATAAGGAAATTTTCTTACAGGAAAATTTCCAATCTTGTATTTGTTTTTATTTTTTTGTACAGTACTATGTTCGCCTCCCACCTTTCTTTCTGCCATTTTGTCTTAGTTTTAAGGGAGTACATGCTACTCTGGATGAAGCATTGTCTATACTTTAATAGGTCTGCTGACAAGGATAATAAAGGAGAAGTACTAATGGCGGGGGAAGGGGGAGGCTCGTACGAATACTATGCAGACGGCCATTAACGTTAATATTATTGCGTGCAGTACATGCGAACTACTCCACCATATGGAGTACCTGCCAGCGCCCTGTGCCTGCCTAGTTGCATTATTGTGTTTGATGCGGGAACCTGAGTTCTGAGCTCTGCCTCCCAGGGACAGACTATGGAGAGATACCCCGCAGAAGCGAGATTGCGCAATGTCACACTACGGAGATAGTGATGGAGATGGGTGTCGTGCCATCTATTTAGTGGCATTTCCTGCTAGCTATTTTACCAACCTAGTGGAGAACTGTCGGGTCGGGGTTTTATGCTGGGTGCCTTAGGTAGGCAGTAGGTAGGTGGCATGACACCGCTTTCTGTCTTTGCGGCGGGGTTTATGGGATATGGACAGGACAGGTGCTTGGATTGGTGCGTCTCCAGGACTGCTGAGCTTTTGGTAAAGTACGCTGAGCTTATGACTGATTCTGCAAGAGATGATGAGCAACGGGAGAGGGAAACTTGACAAATAAGCGATGAACTTCAATGTCAGCAATAAACAATAAATGAAATCGCCAGGGATGGATGTAGAACATGATGCAAGCTTCTGCGGTATCACGTGATTCCTCTTCCGTCAAGCTTCCTGGATCCGAGTAGAAAGTCTGACAAGCGCAACAATGGTTCTTGAACTCCATGTCTGGGGTCCGGCTTTCTCATTGCCCTCGATCGAGGCGCAATGTCTAGCCACAATCGCCTACTTCAACCTGACCGTCCCCAGGGACGCGTGGGTGTTGGTCGCGAGCAGCGATCCGTCTGTGTCGCCGACGAGTAAGTGCTAGCCGTGCGGAACCCACGCTTGAAAACGTCGATACTGATGATAGCGACGCCGCGTCAGATGAATTGCCCGCTCTCAAGAATGGCACAACCTGGGTGAGCCGGTTCCGAAACATCGTGGACTATCTGCGTCAATACTCAAACGGGGAGTGGGATCTGGACGGGTCGTTGAGCGGGCTGGAGAAGGCGGATAACATCGCGTGCGTCGTGAGGGTTGTCGCTGGAGTTGCATTGGCCGATTCCTGACTTTTCTTGCAGTTTCTTGTCGTATACAGAAGCGCACGGACAAGCACTCGTGGACCTGTCGCTCTACGTGACCAGCCAGAACTACTACGGGAGCACGTCGCCTGCATACGGAGCAATCCTGACGTGGCCGAACCAATGGATCATCCCGCCGAGGCTACATAGCGCCGCGAAGGCGCGAACGGAGCATCTAGGCCTCACATCTCTGGATCTGGTGGCGATGGAGGAGCAGAGGGACCGGGAACAATCCGCCGCCGTGGCGGCAGGGCAGATACCGAGAAGCTTGATACGGAGCTCGCGGGAGACAGTGTCTAGTCTGCTGGGGAAGACCCAGCAGCAGAACCGGTTCAAGCTGGAAGCCCTGACTGCCGAGTTCTTTGAGCGGCTGGAGGCACTCCTGGGCAAGAAGCAGTATTTCATCTCCGACGAGCGTCCGTCGAGCCTGGATTGTCTCGCCGTTGGGTATCTCTCGTTAGCGTTGGTTCCGGAACTGCCATACCCGTGGCTTCGGGAGTCACTGCAGAGCAAGGCTCCGTCACTGGCTAAGTACACCGAGAGGATGCGTCGACAATGCTTTGGCGTCGTTGAGGTCTCCGATGCTTTCGGACAGGCGCGGGCCGAGTCGGTGCTTCCATGGAGACCGCCGGAGCGGGTGACTCTGGGCAAAATCAGCAGCGCTCTGTTCAATACGCTCGCCGATGCGACTCCGATCTTGAAGGATATCCGCATGAGCAATCGGCTGCGGGACGCCGCACAGGCGCCGGATTCTGGCCTGAGCGCCGAGGAAAGCAAGGCGGTTTCGGACTATGCCAAGGCTAGGAAGCAGGATCTCTATCTGTCAATTGCAACTGTCTTGGGCGGCATTGCTGCGCTGGTCGGATACATGTTCCACATCGGTATCCTTCGCGTCCAGTTAGAAGGTGACCTTGAGGACGTGGAGTATGAAGAAGAGGAAGCCGATGCAGGTGAGGAAATCGAGGCGGAGTTGGTTTAGGACAGTGAGGAAATTATTTGGGTCAACTCTACTGTCGCTTTTGCAGACGGATTTATATCTCCCTTTACCGCTTGAGAGATCCTCGATTGTCAATTCCATTTTTCCCTTTCTCGCCTTTCTCCCACCACTCCTCTTTCAATTCTGACTTACTGGAGCCTCTTTCATGACTACCCTCTACCATCTCGGTTTCGAGATCTGCGCCTTTGCCTCGACCTGTGTTTTTTCCGATTTTATATCCAGACCAAAGCGCGGCGTTCAGTCAAAAGTATCATCTTCTCAAGGTGTATCAATAGTTGGTAAGATTAGAGGCCAATAGAGGTGTTCCTCCGTTGATTTCCTGCTTGTGATAGCTTATTACTCCATGTAGTACTTGACCAGTCACTACGGAGAAGCGAGCTTCAGGGATTAGTCGTCTAAAGGGACATTGACGTACCGCGATACCCTACAGCGAGATTTCTCTCCTGGGCTCATCGAGTGTGTGCAAATTCATGTCCAAGGGGAATCTCGTCTGGAGACAGCTTTGTATGGCGAGAGGCCCGGGCGCCCTGACGCATATCCTTGTATACCCCACATGATCTCACCCGGATGTCTGGAGCCGAAGTCGCATGCCACGCCCCAGCCAATGGCGCCATCTTGATATCAAAGCTGCCTCGCTCGGCCATGATGCCTGTGATTCCTTCGTATCGCCGTCATCTGGCGGGTTGATCGTCCTCCTCATCCGGGGATCTCTACTAGCCTACCAGTCCTCCTGGAACCCTCCATCTGTAGGTATCATGCCGGGGTGATCGCTTGACGATGACGCATACTATATTGTCCATCTTGCAACTAACGTCAGCGGTCATCTAGGTAACTGTCGTCTCGCTAGCTATCACTGCCGCAAGAGTATTCCACAGCGGAACGTCTCGGGCGACAGCTTTAAGGATGGCGACAACACAACAGCAGCGGTCGACTAAGCAATGGGCTGATGGCCCTCTGCCGTTGGTTAAGACGCCTATGTTTGAAACAGGGAAGGTATGTCTGTACCCCGGAGCTCTCTCTTCCACATCATGAGATGAGGACGGTAGCATGATCAGGTTAAGCTCCATCCATACTTCGAAACAGCTAACCAATGTCGTTCATCTAATCTACAGGATGATATCTTCACCAAAGGGGCATCCCACATGGCTCTTTTACACAATGCGATCCTGCGAGGCTTCAACTCGATCTACCTCCAGGCGCCGCACGTGAAGCCGGTCGACTATGCCGATTTCATCGGATACTGCCTCACCTGGTTCAAGTTTGTGCAGAAGCATCACGACGACGAGGAAAGGGGGCTGTTCCCGAAGATCGAGGAGGCCCTGGGACGGAAAGGCGTGCTAAATAAAGCGTACGAGGAACATGGTGGGTTGTCTTCATCCCTGCAACCCAGAAGTAAAAAAAATGAAACCACATTGGAAAGAGTATCTAGTCTCTGACAGTTGAACAGCCACCTTCATGGACGGCCTCTCCCGCTTCCACGCGTACCTCTCCCCGCTTTCTGAGCAAGGCAAAGAAGGCGACTTCGACGCCGCCACCCTCCTCTCGATCATGGACTCTTTCTCCCAGCCTTTCTGCCATCACTTCCACTCTGAGATCTCTACCATCTCTTCTCTATCCAGCATCATCCCAACCCAAACAGACGCAGACGATGACGAATTTTCCAAGAAGACAGCCCCCGTCTTCGCGCAATGGGGCAAGTCGTCCATCATGCGCGCCGGCCTGACGGACGTCGTGCCGTTCCTGTTCCTGAACTTCGACCGCACCGCCGAGGACGGCATGTGGGCGAACTGGCCCCCGATGCCGGCGCCCATCCGCTGGTTGCTGGTCAACGTCGGCGGGTCGTGGTACTCGCAGTGGTGGCGATTTGCGAGCTGCGGGTATGATGGGCGGCCGAAGGAGCTATATGCGCTGGGTTGAGTGCGGGGGCATCGTTTCTTTCTTTCTTTCTTTCGTTTCTATAGTTGAAATTGCTGCTGCTGTTTCTTGGTGGAGGTTTCTTTTATCTGATATCAGATATCATATCATCTCGCTGCTCGGGAGTACAGGTATACACGCAAGTGATCTTATCCGGGAAATGTTTGAGGGAAAATACTCTAGTATGATTATTAATTATTATACCTTCACACAGACATTAATCGGTTATTCTATTCCCCAAACAGATAAGAAAGAAAGCAGTGCCTATTCTTCTATTTATCTACCTACCTAGGTAGGTAGTATAGTACTTAGTAAGGTGTCTGGGAAGAAAGATATCTGGACGAGATACTCTCTATCCTTGCTAATTAGTCCATTTCCACCAGACTAGACTAATAATAACAACCGAAACCGCTTGACACCCTGACTTCTGCCCCGTACGTCCAGAGGAGTATCAGTCGCTTTATCTGTTTCGAGCCCCTCTATGGATAGCCCGGGTTTTGTAATATCCTATCTTACCTATCTTATCTCGATTCCATCCTCGATGAGTTTGTTATCTACTAATCTATCCCGCGGAGATCTCCGCATTGTATCACAAAGTCAGTTATAAACCTAAGTTATGCACTGTATCCATTCTCATACTGCACATATAATGTCCAGATTTTTTTTGTTTTCACTGGATATAGCCTTATTATTATAATACCAGGTACTGTACTGTATATACTATACTGAGCACCTACTTAGGTACTGTACTTACTACTGTTCCTCCGAATTGTAATGTACTGTACATACTTAGGTCCGGTCGAATGAGACAGGAAGCTGATACTTGCTTCTGACTAACAAGCTATGACTGAAAAGATCTCAAGTTCCACTCCCATAAGGCTAGGGCTCCCCGGGGGCCTTTGAGGAGCATCTGAAGAACGCGTGCGGGAAAGCCCAAGATGACAACCGTCGGCCTGCACAGCCGGGACGCTTCCCGCCCCTTAAGCTGTTTGTTGAATATGTGGTTTCGAAGGCGGATGTCTGGGTCATGACGCGGCGGGAGGGATATTGTGTTGTATTTTAGGGCCAGGTTTGCATATGTGAGGAAAACTGAAAGAGGAAAATATGGGAGCTTCTCCCTGCCAGAGGGGAATAATAAAAAATTCGTCAGGTAGAGATGCTCGATAGGTGCTATGAATCAGTGACATCCCGGTTGTTTTTGTCGTGTATTCGGGTTATTCCGAAATCATTATTGTGATTATCCACGGAGTCGACCTGCTGCTGATGTCAGGATCGTTAGGGGGAAAAGGCCGTTTCAGTCTGCGGACCGGCCGCGTCTCGTCTTCTCAGGTCCTCATAGGTTATCACATCGACAGCGCTGCAATGGCAGGCGCTAGTATGCAGCTAGGTCCTTGATATGTACTGTACCTAGGTCTAGGCACCTGGCGCCTGGCAGTCAGCACTGGTACCACTTATGTAGGCGGGTACCTTGCAGGTACGACAAGTGGAGTCCTGTCCATGTGGAAGGGGAGCATCTCAGATCTGAGATCTGGTGCGCCACGTGGTATAGGCGGGATCGCCATGGAGGGCTGAGGATGTCGTGCATGGCGGCCGTGCTCCTCCGCGAGATCTGGAGACGCCCCGGAGCGGGACGGGACGAAGCGGGACGGGTGCTGACATAAGCCTCCCTGCCGGCCCGGCCCACGTGATCGCCTGCCGCGGCCAACCAGCGGCGCGGCAAACGCGGCTGAGTCAGCCGCCCGCAAGGTCCTCAGCATTTTGCAGTTTTGACGTCGACGACGCCGGACAGGGAAACAAAGACCACGGATGCTTTCCTCCAAGGTCCTCATCCAGCCCACGAGCTCCCCTCCACCCGGCCGCGCCCTCTCTCTTCCCCTCTCTCTCCACGATGGACGCCGCAGCTCGGCCAGCAGCACGCCCTCCTTCTTTCTCCCTCCCTCTCCGGATCCCTTGTCCCCTCTCTCGTCGTCCGCACCGCTCCTTCTCTCCTCTCCACGTCTCTTCTGCGTGTTGGGTCGGGTGCTTACGCTGACGGCGTGCTGCATTTCATCCCTGTGCTCGACGTAGCATCAGCGTAGCAGACGCCTCCTCCAAGGTCCCCGCCTTAGCATTAGGCCCCTGCGGACTCTCCGAGAGTCAAAATTGTCGAGGTCGTGCTCTGGGGACCCTGGTGGAGCCTGTCAGCCAGTGAAGCGTCTGGCAGGGAAAAAAAGAAAAAAAGGAAAAGAGAAACGACAAGACGCGAGCCCAGAGAGATATTTGACGGCCAAGAGACCCCGAGTTCTTGGTGTCTCTTCAGCATCACCGCTGACCTTTTCTTTCCCTGTCTCCTCTCAGCGTGCTTCAAGCACGGCCAAGTTTCTTTTGCATTCTCTTCTTCTCTGGTCTCTTGGCAGCGTCCTTGACGGTTCCGGACGTCCGTAATTGCCAATATCATCTTTGCTGCACGTCTCCCACAGAAAATATCCCGAAAAGGACCTGCATCAATGGCCATGGATATGGAAGTCTTCCACGCCCTCCTTCGGCGCGATGAGGAGAATGAGGGCCCCGCCCCTGCCTGTGATGTCGGCAACGAGTACGACGGCCGGATGGGCTTGCGTATTTCGTCCATCTTCGTCATTTTGGTCGGTTCCATGTTTGGTGCCGTCTTCCCCGTCCTCGCTAGGCGCTTCGGCGGCTCGGGGATCCCTAGCTGGGCGTTCTTCATCGCCAAGTACTTTGGCTCTGGTGTCATCATCGCCACAGCCTTCATCCACCTGCTCGCCCCAGCCGAGGAGGCTCTGACGAATGAGTGCTTGACCGGGCCCATTACCGAGTACAGCTGGGTGGAGGGCATCATCCTCATGACCGTCGTCGTGCTGTTCTTCGTCGAGCTGATGGTCATGCGCTTTTCACGCTTCGGCTTGAGCCACCAGCATGATCTCGAGAGCCACCAATATCATCTGCAGGGATCCGAGGACGCCAACGTTGTCACGACAGCCGAGTCTAAGACCCACATGCCCGGGGAGGATCATTTGGGTCACTCTCGCGAGCACCATGATGCGGAGTCGGCCAAGAAGGGCGGCACGGCGCTGGAAGACTACGCCGCGCAGTTGACCTCCGTCTTCATCCTGGAATTTGGCATCCTTTTCCACTCTGTGTTTATCGGGCTGACCCTTGCTGTTTCCGGGGAGGAGTTTACCACCTTGTACATTGTCCTTGTTTTCCACCAGACCTTCGAGGGTCTGGGTCTGGGTTCCCGTCTCGCCACGATCCCCTGGCCCGAATCCAAGAGGCTGACACCGTACTTCCTGGGGATTGCGTACGGATTGTCTACACCCATTTCCATCGCCGTCGGTCTGGGAGTGCGCCAGACTTACCCTCCCGAGGGGCGCACGACCTTGATCGTCAACGGTATCTTTGACTCCATCTCGGCGGGTATCTTGATCTACACCGCTCTCGTGGAGCTCATGGCGCACGAGTTCATGTTCAGCACCTCGATGCGCAAGGCTCCGATAGGTACTGTTCTCTCCGCGTTTGGTTTGCTATGCCTCGGTGGACTGCTCATGGCGTTGCTTGGGAAATGGGCGTAATATTCCGATATGGGGTGTTATATGGACATCTTATGCTAAAAAGCTGTGGCGGTTTTCTGCATCTAGAGCGACTCACGCCATGTCTTGTCACCTGGTGGCCTTATGTTGGTATGGCATGTTGAGACACATGCGGGATTGTTCGGCTTCTCATTCATTTATAACGGATTAGCAAGTATTTGTGGATCAGAGTATTAGATGATATATTATTGTGTAAATAGAGCTATGAAAACGGCGATGAATGACCAAAGGAATTCGATGTCATTGCCAATGTAGTACTTGCGGTTCTTTCAGGGGATGCAATAACGCATCACTGCCCTTGGAGGAAGGTCCTAGCTCCCTCATGATCTCAGTCGGTATACAGAGTAGTTGAGGCAGAACACGACGGCCGAAACAGGGCATTTGATGACGTCCATTCTCGATGTAGAGTTCGAAGGAACCGGCTCCACTGCGAGTGGAAGTGGGTGAGGTTCGAGGATCCGAGGATCGTCCTCTCCGCTGGGGGCCTGGGGACAGGTGGTGCACCGGCCAAACTTGCCCTAAGCCCTAGGTCCTGACATCCCTGTTCCCTTTGATACACCAGAACAAGTGTAATGCGTTTCAATGCGCATTTCCCACAGAGAAGGGTTTTTTCTCTCTTTTGGATAATGACCGTCTTGTCGACTAATTCAATCATGATCCCGGCACAGGTACGGTCTGCTAATATCTTTGATGCTTCAACATCCGATGATTGGGAGCCGCGTTCCTTGAACGATAGGAAATAGTGCGCACTGGACCCTGGAAGCCGGTATTCGTCTTGCGTAGGTCAGGAAGCGTGTCGTCCGCCTGTCGATGGAACATTGCCAAGCGTGTGTCCGCATCGCGGCACGTGGGGGACAAGATGTGCATGTTTGATGTAGGGACGGTAGGATCCGTCTCGGAACCATTCCGACCGTTGGGGCCTTCTGTCTACCTAGACACAACTTTTTACCTGCTTGAGCTATCGGAGATACCCGCTGCAGGTATTGCAGTTGATATTATTATTATTGATAACATCCACCGTCGATTTGATGCCTGTCTGCCGAGAAACGTGCCTCCCGTGCGGGCAGCTCATTGGGCCTTTAAGAGAGCCGCCAGAGATGAAAAAGCTTGGGCGCAACGAAGCTTCCGCTTGGCGGGCGCCTCCCCGCACGAGGGAAAAGCTTAGGCTGGAGAGATGCCGGATGTAACCAGTTACCTAGCTAGGATGTTTAGGCAGGCTAAGTTCCAACCAACAAAGCACGCGCCGGAGCTGACGATGCGAAAAGTCATGGGAAAAAGAAGAGACCGGGGGTGAAAAAGGGCCCTGGTCGCCCATCTTTCTCTGCCTCTCTCTTTTTCTCGGGATCTGGAGTTTTCTGTCACCTTGCTTGAAGGTCAACTGGTCCATTGAAAAGTCGTTCCATTTACGACTGACTGACTGACTACCCCCGCTGCGGCTGTTGCTTTCAACTTTCTACTACTACTTCCCGACACCGGCTTTTTGTTCGGGAACGATGTCTGCGGGGCAGGATAATAACGGTGAAGATGCGGGGGTTGGTAAAAAGGACGAGGAGGTGACAGCGCCCCAGACGGATGTCGTGGCCGTTGCTGCGCCCGACGCTGGTCCTTCAGCGGAGGTCTCGAGGAAACGGCAGAGTTTGTCGGATTTGTTTACTATCGTAAGTTTGTCTTGTCCTTTATCGCGTCCATATGCGGTTTCTGTGTTCTCCGAGAAGAGACCAACTGATGATGCAACGGGCTATACTAGTTTGCGAGCGGCTTCGCTCTGATCAGCGATGGCTACCAGAATAATCTAATGTTCGTGTTTTACGGCTGCCTTTTTGTCCCTTCTTTCCAATTTTATCTGATGATGACATTAGGACCATGACGAATGTCCTGCTCAAGAAGGAGTATCCGAAGGAGTACACCTCCGCCGTGAGCACGCGAGTCTCGAATGCGTTGCTGGTCGGTGAGATTATCGGACAGGTCGTTGTAGGGTCTGTTTCCTTCCAGTTCTCCAACAAAAGTTTCTCTGCTGATAGGTGACTCTCGAGACAGGCTTACGTGCGACTATCTAGGCCGCAAGACTGCCATCATCTTTACAACGGCGATGATCGTCATCGGCGGCATCCTGGCCACTGCATCTCACGGTGTCACCACCGACGGCATGTTCTGGATGATGACCGTCGCTCGCGGAATTGTTGGATTCGGTGGGACTATTTACTGCCCTAATCATTGACTCTATCGATTCGCTGCTAACAAGCGGTCCAAGGTGCCGGCGGCGAGTATCCCGCGTCATCCACCTCCGCGTCCGAAGCGGCCAACGAGCTCACCCTGAAACGCCGCGGCCCGGCATTCATCATGGTCACGAACTTCCCGCTCTCGTTCGGCGGGCCGTTCGCCGTCTCGGTCTTCCTGATTGTGCTCGCTGCCTGCCACCAGTCGCACTTCAGCACCGTCTGGCGCGTGTGCTTCGGGATCGGGTGCATCTGGCCCCTGACCGTGTTCTATTTCCGGATTCGGATGCTCAACTCCGTGCTGTATCGGAGGGGGGCCATCAAGAGACACGTGCCGTACCTGCTTGTTATACGGTATTACTGGAAGACGCTGATCGGGACGTGTGGAGCGTGGTTCCTCTATGGTATGTTACCTTCGTTTCTTTCGTCAGAACCGTTCCTTTTGAAGCGGCTAAAGAAAGGAAAAACGACAACAGACTTCGTCACCTTCCCAAACGGTGTCTTCTCCGGCACAATCATCTCCTCCGTCGTCGATGACGGCTCCATCCTCCGGACCGGCGAATGGCAACTCCTCTTAGGCACGATCGCCCTCCCGGGCGTCTTCCTGGGCGCCTTGCTCTGCGACAAACTAGGCCGCAAGAGGGTCATGATGATCGGCTTCTGCGGCTACCTCGTCTTCGGCCTGATCATCGGCTGCGCCTACGACCGGATCACCAAGATCGTGCCCCTCTTCGTCGTCTTCTACGGCCTGATGCAGAGCTCCGGCAACTTCGGGCCGGGTAACATGCTCGGCCTGCTTTCGTCGGAGTCGTACGCGACTGCCGTCCGGGGCACGTGCTACGGCATCTCCGCCGCGGTGGGCAAGGCGGGCGCGGCGATCGGGACGCAGGCCTTCACGCCCATCCAGGAGAACCTGGGGAAGAAGTGGACGTTCATCGTCGCCGCTATCTGCGGCGTCGTGGGCGTTCTGGTCACTTGGTTCTTTGTCCCGGATATATCGGGCGAGGATCTCAAGTTTCGGGATGAGAAGTTTCGGGCGTACCTCGTTTCGCAGGGGTGGGATGGTGAGATGGGCGAGGAGGATCTGAAGGCTGTTGCTGCGGATGGGGCTTTCGCCAGCGGAATGGAGACGGAGAAAGTGAAATCCTGAGCGATAGATGCATGTTGGCTGGAGCCATCAGTCTTTATATTAGGTGCCTAATATCTACCTAGGTAATTTCCCCTTACTTCGGTATGAGAGAAATAGATAGCGCTTAGAAAGCTGCCTTATATCGCAGCGTTGATTTACTACTAAAAAAACTTGATACAGCTGCATTTCCTCCGTGATAGAATCACATCTATTCCACAAAAACAAAGCCATATACACATTTTTTTTCCCCAGAAATTTACATACAGGAACAGATCAGAAATCCGACATCAGCGAATTTCCTTCACGAGTTCACCCCATCGAGAAACACCACGATGCAGGTCGCATTGTCGCTGCTCGTCGTGCTCGCGCTCAGGCTGGAAATCTCCTGCGCGATGTCCGCGGCCCGCTCGCCGCGCATCGACTTCTTCATGACGTGCCCGATCAGCGTGCCGTCGTCGGTCGAGTCGCACACCCCGTCCGTGAGGCAGACGAGCGCGTAGCGGCTGTCCGAGGTCAGGGTCACTCTGGACAGATGCGGCTCGTGCGACAGGAAGTCGCCGCGCGCCTCGGGGGATGCGGCCACGGCTTTGCGGGCCTTGGTCAGGGACTCGTCGTCGATGGTGTTGATGGGGTTCTTGTACTGCAGGTCGCCTAGGGCGCGGGACATGTTGAGGGTTCCTGGCAGGAGTTGGCAGGTGCTATTGTTAATTTATTTTTTTGTTCTTTTCAGGATAGCTGCGGTTCGAGATACTGACCTAAGCGTGTGGTTCCGGTGCGGTTGTGGACGGTGCCGCCGGCTCTCTCGATGCGGGCTTTCTCGCTGGGAAGGCCGGGCTTGTGAGATCGTGTGAGACGTTGCTATAGTACACATAGTTAAGTGAGATATTATCAGCCATTTTTATTTCTTCTTGTTCTTAAGAGCAACAGAGCAAAACCGCATGCGGATTCGACTCGACTCACCACATTATACGGCATCTCGTTGGACGCGTTGCGCTGCGCCAGGATGATGTGCGAGTCGCCCAGGTTGCCCACGACCAGCACCCCCTTGGTCAGGTTGACGAAGCACAGCGCGACCGTCGACCCGACGACCGCGGGCTCCGTGTTCTTGTCATTCATGAAGCTTTCGAGCAGGATGCCGTCCTCGTCCTCGAGTGCGCCCTTGATCGCGCCCTCGTAGTCGCCCTTTTCAAACTCGGGCCGCTTCACGAGCAGCGTGTGCAGGTTCTTGCTGGCGTGCTCGGCAACGAGGTCGGAGCCGCTGTTCCGTGAGTGAGATTTATTCAGTTTAATTCTAGGAGAGGATAATGGAGTAAGAAAGGATGTCCTTACTGTCCATCATAAACGGCAAAGAAGGCCAACTTGTCCGACGTCTGGGCCGGGAACTGGTCCGGCAGGATGACCGTGTAGCGGTCTTCCTGGAAGGGTCGTCCTCCTTGTGCCTACATAGGGCCGGAACGAACATAAATCAGCCAATGCATTCTTTTACATATATATATACCCCAAAAGGTAATCAATTCACCGTGCCTGCGCCGGCATCAAAGAGCAGAACCGTATCAGATGTAGACATGATCGTTGTACGGAGCATTTGGCATCGTAGTGCTCTTCGGGCCAGGACCATACCACGACGATCGACGAGGTATAGAAAAACAAAAGCTCAGATGGTGGAACTAGCTCATCAAGCGCACCGTACGAATCTGCCAAGTTTACTCCTCTATACGCAGGTACTATGTACTGAGTACCTATCTAAGTACCTACCTGGGAGGATTGTTTGGGCCCGAGCCACAGAGTGATGATGCGCTTGCGTCATGAGCCTGGTATCGCCTTGGGACTATGTATACTGCTGCCATCGCCACGAGGCGTCTTCACTATAGTGATGTCCCTGTCGGCCATGAGTTCCGGGACGGAGGTGTCTTTCGACCAGTAGACGCTTGCTCTGTGAGCGAGAGATAGAGAACTGCGTTATGATGCTAGGGAAGCCGTGAAGCACTGCGGTTTGAACTGTTTTCACCGCCACTGTCTATACATCTTGTTTCTTTCTGAGCTTTGTCGCTCTCGACAGCTGTAGTAAGTACCTAGGTAGGTGCTAAAAAAGGAACATACACTTGACCTGCAGCATGCGCCGGAGATCGTCGCGCCGGAGCACGGGCCACTTCCCCGGACCGGCCGCGTGACTCGGGGCTTTTTGCCGCTTGTCATCTCTCTTTCATGCATCTCTTCTCCCCCTCGTTATCTCCGTGCTCCCAGCAGATCTTCTGAACCGCACAGCCTGGCATGGGCTGGGTAGGTGTTGGAGCTCTCATTGCTACAGCATGCTGTCTGCTGTACCGATGCCCACCAAACACCTGGGCCTGGGCCTGGGCACTGGGGCTCTGGGCCCGTGTGTCCCGATCCGGGTCGAAGCCGCAAAGCCTTCCGGCCTCCGCGGAAGCTGAAAAAGATGTGAAGGATGATGTGACCTCCAAGACGACGACGTCTGAGCCCGTCTCCTCTCCTCCTGGGGAGGAAGAGGACAACGATACTGGAACCGCGCAGACGACTCCAAAAGCGACCGCGGTAGCCGCTCCGCCCGCTGCTGACATACCAACATTCAACTTGGAAGACGGCGATGCGCTCGCGGAGAAAAAGTCGCCTGGACCGTCGCAGACAGACGGGTTTGTGAAACCGCCTTTACCGTCCGTGTCCGCTGCATCGCAGGCGTCTGTCTCTCGCACTGCGCCCAGCGCAAGCTCCTCGTCCCTGATGCCGCCTCCCCCGCCACCTCGACTGAGAACGACCACGCAGCAGCAGCAGCAGCAACAACAACAGCAGGCTCAGGCAGCTCCTCGACCAAACCCGGCTCCTGGCCGATTCCCCGCTCCACCACGACCGACGAATTCAAATATTCCCCTCCGCCCTCCACCCTCCGCCGCATCCTCCCTGCGCGTCCCACAGTCGTCGTCCGGCCTCTCGAGCAGCACTCTCGCGCCGGTGCCGCGCGGCGCGAAACCGGGCACCTCCTCGCGCAGGGTGGTCCTCGAACCGGGCCACTCGCCGCTCGACTGGGCGGCGCTGACATCGAACCCGAACAACAACCTGCGCGGGAAGGATCTGCCTCCGACGCTCATCAAGGTGACGCCGTCGATGCTCAAGGAGCACAATGGGCGCAAGGGCCGTGACGCGTGGACCTCGTACCAGGGCAAAGTCTACAACATCACACCCTATCTCCCCTATCATCCTGGCGGGAAGGGGGAACTGCTACGGGGTGCTGGAAAGGACTCCAGCAAGCTCTTCATGGAGATCCATCCGTGGGTGAACTGGGATGGGATTCTGGGAGAGTGTCTTGTCGGGATCCTGGTCTCGGAGAACGAGGGGGAGAATAATGCAGAGGCCAATAGTCTGGATGCGATGGACTGACGTGTCTGCACGTGGATCTTTGTGGACGTTTCTACTACCCTATTAGAGGAGATTCTTGGATCTGCGAGATACCCTGGCGTGTACATGTACGTACATTTCTGAGTTTTGAGGATCGATGGCGACAGATGGGATACCCCTATATAGAGATTGTATATACTCAGATATTGTAAACTATAGAAAAGAACCATTCCTGTTTGACCCTGATATTCATCACGCTTCTGATAGCAGTACAGTCCCAAAGCCCAACTTTCTGGTCCAGAGGCTCACTCCCGGAATCCATATCTGTCTGGTATCGTATCCACGACACAAGAAAATCCATAAATTCTCTCCCAATTTTTTTTTTACAGCTCATCCTTGCTGACACCCTCGATACCCATAAGCTCCGTCTCGAAGATGAGCGTCGCGCCGCCGGGGATGGGGCCGATGCCGCGGTCGCCGTAGCCGTACTCGGGAGGGATGGTGAGCTTGCGCTTCTCGCCGACGCACATGTCCAGGAGGCCTTGGTCCCATCTGATGGCATGACACATCAGTGATCCTGTTCAAGACAAGGCAAACAACAGCGGAGTGGCTGAGCTACGGATAGCCAGCCAGCCAGCCAACACACAACTCCTCCGACCATGCAAAAATCCCGTCCCCCCCCCCCCCCCCCCCC
>Ga0207748_1000622_pt1 | contig 16537 bp, 17 predicted proteins | sample HigsolmetaGSP13D_FD_184841 | JGI IMG/M metagenome (GOLD analysis project Ga0207748, IMG submission 184841) | High solid enriched microbial communities from the Joint BioEnergy Institute, USA - SP1-3-D (SPAdes) | ecosystem: Engineered > Bioreactor > SSF (Solid state fermentation) > Aerobic >...
GGGGGGGGGGGGGTTCTCTTGGCTCACAGGTGTCATCACGCACTACAGACGCGATGCTAGGTACCAAGCGCAGTTACTCACTTGCTGGTTGGAGAAGCTACTCTTGAGCGCTTAACTATTCGCCATGCGATGCATCGGGGAGGGGACAGGTGCTCCCGGGTCAATCGTGCCCGTTAGAAACGGGTGAGGGAAGAGGAAGGCGATAGATGGTTTATAGTGTAGCATCCCGTCCTTTTTGCTGCTGTTCCTCGCGTCGCACCCTCTATCGCTTGGATGAACCTCCTTGTGGCCAACCTCAATCTGAAGCCAACATCATCATGGCTGAAGACGAAGGCGCTGGCAATGTGCAGGAGAATGCTACTGGGGCCGCAGCTGCAAGTAGATGTGAGCTGAATATTCTCCTCTTGTCCGAGGTTACTACGAGGCTAACATGGCCCAGGAAGATGCTTCGGCTGACGCGGATTCGGCGTACAACGAATCGTGAGTTATCAGAAGCTATAAAAGCCGTTACTCTTCATCTGATGATTTGCCGCAGGATTGGAACGGCTAATTATGACTCATCCATCACTTCGAGTATCAGGAACTACAAGTAAGATTTATATCTCTTTCAATTAGGGTCACTGGTATCCAGTCTAATCATGGTTGCTTGCATAGATATGAGGTGAGGTTTCAACGGATCAATGCAAGAGCATGCTGACAGTGCATTTAAGAATGGACGTCGATATCATGCGTACCATGAAAGGTCATATGTATTGGTATTTAATCAAATACTGGCGAAGTCAACTTCATATCTAACTTGTGGTAGCCCAATGATGATGAGGAGCAAGATCGAATGGACCTCCTCAATCATATTTACCGTCTCGTTTTTGGGGGAAATCTTCACCTTTCACCCATCGGCCCAAATCCTCGGCGAGTATTGGATATAGGCACTGGTACACAGCTCTACCATAATATACTAGCAGCACACGACCTTGGAAAGCACGCTGACCCCCTGTACGAATAGGCACGGGGATTTGGGCCATTCAATTTGCAGAGTAAGACCTCATCGTGCGCTCTCTAATAGCAAAACTAAAAGTGATGACAGAGAATACCCCTCCGCACAAGTTATTGGCACTGATCTAAGTCCTATTCAACCTCAAGGGTAAATCCTATTCGCCTTAATGATACGGGATTTCTGCAGCCACTGTTCATGAATATGTCCAGTGCTGACCTGACTTCCTAGGGTTCCTCCAAATTGTTCCTTTTGAGGTTGATGACTATGAGTAGGAATGGCTGTATAAAAACAAGTTTGACTTTATACATGGGCGGGAGCTGAATGGATTTGTTGCTGACTATGATCGACTTTTCAGCCAGGCATTCAAGCATCTGAAATCAGGGGGATACTTTGAGATGCAGAGTACTGAGGCAGAGATATTGCGTAATGAAGAGACTGATAAAGAGCCCAGGTACACTCACATACGGCAAAAATGTGTCTGGGATGGGGGCGAGAAGTTTGGCAAGTCCTTTTCTGCAGATACATGAGTGGAAAGAGAAGATGGAAAAGGCAGGATTTGTGGATGTGAAAGACGTGCAATATAAGGTTTGTCATGTCCTCCTGTATGTCTTTACATGAATCTTTACTGAACCTGGACACACAGCTACCAGACGGCAGATGGCCCAAGGATCCAAAGCTGAAGGAGATTGGCATGTATCATCAGGTTCAGCAGATTCAAGCGGTTGATGCCTATGCCTTTGCACTCCTTTCACGAATTCTTGGCTGGAGCCAGCCAGAGATCCAGGTGCTCTGCGCACACGTGCGGAATGAGCTCAAGGATCCTTCGATGCATCTGTATAATATAGTCCGTTTTGTGTATGGGAGGAAGTCTTGAGCTTGAGTTCTCACGGCCGCGCGGTCCCTGGAAGTTTCGGGAGGTGGTTGAGATCATCAGAATGGACATGTTCAATGAGGTTAATGAGAGGACGAATTCCTCCAAAGAATATTATAAATCCCCGAATGACACGCGATCATTGACATTGATGTATTTAGGGAAATTGCAGCGAATATAGCAACCGCTATGAGCCACCTGCATATGTTGATATTAGTCGATGACATGCCTACCTGATTGTGTAAGGTGTACCTGACAGCCTAACTGCCCCTTTCTCGATGACACCGTCCTCCGGCATGGAGAATTACCAGTCCGGTTACTTCCATCCCATGGACTTGGAAGAATATAGCACATTGCGAGCAGGCATTGATGGGTCAGCATGCTTCTTCCTTCGATCGGAACACGGTGTATGAAAGTAACCGTGGGAAATGAAAGGACTGGCCTACAGTACTCCAGCAATGCTGTCTGGACGGGAAAGATAGATCGAATATTAGTATTTGTCACGAGAGGATATCTATATCACCGTTCCGGAGGAGCCTTGCCATCGAGATAGATATGTACTATACATATACAAGCAAAGGTCGATAACGCGAAACTCTCCATTCTCGTAGCAAGAAAACTGCCATTCAAGACCCATCATCTCCTTCAGCATCATTCTTACTTTCATTCTTATGATTACCCCCCAGCCCCAACCGCTCCTCAATCACCCGCACAATCTCCGTCCACTCCCTCATCGCCCCCGTCCCGACGTCGCCGCACGGGAGGCTCTTCTCCTGCGGCGGCAGCACCTCGAACCAGTCCCACTCCTCCTGCAGCACGCGCATCTGCTGCGCCGTCACCGGGTGCAGCCACATTGCCGTGTTCATGGCCGGCGCGACGATGATCTTCTTCTTTTTCCTTTTCTCGCCATCACCATCACGGCTATCGCCGTGGCTATCGCCAACGTCACGACCATCGATCTCCCCCGTCGTATCCCACGCCCGCACGACGCTCGTGAGCAGATTATCCGCCATGCCCGCCACGATCTTGGCCAGTGTGTTGGCCGATAAGGGAGCGATGACCAGCAGGTCCGCCCACCGCCGCAGCTCGATGTGCAGGATCTCGCTTCCGCGTCGCCAGGGCTCCGCCCATTCAGACTCGTCGTCGTAGATGGTCTCGACGGCGGGGAATTGTAAAAGGGAGGAATAGGACGGTTGTTCGGCCGATTGGCCGGATAGGAAGCGCTTCGCGGCCGAGGTGAGGATGATGCGGATGGAGAGGTTGTGGTGGCGCTGATGGGAGAGGGCGCGGATGATGTTGGGGAGTTTGATGGTTGCGACAGAGCCAGAGGCGGCGAGAAGGAGGTGCGCTTTGCCGTCCGTGCGGGAGAGGGATAGGGAGGGATGAGGCGTGGATGTAGTAGTAGTAGGGATGGATATGGATGCGGATGATGAGAAGGATGGTGCGGATGTGGTGGATGTCATCTTGGGTGTAATAGAGTGAGACATCTTGCAGATTCAGCTTCTGTAGAGAAGAGTTTCAGATTGCTTGGAGCATTATGATAGCTCTAGGCGGGGTATCCTTGATGGATATGAGGGGTAGGTGCTGGTTGATCACAGCATTTCAGCTGCCTTTGACTCCGCGAGTATGTTGAGGAAAGCTGTACAATGAATCAGTATATCAGCGAGCAACCTCCGAGGTAGATAGATCCATATACCCATGGACAGTCAAAGGATGATCAGGCTTGATCTTCTCCGTACTCATCATGGTCGGTGGTTGGTTTAGTCATATTCTTTCTGCCGACACTATTATACCGCTTTCTATACCGCCTTTACCTACTCCCACCATTCCCCTCGGCTAGTTTACGTGGGCAGGTAATTCTCCCACAGATTTAAAAGCAGTTTTAATAACGAACATGTGGTCGAAATGTTGGCTGCCTACCAAGGTGCCTGCCTGGTGTCTATCCCAACATATGTGAGCACGGTGGGAAGAATGGGAGGACGATGGTGATAAGATGATCGGAGGGAGAAATCCGGTGAAATTTCGTCGATCACCCGACGGGATCCAATCGGGATCCAGCAGTTTGAACCTATCCGAGGGGAAGAACCACTCCAACTGTGACCTGTAGGTAGAGACCTGAGACATACTGCTAGCACCGAATTTCCCTAATTTGTAGTTGTATGTACCCGTGCGGCAGTCAACTACCAAATCAGGATTTGGAGAAGGAAGGACGACCGTCTCGAATGGATGTTTTTCACAGATTATATATATAGCCTGACCTGTTTGACTGGCTGTTTCCCAGAGCTTTAGTATCGGCTTCTGCTTAGCATGCCAGGCAGTTGCAAGAGTAGGACCTTGTCAGGCAGACTGTGCCCGTAGAAACCTAATGCACACTCTCATGTCCGTGTAAAATCTCCATGTACATTCTAGGTTTCCCCAAGGAATGATGAGTTGATCCCGACGCAAGATTATGACCCCACGCAATTGGGAAGACCCGCAAGATTCGATGTTTCTTTCCATGTTCCGTACTGGCCATTGAAACTGCCAATGGCTGTGTAGCAGGCCTTGGACTTGCAGTGTCATGTTCAGGACATGTTAAGCAATGGTAATGATATAAGACAGCCTCATAGAGCATAAGGTCTCTCACTGCTGACAGGAGATGGTCCAACTTCCGGACTGAGGCATTATCTCGCCTATTTCGGACATACGACTCGGTCTGTGTACTCCGGGCAGTTCCTAGGTACGTAAGCAGGGTGAGACAAAAAGCGGTCAAGAAACCCGGGCAAGCAAGACCAAGAGGAATCGGTTCTTTTCCAGAAACCTGGCTAAAACGCCAATCCTATTTCTGGGCCCTGGTACCGCGGCGGACAGGAGATCGGGATGGGGACCGCATCGGCCGTCGCGTCCGTGCTTCGTCGGTATCGATTATCGATAGAGGCACACCGCAGAACGGGAGGAGAACAGCCCCAGGCAACTGCATTTCGCGAGATGTTCTGTTCGACGAGCTGAGAGATTCGAATGGGCCGTAAAAAAGCGCAAGGAGACCTCTAAAGAATTAGTCCATGTACCTACCGGTGTAGCTTGTTCTTAGCCTCGATGATCAGCTTCTCGCTGGGGGAGACGACCCCACCCACGGGGGCGCGTCTGCGCGCGCAAGAGACCCCAACAGTCTGCAGCACGACACCGCCAGACGAGGCGATGCGATCAACTGACCACTGGTGCGTGTTTCCCGCGCGGTTCTCTGTCTGGAGTGCAGGAGAGGATGGATAGCGGTTCACACCGCAGGCAGAGCGATGGCGGACGACCTGCGGTGCCGGCGGGGCAGGAGGGGCCGGGGACATAATCGATAGACGATAATCGAGCGAGCAGGAGCGTTTTCCTGGTCATCGTGATTATCGATAAGATCGGTGGCCAGTTGTGCGGCGCGTGCTCGTCTGCAGCGAAATGCCTCCAGCAGGGGTGCGAGACGGGGTCCTCGGCTGCGAGGCCGCTGCAACTGCCATGCTCGATTGCAAACCGGGCCAGAGCCCTGTCCGTGGACGCCGTCCTCGTCAGCCAGACATCTCCTCATCTCGTGTCGTTGTCGGTGGTGAGGTCACCACGGGGCTGCACGTGACGGAACAGGGCGAGACCCGGCCGGCGCTCCGCCAAGCCGCCCGGCCAGACCAGGTCCCCATCTCTGTCTCCTCCAGCTCCATCCTCTCGAAAAAGCCCTGCTCTCCTCGTCTCTTCGTCCTCCGTCTTCTTCCTCTGTCCTCGTCGATTCCTCCCACTCCCCGTGCACCATTTGCTGCTGCCTGCCTCCCCCTCCCGTCCAGCTGTGCCCCTTGCAAAAGCGTTGTGCCTCCAGAACGTGCCACGGCGACGCCTGGGAGCCTGTCCTGACGTGGGCCGCTGCCATTGGCGTTCTGCTTCCGGGCGGGTGGATGCGCCACAGCTGTCAAGCTGCCAGATCGTCGTAGGGCTTCCCCTCCAAAAAAGAAAAAAGAAAGCCCATTGTGCTGCAGAAAACAGGGGCGCCCGCCCGCTCGTCTGCGCCGCCCAAAGTCCACCCTGCAAACGACCGGATCTGCAGCCCGGCGACGACGACCCTGGATCTGCGTCTCCAGCTTTAGACGCCCCCGTCGCCCGCAATCCGTGCGTCCCGGCGATTACGATACTATGTCCTCCCACGGTCTCCCCCTCTGACAGCGTTGCTACTCAGTCACCCATCGTACGATCCTCCTCCTCCTCCTCCTCCTCCTCCCCTCGCAGCATGTGGTTTGGGTCCGTCCGCCTTGCGAGCCGGTCGTCTGCATAACGTGCTTCTGGGACACGACGGAATCGCCCCCTCCCCCCCGCGGGACCCCTTCGCACTGCCCGTCCGCTGCCGTCCTCTCGGATGCTCTGGCCTGTCGCGTCGGCGACCTGATTCGACTCGGTGATGGCGACTGGCCCCAGCAGGCCACTGGCTGCGTCCAACGGGTCGTCCGGTCTTTCCAAGGCTGCAGACAAGAGCCGTGGGGGTGCTTCCACGGCGTCCCGGCGGGTTGGTAGTGGTGGTGGTGATGGTGACATGATGGAACCGCGGCGCTCCAACTCCAAAAAGTCTTCCTCCTCCATATCACCACTGCCCAGGCTGTCGTCAGCCAGCCTTACGGCTCCCGCGTCGACGGCCAACTCGTCGCGCGAGCCCTCTCCTGCCCGCCCTCCGCTCCGGTCGGTCACCTCGACCTCCACGACACGAGCCTCCTCGCAGTCGCGGACCAGCAGCCAGGAGATCAGCCCGAGTCGAGGTCCTGGCACGCCCGGCAACGCACCGTCCGCAGCTGTCCAGACCAGCAAGCCGCAGCTGCCAGCTCCTGTTGTCGACGTGACGCCCGATGCGGACAGATCCAACATGCCCCCGCGGACCGCTGTACGGCGAGCGGACCAAGAATCAACGACGAACGTTGCGAATACATCCAGCAAGAGGTCTTCTTTACCCCCGCCTGAGGAACCCGCAAAGACGGAGCCCGATGCCAGCGACGCCAGCGGCCGCACCACCCCTCGAGCGGCAGGTCGAGGCGTGAGCGGTGGGGGTTCGGTCCTCGAGACGGTCCAGGAAGCCAGCACTCCCTCGACCTCGTCGGCCGAAAAGAACGCCAACTCGAGCACCTCGAACGAGCAGCCACAGCCCCCGAAGATTGACGAAGAGACCCCCTCGCGGGTAACCAAGCAGGCCGCTGAAAGTGGCAGCGAAAGCGGTGGGAACAAGAGCTCGGGGACCAAGGAAGAGAAACGCCGCAACACATCTCTCAGACCAGGCGATATCCTGCCCAAGCGGTCCTACACGTCCTTGAACAGCGCCCGAGCGAAGCCGGGAGACGGCTCTGTGCGACATATGATCGTGGAGACGGAGACGGTCAGCTCGATCCCTCAGGTCTCCCTTGGTGTTGGTGCTGGGGAGCGAGGGGCTGCGGGACGGGTAGAGTCTGGAACACTCCGGATGAAACCCAGCAACGAGACGATCCGGCCCAGAAAGGAGAAGAAGAAGACCCGGAAGCACACGGCTCTCGCTTCAGGAACCGGTATGTTCTCTCCCGTGACAGTCAGGCGACTCGAGCTTACACGGTATACACTACAGTGTCGTCCAAAGCGGATATCTTCGAGGCCAAGGTGGCAAGCGCTGTGGACGAAGCCGACGTGTCGGATTCGGATGAGACGTTTGTCTACGAGTCAAACCCGCCTGATCCGCATCCATCCAGGCAGTACAGGTACCACTCCCGTACGCCGAGCACCACGTCCATGGCCAGTCAGATCGACCAACTCGCCGGTCGATCCAGATCGGGCATGAGAGATGGCAGCCACAGCGTCACGGGCAAGCGAAGCATGAAGTTCACGAACAACAATTATAACAACGGCAGTATCGATGGCGATGCGAGCGACCACAACCTCAGCCGTGTCCACTCGAGAGCCGACGGCAATGGGCACACGCACCGTCACCATCACCTCGGAAGGTACGGGCGCGCTGGCGGATACCACTCCCTCTTCGACAACGAGTCTCCGTTCTCGCAGTCACAGCATCCCAGATCCCCTCGACATTATATCGGAAATGGTTTGCGACAGAGTCGACATGGAAGCGCCCGAAACCTCCAGAATTATCGGACCATGGGCAATCCCAAGCAGACTGGAGATGACTACGGCTACGACTTTGACGGCGAGGGCGCTGACGATGAGCGGACGCCCCTGGTGGGTTCCGTTCGGGTCAACCGCAGCCGTCACGGCCGGCGACCCAACAGCACCAGTCTCCGGCAGATGGAGTATATCGAGCAGCGCCGACGAAGCTGCTTCTCGCGATGGGGCAGCTGCATCCTCATCACTCTGCTGTCGCTGCTTCTGGTCGGCGGCGCCACCACCTTCGTTATCGGGGTGACAAAGCCGTTGCTGGACGTGCATGTCGCTGAGATCCAAAACGTGCTCGCGTCGGAGCAAGAGATCATGCTGGACCTGAACGTGCATGCCGTCAACCCGAACCTCTTTCCCATTGCGGTCAATGACATGGATGTCAATATCTTTGCCCGGAGTCGGTTTGTCGGCAGCGACAAGTTCTGGCGAGACCACGGTCCTCATCCCGATGGTTTCCCGCGCGTCGAGCTCAGCAAGCGGCGGGCTCTGATGGCACACGCGGTGAACCGCACCCGGAGGGCGGAGTCGTCTGCGCGGACATCGCCCCGTCGTCCTGCGCACATCGCTGAGGGGGTCGACAAGGGCACAGATCCCATGCCGGAGGATCCCACTGGCGACCCGCAGACCATGCTTCTCGGTCGCGTGTTCGCGTTCGACTCCCCTCTCACCTTCGACCCTTCTCCCTGGAAGCATCAGCCGATGAGTTCAGTCGGGTCGATTCGCCTCGAGAGACCGGGGAACAAGACGGAGGAGGGCGGCACCGAGAGGTGGGAGCGCGTGCTGCAGCATCCTTTCGAGCTGATCGTCCGGGGTGTCGTCAAGTACCAGCTGCCGCTGAGCTCGCGATGGCGCTCCGCCTCTGTCAGCTCGAGTGTCAGGGTGGTGCCGGATGATGACACCGGCGGAGGAGACGACGACCACGACGACGATGACGTCGCCCCTCCCAGCAACAAGACGGTGAAGATCAACGCATTGCGGACACCACCACCGGTGCCTGCGTCTCGTCTGCTGGCGGACGTCTCGGCGCGCGCGTCAACACCGCCTGTTCGTCGGACCCGGTCGTTCTGGGCGTGATCAGCATCCGCATGGCTTCCGTTCGTTTTTTTATTTCTGTGACAAGACTTCACGACGCACCGTTTGATGTCTTTCTTTTTTTCCCTTTGTATTTGTGGTGTTTTTTGACCTCCGTATACCCCACTTCGCATTGCATCGTTCCGTACGTATTTTCAGCATTGTGGTCCAGGGCATGTGTTGAGGACTTGAGCGAGCGCTCTGCCGATTTTCCTTGTACTTGAGTGTTCGTGCTAGCTGCAGTTGTCGAAGCATCACACTCATTCTATTTCCTTTGTCGCAATATTCCTTACGCTTGTCAAAGAATAATGTGTGATGACCACAAAAGCATGAAAGGGAAACGCATCGAAAGTGGCGCTGGCGTTCGAGGACGCCAGTCATCAGTCTGGTTCGGTCTGTCTTGTTTGATTACAGATGGGTACTAGCTTTTATGTTATGGGATACATAGCGGCATAGTTAGTGCGGTCAATTATTCAGGATGTATGTCTGTATGTGTGTACATAATAGTCAATCGTGGAGTGGGAGGAGTTTCTGTTGGACTGTCTGTGTGTGTATCTGCGGAGTAGTTGTGAGGACACGGATCGATGTTATTTGTCATCGTGAGGGGGCCAAATGGCCCCTTACCTAGATACACATATCAGGCTTAATTACTATAGAATGGATTAATTGATCCATATCATTAATTAGGCTGGATGTTTTCAAGTCCAGTAGCTGTCTTATCGCCCCGTACTCTGCACATATATCCAGGTACTAGCTCTGCAAACCTGCCGGTCGACATCATCACGGAGATATTACTGCCAGTCTGCTGGGGTCATTCTGCGAGCGCTATGGGAGGCCGGGAGGTGGGGGGAGATGTCTGCGAATATTGGGGGGAGGGAGGGGGGGGATCAATCCCCAGATTCTTTCAACGAGAACTCTGAATACATTCATCATCTGTCTAGATATATTTATCATTATACTCGACAATGGTTTTTTTTTGTCCAGACATATCTAGCTAGCTAGCTATTCCTTCTTCAGACAGGTTTCCTACCTTTTAGGGGCCTGTTTTTTGAATACGTCATTTATCGTTCCCGTTTACCGGTTCGATCATTCGATCCTGACGTGATGGTTGTAGAGTACTCCGTCTAGTGCTACTTGTTCATCCCACACTATGCCACCAAGAAAGTCCTGTACTTTACTGTCAGCGGTTGCCATTATCGTCTCCTCTCCTTCATCTCTGGGTTTGTTTTCAAGTTTTCTGTTCCTTACCTTCGTCTGTTCTCACACTTGACACTTCCACATCTGTGGAACATGGCCTGAATAGCAGCATGTACCCAATACCCAATCTGTGATATATCTCGGCGTCCGCATTTGCTCTGTCGTCTCCACACATGCACAGTGTCTGTTTGCTTTTCATTTTCCCTTACCTTTATCTTACAATGGCTTTCAACTGAACCTTATAGTCTATTATTTGTCCCTTGCGGTGCTGTCTGTGCCCTCACAGCTTTGGTCTTGGATCATTGCCACCTACATCCAAACCTGCGCTATACCTCAATATCATCCACGCACACAGGTTTGTTTGTCTTCTTTTCCCCTTACCCTAACCTTGGCTAGACTTTCCACTAACTTTTCAATATAGACGCCATTTACACTCATCAGCGCTTGCTGCGTGTCAAACTCGCGAAGCTCTCACAGTACCATCCACCCCCAGCCTCCAAGAGCCGCATACTGATGAATACAGATCACGGTACACGTCTATCAATGCCCTTTCTGCCATCATCCACCGCCTACCAGAATCAAACAGAAGAATGAATGTCAGGACGGAGAATGAATGCGGAGGGGTAAATTAACTGGCTCATCACCCACTCTTTTGCGCTTTTTCGTTCTTTTCTTTCTCTCACTGTCCTCGCCTGCAGCGTCTTTTTATCACCACAAACACATTTTATTTTCAAGTATATAGCTTCTTTTGCATAGTTCAGAGCTAGAAGCTAGGGGATATTATATTATTACTATAAACTATATTTTTTTTCCGTTCCACAGAACAGAAGCGAGCAGAATAGCATAGCTCAGAACGTGGCATCTCCGGTCTCGAATCCTGCTTCCTCTATTCAATCCTTTTCTCATTCGAAGCAGAATGTAGAAGCGAGCGAACAGACAGAAAACGACAGGATCTTATTCCTCCCCTAATTACTTTACTGTCTATTGCCTACTGTCCAATCTTTCTACTTAGGACTTCTATACCTGCCCGAATGCACTCAGAAGATCATCTGGTGAATCATACCAGGATCTCTAATATATACTCTATACTATTCTATATCCCTTGGAGGGAAGGGCCGAGCGCGCCTTCCATTCTGTCTGCTTGCTCCATCTATGTATCTAATATATCTATCCGCCAGCCTCAAGCCATCCATGGGTGCCTTCCCAGACCCTCCTATCACCGCCGCAGAGATTGCCAGAGATTTGGATAGTCAAAGACAGTTACTGCGATGATGCAGGGCACGTGCTTGCGGTGATTATAGAAGACATCTTCACTTCCTTTCTTGCCTTAGGTCCTTTCTGACCTGCTTGCTTGTCTTGACTTACATATCTACTCGCTTGCTTTCTTGGAATGCGGACAGACAGAAAAGGACAGGAACTTGTCCCCATGATTGTTTTATTTTATTATAGGGCGCTTGCATTAGTATATATATTCGAAGAAAATCGGAGAGATGGCAGGACCTGCCTGCCTGCCTGTCTGCCTTCATGGCTCTCTGACTCACTTCTTAACTTCGTCCCCACAGAAGAAAAGAAAAGAAAGTTCTGGGAATATAATATAATATATATATACATATATATCGTCCTCGTTAAGCGAGATTTGCTTTTTTTTTGACAAGTGTTTCTAGATCTCTTTCTTCCTAAGTATTAAGTATTACTTATTATATATACCCAGAGTTTCAGTGGAAAAGAAGAGAGCCAGAAAGAAGCAAGCAGGACTCGGTCGGTGCTCGGTCCTCGCGATATCCTACTTATGTGTGTATATTTAGCGAGGGAGGGAGAACGACGCTGGGAGCTTGCAACATTCTTGTCTTTAAGAATTGCTCGCTCTATACTTTATACATCCAATGCGAATCAGCAGACCTCGTACGAGTTGAGTGGCTCCACTGCTCACTCACTCTGGCCTCCTAATGCTTTCGAAATTCGGGCAGATAAGGTTCAAGGCAGAGATAGGATGGGTGGCTCGCTACTTACTCGCTGCAGGGCTATCGGGGATTTGTGTCTGCGCTAGGCCAGTCGGTTATCATCTATCCATGTCTGTGTATAGAAAAAAAACTTCTGAAACTGCTTTCTCTATTTCTTTTCACATGGAAAAAATGAAGAATGAGACTCATCTTTCTTTCCCTCACCTTGGTTTCGTTTCATCACGTGCTCATTGTACAGTGACAGTGACGGCCAGTGAGATCCACACTGTGTGTGGGTGCCGGGCGTCTAGTACATACAGATATAGATATAGGGATAGATGTCCGGCATTGAAGCAGGACCGGATCCGACACCGAGAAAGAATCATCTTGCTCCCCTGATACTATGTGGTGTCTGGCTGTCATTTGCTGGTCCAGTCAATCAAAGACATTCAAGATGCGATTTGTCTTTTCTTCTTTGAATTACTGATCTAGATATAAAGAGATGGTGCACTGATGCTAGCCCTGGACAAGATGCTTCTGCATATTCCTTCGGCTCAAAATATCAGATTGTATACCTACCCGTCAGATAAGATGCCTGCTGTCCCCTCCTCCCGCTCCGGTCTATTGGCCATTGGCCGCCTGCCGTGGCAAGATGCATCTCATGCTCGTCGTGACTGATCCTTTTGTCGATAGACTAGGTGCGCTATCTGGGGTGCATATTTAGGATTCAAGCAGGATAGAGATATCTATTTACTTTACTTCTCTCCTTTTAATTTCCGCACATTGTCTGTGTCTGTCTATTGGTGCTCGCCTAGCCGACGGCGTCGAATCCTTATTATTCTTTATTCGAATAGACTGCTAAGATGTCTCCCTCTCTGCGTTCTCTCACTCCTACCTGGGAGAAAAGAATAGAAAAATGCACCGAAGAGCTCCGCACCCATGGTTGCCTAATTAATCAATATATTTCGAGAAGCATAAGGTCCTTGTCACTGTCTGTGTGGTTGGTTGGCTGGCTGCTTGTCCGTGTATATTTATACATACTTTGTGGGATGCAAGCTTCATAACTGGCCTTGTATTATAAACTCTAGCTCCGTGCATCTACCACGCATGACTTTTGCCTATGTGCACATGCTCAAATTTGGTGTTGAGCTGGAGAAAGAGGCCATGTGGGTGCCTGCTTTTTCTACAAGACCACTATGGGTGTGTCTGTGGCCACCAAAGTCTGCGATCTTTTCTCATTGCTATCTATGTACGCACATCGCAAACCTCATCAGCGACACCTGGCTCGGAGACACCATTTATCCTCAGCGCCGACTTACGCTCGGTCCCATGCACACACACACCCCGGGATGGAGTGGTTGTCTATGGTTTTTTCTGATCTAGAAGAACGAAGATTGTCCAACATGATACATATATATGGATGCAGTGTCGCCCTGGGAAACTATTGCGGCTTACTTCTTACAGCTAGAGCTGATACGGAAATGTGTATTACACACTTGGTCGTTGTGGCTCTCTTTCTAATATTTCGAGCTCTGGAGATATAATCTTCGCTGGAAAAAATGGAAGGGCCTTCGCCTGATTGATTGATTAATTGACCGATTACACACTGGTCACCGCAGTCCATTCAACATCAGCAACGTCAAATGGGACTAACCATGGCAGAGCTGGCCCCATTACCAGCGGAGAGATATGTTCTTGGTCAAGTTATCCCGCCACAGCTGATGGTGTGTACTGTACAATAATATATTCTTTCGGGTGATATATGATCCCGTTGTGAGAAAGTGTCCAGCCTTCGATGCCTTATAATAATTGTCTTGTCTTGATTCATCTGGAAAGTTCAGATGGCACTCTAGCAGACAGCTATATATTCATTATCTTTTCTTGTCACATTGAGATCGTGAGACTTATTGCTGATAACTTCACGCGATCAGCATGTTCGCCAGTCGGAACAACGATATCCCGGATGTTTCCCCTGCATATTATACGACCTAATCTCACCATCTGGCCCAGATGCGCTAAAATATATAAAGGGGTTAAAAGACTGTCTCTGTGCGTCGGCTGGCCGTCGACATGTTCCCAGGTTTCTTATATTTCAAGCGCAACCTGACCAAGATCCCTCCCGAGATCAGGTGGCGTATGTGGAAAAGGGCAAGCGATCGGAGGACAAGTCCTCCATGTTCTTTGAGTTCAACTCAGGGATATATACATGGGCAGGATTCGATGTTTATTTCAAAATTGCGTTGAGGGTGCAAGGATTTTTAACCTTAGGAGATTGCCAATAAGGACTCGTTGAGATAAAAGGCTCGCTTCTATGATGGCTAACCTTTCCATATAGGTGCTCTTGTCTACTTTTTCCCGCTAAAGCGGATAGGTAGTGCTTGGCAGGGAGGTAACGAATCATCTATATAATATATCGGACTTGAATTTCTCATTCTTAGAGATACCATTATCCTTTTTCGCCGCGTGGATCGTGGTGAGACTCGCCGAACAGGACTTGCCTAATTGGATCCCATTCACGAGATACGATATTGGAAGATTGGGTTGCGGAGATTGAGGAGCGCTAGTGGGGCGGTTTATTCTTTTCCTTTCATGTATTCTTATTTTTGATATGTGCTCGTTATCTTACTGGTTGATGAGATACCTGCCGGGATACCTCCTACTGATATGGCACTTTTCAATGTCGATTTCCTACTTTTCTTGAGCCCATCTTTGCACCGTCGGCAAGGAAGTTGGCTAAGTGTGGCACATCCCGACAATGTTCAGCTAAGTCTGAGCTTGAACATGCAGAGTTCGATATATCGTGCTTCATGTGACGGCCCTTCGTGTGACGGCCCTAGACGAACAGCCGACATGAAATATTACACGCGACGCCTAGAGCGACGGTCTGTTTCTGAACATCTTTATTTAATTGTCTATTTATAAAGGCACCTATCTGGCTCGTGTCATGTTTCCGGGCCCGTCGCAGCAGATGACCCATATGTCGCTGCTTTTCTTGATCTGAACACCACAGGTCATCTATTGAACATCCTTGCCGTCTATAGTTATATATGATGCTGCACCTGAGACTGAAAATGTCGTATCTTCTCCAGGCCATCTGGCAACGTGCTCGTTCTCCCCTTCCTAGTGGTGTTAGAGTTTCGGCTTTATGAACTACCACCGAAGAGCAAGGGCACAGTGAGCATCCAGAGCTTCGGGATATCAATTCTTTATTTCTATTTGGAATGGAGATGAGAACGCGTTCGCAGAAGGCCGATCTGTCTCTGTCAGCTCATACTCTACTTCTTCCACGCATCGTTTAGTGTCTCATGTCTCCCCTCAAACAGAAGATCGGCCTTCTGTTAAGGAGAAAGCAAAAGCAGCATGAACGAGGTGCTCTCCGACTCATCGCTGTGTGTGATGTTTGAGGATATTTGCGGCAGGCTCTCGTGACAAATAAGGGCTTGGAAGATTAGTCGTGGCGTCTTGGCCATTTATATATTTGTCTCTAAGTTTATGGTGGCGGTTCCGACGGATTTACATACTATACATTTTGAAAACTCGAAAGAAACGGGACCACAGGAAGATGGTCGCTAGCACTCGTAGCGGCAGTAAGTCAAACTTTTGCAGGTTTATATATACTAATTATCGAAGCAACTGACACAGTCACAGTCGTTCCGAGAAACCCCTTTCATATCAGACTGGAAACTGATCGGCCCGAAAAGACTTGTACGACGTCCCACCAGCAATGACTTGCCTGGCCTTCTTATGACTTTCTAGACCGGAACTCCTCGTTGGCGGTCTCTCAGGCTATAGGAAGGTATAACGTTGAATGAAAAAGGTCCTCATATTGAATATGAGAGGAGAGACCAAAAACTCGGTATCAGCGACGCGCTGACAAAGACAACCAAGGAGATGCAGACAAGACACATGGTGCTCGGTTCTCGCTATATACTATGTACTGTATATAGTGAGCGAGAACGAAGCTGAGAGCTTGCAACATTCTTCTCTTCGTTTCAAGGATTGATTGCTCTATTAGGTATATAAAATCAAAGGGCGACGGCTGAAAGCTTGCAGCATTCTTTTTACCTTGGCCGCTATTCACGCAGACCCCGTCCTGGTTTTCAATATTGATCTTGACATTGACAATATACAGAATCAGTGTCGTGTCTGAGTCCAAGAAGATATAGGTACCGATCTTCAAAGATTCAATATCTTGGTCTATATAAAGAAGAACAAAAGAAAGATAAACAGGAAGAAACAGAAATTAAAAGTAAAAAAGAGAGAGAAGAAAAGGGATAAAAAGGAAAGGGGGAAAAAAGACAAAAAACATATCCATTCCTCCCCCCCCCCCTACATTCT
>Ga0207748_1000648_pt1 | contig 15777 bp, 14 predicted proteins | sample HigsolmetaGSP13D_FD_184841 | JGI IMG/M metagenome (GOLD analysis project Ga0207748, IMG submission 184841) | High solid enriched microbial communities from the Joint BioEnergy Institute, USA - SP1-3-D (SPAdes) | ecosystem: Engineered > Bioreactor > SSF (Solid state fermentation) > Aerobic >...
GACTTCCTTGAGGCATATCCACAAGCCCATACAGAGGTCTTTAGACCAGATACTATCAAGAATGGCTTTGCAGCTACTGGTCTGATTCCATTCAATCCAGAAAGGGTGCTTGGGCAGCTTAATATACGGCTTAAGACCCCTACACCACCAGGCAGTTGATCCACTGATTCTGCACCAAAAACTCCTTATAATCTCAACCAACTGCAGAAGCAGGCATCTACAATCAAGAAGCTTCTAAGGCATCGTACACAGAGTCCTCCAAGCCCAACAAATACTGCGTTGAACCAGCTTATAAAGGGGTGTGAAATAGCAATGAATAGTGCTATTCTTCTTGCCAAAGAAAATCAGGATCTACGGGCTGCACATGAGAAACAACGGCAAAAAGGGAGACGATCTAATCAGCAGATAGCTCATACAGAGGGCCTTTCTATTCAGGAAGCCCAAGAGCTTATACAACATAAGAATGAGACCCAAGAGACCCAAGGGGCTCTACCAGTTGAATCAGCATCATCTACAGTTCAGCGCCCTGTACGAGCGCCACCAAGATGCAGTGATTGTCATGTTATAGGACATAAAAGGTTGCAATGTCCTAATCGCAGTAGTAATTAGTTTTTATATAGAAATACATTTTTTGCGTTAAAAAAACAGGGCCTACTTTCAGTCATGGCTAGAAGGTGCGCGGCTCGCTTGGGTGCGCGGCTCGCTTGTGGATTACGTTATATATATATATATATATATATATATCTATAAAGACCAGAGCAGTAGACACATGCAGCCACGTAATCTGTACAGTACTGTACAAAGGCCTAGATCAACAAGAATACGTGTACTGTACTGTACATGAGGTAAAGTACAGATCAATAGAGGAAGCGTTGTACAGTAGAATTGGGGCGGTTTCAGACCACTCACTCATCTCTACCTGTTCCTGCAGTTAGGTCCGTCCGCGCGGACGACAGGGGTCTCATATCTGATACCTGAATCCGGCCCGAGATGACCGTGTGATTCCATCCAGAAGAATATACCGATTTTTTGTTCTGTATAGGGCATGGTTTCGAGAAGTGAGGACTGCGGTGAAATCTCTGTTGTCGTTGAAGGGGCAAAGAGTCAGTGAGGATTCCCAGAACAGTCATGGGCAGGTCAATCGAAGGAGGGATTTCAACAATAAATACTGCCCTGTACTGTAGCCCTTCCTCCTCTGGAGCTCCTGTTCATCATCATCATCATCATCATCATCATCATCATCATCCATCGCCCTGCCATAGGTGACTGGATTGTCATTCATTAATCGATCTGTTCATTCTGAAGTGTTCTGTTTACTCGGCCGCGCATGCGTCCCCTTTCGCCGTCAAAATGCTCCTCGAGAAGGGCGCCGACCATTCTATCCTGGATTCGGACGGGAAGAATGCTCGAGACTTGGCTTCCGGGTTGGATGAGACACAGTGGAAAGACGAGAAGGCCGAGATTTTGGCATTGCTTGAGGAAAGGGCACAACAGCAACAACAGGGCCAGACGTGAGCATATCATGTCGACAATGCAATGGCCTCATATGCACAAATTTTTTTGCCTCTTACTGATATGGCTTTGGAGCTTTGGCGCTGAATTTTTTTTCTTTCTTTTCCTTTTCACTTTCTCCAGAGCAACGTTGGTACCCTCGGTTCCCTTGTATCATCTCAGACCAGCCCGGCTGTCCAGGCCTTGCCCTCGCCTATATAACCCTCCTATGTGTCAGCCTGCTTTCCCACAGCATATCAACATACCGATATTATATTCATATCCATCACACCGGGATATCATCTATGGAGATGACGATGACGTCTCCACGCTCTGCTAGCTTGGTCGTGATCGTGATTATTGTCGAGTACCAAATACGGAGCCGGCGCCGTGAAAGTTCAAGAGAAGGTCTGTTGGCTTTTTTGGATGTCCAGCAGAATCGGAATGCGATTTATTTTATCAATATGCGCGATAACACTGTGATAATGCATAAATAATAGGGTGGGAATGAACCCTATCTAGATAGCTCTGATTAGAAGGTCGTGTTATCGGTTGTCAAGAGGTATTATGTTCCAATAGGTTTGCAACTTGAATGAAATTGCCTGCATGCGCAGTCAAAAGGTTTCTGCATGCCAGGGATGTTCAGTTCATGTTGAGGTCTAGCACAGCATGTGTAATGTTTAGCTATGTAGCATCCAGATGTGTTCTCTATCTCTGACGTGTTAAAGCACGCTAATCCTCCGCGGATATTTCTTTCGAGCGGAAAACTCTGACAATAAACCCGGGGACCAGGAACCGAATTCGACTTCAGCCCATATTCAAGCCGTATGCATACCTCTGCACCAGTTGGCCAGTTGGCAACGTTGGTAACTAACAACGGGTAGGGTAGGCCTGCCTACTCCGTAAAAAGCATTATGTATGGCTGCGTCTCAGCCCGGCGGCGGCGCTTTCAGATCGTAATCGCGACTAAGCTCCGCCCTCCCGATATGATAGGGTTAATCAATGGGAGGCCTGATCGACGCCCACTCGCGCTATGATACGTCCTCTGTCCTCTGTACTCCACGAACACGACTTGGCTTCACGAACACCGAGCACAGCCTTGCTCCAACACGAGGCTGAAGCAGATGGAGCCGCCTGGGCGGCTGTGTAGATAAGTACTGTACCTACTAGCATGCAAATGTTAGCCTGCATAGCTTTCAGGCTGTTTAATAAGAGAGGAATGGCGCGCTGCTCGCTCCCTTCACGTTTTCTTTGTCCTCCTCTTAGGAAGGTTGTTACCTACTGGATGAATCTTCTGCTTTGACTCTACAGTAGAGTATTCTTCTGCCTGTTCCGAGCTCTACTGTTTTATTATTGGTCCATCTCAAACCGTACCTACATCTCTGTCTGCCTGCCTGCCTGCCTATCTAGGTGAGTCAATAGCAGCGAGCCATACAGTACATCCATACATCAATCAATACAAAGCAGTGGGAAGGGGAAGAAAGGCCACCGCCGCAACCATGTCAACCCAGGAAGAGGAAATCAAGACGCCCGGTAAGCAACTTCATCGTTGAGCAAGATCATCCCAGATGCTCCGTACTGCCCATATCTATCAATCGGTATGCTGACTTCCGACCCTTTTTCACCGCAGTCCCGCCGTACGAGTTGACAAAGAGCCCGCCGCCGGAGACGCAGTATGTTCCTGTTCTTTCTTTCTTTCAAGACCCATACATTTATTTCTAGGTCCCTTTCTTTCCCAGCCAAAGACAAACCCACTCACACAGATCGATTGCAATCATAGTATTCCCCCGCACTCCCCCGCCCCAACCCAAGCATACCCTCACGAGCAACAACAGCAACCACAAATATACCCCTCCCAGCCGGAACCCGTCTACACCACCACCGTGCCCCTACAACAACCGATGGGCATCTACCAGCCGCAGGCTGTAACACCCTACCTGACCGCAATCCCCATCGCGAACCTCACCAAGGCCCCCTCGCCCGTGGACTGCCCCGTGTGCGGGCAGCGCGAGCTCACGCGCGTCACGTACGAGAGCGGGGGGACGACGCAGTACGTATAGATACACCCTTAACCCCCCCCCCTTACATGCAAATGATCGATAATCGATCGATCGATTGATATCGAAAGAGAAACACTAATAGAGTTTGTGGGGTAGCGCATGGGCCTGCATCCTCTGCTTCTGCTTCGGCCTCGGGTGCGTGCCGTACATGATGGAGTCGCTCAAGGACGTGGTGCACCGGTGCGGCCGCTGCGGCGTCGCGCTGGCGACGTGGCACCGGAGCGGGTGGTTGGAGGTGCATCAGCGGCATGGTCAGCAGCAGCAGCAGCAACAGCAGCAGCAGCAGGCGTCGCCGTCGGGGGTGAAATGAGAGTTTGAGTTATGGTATGGAGTGGTATGGGCCATGGACCATGGACTGACTGGCTATGAGGACCCCGTGAGAGCGGTGAGAGGAGGGGAGGGGTTCGTTTCTATGCAAATATGCATTTGGGTCTTTTGGTGTCTATTTATTGATTCTATCATTGCAGCTTTCCGTGTGAAAGCCTCCTTTGGGTGGTGGTGATTTTGGTTCATGAGGAATGAGGGGGTTGGTTCAGGTACTGTACACATACACATACATATATACCCGGTTGGAGTTGACGAATTGTGATGCTTTTTTTTGGGACATGAGAATATCTCTTCCGGAAAATGGGGGTTATGGTTCTTTAGATGTCTCTGTTCTATGAGTTCATTGAGGACTAGATGCCGAGCTAGTGTGCATACATAGCGCACAGTTCATCGTGTCCACTCGTTCTAGAAATCTGAGTGCAACTGTACTCCACGTAGTTTTGAGAGGATCGCTTTGGGTGATTGAATCTGAGAACAGAAAGGACGTTCAAATAGTCACCCGACGCAGCTCTCTGGGAAACACATATGATTACAACCAGCCAATCAATTTCTACCAAGCAGGACGTTGGGTCAATCCCACCGCTGGAATTGGACGCCGCCAGTCTCACAGCCAAGCCCAGAAGCGATCTACCGTATCTATTATCTTAGAGAGTCAGGAACCTTCGGTAGGAAAAAAAAAAACCTGTAGGATATCTCTCAACAGATCTTGGATCTTTCAAAATACATGGATATCGAAAGAACATAACTCCGAGACGGTTTCTTTTTCCGACAGAGATCCTCCCGAATACATAGACAACAGACGCATCAAGTACCCGATTTCTGGGTCTGAACCTTTCAACAAACGCAATGGCATCTCCCCCTTGAAACGCAGGAAAACGCCCGATATTCCAAACAGCCAGGTATATACCAAAACAACTTTTCCCAGTGATGCCATTTTGCGATGACAGAGCATGTATGGATCTTCAGTCAAGCAACGCAATTTGCCGAAAACTCCTGATTCACAATAAGACATGTACCGCCGTGTAAGTGGGTTTGATATCGTCTATATATATACCGTCTCCTTTCGTTCTTTGTTTTCATTTTTTTTTCTTCGTTTTTGTTCTTTTTCTTCATAAACCAGTAGAAAAGGAATCACCTCTTCTTCGCCGCGGTGCGCGGCTTGCACTCCTCGTCGGTGCTCTGGTGCAGCATGACCTTGTTCGGATACTGCGGCGTGTTGAACGAGTACCCTTTGCTCCAGTCGTAGCTGATGGCGTAGGAGAAGATGGTGCCGTCGCGGTTGAAGGCGGTCGCGGAGATGGTGCCGCCGACGGACGGGTAGCCCTTGAGGCGCGAGTGGGCGTCCTTGTCCCAGAAGTGGAAGGTCCCGTCGGAGCCGGCGGTGCTGAAGGTGCCGTAGACGGGGTGGAAGGAGATGGCGTTGACGGCGTACACCTTGACCTGGTTGTTCGCGGGCGGCTCGCGGTGGCAGCGGAAGGAGAAGTTGGAGCTGCGGTCGTCAATATCACATCACCTGTACGAAACATCTCGAAGGTATCTGTTGATGGTGTACCTTGCGTTCTTCTCGTCGACGTAGTGGAAGGCGCAGCGCCCCTCGATGCTCGCGACGGCGAAGCCGGACGCGTCGAGGATGCAGCTGATGACGCGCGTCTGCTGCTTGAGGGGGCTCTGGATGGTCTTCCAGAAGGTGGTCGGGTTGTTGAGGTCGACGATGTGGATGTGCCGCTCGGCGGTGCCGATGACGAACAGTTTGTCGCGCAGGTCCATGGCGTAGACGCGCTCCTGGCAGTTGAGCGTGGCGACGGGCGTCGACTGCCTGAGATCCCAGTAGCGCACCGTCTTGTCCCACGAGCCCGTCGCGATCATGGGGGCGTTGGTGTTGGGCGCCTCGAAAAAGCGCACCGAGCGGATGGGCGCGTCGTGCGCGGCCACCTGCTGCGGCGCGGCGCCGTTGGCCGCGAGATCCAGGATGCGCGCCGTCTTGTCCGCGGCGGCGCCGATGACCTTTTGTCCATCCTGGAGACGAGAGTGAGTCTGTTGTGTTGCACTGGTGTTGTGGTGTTGGAGCGGTGCGGTGTATCTGGAGCGGCAGGTCGCGTCGACTCCACAAAGAGAGGGCTTCAGATGACAAACTCACCTTGGACCAGCAGCAGCTCAGCACCGGGCCGTCAAACTGCATCAGCGCCTTGCCCTCGCCGGCCGCCGTCTGCGAGACATCGTAGATGCGCACCTTGCTGTCCCACGACGCGACGGCCAGGTAGTTGCCGGCCGACGACCACGCCAGGTCCGAGACGCTGTCGTCGGGCCCGTTGGCGAGCACGACGTCCTTGGACAGCGCGTCCGGCAAGCCCGACATCTTGCGTCGTGTTCTCTACGCGGTTGCGCTGCTCGGACTCTATGTATATATCGCGATACGTCCGCAGGGATACAAAACGGTTTCGCTTCCATTTCTTTCTTCCTACTCCGTCTTGGGCAAAGCTGCGCCCCGCAGCCGGCAGGAACACACACGCTCACCACTCGGCGCGCGCCCCGGCCTGCACGTCGAGATCCAGGCCACGCGCTCTCTCTACCTTGCGGTCCTGCGTTCCTTGATCGTCTCAGCTCCGTCTCCCAACCGCCCGTTTCCAGAAAACCGCCTCCCGACCTCTCAAGCCTTTCATCCAACGAGGAAACCAAACCAAAGACCATCCAGAGAGCCACAAACCCCATCGTTGATGGCCCAGCGCGGAGTATCGTCTACATGCTTAGCCAAGACGCAGATCGTTTTCGGCCCGCTTGTCAGCCCACCGCCATGGGACCTCGGACCTTCACCGTCTCTTCAGATCCGCACTTTTTTTTTCCGCGATAAGCCAGCTCACCCGCAGCACGTCAATTCCTCGCAGAGCGTCCCACACGGCATCTGACACTTGGCAGCCTGCCTCTGCCGCAGGCTCTGCGGCTGCGCGCCCTCGTTCTCGCCGTCCGCGCCCGCCGCGGCCGCGCTGAGCTCCGGCTGCAGCGTGGCCGAGTGAATCCCGTACGCGTGGAAGCACTCGTTGATCGTCTTGGCCAGCTTGTGGAAGCTCGAGATGGACCGGTCCGAGATGACGACGTGCACCGACGCGAGCGACTTTTGCTGGTTCAGGCGCCACACGTGCAGCTCGTGGATGGAGACGACCCCGGGGATCTTCTCCAGGTCGTGCTTCACGTCCCCCAGGTCGACGCCGTTGGGGGCGCTCTCCAGCAGGATGACACCGGAGCGTCTCACTTTTTGTCGAGACTGTGTCAGCAAACAATCCATCCCGTGATCACAGCAGGCACACATACCAAGAGGAAGAGAAGACAGCAGAATCGTCACCGCAATCGCCATACTGACGGCCGGGTCGGCGTAGTATCGACCCTCGTAGTGCGTCAGCCAGATCACCAGCGCGGAGATGATGACGCCAAGGTTGTTGGCCGCGTCTCCGAGGACATGGAGCAAAACGCCCATCATCCCAAGGTCACGGCCCTTGGCGACCGGCCTGATCATATGGTGACGGTGCTCGTGATGCTGGGGCCGAAGCTGCAGATAACTCGGTTAGAAGACTGTCAAAACACCGTAACAAGGCCGCACAAACCTCAAGCCCGCGAGCCCCCCCTTCAACTGGATTGTCCACGGCAGGGGATGCGGCATGCGGAACGATAGGAGTCTGTTCGTGGTCATGGTGGCCATGGTCGTGTTCTGGCCGGCGTCAGCAATACCTATATTCCAAATCGTCATGCACGCGAGCGACTTACCGTGCAGAAACAAAGCACTGATGAGATTAAGGCCAAGACCGACACATCCAACCACGAAGATGAGTTTGGGATTTTCGACGTCTGCATAGCGAATCAATCAGTTCTCATGTTCGGAGTCGAACACTCTTGAAAGAAAGCTAAGGGAGACAAACACTGCAACGACACGAAGCGCTCAACGGACTGCAAGAAGATACTGATCCCCAAGGCCAGCAGGAACACGCCGTTGAAGAAGGCGCCCAAGAGCTGCGCTCTCTGCCACCCGAACGAGAGGGCCTTTGGGGAGTCGGTCGTCGCTGAAATCTGTAAACAATGCGTTAGCCTCTGGAGTGAGCATAAGGAGGTACGGTAAGCTCCTGCGACTACATACCTTGAGCGCGACCAGCGCAACCACGAACCCGACAAGGTCGTTGAGCTGTTTGTTCGCGAAAACGCTCAATAAGTGACCTCTCTTGTAGGGGGTTGTTGTCGGGACATAATATAGACAGAGTACTGTTATACACATACGTAGTGGAAAGCATCAGCCACCAACGCGAGGGAATGCGTGTAGAATCCAACTGGAATTTTCGAAGGAGGATTATCAGTGTCAGTGAAGTTTGCAAGAAGACAAAGACAAGCCAGGACGTAGCATGTGATTGATATTGAAAATTCAACCCCATAGAACTCATAACTAAATAAATAAATAAACTCACCGGAGATCTCAGCGAGGAAGAAAGACAGAGACACGGCGATGACGAGCATCAGGCGCCGCGAGCGCGACATCTTGAACGCCATGCCCGGCCGTACTCGGCAAGGTAATGGCGATAGTCGTGGTCGTGTGTGTTCTGTTGAAAGTCGATTATGATTATTATTGTCGGATCTGGGAGAAGGTAAGGTATGGTAATCGATCTATCAATCGATTGAAGGATCATTCAGCGTGGGAAGTAAGTACTGGTCAGGTCGACAGGACTTGGAAGACAAGCCAGACTAGATGGACGGGGATACCCAGGAACGGAAGGATAGTTAGGTTAGACTAGGTAGTAGACTAGTGGTAGGGAAGATTTTCAAAAGTCGTCAGGTTAGGTATCAAGTACTACGTGGACGCGACGCGGGCGCTCGGGGTCAAGGTCAGATGCCTTTTTTCATTTTTTTTCTCTCCACATTCACAAAGAAGAATTCTTTTAGTCTTAGAGTCAGAAAATTGAAAAAGACAAAACGAAACAAAACAAAAAAAAAGTAGTACAGGACCTCCAGTAGGCAGGAAGGTAATTTAATTAATTAACCGAAGAAAGATGAAAGAAGCAAAGCAAGGCAAATAACAGGCAGGACGGACCTAAACTCCCAAGTCATCAAATTACACACAGCTCCCTCCAGTCTCGGGAACGGGAACGGGAACCACGCCTATTCGTTCGATCGATCGACACAGTTAAGGTAAAATAAAAATAGAAATAGAGATTAAAAAAAGGTCCCGACATCTGCCACACATCTGTCACATCTGCCACCTACATTATGTGTGCTAACGCGTGTGGACAGTGCACCGGTCATGGGGATGTGTTTTTTTCCCGAGACAATGGACCCGACTGAAAGGTGTTCTTAAACATGGTACATCCTTGATCCCTGTTGCGGGTAGTAGTAAAGTACTAGGTAGTTTTGTTTGCCGATTGGAAAAGCTTGGCGAAAAGCTTGGAAAAAGCTTGGGAATTACTTAACTACTGTCCCACACCGCCAACGGCGAGCGGTATGCTGCTGACAGACTTGGTTCAACTGCGGAAAGGAAAAACAGTCCACGGACCGTGGGACCTCAGCTTAAGCTTTTTTTTTTCTTTTTCCTTTCTTTCTTTCTTTTTGCTCCCCGGTGCTCAGAGAAGTACAACATACATATGGATCCTTTGAACAAGGAACAAGCCTAGCTTTGTTGCTGTAGTGTTGGGATGCAGTTTGCTCGCTTGAGTCTCGACCTGGTTTTCTGCACTGTACTACGGAGATCTAAGTGCCTAAATTGAGGAAGGGAGGGTTTTGATTCCCTTGTCTTGGAGGGAGAGGTTATCCCAGGCACTACCGTATATGTACATGAAGTAAATACTATACATTTCGCTTAGCAGATTTCGCGGGCTGGATGAGATGCAGGGACCAGTGGGCCACATTTGTGGTACCTACATTGGAGGTATTGCTATTATGCAATGTGCTGTACGACCTTTGTTCGCAAAGGTATGCGTTTGGCTGACACGTGTGTATGTCTAAGTACCTAGGCTCGGTAGGTACCTAGTGCTGTGCAACTAACATCTATCCTTATTGGTTTTGACAGACAAGGAGTTCTCATCCCCTGCTTAGCTACCTACCTGCCTCGGAAACCGGTCTGGAAAGGCAGGCAACAGAGGTGAATAAAAGAAAGAAGGCTCGCTCATACATAGTACTCGCAGGTATAGATAGCATACTGCACTCACCATACCATGTGCTGCACAGTGCAGATAGATAGCTGATGCTATAGGATATTATTTACCTACCTAGTACCTACATGCTTAGGTTTCCAAGATATGAAGAATTAGGTAGGTAATGCGCACTATGATGGCTAGCAACTCAGACTGTCAGTGACTTCAGAAGCAACTGGACAAGTTTCAAATTGATCTATCTAATTTTAACTAAGACACAAGCGTATGAGAAGTGTTAAATTTTAAGAGGGAAGTCCTTTTTTTCCCGCAAAGGTCCATCTCTTTTTCTGATTTATACTGTATCTATAGTGTGGCCACAGTGTCTATTTGAGGCTATATGGGGTCTTCTAAGACATTTAGATAATCCATTAAACTATCGTATTTCGCGAAGCCTCGTTATAGGAGGCGAGTTGAAGGTGAGAAAGATAGGAAATCACTGGCTTGACTATAGATGAGGTTCCTGAAGGCAAGAGATGTAGACTTCAAATTGCACAACTCTCCGTTAACTAAATAGAGACATAAGTCAGAGGAGTCCTGGGCCTGGCATATACCCAGCAAAGGTCCCACAATATCCTTATCTCCACACGCGAAGAGGAACGCACAGGTAAAAAGCAACGCTATGGGCAGGGGAATGAGCTTTTCTCATAAAGGGGAAGTATTTGCCGAGAACTTGTCCCCTCCGAGGATGCTTCGGGACTCGCCTCGGTGAAACGTCCCAGTACACCATCTTGCTTGCTTTTTTAAATTTTGAAACCCTCCAAACCCGAGACCTTTTAGACAGACTTGCTAGGAAACTGGTATTTTCGTTTTTCTTCATGAGAAATTTAATCATTCTAGATCCTGCATCCAGATATATAATATATACATATATATGTACCGCGACATAGTGAACTGAGACAGGAAGGGGTCTTTTAGTAATCTGAAACGGCCTTATTCAACTGTACCTAATCTTAACATGAGAGCAATTGCATAATAGATAGATGATAAAATGATTAATAAGATAGATTAGATAGATATAGAATTGAATTCAGTAGGATCGCAACACCCTTTTTTTGTGTTCCCACAATAGATTGTTCTTGAAAGTGAATTAAGGGCTATTTGCTTGATGCAATAAACCTGGAGAGTTTTTTTTTTTTTTTTTTACAAAATGAAATTCTTTCTGTATTATTTATTTATTTAACAGGAAGGGCTATATACTTATGGATGACATCGAAAGCTGGTAGATGCATGATATGAATGGAGGTACCGTAACGGGCACAGTACGTACCTACTGACTGCTCTATGGAGGTACCTTCGTATATGAGTACCATACCTACCCAGTAGTTATCTCTGGCCACGAAATGAGGTCATGTGAGAAACTCCTGCCAAAAGAAGCCGGGTATTTTCCAAGATGGATAGATATAATGAACATCATGTCGTAAAATCGTCAGTTTAACCCAGCCCGTCCTCTGCCTTCTTTTTTTTCTTTTCCCCCCTCTCCCTCCGTATTTGAAATTGAGGCACACGGTTAAATTCAGATTCAGACGGGGATGAATGAAGGTCATGACGCCTCGCTCTCCGGCTTCCGCCCGTACACGAAGTGCATCTTGCCGTAGAGATGGTGCTTGCCGCTCAGGAACTCGGCCTTGACGCCCGCGATCAGCTTGTCGACCTCCTCCTTGGGGAGCTTCAGGACGCGCGTGGCGACCGCGAGGGTGTACGGCTCGACAGACTCGAGCATGGCGAGGAGGTTGTACTGGCCGATCTCTTTGAGTCGGGAGTCTTTTGCCCAGGGGCCGATGGGGATCTATGAGTATTTTAGAAAGGTGAGTGTGTGCAATAACTGCCAGGTAATGGTTATACATGATTTTATATATATATAGTGGAAGGACGAAACAAACCTTATAAATGTCATCCCTCACATCGACGAACCCCGCGTCGATCAGCCTCTGCTTCTGCGTCGGCGCCTCGTTGAAGCACTTGCCAAACTGCCTGCTGGCCTCGTTGATCTGCTGCTGCCACGCCCGGATGTATTTGGTCGTCTCGAGCGTGCCGTCGTCTGAGTGCGCCTCCGTCTCGAACTCCTGCATCTCGATCCACCCGCCGGGCTTGAGGTGCTCGTAGGCCTGCCGGTAGAGGCGGTGCCAGTCGGCGATGCTGCCGGCCATGCCGCGGCCGTGGATGAAGTCGAACTTGTGCTCCGGGGGGAACGTCCAGTCGCTCTCGACGTCTTCGATGTAGAATCTGCAGTTGGGCGGCACCCAGGACGGCTGGATCGGGCTCAGGTCGGTCCCGATGATCTCGGCGCTGGGGAACTCGTCGGCCCTGGACGAACTATGTTAGGATCGGGTCGACCAGGATGCTGGGTCGAGGCGTACATCTCGATAGCCCAGATTCCCGTCCCCGTTCCAATATCCAGGATGCGTTGCGGGTTCTGGATCGGGGCGCGGTACAACTGCCCGCCCAGCACCAAGCGGAATACGTGGTGGGCCAGATCGAGACGGTTCTGCTCCTTCTCGTCGTTGGGCAGGGGGTATGCCCCCTCGCGGTATGCGTGGTAGCGGCGCCCATTTTCATACCTGTAGTTCAGAACGGAGGAGGCGATGGACACGCTCCTCGACCTGGTTTCCGAGCCGATGGCGGAATCGACGTCGTCGTTGTCCTCCTCCATGCCTTGATTCTGAGGATTAGTTATAAATCTCTCTGGGGCAGTAGGCATTGTCGACATGAGATCAGACAAGGGCTTTGTTAGGTATTTACTTCATCAACTTGCAGAACAGCATTGGGATTCAGCAGCCAAGGTTGACCTCCTCCAGCTCCGCCGGGGTTTGTTGCCATCTGGCTTGTTTGCCGATATCGATATATGTAGACGTTCGAACAGAACAGACGCAGACGTACTCAGTAGATACTCTAGGAATGTGTTTAGTATTTAGCCAGTATTTTTCCCCTCCGGTGTAACTTTCAAAAGTTCCAGGGGCATAACACAACCACATTCTTATACCAAATATTAGGTACTTACACCAATACCCACCTGCTCCGTCGCTTCGAATTGGCGCGCGCGCTTATTGACTTTTGAGCCCGCGAATCCGCTTGGCTCTGAAACCTCCGAGTCCTGACGTGGTTGCGTCTGGTGGAGTCTGCAGAGGAAAGCAGTGGAGACGCAGACAGTCCTAGGACTCGCGAAGGAAAACGCTTGTTGACCAAGCAACATTCAATCCATCCGTCCGTCACCAGTCTCACCTTTTTGTTCCGGGGCCTCATCATTTGTCAATGATCGTGCTGGTCTAAATAAACTTCAGCGAACATTGTGTCGCAGAGGAGAGTCACAGACACAAGATTCCAAATTCCACAAGCGGCCAAAGTACAAGTCGGGTCTTTTAGCATATGGAGTTAGGCTGCTCTGTTCTTCAGTCCTACTGAGATAGATGCATGTGACGAGCTACTGAGATCGTCAAAGCGCGTACGGGGTAATAACACTCATAATATGACTGCTATGCATGTAACATTCCTATTAATCTGCCTTTGTTTACTCTCGATCCCACCACCGAGACTAAGTTCAAGTGGTGATAAATTCTCGAGCCAATGGTCTTCTAGACTGAGACAGATCCCCTGTCTCCGCCTTCATGCAGGACGCTCAATTCTCAACTGCAAGGTCAGATATTGGCATCTTGTAACAATATCTCTACTGCGTAAGGAGTAAGTTCTTCAGTAGAGGCCAAGGGGCTTGAGAATTCATTACCAGCTCCACAGGCGCTCTCACTGTCTCCATAAGATACATACTTGCCTACCACATAGGTATGCAATAAAAATCAGGCAGGCACATTGATAGTGCTAGGACCATTTTACGAAATTCCACTTCGGGTATGTAGCCTACCTGGTGGTCATATTACGGAGTAAATATTATTCACCGGTGATAGGCAGCTATCTTGGCACGCTTAGTGCTTTATTCCCGTAAATGCCTATACTCAACTATACTTTTGTGACATGAATCCATGTCCATGAATCATCCGCCGTCCGAGTTGGGCCCTGACAGGACCCGTCTCTATGTAAGTTCTCTCGGAATAATTGTGCTGCACTTTACTCTGTACAGTAGCACTAGTGATTTGCTTATTTTTGGGACCTCGACCGTCTGCAACCTTATTCTGCGGGTTTGCGTGTAGCCTGCTCCGCCATTGGGCGATGGCTGTCAGTCTCAAAAAAGGGTCTGAACATCTCGGTCCGATCTAAATTTCATGCACACACTTGCGCGCTGGAGCGTGCCCACTTAGACTACTACTGCAAGTGTGCCTGCTCGACGGGCCCGTCGGCAGTTAACTACAGTATGGTGTGTATTAATAATAATTAATCAATCATGGCTCGAGAAGTCGAGAGTTGCACTCGACCTCAAAACGCCACCGTCTCGTCTTCGATTAGGTAGCCAGTTAAAAGTTTGGCTCTCGAGAGTCAAGACAGGGAGATTTCTTTTCCTCACTTGCTTACCACTGATCTGGTTTTCAGGGCGTTCTTTTCTTTTGCTTGCGATTCGGCTCCCGAGGAAGTCAGTCGGAGACCTGAAGCCTGAAGACTAGATTAGGTACAATACCTAGGCACGGCCGATCCCTGCAAGATCCCTGAAGAATGGAAAGAGGATAGAACTACCTACATAGAGTGTGTCAGTTATAGAAATGGGGAGCGACTCAGCGAGGCTGGGGGCCCTGATAGATAGATAGATAGATAGATAGATAGATATAGATCACGGATCCGCGGGCGGCGTGCTACTACTATAATAAAGCGTGCTGTGTGCACTGTGCATATCCATTATTACATTTATTGCATACCTGCATCCTCCGGTCTGCCTAACTGCCAACAGTCCTAAACTCCGTGGGTTACAGTGGTTAAGAGTACTCTATGTATGGGACTGCTGCAGCTGCACATGCACAAGACAAGGGCCCTGGACTGGACCGGACCGGACTGGACCTAACAATAAGTCGAACCCTGCAGGCTGCAGGTTGCGGGTTTTGGTGCTCTGTTCTAGCATTATTAGCGCGAGGCTCAAGTCCCTCACTCATTGTTTAGACAGATTGAAGTGATCCTAATTTTTTTTTCTTTGCAGGTGCAGTTCGGAGGTTACGGACCTACTGTAATAATAATTGATGATGGCATGCTAAAACACGCTAGGTAGTAGATGACAGGTAGTAGTGTGTCTTAGCTTGCTTCAAATTTCCAATTCCAATCATTTCTGAGCGTCAGTCTACGGTACGCAGTAGAAATCTCTGAATGGGGGAAAAAGATATATATATATACAAATCCCGATTCACAAGGCTATACTCATCAAAGAAGAGCACACAGTTCTTTTATTATTATAATTATAATTATTAGGTCTGATTTAAAGATCTCAAGAAGGATAGAAAAAACCCCTACGCTCAAAGGTCAAAGGATTAGTTAGCGAAGGCCCCCAGAGGATTCTATTTCTATAGCAACCGAAGAGGTATAATTTCTTATAGATATAGCGTGGCTACAAGAAGATTCCCGTGCCAAATGATTTCTCTTACAGGTTACAACATTCATATTATTCAGATTATTAGGCTTGGATTGAATCGACACAACAGTCTTGTTCTGTTGCTTCCACCAAAGTTCCCAGGTTCAGGCCTGCCCTGGCACATACATGATTCTTCAGAAACTAGGTAATAATAATATAATGAAGGTATGTACGGAGTAGAGTAGATGATACATTTCCTGTTGAGATATGTGGTCTACCTGAGACTTAGACGAGAAGGGGG
>Ga0207748_1000655_pt1 | contig 15440 bp, 8 predicted proteins | sample HigsolmetaGSP13D_FD_184841 | JGI IMG/M metagenome (GOLD analysis project Ga0207748, IMG submission 184841) | High solid enriched microbial communities from the Joint BioEnergy Institute, USA - SP1-3-D (SPAdes) | ecosystem: Engineered > Bioreactor > SSF (Solid state fermentation) > Aerobic >...
CCCCCATTCATTAGACCTGCAATTTGGACCCCCGTTAGACATGTCATTCAACATTGCCATCCAACTAGGAATCGGATCCAGGTGAAGTCTGGTCTCTTCAAACAGCAGATACAGTCAGTCTGCGCGAGCACCAGAGGTGCGAAGCGCCGCCGCCCACGGAGTGATTATAATTATAAGCCCTAATGTAAGGGGGCTCAAGGACACAGCCCACTGTCCCACTGTCCACTTCCAAGGTCCAACTTCCTTCGATACCTATGTTCCTGATTTGGCAATAGTCTAGCTGCTCCAAGTTTTGACCTCGAGACCTAACTGGCACTGCCCCGATGGCGACTTGCTAACTACAAAATAGCCTTTCAGCGCCTGCCCCATCCTTCTTTTCTTTATTGCTTCTTTGAATCCTTGAATTTAGGTAACAGTATCTGCCTACCTGGTAGGTATAGGTAGCAAGATCCCTCACTCACAGGCCGCTTGCTTGCCACCCGCTACTATATAAATGTACTGCGCAGGAGGTAATCAATCAACCAAACAGAACCATTTAATAATATTCCCTCAGATAGATACGATATTATCATCCGCATAATTCGATTCCACCTATATATAATTTACATAACCCTACTGCTGCTCCGCTCCCACGCAACTCAAATCTACTCTGCTATGCATTACATACAATTGCTCCCGATGAGGGGGACCTATGGACACAGCAGATCAGGAAACATTGTGTATGTATGTGTAAGCATCTGGTAGAAGATTCACCAGGTTCGATCCACAAAGGAGGTGCAAGATTTTCTTTGAGTCTTAATGATTCTGAAATAGTGTCTCTGGATGCAACAGAGAGTGTTGAGTTATGGGTAATTTTCTACTAGAGTTGTTAAACTATGTATGGAACAGAAAGGAAAGGGATTACATAACATTTTAACATTCTGTGAGGAAGTTCTGTATTTGGATAATAGGTAAAAGGGAAAGGCCAGGACTCTCTTGTTTGAGGAAGCAAAAAGTTTTCTGTTATTCATGACTTTTATATTCATGCTCTATGTATCTACATATACCTGTACACGTACTTTTTATAAAAACACAAACACAAACTACTTCATCGTATCATCAACACAAAATCATGAATGAAAAAAAAAGAAATCATCCACCCGGATTACACCGTTTACTCCGCATCCAAAGGCGCCACCGGCGGGGTGTCGTCGACCTGGATGCCGCCCCGCTTCTTCTCGTTGCTGTCCCAGAAGGGCAGCTTCCAGCCGCCCTCGTCCTCAGGCGTCGCGAGCCAGAGGCGCATCAGGTGCCGGCGGGGCGCGGGGGGCGGGTAGTCGGTGTACGCCGTGCGGGCGTGCAGGATGTGCGAGTTGGCCAGGAACTGGATGTCGCCGATGTCGAGGATCATGTGCAGCGAGAGGCGGTTGCAGGTGGCCTCGAGGACCTCGAGGGCCTCCAGCTGGGCGGGGGACAGGGGTGGGATGATGCCCTTGTCGGAGAAGCGGGTCAGGGAGCGGACGTAGTAGGGGTCCCACCTTGAGTGCGGTTAGCAATATGGATTCTTGACATACAGTTGAGAAATAACGGTATGGGGGAACTCACTTCGTGTAGACACGGCCGTTCTCTCCTTTCTCCAGGTAGATGACGCTGGTGCGGATGTACTCCTCCTGACCCTTGCTGGTCTCACCCTTGCGGTCGAAGTACCAGATCGGCTCAATCAGAGTCTTGAGCACGTCTGGGCGCTCCTTCATCAGGGTGTTGTAGACGTGGTGCGACGAGACAATGTCCGACTCTCCTCCCTCGAGGGCCTTGGCGATGCAGAGCAAGCCCACAATGTCGGCGTCGTCTGCATGGAAAAATTGGCTGTAAACAGTCAGCTAGGGAGTTCTTCCATAAAGAACTTGTCTAAGAGACGGTACATACCGAGCGTTTGTTCTGTAGATGCGGACCTTGTCGATCTGGGTCGGGTCCTCTCCCAGATCCTTGACGTGGCCCAGGACATGGCCACGGCTGTTCTGGCTGACGAAGTAGCCCAGGTAGGTGCCGAGACCCATGTAGGCGACGGCGGACTTGTGGTTGCCCCATTTCTGGACAGGGAAGCCCTTGAAGAGGATGAATCCCTTGCCGTTCAGGAGGTCGTCCCGCAACTCAGCCAGGAATTTGCTCAGGTTGGGGAGCGGGAAGTTGCTCTGCAGCGGTGTCAGTCTGAGCACGCGACAACGAAGAAAAGAATCGCTCACCTTGGAGATAGCGGTCAATGGGGTCCCGGACGCAATGAAGTTGTCCGCAGCGGTGCTGAGCTCCTCGAGCTCCTCGTCCGTGAAGCGGTGCGTCCACTTCTCCGGGTGGTCCTTGAAGTCCTCGGCCTTCCAGACGGTCGGCCCCGTGATCTCCTTGGGGAACTTCTCGAAAGGCTGGAGGAGCTCGTAGATGGGAGGGTGCTGCCCCGTGGTCTTCAGGCCATCCGGGAAGATGTTGCGGTCGACAGGGCCGAGCTGGTGCGGCGGGGTAGGCAGGGTCTCAGTCAGGCCGGGAGCCATGGTGAACTATGGATGTATATATCGGTGGTGTAACACAACAGAGACGCTCGAACCTGCAGGATGGAATCGAAGATCAGGAGCAGCGAGGAGCATCTGCCCCGGATTTATTCGATCGCAGAGCCCCTCGTGGTGCGGGACTCGCATGACGTGCGCGGGTCCTGGAGGGGCTGTTGTTATCGTCGTCGAGCCTGGCGCTCATAGGACGGCGGCGCCGAGGGCACGCAGCACGATCACAACCACGCGAGACGTTCCTGAACAGGCCAGCCGAGACGGCTGCTGGTCGGCCGATACAGGCAACTCACACGAGGTTGCGGTGGTGGAGGCGGCGCTGGTTGGAGCACGCCAGGATGGCGCAATCCGCGGGGGTCGATGTTGTGATGGCGGCGGCTGCGCGACGTCCCGCAGCGACCTCGACGGCACCGACGATCGCAACATCGTACGAGGAATTGCATCTCGGAAAAAATGAGCTCTGTTGTTCTAGACGCTGCGTGAGAATGCGATTCCAGATGCTTCGGTGCTACGCACAATGTTGCAGAACTTGTTCTGATATAGAAGCACGATAGTGGTAGTATGTCCTGTTCTTGGCACTCGATACTCCATAGTAGCACTACTAATTTAGAACGTCGCATGTAAGAACCACGTTTCTGTCGGAAAATGCTGGGGGATAGGCTTTCAGATAGTTTGTAAAATCCTTTTGTCATTGATGAAAAAAAAAGGACTGACCAGAGATTCACTATACTTGATACATAAAGTACTGTACCTAAGGTACATACCCATGCCTGCAGAATTCTCCAATTCCACTGGACTTAACTAGCAGGTATCTTCCAGATCGCTACGATCGACAGTCAGAGCGCAGGGGAAATGTGGACTGTGGATGCATGGGGTAGTGTCGTGCTCCCGGTCTTCTGGAGTCTGACAACCGAGTCACTTCTGCTGCACCGGTTCTTGGACACTGTGCCTGTCGCAGCATCTCTGTTGTACATGTATGTTCAATGTCATAGATTGTCAGGCAGTCCAGATCGGCAGTTGTGCTTCTAAGTTTCAGCTGCGCGTGGGTGTCAGTTCGTGAAGACAGTCACTCTGACATCCAAGTCTACCTGCAAAGAGCCTCAACCAGTCTTGAAACGGTCACGACAGAGGTTTGTTATCTCCGGGACACAGAGTAGATAAAGAAACTCGATTTTCTTTTGGCCCCGAGACCCAATCCTGGACCTTGTGGCAGCCACCTGACGTTGGCTTATGGCTTCTTTGGTATGGATACCTTGCACAGAAGTGACCTGATGCTAAGCAGATGCTTCTCTTTTTATCACCCTTCGACAGCCCACTTCAAGATACACTCCCAAAAAAACAATATGCTTCAGAACAAGACTTTTCTGCGCTCGAATCAAGATGCTGGAAAGGCCCCATTATTCCCTAGTCAAATCCGTTCCATCCACTCACGTTAGACAAAGAATCTTCATCCAGTGTCCAAAGAGAGGGTAGTATACGCAGTCGAGCGCGAAGTCGAGCATTCGTCACTCACTGAAGGTTGCCTCTGACACTTTGAACCCACCAGGTACAGCCTTCTTGAAGGGATCGGACTTGCCCACAAGCCTGTAACTTCTCTAGGATCTCTGTATCCCCAATAATCTTCTGCCCCTTATTCCGGACAAGCTGGCGGACAAAGCCGCGCAATCCATGGTTACCTATCTGATTGAGTGAACAAAAGTATGACTTCCAAGGGCTCGAAAAAAAAAAGCGGAGCATGCTTATCGTCTGCCTGTATTTCACCAAGGAATGTGATCCTCGTCGCCAGCAGTTTACAAGATAGGATGAAGTATACGATTCCATTGACACAAAAGCACATTAATACCACATGATATGAGACGACTGCAACAGGAGTTCCATCTGTCTCTGTCAGTCAGTCGATCCGTTGTTTAATTTGTTTGGCCCCCCGGCCACGGCCCGGCCCTGGAGCCGTTTGCCTAATCGGGTAGAGTTTTTGAAGGCCGGGGAACTCGGAGTTTCCAGACCGTCGGAAAAGCCTGATCGATCCAGGTCCTTATCTTATCTGGGCATATGCCGCGTCTGGCAGCCAGATCCGATCCCGCATCTTCTTGCCTGCACAAAATCCTGCACCCTCTTTTTGCTTGTTCATTACCCTCTTCCTTGCTGTCTATACTGCTCTCTGCATCTAATTCAGCTCTTTGTGTGACGCCTAATTCTTTTTTCCCGTCCATCTTTTTTTCTCTCTCCCGTTCTTTGTGCGCATCCAAATCGCCCGCTATCCCCATCCCCCACACTGTACCCATAACCCGACTGCATGGCCCCGCACCGTACAACAACTTCTATCCATGTCGCCGTCCTCGACACTGACGTCCCCGTCCCCCAAGTCTACGCATCGCGCGGCCTCTACAGCTCGCAATTCCGAGTCCTCCTCCAAGCGGCCGCCGCGCGGCTCAACGCGCGCGGCCAACTACTCAATAATTCTAATGTTGAAATCCACACGACAGCGTTCGACGTCGTGGGTGGATCCTTACCGCCACTGGAACTGCTGAGAAAGAAACCTCGAGGATGCACCGGAGCTGAAGAAGGGTATGGACCCCTCGGCCCCATCGATGCAATCCTCATCACGGGGTCTTCGGCCTCCGCGTACGAGCTGGACAAGTACCCGTGGATCAGGCCGCTGCAGGCCTTCATCCAGACGGTGTACGCTGAGTATCCCGAGGTGAAGATCTTCGGGTCGTGCTTTGGACATCAGATTGTTGCTCAGGCGTTGCTGTCGCATCACTACCCGCGGCTTTTCCAGGAGAGTGCTGGCCATGTTGAAGACGAGAAGAAGAAGAAAGGCTACGTCTCCGTCGCAGCCTGCCCCTCGGGGTACGAGATCGGGATCGAGCCAATCGCGCTCGAACCCGCGTTCACCAGCGTCTTTCCACCGCTCAAACGGCTTTCGCATTCGGACGGGAAGCTCCGGATCCAGCTCATCCATGGCGACAGGGTGATGCCTGTATCTTCGTTAGATACCCCCTCCTGGGATCCTGCCCAGAGTACTGCAACAAGTTCAACCAACTTCCTGCCAACCCCGTGGATAAACATCGGCAGCACCACCAAATCCCCCATCCAGGGCCTCTACCACCCCGCTCGAGTCCTGACCTACCAGGGTCACTTTGAGTTCGACACCTTCATCAACCGCGAGACGTGTCTCGAGTTCGGGCGCCGCTGGGGGTGGTCCGAGACCGACGTGGCAGCGGGTCTGGACCGGATCGGGCCGCTGCCTGCCCCCGGGGAGGAGGACAATGATGACGCGAAAGTCGCGGCCGAGGTTGTGATTATGTTTTTGGCGGGGGAGGATCGAGATGTGTCTACTCCTGCCAGGACTGCTGTGTCTGAGGGCTCGGAGGGTGAGAGCACGGTGGCAGATTCGCACAGCGGGCTGATCACGCCGCCGTTAATGGAGACCGATGTGGTGAGGTGAGCTACTGCGTTATGTGTTCAGCAGTAGTTCTGAATCACATGTTGAGTCGAACGCCTGCCTTTATATATATATATATATATATATATGTTTGTTTTTTTTGGCTGGAATCAAGGATGGTTAAATCGAGCAGGCAATCATACAGTACAGATATAGAGGCAGATATAGACCAGAGCACTTAGATGGGTATCTTCTAGCACTTGAATAGGACAAGTCGATAAATCTACATCATTTGAATGCCATGTATTATACATTAGTGCTAAACACATCTATCTCCTTACGCAAATCTGCTACACCACCACTCTCTGATCTTCCATCGACCACTTTCTTTCTACTCCCTATTCTATTCTGCCTTTACGTGAAGGAGCCCTTGTACGGCCCGGGCCAGTTTAGTTCCCAAATCGATTATGGATCTGATGTGATCTGATCATGTGGGTTGCAGCTGTGATGTTGTCATTTCGTCTCAGTCTGAGAGTCAGTCAGTCAGGTCCCCTTGCATGAAGTGGATACCCTTGCATGGTATACAAGGATAACCTGCAAACGAGCAAACAAGCTTGACTGAGCTCTCTGAGAGGTGCCCCACTGCAGATCACCAGCAGCTGTGCAGCATCACCTGGGATCTCTGAAGGTCAAGTGTCGAAAAATCCCAGTCACATGCCCAGTACTGTGTACCCCATTCTTTCTTTGTAGGTATGGGGCACAAGGCACACAAGGTGGGCACAGAACTGTACATACATACAAACAGGAGCACCACAAGACTGAGCGCTGTACGACGTGTCACTGACATCGCATCCATCTTCCTCTTCCCCTCGGATCTCTTTTCCCACGGGGTTTGTTCCCCGCGGGGAAGCAGACAGGTTACTGCTGTGCCACAGTGATTCAGGTGGTTCACTCTTTTGCCATCCCATCCCATCCATCCCAATCCCATCACTTCACTTCACTTGCCCGCTCGCTCAACAGCAGCTGCTCCGCAGGAGCAGGATAAGAGAGAGCTCTTCTCGAGTTCTCCACTTACCACCCACCTTTGGTGGACCTGCAGCCGCCATTTTCTTTTCAAGCAATCCTCCAGAAAAGAAGGAGAAAAAGGAAACAAATCCGTCAAGAAGAGAAGATGGCCCTACCTCTCCACCTCCACCGCCATCTTCTACCCCTTCTCCCTCTTTTCCTCCTCCTCTCCATCTCCACCTTTCCCACCACCGCCGTCGTCCTCGCAGCAACAACAGCTCCAGTAACCAAATACCACCTCTACGCCTCCCACTACAACGGGCACATCTACTCCCTCTCCCTCGAATCCAACAACAACGCAACCTACTCCCTCTCGCTCTCCTCCTCCCTGAAAACATGCGGCCTCATGCCCAGCTGGCTCACGTTCGACGCGGCCACGCGCACGCTGTACTGCTCCGACGAGTCCTGGGAGGGCGGGATCGGTTCGCTGACGGCGCTGGCCGTCGACGTTGATCATCAAGGAGATGGTAGTGGGGGCAGTGGGAACCTGACCGAGCTGGCCAAGACGAATACCCCCGTGGGCGGGGTGTCGAATGTCGTGTACAGCAGCGCGGATGGGAGGAAGTTTATTGCGGTTGCGCATTAGTATGTTATCACTACCTGACTATGTGTTATGTTATGTTATGTGCCTACTTTTTTTTTTTTCTAACTTCATGGCCTACGGCCTACATTGCAAGAGAACTGATGAGAGAGATATATCTACCAGTCAAGGCTCCGCCCTCTCGACATTCGAACTCCCCCTGCGCCCCGACGCCCCCGCCCTCCAGACATTCACATACACACTCCCAAAACCCGGTGCCGACCCCTCCCGCCAGGACGCGCCGCACCCGCACCAGGTGCTCCTTGACCCGACGGGCTCGTTCCTGCTCTCGCCGGACCTGGGTGCCGACCTCGTCCGCGTGTACGCCGTCAACGCGACCTCGGGCCGGCTCAACGAGTGTCCCGGGATCGCGTTCGCGGCGGGGAGCGGGCCGCGGCACGGGGTGTTTTGGAATCCGGACTCGGCGGCGAATCTGGCAGTGGTTGCAGATCCAGGTCATGGTCATGGTCATGGTCATGATCGTGATAGGACGAGAAGAAGAGGAGGAGGAGGAGGAGGAATGGGGAAAAGAAGCGTCGAGGACACCATGCTCTTCGTCGCCAGCGAGCTCGGCAACACTGTGACCGCCTTCTCAGTCTCGTACAGCAAGAACGCGACGTGTCTCTCCTTCAACCAGACACAGTCGTTGACTCCTTACCCTCCAGATCACAATAATGGCAAAGGCATCCCACCCGGCGCCTCCCTCGCCGAGATCCTCGCGCGAGACCACTCCCTGTACGTCTCCGTCCGGAACGACCACGCCTTCCAGCCAGCCAACAACGACTCCCTGGCCACATTGTCCCTCTCCGACTCCCCCGACGAGACGCAGCAGACGACGGTGACCTTCCAGCGTCTCACCTCCTCGCACGGCAAAGTCCCCCGCACATTCGCGATCAATAAAGCAGGCGACCTCGTCGCCGTGGGCAACCAGGCGTCGTCGACCGTGGTCATTATCAAGCGGGACCCGAAGACGGGGGAGCTGCTGGGCGATGATGGAGTCGTCGCGAGTCTGGATGTCGGGGAGCCCGGGACGCCGGGGACGGCGCAGGGGTTGAGCAGCATCGTCTGGGGTGAGTAGAGTAGTAGAATTTTTCTAGTAGGCAAAAAAAAGCAGCGGTTCTCTCTTCATTCCTTGAAGTTCCTTGACGTCGACAGGCTTCGGGATCCGATGGGTCATGGATAATCAATCCTACTTGCACCGTACTGTATGTACAACTATGTACAACCATTATTTTTCGTGTTCGCTTTCGGTATTTCGGTCTTATCTCTGTACATACATAGCATGACAGCAAGCAATATATCCAATAAAAGTCTCCCCTGACTAAGGTTAGTGATTAGGTCAGCGGGAAAAAATGAGAGAGAAGCAACAAATGGAAATGAACTGCGGATTTATTTTCAATAATTTCAACGTACTGTAGAATTCAATAACATCACCTTACCTGGTTGTAGTTATAGCCCCAATAATTTCTCTCTCTCTCTCTCTCTCTCTCTCACGAATATTACCTAATAACATGACCTAATGACCCGGCTCGAGTGCTTGTACCATACGACATGGATGGAGAAGAAAAAGAAAAAAAAATATACAATAGGGATCAGAAGAAAGAAGAAGAGGAGGAAGAGGAACTCCAGGAGAGCCGCAGCCGTATGCCAACATACCTTGTGGTTAAAGAACCTTTTTATATAGGGAATATGGACGAACGGAATTAATCCAGGTTGGACCAACAGTGTCAACTGAGTCACCGTATCAGGGACCAATAACTGGCGCTGGCCCCGTCTCCAAGGATCAAATAAATAGAGCACAAGACAAAGTCACGGGACGAGCATATAGAAGAAGCATAGACATGAAACACGGGAAAGACGAAAGACGAAATAAATCCCTAACAGAGTAGATTGTGCTCGAGGTATCTAGTCTCACTCGTCTGAAATTCATCTGTAGTGTAGTGCAGCAGTCATCGGACACATCGTCTCAACATGATATCATAGACCCAAAAATAACGAAGACCAAGACATGGCTCGAGAACGACAGAGAGGAGGAGAACAAATACCAAAATTCCATCCAACTTCGAACTTCGATGCCCGTAATGCTTGGAAAAGACCAGCTTTTTCTTTTTTTCCCCCTTTGAGAAAGAAAAATGCACACGACACGGCCAAAAATAGACCATCGCTTGTTTTCCAATGAAACGCCCATATCCTTCATACTCTTGACTTACTCGGACGTGGTCATACAGATGACAAAGATAGACGTAAAAAGAAATCTGAGAAACGAAAGCAGCGTGAGCCACACCAGAGCATCTCCACGTGACGGGCATATATATATATATATATATAGCGTAGCCGTTTAACGATAGTTAGATATTTTATGGACCACCAGAACCGTTAATCGTGAGATACGTTCAGCCATGTCAGATATCCTCCGAAAGCACTGCGAGAATCGTACGTAAATGCTGGGTAAAGACAAGGAATAAAACAGAAGAAAGCGGCAAGAGAAGCGATGATACTTCACCTGAAATCCAATTGGAACGCTTTCCACTTGCCTCCGACGGTCCTACATCGAGGGCATCCTCTTGGATTAGGGTAGCTTGTCGGTCCGGGAGTGCTGGTTCTGTTCCCATTGCCGGTTGCTCCATTGCCGGGGCTACTCGTCGCATTCAATATTGGGGCTGTGGGGCTGCTGGTAAACATCACCACGCACTCTTTGCATATGCCGCATATGCACTCGGTGCAGGCGTAGCACTCCGCCAGCGGCCAAGGCCGTGAGCAGTTTGCACAGTAGATCTGGATGTCCCTACTCCTAAACGACGACGGAGTCGGATTGGAGAAACGGTGGTGTGGACGTTGATGATTCTGATATGGGTGGGACGTTGGATACGTATTGAACGAGGGCGGGACCGGGCTAGAATCCGAGCGGGCTAGTCCCGAAACTGGCAGGTGGAAATTCTTCCCTGAAACAGAAGATCCCGAATCGAGGGAAGACTCGATCGACGGAAACGGTTCGAGATCGGGATCGCGAGTGCGATGGGCTTCATATGATGGAGGAGGGGTGAGTGCCTTCTGAAGAGGGGATGCGGTGTATGACAGGGGCTGGAACGGGCGGTGTGATGTGGGCGGCGGCAGAGAGGTCGATTGAAATGCCGGGGGTAATGAAGCTCGGCTCTTGATTGAGGGTGCTGATGTTGCGCTTCCGAGAAGCGGCGGGACAGAAGGTGAATGCGGGGCCTATCGTACCGTTAATTGCCGTTTAGATTTCCACGTTTAATAATAGGGCACGAGTTTAAGCCCGAGCCATCCATTCGAAGGATGAACTGAATCGATAGGGACAACTCACCGAAGTTAAATCTCGATCGTCATCGACTTCCGTAGCAGAGGTGGCAGCCTCGATCAAATCTTCCCAGCGCTTCCCCTGGGCCCATGCAGCAGTTTGCGGTTCTGCGGAGAGTGCCTTCCGATCACCGAGGCTGGGCCGCCGTCCAGTTCGGTCATGCTTTGGCTTGCGCACGCTCTGCGTAATAGACGACTTTCGCGGCCTTTGGATTTTGTTATCCCGGTTAAGTGGCGGAAGCGTCGATGAGCGCCCAGGAGGCGAGTAATTCAGGATGGAAGGCAATAGCTCTCGAGGACGGGGCGACTGAAAGGGCGGAAGAGACTCTTGCTTGAGATGATCGCGCAGTGGAGGGAGCTCAATTGATGAGCGCATCCGTTCTCGACCGATGTCGTTGTCCGAATGGACATCCTTCAGGGTCGCACAAGGTCAGCCAGGGCAAGCAGCATCTTTCAATAACGCAGGAGCATCTCGAAGCCCACCATTTCCGAGTCCCAGTCCGACGCCAGGCGGTGATGGTGTAATTGCGCAAGAGCGACGGCAGCGGTGGCCGCCGCGGGATGTGTTTCCTCGACTGTTCGAGGAGTCACCGGGGAGCTTGCATCGGCGACATGGACGTCTCGATCTGGAGGTTCTGCTGGCCCGTTGTCAGCACCGACTCTGCGTCCCCTGCGAAGGCGCTCGATGACGGACCGTTATTTTTCCTGGAATTATTGGATGCGTTTTGGGTTTGAAGGTGTGCCCGCTGGTCTGGAGGGGTGTTGACCATCAGAAGGAAGCTCTCCTCGGTGGCAGGGAGCTTCGGGATATAGTAATTGGGATGAGCCCGTCGAATATGCTCCTGCATGGAGCGAAAGCGTTTCTCCTAAAAGATCGGGTCCCCGTGTCAGATTCTCTGTCATTTTTTTTCTTTTTCTTATCGTCCATTACATCTCATTGATCCCGGGTTGTTTGCTAGACTGCGCGGGGAACGAGGGGACCGGGGATCTCTCTCCAGAGAAGAGGGCTAGGGTGGAACGCGACACTCACTCCCAGACATCGCTTGCGGCAATTGGAGCCGTCATTGTTGGTCAGCGGGCAGACGACCTCGTTGTTGGCATCAGAGACCGAAAACGAGCTGGTCAGAGACGTTCGTGGTGGCATGGTCTGCATGTATCCTTCGCGGTGAGGCGGGGGAGGGGAATCGGAGGGAGCTGGAGCAAACACGAGCAGCGCTAGTTTCTCTGGGACGGCCGGAACCACAGCAGGGCGGTCAGACGGAGGTCAATTGTGCGCGGGGCGATGGATCCTGGCGGTGCATGCTCTCGAGGCGCGGGCGAGCTGGAGGGCGAGGACCGAACATCCACGCACAAGGACGGTCGCAAGAGGACGGGCGGGTTTGGGGTGGGAAGAAGTGATCTGGGAGCCGGCGACGGGGAGAGGCTTAGCTCTCGGAAGAGGCAGGGCTGCCGGGGGCGTACAAGGGGGTGGAGAGCGTAGGGCACAAAGCTGAGGCGCACCAACCACGGAGATGAGCCAGGAGAGAGGCAAGAATAATAATAATAATCTGGATGGAACGGGAGTTACGGGACGGGATGGCCGTCAGGGCCAGCGATGATAATAATCATCAGATGCCAGACGGTGCGCCGGAGCGGGACAGCGCCTATCGATAACCTCGTTCCAGGTCGAGTGGGACAGCGCCCGAGCCGGACAGTGGTACGGTACCGTAGCAGAAATCAGAATCGAATGCACCACCACGTCGCATGTCGTGGGATGATAATAATATAATAACAGTGTAGGAGAGCGGTCCCTCTCTCTGTCCTCAAGCGCCATACGGTACGTCGCGGACGCAACCTCACGGCCTACTGGAGCGGGCGCGGGCACGAGGCACTGAGGGGTGTTGGAGAAACGAAGGAGGGGTACGTGCGACCGGCGGGTCACGATCCCCTCAAGCAGCAGACGGAGGTCTCTGCCCAGCAATCAGTCCATTGCGAAGCCCTCTTTTGCAAGAAAAATGAATAGTGATGCTGAGAGCCTCCGTCGATCCACCAGCGCATCTGTGCGGCGCTGACGACTTCCAGGCTCATGCTCTGCTCCTGTTTCGGGGGCCTCGGGTCACCCCTCCAGGAAGCGCACACGCACGCTCCAAGACCACCTGCGACGCACCCAGAGCTCCAGCTCGGAGCTACCACAAGCAGGCAAAGTTTTTCAGGCCGTTCTGTTCCTGCTCTCGCACCCATGGGGACGACGGGTTCCATCGCCCAGCGTGCCAGACCAGACCTCGAACCTTCAAAAACCACGAGCTTCGTTCGTCTCGCCCTCCTACCCGCCCCGGCGGCCCCTCATTTTCTCCTGGCCAGCTGGAGCTTCGCAGCTCTCCCCAGCTCTGCCCCTAGCTCCAGTCAGGGCCAGCTTGGAGCTGCACCCGAAGCTCGGGTCTCCGGTGGCAAATCCCAAACCTGCTAAAACACCCAGCTCCACCCGGGCCAGGCGGTTTCCGGTGCCTGGGCCTGGGACGCTCCCGTCGAAAAGAAAATGGGTGGAAAATTCGACACAGGGGTTTTCGGGGACAGCTTCCCCGTGAGATGACGACGGATGACGATGAACCATGTTACCGCCCAGCAGGTGCCTCTCACCGACCGACAGGTGTCAGATTCTCCAACTCCAAGCACGCGGTTCCGCGTGTGCAGAGGTTGGTGCCCAATCTGTCCGCGAGCAGGCGCACAGTGCTCCGATTGTGCTGTAGCACTACGACCACTTAGTCATCATCCCCAGCGCACCGCAACCTTTGTCTACGGATGCTGCATTCAAAGTTGATAGTCGTACGCAGCGTTTCCAGTCCGGTCCTGCTTGCTTGGTCGCGCGACTCGCGGCCGGAGCCCGTTTGGCAGATCGTATCGAAGCGTTTTTGCGCCAATCCCGTTGGTTCTAATTTGGAAGAGACCCGTTACCGCTAAAAGCCCCGGAGAGCCGCGACCATTGGACATTCCGGATCCCAAGGTGGAGGGGAGGGGAGCTGGGGGGATGGAGCTTGTTCTCCAGGCCTGTCCACCAGACCACAAAAATGACGACCCAAGGCACGAAGCAGCATCTCAAACGGTCAAGAATCCACGATGAATTGACAGTCTTTATTTAGATCTTTGACAACGTGCCGGATAAGCGGGAAAAAAAGTACGGAGTGAAAAATTTTTCAAAAGTGGGATGAGCGCCTGCACAGTGCAAACTCAAAAGGGCCAAACCTTACCGGAGACAGACAGCTCTGACCCTCACAGGCAAAGCTGCTTGGCCCTGCTCACGCTGGCCCCATCACTGCTAACCCCTGCAGCATCCCTGCCTGCCACCTTACCCCTCCTTCTGGAGTCCTAGACGACTCCGTACTTTGCCCGCCGTGCCGAAAGGAAAACGACGCATGCCTCGAGATCATCCCGGGATTTCGCGCAGTGCTATGCGTTAGTCGCCAACCCGCAACCCTGCCGAACCCGTCCCAATCCATTCCCAGGGTACACCACCGGCGACCGCTTTCGGTGCGCCCTGCAGGCTGCATGGAGTAGACGGTCACCCCGACGCCGCGGCTGCGACGGGCTAGGCCAGCGTGGGCTGCTGCCCGGACCTCGGTTCAGATCGACTCCGACAGCCAGTCATCCTCTGCATGGAGATGAAAAAGCAACGATGGCGGGGAGGCAGAAAAAGACCCATCATCGCCAGACTTTCTTTTTAAGTTAGGTAGGTACTTTTTTTTAATCATCAGCTTCTAATCATCAGCACAAAAAATCTACCCACAAAGGGACCTACCTACCTACCTCGTTAGTAATCAATCAATGATTCTATACTGTATATTCTGTTATATGCCCCGTCCTATGTACCGTTGGAGCTTCCCCGCAGTGGTCTTGTCTAATTTACACAGTAGATAATGATTTATCGGATAGATAGATAGATAGCTTTGATTGATAGAGCCCGATAGAGCTCTTATCGGGTATCTATCTATCTATCTACATTCATTTATCTGTGAGGTGTGAGGTCATAATCTAATCAAGTGCACAGTGTACTGCATTCCTGATAGAAGAAAAACAGTGAACACAGCTCCAGACGCACAGGCATTCTTTGCACAGAGTACCAGGGAGTAGTAACACTATACAATAATAAATAAAAAAAATTTTTTTCCCTCTTTCTTCCATATCCTGCAGGTTTGCCGAAAGAAAAAGTTTGAAGCCGGTGGGTCATGATTGGTTCATTCCCGTAACCTATTGAACATAACCAATAACCAATCATAATGGATCTGTATCTGTTCCTATCTTGGTTCTGTTCCTACCTTCCTGGCTATCTACTGTTGTTGTTACTTCTACTGTAAACTGTAAGGAGGGAGGGAGGGAGGGAGGTACTGTACATACCCCTAAAAAGCTGGTACTTTCTTCTTTTTCTATATTAATTGCAGATGAACTTCTCTTGGTATATGTTATTACTACTACTTACTTGATTCAAGGAGAGATAATAGATAGATAGCAAAGTGATCGAGGAAAAAAAAATCGCGGTGCAGACTCGAGTATCATCCGAATAATGATATCAGCGTGGAAACCCCCCCCC
>Ga0207748_1000656_pt1 | contig 15440 bp, 14 predicted proteins | sample HigsolmetaGSP13D_FD_184841 | JGI IMG/M metagenome (GOLD analysis project Ga0207748, IMG submission 184841) | High solid enriched microbial communities from the Joint BioEnergy Institute, USA - SP1-3-D (SPAdes) | ecosystem: Engineered > Bioreactor > SSF (Solid state fermentation) > Aerobic >...
ATCAACTATACCAAAAGTAGAGGTGTTTTTTCATATATTAATTTTACTGTCAAGTGCTGTATCTGAGACGTAATAGACATTAGCCAGCACTGAATTTATTATGATTTTCTAGGTGCGAAAGTTGAGTAATGACTTTCGAGTTTTATCATGTGGTCCATGAAAATGAAAAGTGTCAGTAAATCCTTTTTATCGAGCTGCAAGCGATCTTTCATAACAGTTAAAACCCGGAGCAACTGCTTTTTCAATTCTAATTTGGTTGGCTGTGCAGCTGTTTTTCCATACAGGGCTTTTTTTGCCGCAAGGATTACAAAAGCAAATGGATTAGTCGATTGCAACAATTCATTTTCATCTTGTTCCGCTATTTTATACACATTGTATTCATAACTCAATTTTGTCCCGAAAAAGTTGTGTTCATAACGAGGTGGGGTATACGTTTCGGAGTAATCTTCGGTGTAAATCACAAGCGCAAATATCTTTTTATCATACGCATCAAAAATCCGGTAGAAGTATTGAAACATTCTTTCTGCAAAACCAGTATCTTTCCACCCCTGCACTTCGATATGGACAAGTATCCACTGTTCGCTACCATCTTTCAAATACACTTTAAAAAGCCCGTCTGCTTCCCGGTCACGGCTTTTGCCGTCCGGATTCAGCTTTTGGAACTCCTTATCCAGGTCGTCAGGTGGCTTGTCCCAATCAATCATCTCATACAAGCCTGGTGAAAAAAACGCAACAAAATCTTCAAACAGCGAATGAATGACCCGCTTCCAATGACGGTCATATTCATTGCGCCCAGTCCGCATATCCATCCCATTCCCCCTTTTCAAGTATTAAAACTATTCCGTTTTTATTATACAACATTTTTGAAATGAAGGGAACACCAATTCGACAAAAATGATGATTTCAAAATTTTTCGTCTTTTTATCCGAAACGTAGATGGGTGTGAAAACGCGACTATATTTCAGATGTCTCCGCTGATGTCCGTGAAAGTAGACCGTACCCTGCAAACGCCGCAGATTCTATAAATCAACCGTTCTTGATATCCGCTACAAACCTGCCGACAAGCCCCTCCAGATAACCGACTTTTTTCCTTATCCTCATTTCATCGGCGAGCACCAGCAACTCGAGCCCACAATAACGTCCCCATCGATCACAACGCGACTATTATGCATTGAAAAAACAGATTTTCCACCTTTCCACATATGAAGATATACCTGAGCGGACTTGCTGAAAAATCACTTTTTTGCTTCATCTTCTTCCCGACTTTTTGGCAGGCCGCGTTTTTTTCCATGAGGGCTAAAATCTCTCCTAAAGCAGCGGCATATCATAGCTTGGCCGGAACAGTTTGTAGATGGAAACCAATCTTTTCCAAAATGGGATTTACGTTTCAAACATATAATAGATGTGCAGGCGTCCTATACGAGAGTGCGTTTCAAGCATACGATACAAGGGGAAAATTCTCTGTCAAAAAACGGACACTTTTTTACAAGCCGGTTTTGTTGAAGTTTCGGTGATAAGTTTTATAATAATATTTAGTTCAACGAAATATTTACTCCGTATACTTTTGTTTTCATTGCGCAAGGAGGCGATTTTCTCATCTAATGAGCCAGGAAAAACGCAATTTGTATATTATGTTTGTCTGTAACTTTTTAGTGGGTGCAAGCTTAACGATGATCGTTCCATTTTTATCGCTATATATTCAAACATTCGGCCATTTCAGCGATAACTATGTCCAGCGCTGGGCCGGATATATTTTTGGCGTGACCTTTTTGGTTGCTTTTTTTATGTCGCCAATCTGGGGACGTATCGGCGACAAATACGGCTTTAAACCGACGCTTATTATTACCGGGTTCGGTATCGCCGCGAGTCTGTTTTTTATGGGGCTTGCAAACAATGTCGCCACTTTATTTACGACCCGGATTTTCATGGGGATCGTGACCGGGTTTATCCCGACTTCTATGGCGCTCATTTCAAAGCAGACCTCTAAGGAAGAAGCCGGCAAGGTGCTCGGCACTTTGCAAATGGGAAATGTTTCCGGAAACTTATTTGGGCCGCTGATTGGCGGGTCGATTGCAGACAATTTTGGTTTTAAATACACTTTTATGATTACAGCCGTTGCCATTTCGATTGCCGCACTTGGCGTTGTTTTCGGCATTAAAGAAAAACGTTCCGATCCGGCCCGGCGAAAAGAGAAACCCGTTTCTCCCCTTGCTGTTATAAAACAAATTGTCAGCCGCCGGATTTTGATTACCGTCATGGTGATTGCGCTTTTGATCCAAATGGCGAACTTCTGCGTCCAGCCGCTATTGGCGCTGTATGTCAGCCATTTGACAAGTTCCGGCAATATTGCGTTCCTATCCGGGCTTGCTTTTTCCGCCACCGGGTTCGGCAACCTGCTTTTGACAAGGCAGTGGGGCATGCTCGGCGACAAATACGGGCATGCAAGGATTCTCTTGATTTTGCTTGTGCTTGCCTGTGCCTTCATGGTGCCGCAAGCACTCGTAAGCCATTTATGGCAACTGATTATTTTACGGTTCCTGTTTGGCATGGTGATCGGCGGAATGAACCCGAGCATTGTGGCGTTTATTCGTCTCGAAGCGCCGCTCAGCATGCAAGGTGAAGTGCTCGGTTATAACCAAAGTTTCCGGTTTCTCGGGAATGTAACAGGGCCGCTGATTGGCGGTTACGTATCCGTGATCTCCGGCATTTCATCTGTGTTTTATGTAACCGGGGTTTTGTTCCTGTTCGCATTTGCGCTCCTTCTTTACAGTGTAAAATCAGAACAGCGCCGCACCGTCCGGGAAAGCTAAAACGGCAAGATACCCTTTTGATGGTATCTTGCCGTTTTTTTATTTTTCCTTGCCAGGTCGCGAAACTTTTAGCTTTTTTTTGGCACGACCGCAATGGTACAGCGCGACAGGCAAATTAAGTTTTCGTCTTCGTCTTTGATTTTGATTTCCCAAACCTGGGTGCTTTTGCCCCGGTGCACGGCCTCGGCAACTGCGGTTACGGTGCCGTTTCGTTTTGAGCGGATATGGTTGGCATTGATTTCAAGTCCGAAACAGACTTCTTTTTCTAAATCGATCAGCATCGCAGCCCCGAGGCTTGCTGCGGTTTCCGCGAGTGCAACGGATGCCCCGCCGTGCAGGTATCCGAGCGGCTGTATCGTTTTTTCATTCACAGGCATGGTCGCCACTACTTTCCCGGGCTCCATTTGGACAAGTTTTATGCCCAGCGCGCCGATCATTGTATGTTCCAATTCCATCTCTTTCCCCCCGGTTCGGATTGTCCATACATCTTTCAAGCCTTTCTTTCATACGATGTAAAAAATGATGATCCCCGCCTGAGAAAGAAGGTGAGAATATTGTACTACAATCCGTATTATGTTGTTCCTTCCTTTCCATACTATTCCATGCCTTACCGCCAATATCCTGCCGTCCACCCGAAAAAATTTATGGATTCGGCCATGCGCACGCACGCGCTCTTGGCAGATGCACAGCTTTTGCTTAACCGCATTTCCCGCTCTACGGCTTTTGCCGGGCAACTGATGTCTGCTGCACAAAAATCAGATTCGACCGATGTCGGTCGCATGCTGACGGGTACCGGTATCCAGCATATACCGCGCGTGTTTTATACACCGGACGGCCTTGTATTGCAGTTTGTCCACCAGGCCGCGGGCAACCAGGAACCTTGCTGTGAGCTCCGGATGAAAATGCGCTGGTCATAACTTGCGGCTTGTCCATAGCTCTGGGATCCTGCCCCCCGAATTGTTTTTTATAAGCTGTATGAAGGACGAAACCAAAGACGCGGCTCTCTGATTTGTCCTTCATCGGCTGTATGAAAGACAAAATCAATGGCTCCGTGCTCCGAATTGTCCTTCATCAATCCGATGAAAGACAAATTTCAAATCCCAGAACGGCGAAATGTCCTTCATAGACTGAATGAAGGACAAAATCAATGGATCCGTACCCAGAATTGTCCTTCATAAGCTGTATGAAAGACAAAATCAATGGCTCCATACCACGATTTGTCCTGCATCAACCCGATGAAAGACAAATTTCAGATCCCAGGACGGCGAAATGTCTTTCATAAACTGAATGAAGGACAAAATCAAGGACTCCTTACCCCAAATTGTCCTTCATAAGCTGTATGAAAGACAAAAACAAAGGCTCCGTGCTCCGAATTGTCCTTCGTCAACCCGATGAAGGACAAATTTCAAATCCCAGAACGGCGAAATGTCTTTCATAGACTGAATGAAGGATAAAATCAAGGACTCCTTACCCCAAATTGTCCTTCATCGTTTGTATGAAAGACAAAAACGTGGGCGCCGCTCCCCAAATTGTCCTTCATGTTTTATCATTTGAAGCCGTTCCAACAAAATCCTTGTTTCGGAGCTTCTTACAACCAAAGGAGCCGGGTATCTTTCCGAAAAAATAACCCCCGCTTGAGAAGCGAGGGTTATTTTTAATAATACGGGAATGGCGGATATCCCCCGTACGGAACCGGTGGATATGGCACCGGAGGGTATGGAAAATACGGGCGCGGCCTTACCAGTGCGCCGCCAAGCAAACCGCCGAGAAAACCACCCAGAAGCGGTCCTGCGAAAAACGGGGAACGTGCCGGGTAATGTGCATGCGGATACATCAAATAACCTCCTCTCCTTCTATTTTTAGTGTATGCATCCCAGCACTACCGGATTGGGCGTTACGCAGACGCTGACTTTTGCCCGTTCTTTTTTTTGCGTCTTTCCTGCCACAAAATCAGCAAAAGCGTTATAATCGGAAAAACCACTTGCATGGGAAGGTGAAGCAGAACAGGCACCACTTTGATGCCCTCATCAATATGTTCCGCATACGTTGACGCAATCATCACCGATGCGCACAACATGATCAGGCCGAGCGGATAAACTGTTCTCTTATAACTGCTCACATGAAACAGCTCCGTAAACATTATGCAAGCCGCATATAAGAAAATCCCTACTTTAAAAAAGCCGCCAACGATTAAAGCCAACATAAAAAATACATCCAACCGCTCCAGAAAATGGGCGATTTGAATTTCCTGGATGGTCGTAAGCAGCGGAAACGGGGAACGCATCATTACATCCACTCCAAGTACACAGGTATTGATCAGTATCGAGATCGCCAAATTTGTACCGCTTAACCACATGGCGGACAGCCCGGCTACCTTTACACCCTTTATCTTGTCTACAAGCGGAAAAATGGACAAAAACGCAATCGTTTCGCCGAAAGGAATATAAATCGTCTCTGTCGCCATTGTTTTCATAATAGGCATGGGTCCGTTTTCCAGTACGGGTTTCAAATAATTAAGGTTAATGAGCCCCGATGAAGTAATCAATACGAAACTCATAATCATCAGAAAATAAACAAAGATGAAAAAGATCTCCCCGGTTCTGGCCATCACTTCCATTCCTTTTTTCACTGCATACATGACGCAAAAAGCCATGATCACTGTGATAATAAATCGCGGTGTTTCCGGATAAGCCGATATAATCAGCATTTCTCCAAAGTCGCGCAGCACCCTGGCAGAAAGATACAAAAAGTAAATGCCCATGGCAAAGCCGAAACACCAGCCAATGACTTTTCCGTAAATCGCCCGCAACCATTCGACCGGCGAAATGCCAGGATAGAAGGAAAATATTTTGTAATAAACGTAAAACAGGAAAAACCCGACGCTCAGGCCGCTTAAAATTGCAAGCCATGCATCCTGTTTTGCGCCGCTTCCGATTCCCAGCAAAAGGGCACTGCCAAGTTCAAACATAAAGATTAACACAAATAATTGGTACGAGGAAATTTTTGCCTTTTCCATATATCACCAGGCCCTGTTATTTTAAATTTGAATGGAATGGATTTGTCCGTATTCCAGAATTGGCGATGACGACGTTTGCATGCACTTTCACTTTTAAATGGGCAAAACCATTTTCATTCCAATGATGCTTTAAACTGTGCCACTCTTTCGGGTACTGGCGGTAAATCATTTCCCCGAAGCCGAACACATCACATTGCTCGCGCTGCATATGTCGGATGCCTTTGTTGATTTGCTGCTCCACATTTTTTTCGTATGCTTTTTCAATCCGGGCCATTTCCTTGGAATCCATTACATCAAGCGGCACATCGACTTCTTGTAGCTGACCTGCAAGGCGAATGTGAATATGCATTTCCGGCTTCCCGTTTTTCATAACCGGTTTCATTCCGATAATCGTTTTTCTTACCTGCAGCCCGAGCGCACGCGGATGATGTGCCCAGTCTATTTCAAGCGACGTCATTTTTGTTTTTTTCAATAGCCATGTAATCGTACGGGCATCCTGTCCGCCTACCCAGTCAATCAATTTTCCATGTTTTAAGATCCCGATTCCGCCGCTCGTTAAGTATGCGTCCAGTTTTGTTTGATTCTGGCTTTCCTGCTTTCCTCCTTTTTTCGGATCCCCCATCAGCTTGAAGCTTCCCACTACCGCTTCTTTTCCTTCCGTTGTAAAGTCATATAAGATATCGGAAACATCTGTTTTTATTCGCCCACCGACATTTTCTTCCGCATCTTCCAATGTTTTATTGATTTTATTGGTCGGAATATGGTCAATCGGCGTCATCACCTGAAGAATATCTTCCGCCTTACCTTTGCGGGCAATCAGAACGGAAGCAGTATTGCGGAATTCTTTACGCCTGTCAAAAGTATCAATAACCGGATAGATGCCATTTTCCGCCAAGTTTCTGCCAATCAAGAGAACGTTTGTATGAGAAAAATATAGTCTCCTGGAAATTTCCTGGTCTGAAGCGAGAATGGCTTCCTCAATCGTTTTGCCTTCCGTCTGATAGATGGTAACAGGAGGACCCTGCCCGCCGCCGATTTGCATGCCGCTTGGAATGTTTAAGTAATTAACAATTTGATAGGTCAGCAAATAATGCCCGTTCTCAAGCTGGTCAATGCCAATGGCGCTTACAAAGGCAATATCCGTTAACTCTTTATGGCTCCAGCAGCCTGTCAGCAAAAAAGAAGCCATAAAAAGGGCAACGGCCGTTTTCCATCGACTGCTCATCATGGTTGCTCCCCATTCGCATCATTTTTTTGTTTCGGCGGCATTGGCTTTTGATTTTCTGCCTGGCGGACGATATTTTTCTGGCTGAAGAGACGCGGCCTGGCGCTCATCGACCACATTGGCACGCGGATCACCGTATCACCGGAGTTGGAACGAATGAAAGGGGCAATCGGCGCCGTGTATGGCACGCCGAAAGACCGCAAGCTGGTCAAATGGACAACAAGCGCAATCATCCCAATAATGATGCCGTAAAAACCGAAAGTAGCCGCCAGAAGCATAAAAACAAAACGATACAATCTGGCTGAAACAGCAATGAAAAAAGAAGGGGTAGAAAAACTGGCGATGGCCGTGATCGATACCACAATGACCATTGCGGGAGAAACAAGTCCGGCCTGCACTGCCGCTTGCCCGATGACAAGCGCCCCGACAATCGAGACCGTCTGGCCGATCGGTCGCGGCAGACGGAGTCCGGCTTCCCGGAGGATTTCAAATACAATCTCCATCCCAATTGCCTCGACAACAGCCGGGAAAGGAATCGTCTCCCGCTGCGCCGCGAGCGTGAAAACAAGCTGTGTTGGGATAAGTTCCTGATGATAGGTTGTCACGGCGACATAGACAGCAGGCCCAACAAGTGAGATTAAGTAGCTGAGCACCCGCAAAAAGCGGAGCGCTGTCGCAATGTCAAATCGTGTATAATAGTCATCCGCCGACTGGAAAAATTGGATAAAAACAGCAGGCGCGAGCAAAACGAACGGCGTGCCGTCCACAACGATGGCGAAACGGCCCTCCAATAAATTTGCCGCCACCACATCCGGCCTTTCCGAATGGTACATTGTCGGAAAAATGGTATACGTTTTATCTTCAATGAGTTGTTCAATATAGCCCGATTCAAGAATGGCATCGATTTTAATCGTGTTTAACCGTTTACGGGCTTCTTCAAGGATTTTATCGTTTACAATTCCTTTTATGTACATGAGCGCAACATCGGTCTGAGTCACTTCCCCGATTTTAAAGTTCTCGATCCACAGATTCGGATTTTTAATCCGTTTACGAATCAACGATGTGTTGACACGTAAAGATTCGGTAAAACCTTCACGCGGCCCGCGTACAGTTACTTCGGTTGAAGGCTCTTCAATCGCTCGCTGTTTCCCGCCCCTTGTGCTGATGCTTAATCCGCCGTATACGCCGTCAATCAGTAAAATGGACTGGCCACTCAACAGCTCCGAAAACAAGTCATTCCAATTCATGACCTTTTTTACACCGCCAATTTTAATGACGTGCTTTATGATGCTGTCGAGTATATTTTCACCGTCCAAATACCCGTCGATTTCCGGATTACCCATCAAGATTTCAAGCAGGTTTTCATTGATCATTTTCGGATCATACAGGCCATCAACGGATATAACGGCAGCCGGTAAATCATTGCCGCTTCCAAGCATGATTTCATGAATCACAATATCAGAACTGTTCCCGGTTGTTTTTTTCAACTGTTGGATGCACGTTTTTAAATCGGTGCCCATGGTCAAACACGGGATATCCGTTACAGTCCCGCTCGTATCATTCCCGCGCACAGGTGTTTTCTGCACATCCCCGCTTTTCTTTGCACTTTTGTTTTTATTTTTTGCAGCGCTTCTCTGTTTTTTCCACCAATATGGCATACCGATCCTCCTTTTCGCCCGTGCATGACTGTTTGCAACGGAGCACAAACTACTGATGAAGACATCTTGTTGTTAGTATGTTTCGATTCGAAAAAAATATGAAAGGAATTAGCATGCATGAAAATCGCTTTCCTGACCGGGATTGTCGCACTGGTCCTCTATGTCTTCATCGCTGGCATTGATTTTTATATGACGAGGGACCTTATTAGCTCTATCTACCATCCGATCGGTACCTTCGATACTTTTTATCCTATTGAAAAAGGCGTGCTGATGTTATGCATCATGGCGCTCATATTTAAAATCACAATCGGTGTGTTGAAACAGAAAGAACGGCTGCAAAAATGAAGAATCGAGTAGGAGGCTAATCATGATTCATTAGCCTCCTACTCGATTTTAATCCTGTTCTGCCATCTTCTCAGCCAGCACGGCCAGTGTCCGTACCATTACACCGGTTGCGCCGGCCGGGCCAAGATCGGTTTCTTTCCCTGTTAAGGCGGTTCCTGACATTTCCAGATGGACCCACGGGGTGTCTTCCGCAAACGCCCCGATAAAAGCCCCGTTTTCGATCACGCGGCCTTCGCTGCCCGGCCAACCGTTCAAATCGGCAATTTTGCTGCTTCGTACGTTCTCTATGTCCGCTTCCGTTACAGGGAAGCGCCAGATGAATTCGCCTGCTTCCTTTGCAGATTCCAGTACTCGTTCAAAAAAAGTATCGCAATTGGCAACAGCGCCCGTTTTATCACGGCCGAGCGCCGAGACCACGTCCATTGTCAAGGTGGCAACATCCACAATTTGACTTGCACCATATTGTTTCGCATACGTTACGGCATCTGCAAGCATCAGCAACCCACTGGCACCGTTATCCCGCACTTCAATCGTTTTGCCATTCATGCTCGTGATGACAGTGCCCGTTTCAACAGGCATTTTACCCTGTCCATCGTTTGCAGGAACGCCCCCTGTGGTACCGTTTATGCGATTACCGGTTACGGGAAGTACCGCCACCACGTTTTTTGCCGGTTTCCGTTCCCCGACCACTTCCATGGCACCCAGAATAGCTGCTGCCCCTGCCATGCCTACATTTGCACCGGGTGTGCAACCATCGATCACGGCGCCGGTTCCGACAAGTGCAAGCACATTGCCCCATTCTCGTTCGCCCGCATATCTCAGCACGATCATGTTCGGCGGCTCTTTTGATTCCCCGGCCGCAGCCAAAATCGCCCCCATTCCAAGCTTTTCCATCTCCGTTTTTTTAAGGATTTCCACTTCAAAAGCGTATTTTTCAGCAAGTGATGCGGCGTATTCCGCGAGACGGACCGGTGTCCAAATATTCACCGGCGTATTGACAAGCGTTCGTGCCGTATTCACGCCTTTGCCAAAAACGTACCCACGGTGCAGGGCAGTGCCCACTGTTTCCCCGGGGAGATCGGTATTACGGTATGTACCCGTTTGAAGACTGGCGTTTTTAACCGGCCGGCCTTTTGCTTTTCCGGCGGCACCAGCATGTCCAATGTTCTCCGGTCGGATCTCTGCTTCCCCAGCGACATTAACATGCTCTGCGTTTCCCGGCCGGCCTTTTGCTTTCCTGGGGGCATTAACATGCTTGGCATTTCCCAGCCGGCCTTCTGTTTTTCTGGCAGCACTCGCTTGTTCGGCGTTCCTCAACCTGCCTTCTGCTTTCCCGGCAGCACCCCAATGAGGATTGGCGTTTTGAATCGGTTGTGCACCTGCTTTTCCGTTGACACGAACGTGTTCGGCGTTTTCCAGTCGGGCCTCGGCTTTTCCGTTGGTACTAACATGTTCGACGTTTTCCGGTCTCCCGGGGCCACTAACATGATCTGCGTTTTCCAGTTGGGTTTCAGCCTTCCCGGCAACCCTGGAATGAACATTTGTGACGTTTTCCACCGGTTCCGGTTTTTTCCCGGCAGCCCGGATGTAAACCGCTACTTTTTCGAGCTGCACTTCCGGAATATTCGGCTGTCTTTTGTAACCGGCAAACTGGTATGCGGCCATGGGAGCGGCTTCACCGAGCAACTGCGCGGCTTCCTCCCCGTTGATTGTGCCGGCGCAAAACGTATCGAGAAAAACCGCTGCCGTAGCCCATCTCATTTTCAGGATGTGTTTCACTGCTTTTCCAAACATCCTTTTCAAATGTTCTTTTCTGATTTTTTTCGGGTTGCCAAGCCCGATAAACAAAAGCCGTTTTACAGGCAGTTTTCCGAGGGTATGAATGACAGAAAGGCTGCCGGCGTGCGCGGATAGATCGCCGGATTTTACCAGTTCCGTCAGTTCCCCGTCGAAACGGTTGTCGAGTTTTTCCAGCAAGCCGTCAAACTTTTTTGGAACTTGCTGCAAGCCGATTACAAGGCAGTCTTCCCGGCATTCAAACGGATCCCCTGTACAAATTTCAAACATACAACCACCTCTGTTCCATTATAGCCGTCCGCTTGAAAAAAACGCACAAAAAAAAGCGCAACCGGCATTTTGCGCTATTCTTCCGTTTCCGGTCTAATATATTGCTGCCGGAACACTTGCATCGTTTTGTTTTCGTTCAGTTCAGCCAGTTCCTTTTCAGTCAGGGACCCGTCCCCCATTTTAATAATATACACATCAAGCGTCTGTTTTCCCCATTTCTTGTAAACATCCGAAACCGTTTCAAAATACAGATCGAGCCGGTTCCCTTTTATGGCGGATCCTGTATCGGCCACAACACCGAAATCGTAGCCTGGGATATAAAGGACCGTCCCGATTGGAAAAATGGATGTATCGGCAGCAATCGTTGAATATAAATCCCGTTTCACTTTCACCCCGGAATAGGTGATGCCGTAGCCGGGATGGTCGGGACTTTTCCCGGTCGATTCGGCCCCTGCCGTATACCCCGTTGCTGTCACTTTCTTTTTCGGGTAATTGCTCCAGTCATAGGCATCAAGGGATGGCTGCGGCTGGCTCGCGGCAATAGCGGCCAATCCTTTTTCCAATGCCCGAGCAGGTGCCGCTTTTGCAGCTGCTGCTTTTATCCCCGAAAGCGCCTGGAAAGTGGAAATCATTGCCCATATGAATAAAATGGCCATCAATAAGCGGATCATCCATTTTTTCATGTTCAATTGGTTTCACTCCTCTTAGGGCTATTGTTTCCCATGCCGTTACAAAATATGCGGGCATATTGGCAAAAAAACGACTGATCCGCCTGCCATTTTTTCGCGACAACTTATTCCGCCCACTCTCTGTTCTGAAAATGGCTCTTCCAAAAAGCGCTGGTTGATGTGCATTTTTTAAACGCTTTATCCGGGAATATTTGTGCCGGCTTTTGCCGGTCCGCCTCCAATTTGAAGGCAAAAAAAAGCTGCCTCAAAGGCAGTTTTAAAACATCCGGTATCCGTTTTTCCGGAGCGCTTTTATCGCAACACCGGCCAAAAGTGCCCCCGCAAGGCCGCTCGATAGCACGAGGGCATCCGATAAATGGATGGAAGCAAGATGCTCCCCAAGTTGCCGGAAAGCCGTCCCGGGATCGGTAAAATACCGGGAAAAAGTAATCCGGTCAATCATCGAAAGCGCAATGACCGGGTAAATGAAACAGAGAATCCAGGTCATCCGCAAAAGCATATTGGCAATAAAACCGATACCGAAAAACAAAACAAGAAAAAGGACCATCGAAATGATCAATACCGGTATACTCATAAGCCCCTCCGCATCCCCGTTATACATCTAGTTTACTGAAAAAACCGAATTTCGTCAAAAATAACGCGATGATATTTTTGCTATATAAAATTAAATTTTCCTTTCTTTAAAACAAGCCTCGTGCCGCCGATCATATACAAGGCACGATCATCCACGACTTTTTTCATAACAGAAGCAGAAGTGCCTTTCAGCTTTTTGCCAAACACAATGCCGATCGCATTGTCTTCCCCAAGGGAGCAAACAGTGCCTTTGTCATGAAAGGTAAAAGCTTCAAGGCTTTCTTCACCGCGGATCTTTTTCAGGAGGTTCCGTGCGCATATTTCTCCATGCTGCATGGCCATCTGTGCTGTTGGCGGGTACGGACGGTTTGTGTCCTTATTGATGATCAACGCACAGTCCCCAATCACAAACACATTCTCATGCCCCGGAACGGTCAAATCCGGATTGACTTTCACTCGGCCGCGCACCGTTTCAAACCCGGACGCATCAATCACGGTATTCCCGCGCACACCCGCGGACCAGATGACAGTTCCTGCCTTGATTTCATATGGCTCTCCGCCTTTTTTGCAGGCCCATACCCCGTCTTTTGTTGCTTTTTTAACCGCCGTACCAATATGGAACTCGACACCTTTGCTTTCCAAATACGAAAGGGCATAATCGACAAGTTCGCGGTCAAATTGCGGGAGGACGACAGGATTGGATTCAATCGAAACGATCCGCACTTTATCCCGCTGGATCCCGTATTCTTTGCAAAGCGCCGGAATCCGGTTCACCAGTTCGCCAAGAAACTCGATGCCGGTAAAACCCGCACCGCCGACTACAATGGTGAGACGGTTGTCATCTTTATCGAGTTCCCTTCGATAGGCATCGAACTGGCGCTCAATATGTTCCCGTATTTTTTGGGCAGCGCTTACATCTGTAATCGAAAAAGTATGCTCTTTCAAGCCTTCGATTCCGAATGTTTCCGCGTTGGATCCAAGTGCAATGACGAGATAATCATATGGTAACACTTCCCCGCCTTTTAACTCAACTGTGTTCGCGTCTTTTTTTATCCGCTTGACTTCCGCCTGCTTAAATTGCACTTTATTCTTATTTAAGACGTTTTGAATCGGGTAGCGGACCCGGTCATGGTGCAATGTGCCGGCGGAAGCTTCATGAAGCCATGTTGTTTCGTAATGGTAATCATTTTTGTTCACAAGTGTGATGTCCGCTTCCCCTTTTACAAGCTGTTTTTGCAGCCGCGTCACGGTCATGAGCCCGCCGTAGCCGGCACCTAGTATCACCACTTTCGGTTTCTCCATTTTTCTCACTTCCATCTCTTTATTTTGGACAGGCCGGTGCCTGTATGACAACATCATCCATTATTTGTGATTTTATTCACGATAATTGACACGTCAAATTTGTCACATGATTTCCATCAAATTGTCACAAAAAATACATATTCTCCACTTCAATCATATGCTTTTTACCCGCTATTTTCAATTGAAAACTGTACTAAAATAATAATAAAAATATTCTAATATATCACATCGCACCACGAAATTTTTCCGGACGCATGAATACCTACCTCCTTGCCTCATAGAGTTTTTTTGCCTGTGCGCCTGTCCCAAAATGTGCTATGATGAAGGAGAATGAAGCGTATTGGAGGGGTTTCGTTGAAGGAAGATCAAACCGTTTATGATATAACCGTTATCGGGGGCGGGCCGACCGGCTTGTTTACAGCATTTTACGCCGGATTACGGAAAATGTCCGTAAAAATCATTGAAAGCCTGCCACAGCTTGGCGGGCAGCTGGCTGCGCTTTACCCTGAAAAGTATATATACGATGTCGCCGGTTTTCCGAAAGTGAAGGCGGCTGATCTTGTAAATCAATTAGAAGAGCAGGCCTCCATGTTCCAGCCGGTGATCTGCACGGGCCAGTCCGCAGAAAAGCTTGAAAAGAATGAAGACGGCATTTTTACGCTAACAACTGATAAAGAAATCCACCATTCCAAAGCGGTCATCATCACTGCCGGTGTTGGTGCATTCCAGCCGCGCCGCCTCGAAGTTGAAAATGCTGCACAATACGAAGGAAAGAATCTGTTTTATTTTGTGAATGATATGGACCAGTTTGCCGGCAAAAGTGTTGCCATCCTTGGCGGCGGCGATTCCGCGGTTGACTGGGCGCTTATGCTGGAACCGGTTGCCGAAAAAGTGACGCTCATCCACCGCCGGGACAAATTTCGTGCCCATGAACGTACGGTGGAACAATTGAAGCAATCGCGCGTTGAGATTAAAACACCGTTTGTCGCGAGCGAAGTGATGGGTGATGGGGAAAATATCTCCCGGCTTATGATTGAAGAAGTAAAAGGCGATGCGAAAGAAGCGCTTGATATTGATGCCCTTATCTGCAATTATGGCTTTATTTCGTCACTCGGCTCGATTAAAAACTGGGGCCTTGAGATTCAAAAAAATTCCATTGTCGTCAACTCCAAAATGGAAACAAATATCCCAGGCGTTTACGCAGCCGGCGATGTTTGCACGTTTGAAGGTAAAGTGAAGTTAATCGTAACGGGGTTCGGGGAAGCCACCACAGCGGTCAGCAACGCGAAAACGTATCTTGACCCGAAAGCCCGCGTCCAGCCGATGCACAGCACTTCGCTGTTTGAATAAGGAAAAATCAAAATCCCGGATGGCTGCCCAACCGGGATTTTTGATTAAATATTGCTCTTATCGCCGCTCCGGACCCATTTCAGGACGGGGGCATTTTTTTGTTTCAGTTCTTTTTTGTTCTCCCATGCACTGCTTTCTGATCCATCCGCTTTGGCGTCTGCCGCATCATCCACGAGCCATTTTTTTGAATTCTTGTCATATTTAGGGCTTGCTGAACGAATCAGATTCTGTCAGATACAAGCCAAATTACGGTTATTAAAATATAAAATAGTGTTGTACAAAAATTTCAAAAAAAGAACCCTGAGCTTCCGCTCCAGATTCATTATAAGGAATTGAAGGGCTACTACTGTTTCACTGGTCTCCTGAAGGCGTGCTCGAATAAGGCCTAGCCCATACTTGCGCTTG
>Ga0207748_1000666_pt1 | contig 15086 bp, 10 predicted proteins | sample HigsolmetaGSP13D_FD_184841 | JGI IMG/M metagenome (GOLD analysis project Ga0207748, IMG submission 184841) | High solid enriched microbial communities from the Joint BioEnergy Institute, USA - SP1-3-D (SPAdes) | ecosystem: Engineered > Bioreactor > SSF (Solid state fermentation) > Aerobic >...
GGGGGGGGGGGGGGTTAGATCGTAACCTGAACCTTCTGCAAAGATATACTATAGATTATAGATAGATAAAGATGTAGTGATTTATTGATGGATTGATGGATAGATGGAGATGGAAATGGAAATGAATAGATATCGTTGACGTTTCCAATACATACATACATACAACGACGATACAAGACACGACATAACGGAGGGGGTATGTAAATGAAATAACAGAGAAACAGCAGAACAACAAAACAACGAACAACGCTACCTAACCTATCTACGAACCTAAACCTAACATAGCCTAACATAACCTGACCTAACCGAGCTGAGAGAGAAGGAGAGAGGAAAGGGGGGAGAAATGCCATGGATGCAATAATGCAATCAATCATAACACCTTAACCTTCATCCACTCGCTCGTCCCAACACCCAAGTTGAGCCCGTTGCGCTCCCACCAGCGCCGCACGCGCGCCTCGGCGCCAGACACGGGGTCCGCGTCCTCGAGTGCCTCCTCGATGTCGCACGTCTTGAATTCGACGCGCAGCCCGCTGCGGCGCCACCACTCGAGAACGTGGTCGTGGCCGTTCTTGGTCGCGCCGACGAGGACCTGGTTGTCGAAGATCATCTTGGGCCCCTTGAGGCGGTACCAGAGGTCGAGGACGTGGACGTGGCCGTGCGTGGACGCGATGCGCGCGACCGACTCGGCGTGGGAGTAGGGGATACCCGACGCGTCCCACCAGGCCAGGGAGGCGGTGCTGCCCGACTGCGCGGCGAGGAGGACCGACTTGCCGACCTTCAGGGGGATGGGTTTATCGGGGGGCGCGTTGGCCGACGCGTTCTTCCACCACTCCAGCACGTCGACGCGGCCCTCGGCGCTGGCGGACTCGAGGGCGCGCTCGGTGTAGCGCAGCTCGAGGCCCGAGGTGCGCCACCATTCGAGGACGTTGACGAACCCGGCGCGCGAGGCGCCGTCGACGGCGTCGGCGATGTACTCCTTCGTGGGCAGGGCGGCGGCGTCGCGCCACCAGGTCAGGATCTTGGGGTTGCCGTATATGGCGGAGGCGCGGTAGGGGAGGTTGGTGAGGCGGGTGGTGGTCCAGAAGAGATCGAGGTGGTTCTCGGAGAGGTAGGTCAGGATGTCGGTGCGCGAGAACTTGAAGATCAGGTGGCATGCGAGGTCAGAGAGGGGTTTCCAACGCGGCAGCGCTTCGATTCGAGACTTGATCGCCGCAAAGGAGCCTCGGAGGATGGTGTACTCGAGCGACGCGGGAGTGGACATCTTCAGAATATGTGGCTGCCACTCCTTCGGGACTGGAAGTTTTGTCGGGATGCCAACGGCTTTGGCGATCTCCCAGTCGCCCAGATGGTCCTCGAAGATGCTCAACCAGATCTCGAGAGGTAATTGAGGCGGACCGTCCCTTTTTTGCTTCTGCTGCAGGGGATGCCTCTGTATCGTCTGGATGTGGCCCTTCTCACATGGCTTCTCAGGCTTCGACGCTCCGTCGTCTTTCGCATTGCCGTTGACACATCCATTGCCAGGTCCACTATCTCGCGGCAACCCAAGTTTCTTCTGGATAACTTCATTCAACTCCTTCAGACCCTCCCAGGGTGTCTGGGCCAATTCCTCCGGACTAACAGACTTCCATAAAACAGGGGGTATCACAGTGATCCACGGCCAGAACTGCTCGATCTCCTTCAGCTGCCTCTTGCTCAGCGGGTTGTTCCACTCCGCCACCGTCATCCCCGGTATGAGAATCACCGACTTTGACGAGTCCCACGTCCGGAGAAGCGCAAGCGTCAGGGTGTTCGTCAGGCCGTACAGCATCGCGCCCAACGTGCCCGCGTCTATAGGCGCGACGATGAGCATATCTGCCCACTCATGCAGTTCAGCGGCCTTGGCCGTTAGCCACTTTCGGGAACCCGTCTTCTTCTCGAACGTATGGCTGTCCACGGAATCCATATAATGGGGAATCTTATTCGCGCCCGCGAGGGAGGCCGACGGCTCGTCCGTAATCAACCGCAGCTCAATATCGGGGTTCTGGACAAGGGACGGCAAGACATTGTCGACGAACGCACTATCTGTCGACAGAAGCAGACGTTTTCGCCGGCGACATGGCCGCTCCTCCTCCCCCTCCTTCTCCTCCCTCTGTTTGTTGTCCGTTTCGGAGTCCGTCGAATCGACCATCGTCTCTCGAGTGTAAGGTACCTTCTTTGAAACGACGCTCTTGCTGTGATCGTGCGGCGGGGCCTGGATATCAGCGCGGAAACCAACTGCCATGTCCGCGCCCGTATGTAGACACGACCGCCTCCTGTAACCACTCAAGCCGCAGCCCAACGGATGTGTTGTAGATATCGTTCAGTAGGGTGGATTAGGTGCGTCGAGGAAACCGGTAGACAGGTGACGGTGGTGGGTGATCAAACGGCTATGCTCAAACAGAGCCTCCTGCGGTCAAGGCTCAACCTCCCTGTTGCCGTGCAAGTACTCTGTAGGTAAATGAGTGAGAATGAAACAAAGAAAGTAAGCAAGCGGCGTGGGATTCAATTGACAGAGCAGGACAGCAAGCACAGGTCAGCCCACACCCGTGCACAGGATCCCGCCTCTTATGGCTTGTCCCTTGTCCCGCTCAATCAATCGCAGGCTGCAACAAAACGTTCCCCTTCAACTTCTGATCTATCAATCCTATCGAGCCCCAGGCTCCAGCTCTTCGGGTCTCCGTGCGTAGCAAACGACGATCCGTGCAACAGACAAACCCGTCAACGAACCGGACGAACAGGCCACGGCGGAACGTGTCACCCTGTAGCTTGCAGCTTGAGAACGGGAACGAAAGGCCCCCCTTGGCGGTGTGGTCGACAGCGGTGGGTGGACTGAGCCTGACAGGTCTGCAGCGGAGACTCGAGGCTGGCTGGCTGGCTGGACTGGTCACTAATGGCGGGACAGTGGTGGACTGAACTGGACTGGAGACTGGACTGGCTGGCCGCGACCGCTGGAGCTGCTGCTACTGCTTGCTGCTTGCTGCTCTGGCCCTCGCCACGTCGTCGCCACAAAGCGGTGCCCCCGCGCGTCCCTTTTTCTCTTCTCTCGTCTGTCTGCAGTGTCACAAACACAAACACGGGGACTTTCCCAGACGCGAACAGAGGAGGCTGCACAGAAATCCGGCATCAATTGTGTCATCCATGCCTTGCGCTTTAAAGGCAATGGAGATGAAGCCGAAGATGTCCATATCGCCGAGCAGAGGCTCAGAACAGCGATGGTTGGGCGGGCGGCTTCTCTAGGCGCCGCCAATAGCCGCCCGGACGATACGGCCCAGGACGCTCCACGCGCCGGCCGGAGCCACGGCCGCTGACTTCAGCCCGACGTAAGTAACCAGTGTTGTTGTTGGGGATCATGTTGCATGTGCTGCAGGATTCTGGACAGTAGTGGACACAGCAGCTTCTTGTTCTTTTTCTCTTTTCCTTTTGTCCTTGTATTTATTATGCCTAAGCAAGACATCCCCGCAAGTAGCCGGGAGCGGGCTACTACTTATAAAGTTCTCGAATCAGGACCGTTCTAATGGTAAAGAATCAAGACAGCAGGAAAAAAAAAAAAAAAAGAAAGAAAGAAAAGAAACTAAGCAACAAGATCTATTGGCACTTTACAATGGCAGACATACGAGGTAGCTACATATAGATATCCTTACCACGGGCTTGGCCGGAATAACCAGTGCAACGTGCGTCATACGACAAAGCGGATAGGTCGAGTTACCTAAACCCAGTCACATCTGGGAACGGATCTATCAGGTTGATCACCCTAGGAGCTACTACTATGTTTCGATACGAAGTGATTTTTTTCAATGAATTTATCTATATCCAGGCAGAGATTCGTACTGTGCGTTCTATAGACGTTCCGTCATGCCTTCGTGTCTTCTATATACATTAGAGCAGCAAGATACTCACCGTTCTCTTGGAGAGTCAGTCCTCTGTGCTTTTCTCTATATCTTCACTCTACTTCCTCGCCAGATTATTGTACAGCTTATGCTCCCTCATGGCCACACTGACCACGGCCCCCAGCACACTGAGCCCGAGCAGCGTGAGAAACGCCGCACGGAGCGAGAACATGTACGCATCCAGCACCCCCTGTCGCCAGTCGGCAGGCAGTTTGCGGATCTCATCGAGGCTGTCCCTGATCTTGGGGATCAGCTCGCGGGCCTCGTCCCGATCGCCGAAGCGGGACCAGAGCTGTGACCGGAGGATGTTCTGGAAGACGGCCGACGCGACGGTGATGCCGATGGTGCTGCCCGTGCTGCGGAACGCGTAGGACGCGGACGTGACGACGGCCTGGTGCTTGTGCTCGACGGCGGAGATGAGCGCGACAAGCGTCACGGTGAGCATGCCGCCGTAGCCGGCGCCGAGGAAGAAGAAGTAGACAAAGGGCACCCAGGCGGGGGTCGAGACGGTCAGGGTGCAGATGAGGGCGGCCGAGCCGACGAGGAAGAACATGCACATGTGGTTAAATACGAGATATTTGCCAGTGGCGCGCATGAGGATGCCGGAGCCCAGTGATCCCAGGGCGGTACCGGCAGCCTGGGGGATTAGCCGTGCGCCCGCGGCCGTCGTCGTGTAGCCCTGGATCTGGAAGTACAGCGGCAGATACACCAGCAGCCCGAAGACAGCCATGGTGCTGAACCAGTTCGTCAGACAGGCCGAGAGAACCGTCCTATCCAAGAGAAGACGCACGGGGATGACCGGCTCCGAGGCAACCTTGTCTTCGACGTAGATGAAGACTCCCAACGACACGAGAGAGAGCGGTATGGTAGTGAGGACAAGGGGATGCGTCCACGGCACCTGGTTACCGCCCGCGTTGAGCCCGAGCAGTAGCAAGACGAGCGTAGTGACCAGCGTCGTAGCCCCGAGGAAATCAACCCGCTTGATCCTGGACTTGTCCGTCTCCTTCACAGGGATCTTGACCTTCAAGCTGACCAGGATGCATGAGATCACCACGAAAGGGACCTGGATGTAGAACGCCCATCTCCATCCCAGGGTGTCATTGATCCACCCGCCAAACACCCCGCCCAGCGCACTGCCCATCCCGTAGCAGATGTTTCCGATCCCCTGCCAGACACCCCGCCTGCGCAGAGGAACCAGGTCTGACGTGACAAAGGTGGAGATGGCGTTGAGGCCGCCGCCTCCCAGCCCCGCAACCACGCGGCCGAGCACGATGAGCCATTCGCTCGTTGCGAGACCACAGATCAGGTTCCCGATCGCGAAGAATATGTTGGAAAACACCAGGCCCGCGCGACGGGAGAAGATGTCCGTCAGCCTGCCGCTGAGGGGCTGGAAGGCGGCGTTGGAGATCAGGTAGGAGGTCGCGAGCCACGAGAGGAGCGACAGCGAGTTGAACGAGGACGAGATGGGTGCAGAGAGGGTCGCGATAATCGTCGAATCTGTACGAGTCAGTGTCTTTAGTTAACCACTTATTTAAAATACGTAGATAGCAGTGTAAACAGCAGCGCGCCTTGAGATGAATCATCCGACGCCAAACCGAGAGACAAATCGAATGTACAGTACATACCTAATGCCGCCAGGAACACTCCCAACCAGATACTCCCCAGAATCAAGACCAATTCCTTCGCACTCGGCTCCTTGGCGAGAGGAACATCTGATCCCTCGGCTTCCCGTGCAGCCGCTGCCTCTTCTCCGCCTGGCTGCGCTGGACGGCCATCCCGCAGCAGCGGAGTCCGCTCCGTCGGGGACGCCGCACCGGCAGCAACGCTGCTTGACTCGTCGGGAGGAGCAGCCATCTGTCTTCTCGAGTCGAGCTTCGGTTCAGGAAGCCTGCCTCAGTCTTGCTGCCGGTCCTCTCGGTTCGTTGTATGTATATCTACATACATACGAGGAGGTGGAGAGGCATGTCGGCGGTCGCGAGAGCAATAATGGCGATTATGGCGTGCTGGGGGCCTGGAGCTACGTGGGTGGGGTCGGGATCGTCAATCAGGCGGTCAAGATCCACAAGCGATTTTATCTGCTATCACGGCTACCCCAGCCCAGAGATTTTCGGGGAATTCAGCGACCAATCGCGGCTGCTGTTAGTGCTCACTCAAACAGTAAATATTGTGATGACTGCAGTTGTCATGTCGCTGTAAATGCTGTAGAAAATATGTATTATTATTATTTAAATGTAACAGCGCACTTTACTAGTAATATTTTCTCTTTCGGATGTCTATATGAGTATCCCTCATTTGCAAGGAGTAGGTGCTATATATATACTGTACACACAAGAGAATTAAGCCCGGCGTTCAACATGGACGCAATATACTCTAAACAAAGCATAACAACAAGAAAGGGATTCAAAAAAAACATCTCTGCGAAAGCGACTGAACTGATAGTTCATCTCTTTCATTCCGCTGGACCGGAATCGAACCGGTGACCCTTCGGTGACAATACCCTATTACAGCCGAATGCCATAACCAACTAGACTACCAGCGGTTTGACTGGTATTATATAAGACTTTGGCAGTGGCTCATGACAAAAGGAGGAAGGCCATCCAGTAAGAAAGGTTATAACATCTGATTGTTTGTTTAGGGGCATTACTCTGCGGCGCGGAGTTCGGGGCCGCAGCGAGGGCTAGAGCTAGCCACGTGCCTAGTCACATGAGCCACACCTGCATATAGACCGCGCGTCCACAAATCTACTGTTAGAACCTAGCTGAACATCCATCGTAATAACCGCATCTGATCTGTCGGCGACGGCAATAAAAAAGCCAAGTAATAAAGGAAAGCTGGACGTGCCGCGGATCGAACGCGGGACTTCTCGCATGCGAAGCGAACACTCTACCACTGAGTTACACGCCCTTGCTTCGACTGTATTGTGGGGCCGGAAAAATGTACTCGAGATTTTTCCTCTCGATTACCACCAACATTACGGACGACTCAGGAACGAAGACTGCCGACATGGATGGAGATTGTTTTCAGAATCTGCCCCGTCTTTCGGTCACTTAGTACTCGGGAGCTCCAGGTATACTTTGGTGCATAGTCAAGAGAAGGCCAACAACAAGATTTTCGACTCAACATCCTAACCCCGAGACGGGTATATTATGGGTTCCACTCCTAAATCCGAATATTGCATACCGATAGGGGTAATGGGAGTTGACTGGGAACAAAGAACGAAAGAGCCATCGTCAAATCCGCGCAGGATTGCCACTGCTCTGCTCAAGTCATGCCCTGTGGCAACCCCGCGAAACTCAACGAAAGCAAGTCGGATGTGGACTCGTCATCTTGCGCTTGGTGGTGCTCTCATGTACATACATTCAAAAGGCTTTTTAAGTCGCCGCTGCAAAGTGTTTAAGCCATTAGTGCCATCGACATTAAGCTCTGGTGCGCATTAGTCTCCCGCTGCATGCCGCATGCAGGCCCAATAATAGCGTTCTCGAGGAGTGACTGTGGCTTGCAGTGATCGGCCGTAATTGCATATAGTCCTGTAAGTTGCTGACAGTTGCTTCCAAAACTGAAAACCCCCTCTATCTGGGTCATCATATCTGTCGTTTCACATTGTCTTCTTTTTTCTTTCCTTTTATCTTTTCTCACACCCCTCTCCCTGTCTTTTTTGCTACTGGTTGCATGCCATATTTGCATTCTAGTGGCTGCGACATTGATCTCTGCCAAGGACCATGCCGCATCCCAGAGTTCTTATTTTTGGAGGCAACGGCAGGATTGCTCGCTCCATGACAAGCTTAATGCTTGCTAGGTCGTGGGATGTCATTAGTGTCATTCGCAATGCAGAGCAGAAGGCAGGCATTCTACAACTGGGAGAAAAAACATCCAGGAACCATTGACGTACTTGTCTCTGATCTCGAACACCTTAAATGTCAAGACGATGCGAAGAGGATCTTGGACAAAGTCAAACCTACCTGTGTTGTTTTTGCGGCCGGTGTGTTCACTTAAACAGCGAAAGGAATCATACTTTTCTGACTGCTTACTGGCGCCAGGATCCATGAGCAACGTCTACGCAATTGATCGCGACGCAGCAAAGAAAATCATCAAAGCGTCCACCGATGCGCCATTCGTCACCAAATTCCTAATAATATCGTTTCCGGCGTCCCGCAGACGGCCCGCCCCATGGTGGGACAGCCAAGACATCAAAATGTTCAATGAAGAAAAGAGCATGTATCCCGACGTGGCCGAAGCGAAGCTCCAGGCAGATGAATACTTGGTTTCGAGGGACGATGCTACTGGCTGGTTTGATCTCCTTCGGTGGAGTGACGAGATCGAGGAAGCGGTGGATAAAGTCATCAGGGATAGGATAAACTGTATCGAAAGCGAGGATCTCGATCGTATGTATAGATTAGCAGATTAGGCTGTGAGTTGTTTACCATTATTAAAGAGCATTCTTGTGCTTTATAAGGAAACCAGTTTTCTTTCTTCCTCCAGGCCATTCACGTATACGGATGCGATAGATTGACACAGCATCACAACAGGCAGTCTCTTGCTGTAGTTCTTGAGATCGTCCACGAGCAATCTGTCCTCTTCGCTACTCAATGCAGATTGGCATGCCTCGACGCTTGCCCACGTGACCGTCGCCTGGACGCTGTACGGCGCGTCCTCGGGTAGCTTGAACACTTCCCACGACACTAGAACAGATGTATCAAAAAGTTTCGACGCCAGAGCCATGTGGTCATGGATATAGTAATCAACATCGATCTCAGACTCCCGTGGGAAAAGGACCTAGGGTTCTTTTAGCATACGATTCACCACAATGTATTGGTACTGTACGTACAGTGTATGTGGCCGTCATCTTTGCCCTCCTGCCTTCAACGAGTTGACTGTCTATTTTTGTTAGATAAAAGGAGATTTCTGCCCTGGAGAATGATGACTGGAAAATGGCAAGTCGCGCATATCGAAGACAGTATTAATAGTCCTATTATATCAGCCAACTAACAGACGTGCTAGGAGCAAGCGAACATTGTCTCCAGAAATCCGATTCAGGTCTACAATTTCAATACCTGTATCTACAAAGCGCATCGCGTTACGAAGAACTCCGAGACAGAGTAGTCCGAGTCTCTAATGCACGATCCCTCTGTTTAGAGTTGGGTGACATCTTCAGCGACGGAATTTGACCTTAACTCCGTCCCCCTTGGCATCCAAAATCCGTCCCGCGGGTGTCAAAGCCTGGAGCCGCAGAAGCTTGAAGCTTACCAAGTACAGCGCCTCGCAATACCGCAATGCCCTTCAGTTGGTCAGGAATCATCAAGCCATCTGTTCCCGTAGTGTCGGGAGAAACCAATAATGCATTATGAAAGATCCCGGTGCAGTTTGGTCCAGAGTTATTTATTTTTATATCTCAAGCTAAACTTAAAAATAAACCTTTAACAGGGGCGCGGAAGCCACTGTCATCAATTCACATTAGCGCCGCAGTCAAATCGCGTTGAGAGTGAAATCTCCACTGTCAGCAACCTGCATTAGTGCCGGAACCTAGCACGGGATCTACATCATATGGTCTCCACCGTCGATGACCGTCTCAGATGCTTTATGTTCATTGTTATTCACACATCGAGAAGATTCTCAATTAATTACATATGCTGCAGAGCCTATTTCCGCGGTGCCGTTTGCCGCTTCTTTCCCTTTTTCTCTCCCCGGTAAAGCAGTATCGGTGATTTGACGCTGCCATCCTCAAATGGCATTAAGTTTGTCTGGGTTTCCCAATAACAACACGAGTGTTTTGGACGGGCAGGGTATGGATCCCCATGGATCGGAGATTGCGAACGTCACAGTCGCTTTGATATCACAGAAGCATTTTCGTGACTTTAAATCCGTAATCACCGAAATGTTTCGATGGTGCAGGAAGTCGAGCGTATTTCAGCAGTACATAAATGATCGCAGACTCCCGCAAGCTTGGTTCAAAATGTCTGATCTCTAGTCGAAAAGATTTCTCTCCGTCTAACATCCTCATATTGTCGAAAGTCTTGTTTTTCTAATAGCCACCTTATCACCACCACAATGTCGGAACTCTTCCAGCCCGCTCCAGAGCCACCGACAGAGCTCGGACGATACCGCATCCTATCCGAGACGGCTGGCATTCGGGTGTCGCCGCTTCAGCTGGGAGCCATGTCCATCGGCGAGAAATGGTCCCATATGATGGGCTCAATGGATAAGGAATCTGCCTTCAAACTGCTGGACGCCTATTTCGAGGCTGGTGGCAACTTCATCGACACCGCCAACAACTACCAGTACGAACAATCCGAAGAATGGATCGGCGAATGGATGGCAACCCGGAAGAACCGCGATCAGCTGGTGATTGCAACCAAATTCACCACGGACTACAAGTGGCAGGAGCTGGGGAAGGGCAAAGCCGTCAATCACTGCGGGAACCACAGGCGGAGCCTTCATATGAGCGTCCGAGACTCCCTGAAGAAGCTGCAGACGGACTGGATCGATATTCTGTACGTTCACTGGTGGGATCATACAACGTCGATCGAGGAGATCATGGACAGCCTGCACATCCTCGTCGAGCAGGGCAAAGTTCTCTATCTTGGAATCTCCGACTCTCCTGCATGGGTCGTCAGCGCCGCCAACACATACGCGAGAGCCCATGGAAAGACCCCATTCAGCATCTACCAGGGTCGGTGGAACGTCCTCGTGCGTGATTTCGAGCGTGAGATCATCCCTATGGCTCGACACTTCGGTATGGCTCTTGCACCGTGGGACGTGCTCGGCAGCGGCAAGTTCCAGACCAGAAAGGCCATTGAAGAAAGGAAGAAGAAGGGCGAAGGGCTTCGGAAGATGTTTGGACCAGAAGAGCAGACCGAAGAGGAAATCAAAGTCAGTGAAGCACTCGCCAAGGTCGCCGCTGAACACGGCATCGAATCTGTGACTGCCATTGCTATTGCGTATGTGATGGCAAAAGCACCGAATGTGTTCCCTATAATTGGTGGGAGGAAAGTCGAGCACCTCTATGACAACATCCAGGCTCTGAAAATCAAATTGACCAAAGAGCAAATCGAATATTTGGAGAGTGTCAGACCGCTTGATCTTGGATTCCCAAGTAACTTGATTGGACCCAATCCCAAGGAGACGGGCACTGCGAGTGGACTCTTGGCTGCTAGTGCACCTATGGCGTTTGTGCAGGCGCCCAAGCCAATTGGTCAGCAGTAAGAGTCGCAGGAAAGTGAACAATCGATGTATCTAGTGAGCGGTTCCGAGAAAATGAAAATTAAATAGACTGTACAAGCCAGATTGTAGAACCTTTTGATATCAGGGGTCCTAGATTATACGGGTTTCAAAACCGGAGATACCCGGGCTGCGTTGGATGCAGGCCCGGTTGGACTGTCGGCCGCGTACTCTACCCTTTCTCAGGGATAATGATGGAGAGACGTAATGTTTCTTCGTCCGCCGCCCTGGGTTCCTAAACTATTGGCAAAATTCGATTCACTCGACTCTGGTTCTGTCACCGCGTTGTGTGGGCTTATCAAGCTCGCTGCGATGTTGACAGAAACCGTGGATATGCACCCCCTTCCATGTTGAGAGCAAGACAGTATTCAATGAGCTGGCAGAAGCAGCTGGAGGTCTTACTGAAGGAGGAGAGAGAAACAGAGGAGATTGTAATAGAAGAAACCTTGGGGTGGGAAGAGACTGGGTGGTGAGAACACAAGCCGGCTACAAAGCTGGCATTGCTTCTGGGGAGGGACTGTCAAGCTCTCAATTTTCGTAAAAAGACCTCGCCGAAGAGATTTAAAACAGAAAATGGGCGTGTAACTCAGTGGTAGAGTGTTCGCTTTGCATGCGAAAAGTCCCGCGTTCGATCCGCGGCTCGTCCATCTTTTTTATTCTCCCTCAGTTTACCTGACAGCCGTTTTCCTGGTTGTCATATATCCTTTTTTAATTACACTATCATAATTCTAAAGCGCAATATCTATGAAATGTTACTCGATTTCAAAGACACCTTCTAAAGAAATGACAGACGTGGGTGATAGCCATGGATGTCAGGAAGTTGCTTTTGCAACCATCCTGTTCCCCATAATTAAGTTCTTGTCTCGGCTTGTATATATCCTGGCCAGGCAGGCGTCACCCCTGCTTATAACGCCCTAACATATACAAGTCTAGCTACTGGCGCCTAAGCGGAACAGTATTGAAGTATTTTTAACCGAATGGTAATGGGTTCGCCACTGCTCAGAGCAACCTAGGGGCTTCGCCCGTGACAAAGCCGTCATCAAATTCAATGTGAGGTGGTTGTGAAGAACCCATATCAATAGAACGAACGGGCTGGCTTCGGGGCCAACAGATCAATTTATGACAATCGAGTCACCTATGGCGAAGTGATGGAGGATGATGAAGAACAGGAGCTTCGGGGAAGACTTCTGGGCAGTATTTATGCAAGAATCCCTCTTTTGACCTGCCCATGACTATTCTAGGAATTCCCACTAATTCTTTGAGTTTCATCACATGTTTCACCACTATCCTACCTCCCGAAACATGCCTATAAAGAAATCAGCGTACTCCTTTGACGAAACCATACATTCCTTTGACAGAGCCATATATGTTGTCTTGGGCCGAATTCGGGCATATGGGATCCCATGGCGAACCTATACAGGAACAGGTAGATGAGTCGTCTGGGACCACCCAATTCTACAGGTTGTGATCGTCTGAGCATCCAAAGATGCAAGTGGCTCAGAACCCTAAAAAGTATTAATCGGGAATCCCTAGCAGAGCTAATTTTCTTGGGTAATCACGGAAAATGATATTCTGTTCTATCTTGCAGTACACCGTCCACTGGAATAAGCCACCCTTGGCTTACCTGGGCTTGTGTGCTAGTATCCAGCAAGAAGCTTTCATGGAGCCATCCAAGCAACGTTTGGAGAAAGAATTCCTGATCACCCACAAAGAACCTCCCTTGGCGAGCAGGATTTATTAAAAATAAAACAAAAGGACATTACATTATTCGATCCTCACCAGAGGCGAGGATCGAACTCTGGACCTCGGCAGGCACTCCGATATCGAGTGCCAGCTGCTAGGTCCCCCTGGCCAAGTCTGCTGTTGTCAGGTGAAGGAGATCCTAAAATATAACCCAGAAACGGGGAGCGCATGTTGCCTACGCGAAGGGGAGGTCTTGGAGGGAATTGTTGTAAGAGGCTTTCGATCATATGTAGTGTACAGGTGCTGTGCTGTCCTGTGGAAATATCTTACACTTGTAGGCACAGATATCGGATATTAATTTATGTGCTCCATACAGAACTTGAAGTTCAGGTTGAAGTCGATGTGAAGTAAAACATGCTTGGAGCGTGCTGAGAGGCCCCCGTCAGAGACCAATTTCCCAGATCATTCCCTGATAGTCTCTTTCCATATACTCGGCAATTAGTCCGTATGGAATGCTATTGTACAGCATTACACAGTCTATAGATGTTTGCTGATTGCTGACAATCGTCTCATCCTCTAGTAAAGCTAGGAGACACCGAAGGGCAGTGCATTATAGAAATTGGATCAATTGCTATACTGTGTTGTGTGTTTCTCTGCAAGTATAGAGTATGGGGGCTGAATGCCTAGAAGATCAATGCATAACATAGAGTGCAAAGAGAATCATGTACTTGGAAACAGTTCCCAGAGCCCCTCTGAAGTTAGAACAAAGAAAATGATATATACTGAGTCTAGCTGGCAAGAGTCATATACATCGTCTCTTCCTTTGCTTTAATACCTTGGTAACCTCTGCTCCTGTTCCTTACTCTCGCCACTTTGTGGCCTCCCAGCCGCAATAGTGAATTCTATTGGAGCCAGCGAATGGTAAACAGACTTTCGAGCTGCTACTTGGCGACATCCACTGCGTTTTATTTCTTATTCAAATATTCAACTCCCTGCAGCAATAATGCAATGCTGACCAAGTGCTACAGTTACCTCAAGCATCACTTATGCTTTCACGACTCCAGAGATATGTCTGTCAACTTTGAAACTCCGGTCTGCACGTGTTGCGGAAGAGATGTTGACAATAGGGAAGCACACACATCATGCAATATGTGCAAGGCAACTTGGTCGCAAACTGTTCGGACGAGAAACCCTGTCCGCATTGCAAGCGAAAAGACCCAGATCATAGTTCCCAGTGGTGTCCCTCACTGACTGACTGTCCTTGTCCATTGGGCTCCAACACTGCTGCAGGTGCGCCAATAAGGCCCAAATTTTACAATATCACCCTACGCCCCTTCACCAAAACTTATGTTGCCAGGGGTTCCTTGCCCAAGCCACCTACCTCGCTGCTCTTATTACATTGTGATTTGGACTGACCCCGCTTAGGGTCTCTTACCTATCATAATGCTTAATCACCTTTGGATAGCTTCAAATTCATGTGGGTATAGATATCAATCTGCGAAAACTGTTAGGCGGGGGGCCCTTGGTAACATAAATTTTTCGCAAAGGAGTGTGAAGAAACCCTCGATATTGCAGATGAACCACACAACAACAGCAACATCAACATCAACATTCTCCGTCACAGTCCGCCCAATCTCAAATGCAGAGTCATCCAGGACTATCGACGGCTTCGATAGTGGACAGCTTCAGATGGCTAATAAGTAGTCCACCAATGGCAGGAACTCACTCCATTCCTAGCACAACTAGGAGCAAAAGAACCGATGCTAGGACTTCAGGCACAGCTATGAGTATTGCAAAAGCATATGTACTTCAGCTCAGTCGAGGTTTTCAAGTTTGAATGTCTTTAAGGCTCCGGAACATAACGATCTGAAACTGGAAGATAGTAAACAGATCATAGGATAACTCATGCCCCAAATGGCACCAATTGGATGCTAACCAGAGGACAAGTCTGAATCGTGGAATCCAGCTGTCGATCGTCTTCCCGAATCAAGGCAGCCGTGTTGATAACTCGCCGGCAAGTTGGCATGAAGAGTTGCGAATCGACCTGTCGTGCAAATATTTCTTGAAGATCGATCATCGGACTTTATATCCTGTCCAAAAAAAGTCCTTGATATTGTTTACCGCGAGATGAAAAAGGACTGAAGGCCAAACCCGACTTTTTTTTTTTTTTTTATAATACTTCTGGTCATCATCCTTCGGTGCTGGCATCCGCAAAAAGGTAACGGAAAAAATTGAAACTTGCCATGGACGAGCCGCGGATCGAACGCGGGACTTCTCGCATGC
>Ga0207748_1000668_pt1 | contig 15026 bp, 13 predicted proteins | sample HigsolmetaGSP13D_FD_184841 | JGI IMG/M metagenome (GOLD analysis project Ga0207748, IMG submission 184841) | High solid enriched microbial communities from the Joint BioEnergy Institute, USA - SP1-3-D (SPAdes) | ecosystem: Engineered > Bioreactor > SSF (Solid state fermentation) > Aerobic >...
AAGTTGTAGATATCCTGTATCACTTCACATTATATGCTTTCGCAGCCGCTCGAATGCTTTTTATTTGACCTGATTGAATTGCTTTGATGGCAAGCAAGATACGGCCCTCTTGCTGAACTGCTGAATCTGCTTGTTTTGCTTGTTTTGGTGGCATATTTGTAGTTGAAGGTGATGAATATGTCGCGTTGGTTGGTTACGTGGCCCGCTCGGTGTCCGATTACGTTACAGAGCAATTAAGTCTGATCCTTCTCGAAGGCGGAAGGAGTTTGGGACTGTGTGTTGACGGGACCCGACCCCATAGCGGCTAGGAAGGTGCAGTAGTTGGTCATGGAGACCTGGGGTGTTCCCGTGCTCTCAGTCGACCATCGATGCGTGCTCTAAAATTCTATCTCTGGGTCGAATTGTTAAATCGTTAAGAGAGGGGAAAAAAGGTGAATAGAAGTTGTGCTCCGTACTCTCGACGAGAGAAGCCGGGGAACCTATCCGGAAACTTGCATGGATAGCTGCAGCATTTAGACATGAAAATGCGATGAACGATCGATGCAGACAGGAAAAGGGGGACAGGAATCCCCCATTTCCATTGGTATTACTGCCACCATAAGCGCCGGAACGGCAACGGTGACAGGGACGGGTTAGAGAACAGGGAAATACTCATGCGGAAAACAGAAGAAATGAACTTCATTATCCCCACAGACGCCTGGATGCTTGCTACCTTTCAACTATGATACAAAAATGATCAATAAAATAGTAGAAGAAGGATAAGCGGCCATCCTACAACCCACACGCCTCAGAAGAAACAGGGTATTCAAATGTACAGCTTTGGGTTCCTTGAAATATAAGGGAAATGCAGAAAGCAGCATAAAACTCCTTCATCGAGGAGACTGCGATTGATTTCACTCCTCATCATCACCTTCCTTCATCTCTGTATCCTCGGCACCGTCTTCAGCGGCCGAACCTTCCTTGTCCTTGGCCTCCGCCTCATCACCAGACTTATCATCGAACAGATCGTCGACGTCGTCGTTGTTGTGGGCAGGAGGAGCTGCTCCGGTCTCCTCATCCTCTTCATCTTCATCGTCGGAGATGCGGCGCGTCACCTTCCGCCGGCGATGAACAACGCCATCTTCCTCATCCTCGTCACCCGGAGCAACGTCACGCATCTCCTGATCGTCATCGGACGCCTCCGCCCTGAGATCGCCGCTTGCCGGAGCGGCGGGAGCAACACCCTCTTCATCGCTTTCTGACTCGACGACAATCTCACTGCTCTTGTACTTGCCTCTATCTTTGACGGCGGATCGGCGTTCCAGTCGTCGGCGCTTCTTAGGCGCTGCCTCGACATCACTTGTAGCGCCGGGTTCCACGCTTCTGGTCTTTCTAGATGACTCCTCATCGCTCTCAGCTTCTTCCGTCTTCTTCTTCCGCTTGGAAGGTTTCCTCCTTCTCTTGACCTTGGTGCCAGTGTCATCGTCGGTCGTGAGCTCTGCTTCTTCCCTTGCTCGTTCTTCTTCGGCGCGTTGCTCTGCAAGCCTGCGTGCTTCTTCGACCATCTGTTGCCTCTCTTCGGCGATCCTCCTCTTCCGCTCCTCCTCGGCCTCCCGAGCCTTCCTCACTTCTTCCTCGCGTCTCCGGATCTCGGCCTCACGAGCTTCACGAGCCTGCTGGAGCTTGGCGGCATTCTTCTCTTCGTATTCTTTCTGACTTTGCAGGGCCCGCTCAAGCTGTTTGCGGATCGTGTTGCGACCCATGTTCGCTCGTTGCTCCAAGGCACCTCGAGGATACGGCGGATTCTTCGCCTTTGCAATACGATCGAAGGTTTCGATCGCTTCGTCAAGGCCATCGGCTGCTTCCTGCACATCCTGCAGGGTTCTTTGAGTCTCCGGCAGGCTGTAGACGAGAAGGGCTATCTGATTTTGGACGAAGGCAACGTTGAATTCCAGGTGTATCTGGTCAGGTGCCACTGAACGCGCGCGCTGGGCGTAATCCAGGGCGGTCTTCATTGCAGAGATGCTCTTTTCCTGCTTCCCCTTCAGTAACCAAACTCGTCCAAGACAGGCCAAAATCTGCGCGTCTCGAGCACGGTCCTTCGCGAGGGCTGCTTCATAGTGCTCAATGGACCTTGAATACTGCTTCAGTTCAGCGTAGACATGACCTAGGTTGATGTAGACGCTGGCATCCTTTATAGCGTCACGAATCTTTGTGAAAATGTGAACTGCGGTACTGTAGTCTTTCTTGTCATCAACGAGGGCAATGGCGATCCCTTGAGCCGCATAGGCGTTCTTAGGATCGAGCTGAAGAGCCTTGTCAAAGAACTCCACCGCTCGCTCGTACATCTTCCGTCTCTTTTCCTTGTCTTGGTCCGTGTCACGTCGCATGTCTCGAGCAGTAAGAAGATGAACGTTGCCCATTCCAGTCAAGGAGTACCTATCGTGCTTGTCAAAGTGCTGCAGAGTATGCTTATAATGGCGCTGCTCGTGGTCTTCCGCAAGATTTGCGACCCTCCTCTTCGATTTGCTAAGATACCATCCGAAAAGAGCACGAACTTCAAGGTTTGTGTTGTCAGTCTCGTACAGCTTGGCCATCTTCTTGGGGCCCTCGTCCGTAGGGCTTTGCCGCAGAGCAATGTACGTCAGTCTGGCCTTCGCCTCAGTATAGTCGCTGTGCCGCTCCAAAAGGCCTTCATAGACCTTTTTTGCTTCTTCCGGCATATCGGCAGCTTCGTATGTGCGAGCAAGATTGTAACTGATGGTCGTAACAAGTGCATCGGTATCGTGTCCTTCCTCTTTCTCTTGCGACTTCACGCAAGCGTTCAGAGCAGTCTGGAACATGTTTCTAGCTTGTTCATACTTCTCGGATTGGTAATAGAAGCAGCCCATATTGTTGAGAAGCTGAGGAGGCAAATGCTCCCGCAGAGCTGCATTCATTTCCTCTTCATCATCGATGCCCTCGGGTCGGTCTTCTTCAGGTATCTCAGCCAGCTGCATTTGTTCAAGCTGAGTGAGACACTGCATGGCCTTGTCAGGAGCGATATTCTCATACAACCGAGAAAGGTAAACCAGGACAGACTCGTCCGGGGAAAGCTTCTTCTTCTCATCTTTCCACAGAGCGCGGACGGACTCCAGGAGATTGATGGCCTTCTTGGCTTCGGCAGACTTGTCTTCTTTGCTGCCGCTCGCCTGAGCTGCAAAGACTTCTTCAGCCAACAGAGCACCCAGCAGGATCATGCACTCCGGATTCTTCGTTTGCTGAATGATTTTTTCCAGCCGGAACTTGGCGCCATCATAATCCTTGTTCTTGACTTGCATCTGCACCGCACCGAACTTGGCCGGCAGGTAGCCTTGGTCGGCGCCACCTCTAGCCTGGTCGGATCGGTTGTAGTACTCAGCAGCCTTGGCTAGATTGCCTTCATAGTGCTCCTTCCGTGCAAGTAGGTACCAACCGTCGCTTGCAATCGGCATAACATCGGTCAGTTCAATAGCCTTGCGCGCCAACGTCTCGACGGTAGAATAGGATTTTCGGAGAAGGAAATAGCTGCCAAACAAGGCGCAGGTCATCGGATACCCCTTGTCCAATTTGAAAGCCTTCTGGGTGTACTGGGTCATAGCCAGCTTGTATAACGATCCGAAAGCCGGATCCGTGGTAGCATGGCGAGAGCTGTCGTAGAGATAGTAGAGCGCAAGAAGGATATTGGCGACCTTGGAGTCCGGGTTCTGTAATATGTGTCAGCTATATCAGAACACACACACACACTGGAGACTGCTTGCGTGAACATACCAAAGCCAACGCTCTCTCCCAGGCGACTTTCGCCTGATCCTTGAAGCCGAGCTGCCACAAGCAGCATCCGATGCCGATTCGCGGATCGGGATCCGTCAATCCAGGCATCTTTGTCAGAGCCTTCTGATACCCTTCCAGCGCCTCAGCGTATCTTCCCAGCATATATAGGGCCCTTGCGCGACCAAGGATGGCCATGATGTTCCTGCCACCAAAGGCCTTCGAAGACTCCTCGAAGCATTTCAAGGCTTGCCGCAGTGACTCCACCCTCTCAGAGGTATCAACAGCCCCAGGCCGAGCTGGCTTCGGGGGGTGCAGAGAAGCACGCAGCAGAGACAAGACACCGCGAGCAAGGAACAGGGGAGGATAGGCCGGATTCAGCCGTGACGCTTCGTTCAGAGTCGAGGTCGCGAGCTGTAGATAGTGGTCCTTCGTCTTAGCCTCCGAGTAGAGCTGACCTTCCGGAGCCACTCTCGGCGCCTGTCGGCTCTTAAGCAGCAAGAGCCAGGAGACCCAACCCAGCAATCCCAGCTTCTCCTTGGTTGCGCCATGGGCGACGGAGGCCAGGCCTTTGTTGAGGATATCGATGGCATGGTCGATCTGCTTCTGTTTCGCATAGGCAAGCGCAATGATGACCCAAAAGTTCTTGGCCGCCTTCTCATTCTCCAGCAAGGTACAGAGCTCAGTGGGATCATCTGGCAACTCCTCGAGGCTGACTTCGACCTCACTGTCAAAGGTGGAGGCGGGAATATCAATGGCGGAAGGAATGTCGGAAAAGCGGAGGTTGGCGAGAGAAGTGTGGGACGTAAATGTCTCGCCGTTCATGAAACCATTCTGCAGAGGCGCCATGATGCCGTCGTAAGAGGGACGCCCAAAGGGTCACCGTGTCGCGACAGGTCCAGGATCAATAGCTGCAGGAAGGGCTTGACAGCCTAACTCATGGTCATTAGCAGACGACCCTGGAGGCAAAGGAGATCGAAGGATCCTGCAAGAGACAAGCCAGTCTCTGCAGGAGACCCGAGGGAAGCTTCAGTTGTTGCAGCTGGGAAGGGGAGAGGCGCGGAGGAAGAAGCTTGCAAGAGCGCTCGCCGACGGGCCTGTCCGCGGCTGCGAACGACCCGGGGCGGCAGGCGGTGGAGCCGCACCGCCACCGACGCCACACCGCCCCAGCGCCGTCCAGGTGAATCGATCCATTCAAGATGAGTTACCTACCTGGGTACCTACTTGGATATGGCAACAGGCATGATGGAAGAACCGGCTTGCTCTATGTGAATTCGCAACACGCCGGGTTGAGTCAACCATTAGATTCCTGTTCATGGTCCAGTCGTCTTAGCTACGGATACTGCGTAACAATAAAGCATGACAATACGCCGTCAGGTCTTCCCTCTCTCCTCATATCCTGCTAAGAATGAACTTCCAATGCATTCACCATGCACTCGACATGCAAAATAGCCAAATCATGCCTCATCTCAAGTCCTGGAACTCCAAAGCTTGGGTAATAATTTGAAAAGCGACGCGACCGCAGCAAGGACCCCGAAGATCTGCCCAACTTCAGTCCAATGCACCAGTCTGACATCTGCCTCTGCGTAGCCAGCAGATGCCACCGCTTTCTGGTCAGCCGACTCCCCGCCGGAGATGGAGTCTTCCAAATCCGTGGGAAACTTTCCGGTCTCATGGTATTCCTCGAGCAACTGATCCTTCTCGGCCCATCGTGCCACAAGCCAGGCCTCGAATTCCTTCTGATCATCCAAGGGAATCTCCGAGACGGCAAAGCGCCTCCAGTGCATGTTCACCGACTTCGGAGGCCGGCCCTGCAGATACGTCGATCGCAGAGTAAAGTACTGATCGGGAAAGCTGCCCTTTCTGTTCCACGAGATGTGAATCTCAGTCCTATCAAGGGAGGTAACAAAAGGGAACAAGAGGGGAAAAAAAAGAGATTGAGAGAAAGATGGGGAAAGTGGGAAGCTTACGGTGGTCCCTCATAAGCAACCGTGCAATCATAGAGCCAGTCAACCGTCCCCTTGAGTTGTTGCAGGCAGAAAAACAAACCGGTGGAGCGGGGGAGGAGCACGTGCTTGAATGGGGTGAGCCCTTTCTTTTGGCTGTAAGCATCGCTTGCCTTCTTTGTATTGACGGACAGGTTCGTGCCCTCGGGGTAGATCAAGAGCCACATGGGATCGAGTTGCTGGGAGCCCGACAGAGGGCCCGAGTGCTTGCTCTTCAGCTTTTCCAGGCGATGCTGAAGCCGTGGCTTATCGGACAGCCATTTACGAGCCATGAAGATAAAGCCGTAGAACATCATGCCCTGGCCAATAATGGGAATGTACTTGAGGGATTCCTTGAGGATGATGAAGATATGGCCATGCATCCGATTCGTATACGCAATCCACCACAGGTAGAGCCAGTCCGTGTATACCTGGTGGTTAGCGATCAACACCAAGCGCTCTGAAAACTCGGTCTTCAACCGTCCATCCTTTGTAAGCTGGATCTGGCCCCTCACGCTTTTGTCTCCGCTGACTCGAACCAGCGTCGGGCAGCCCCACTCGGTGAGTGCGGTGATGACGATCCCAAAGCATCGCTTTGTCCAGGCCATATAGCCATAGTAGTAGTCCTTGTTTATGAAGTACAGCGGGGACCCGATCAGCTGAGTCACGACAATGCAGACACAGCAGCAGTTGAACCATGTCGAGAGGAGGAGCGTCCGAAAGAGCTGCATGAGGATGCCATGCTTCAGCCGTTGCTCTGCCCCTTTCTCCTTGCGAAGCACCCCATTGGGGGTGGTGCCCTCGTTCGAGGGAGACGCGGTCTGGCGCTGTCGCAGCTCGGGAGTCGCCATGGCAGAGGTGCTGTTGTCATCTACAGGCGGATTACGGGCTGTATCTCGCGCGGTTAGAGTCTGTCGGACTGTCAGCGGCTATCCGGCTGCCATCTGAGATCGGTTTGGGTGGAACAGCACGGGATCCCACATATAGCAAGCGGGGGCTAGGCGGTATTACTGCGTCGTGGGTGGTGCGACTGACCTTGCTCCAGTAGCCATAAGTAAACGTGATACCAACCGGCAAAGGTTGCCTCAGAAGGGTCACGCTGGGCAGAGAGGGAAGAAGAGGTCTGGCGGGCGAGGGAACAAAGAAGAGCTCCAGGGCCGGGGCGGCTTGCCCGGAGAAGAGCAGCATCTCGTGGCCGTTCAGCCTGGGAGCTGCCTGGGGTCGCCGGTGACGTCCTTGGCACGGGACTCGCCCGCAGACGTCACCAGGCGGTGTGCCGCTCCCCGGACGGAGCGGGACCTGGCCTATCATCGACGGGCTTTTTTTTTTGTCGAGACGTCTGCGCGGAGAGCCCTGTGCTATCATCTGACATCTGCACCACGATGGGGAAGCGTCAGAGCCATCGAATGTGCTAGATATTGGCAGCGGAAGAGGTCGCGGCCTCCTGGACAATGGCAGCGCAAAGAGCTACCTGATCTGACATACCTTGGGTACACAGGCCGCTCGCATCTTCAGACGGTTCCTCTCCTTCCTTTCTCTAATAAATATACGGGCAACATAGGAGTTTTGGCAGTCGTTTCTACAGCATCGCTCTTCCCGATGCACATAGCTGCTCGACTCCGTCCTTGTTGGCGCGGACCGCCAGGACGGATACCATGCCGTCGGGCGTTCTCTGCCTCCCCACTGCGTCGGGAGATTAGAGACATGGAAACTCTGCCTCCGCGTATTATCCCAAGATACCAAGGTGTGGTGAACAAGTGGTGTCCCATGGTTCCTGGAGAGTTTCCCGAGCCATTATTAACGTATCTGCGCCGAAGCAGAATCCCGAGACAGCGATCTTCTCTCCCTTCAGTGGCCGGCGCCTCCACGAAACGTCCTGCTTGTAAAGAAGGAGAGTGTCCCGGAGGTGACTGAGTCACTCATTGAATTTGCCAAGTAAGGAGGCCCTCCAATCCAGACGATGAATATTCTAACGGTTGTCATACCAGTCACATAACGTCTACATATCCATCGATCGGCGTAATTCTCGAGCCGAGAACCGCCGAGGAGGTACACTCTTCGCTCTCCTTCCCTGTCTATACGAATACATCTGGCCAGGACCTTTCGACCGTGGCACATGGCAAGGTAGACCTGGTCGTTACTCTCGGGGGAGACGGGACCATCTTGCGCGCATCCTCGCTCTTTGCGACATGCAACAATGTGCCCCCCGTCCTCTCTTTTAGCATGGGCACGTTGGGCTTCCTCGGGGAATGGAAATTTGCAGAGTACAAGCGTGCGTTCCGAGAGGTGTATATGTCTGGCGCTGGAGTCGGCGACCGCGCATCGGTCCTTGAAGATCCAAAACCCACTGCGGCTGACGAGCAGACTGAATCGCAAATGGGTCCCACTGGATGGTCATCGGTTCGCGGCAAGTCAATGGGCTCTAGCCGCGGTGCCCGCATCCTGATGCGCAACCGGTTGAAGGTCGGACTCTACACGCCCGAGGGCAAACTGGTCAACCCCGGACGAGACCCCATTCCGCCCACGGGCAAGTCCACCGATGGAGGGGTGTATGCAATGAACGAGGTCCTCATCCACCGCGGCAAAGCACCGCACCTGGCGATCGTGGAGATCTTTGTCGGCGGACGGCTTCTCACGGAGGCCGTGGGTGACGGCATCATCGTCTCGACGCCTACGGGGAGCACAGCATACAGCCTCAGCAGCGGAGGTAGCATCGTCCACCCTCTGGTGCCCTCGGTGCTCCTGACTCCCATCTGCCCGCGCAGCCTGAGCTTCCGGCCGCTGGTTCTGCCCTCCAGCACACCCATCACTCTGCGACTGAGCCCGAAGAACCGAGGGCGGGAGGTGGAGGTGAGCATTGACGGCGTGGACATGGCGCAGGGCATGTCAGTCGGCATGGAGGTGCGCGTGTGGGACGAAGAGATCCGGCATGGCAAGAACGACTGGCACGGGGGCGTTCCCTGCGTGATGAGGAGGACGATGGGGGTTGGGGAGGCGGACGACGGCTGGGTGGGCGGTCTGAACGGACTGCTCAAGTTCAACTATCCCTTTGGCGAAGAGAGATAAAGAGATGCTCGGAGCAGCCGTCTCTGTCCGGGTCCCAAGGCTGAACTTGAGAACACGAATGATGACGAACGAGATGCTGTGTCTTTTGCAATTGATCTGTACAATATATTACATGATATCCCCTGCATGCAGTGTTATATTATGAGATACATACGGACGGTGCATGAAGATGTATGATGTTCTTTCCAGGACCGTTGTAGGAAACTACATAGCTTGGCGCAGGCGGTTGGAGATCGTCGAAGCCACCGAAACTATCCATGCATGGGGTTCCGATATGGTGAGACATGATGGTGTTCGGCAATCTTCTTTCGCTTCTAGCGTCATAGACTATGGAATTGGCATGGGATGCTCTGGCGGCGATATGATATCGAGATTCCGCAACGGGCTACTGTATCACCCGGTGGGTCCCCGCAATCGGGTACTCCGTAGACATTCTGCATATCCCGTGGTAGTGTACAGATCGATCTCTGTGCGTACCTTTGATCTTATTCATGGCAGAGAAGACAGTGATAATAATTTTTTTTAAAAAAAAGGACAAATAAAAGAAGATCTCTTGCGTCGCCGGATGTACCCGGCATCATGCAGTGACAGCAGGAGCATTGATACTCCGGCTCTGGGTTTCCGGAAAATTACTGTATTAATTCATGGAAGACACGCTATGCGTGACAAGACCAGGGAAAGCTGTGGCTGAGCAGGGACGGGCAGCGAACGGTCCCGCAGCCAAGCTCCACCGCGTCGCGACCCGCGCGCGTCGGTCGCGTCGTTTTTTCTTCATGTCTTTTGGATTTTTATTTTTTATTTTTATTTTTTTTTTTTTTTAATTTTGACATGTTCTCCTGGTTGACTTGAGGGTGAAACGCATGAGGGGCAGGCTGGGCAGCAGGGGGGTGGAAGATCTTCAAAGGGTCCACGGAGGAACCTTGTTGACACATGTTTTGCGTTGAGGGTGGAAGCGTTAACAGAAAAAGAAAAGAAAAAGGGTAGCAAAGGCCCAAACAGTAAAAAGTGATATCCGGGATCCCGCAACGCGCCCGCGGGACTTGCCGGCGGGCCCTCAGGGGCTCCGAGATCTGGTTGCTCCCGCACGCAGCGCGTCCCAGGGTCGCAGCGCGTCTCCCGGCTTGATATAGCAGCCGTTGTTGTGATGATGATCGATAAGCCCGGGGCTTATCCGTTAGGGGCGGCCCAGGGTCCAGCGCTCCAAGTGCCAGCCATCATCCTGCCTCTCCCATCCATGCGAATCTTTACGGAAGAGTTCTTCCCACAGAGCTGTAACTACAAGGTCATCAGTACAGAGTAGTGGCCATGGTAGATAGACGCAGCCTGGTGGACGGCGCCATCGGGCTCGTGTTTGGCCTGCTTTGTCCGCCAGCCACCTAGAATCTCCGTCTGCTGCTCTCCAGAACTCCCTGTAAACCCGTCCAGGAGACCAGCACCCTCCGCCGTGCCGGTTGCTGCATCCACTTCACTTTTTTGGAAGTTCTGCACAGGCGTCCAGCGCTTGGAGTTGCTCGCGCTTCCGCCATCCCCAGATTCGGTGTCGATGTCGCCGTGCGCTCTTCAGTCGTAGAGCCTCCTCCGTTTCCCCTCGACCGCTTCGGGATCCGCGCAGCTGAAACCTCACGTCTCTCCGTCTCCCGCTTCCTTCTCCTCTCTCTCACCCTCTTCACCTCCCGTCCAACCTCCCTCTCCTCCGCACCGCGAGCGACGCTTGTCTGCCCCCCAAGGCGCGTGCTCTCTGGTCGTCTGCCGCTTGGAGGAGGACGTCCTTCAAGGTCCAACGAGGGTCTTCGAGCCGTGCTCCCTCAGGCTCGGAGCATCCTCGCCAGTGCGAGGACATTCCTTGTCAACCAGGTAAGCGAGCCGCCCCCGAAGTTGACCCCTCTGCCATCTCACGTCCCCTATTCAACAATCGCGCATTATCACTGGCGCTCGATAGGGCCGTGGCCCCTTTGTCCTCGGGCTAAGATCCAGATGCTGACTGACATCCTGCAGTGTGACTTGCTCCTGTCCACTCGTATCCCTCGCTTTCCCGACCCCGCCATATCCTCCTTTTTCCCACCCTCGAGGTACCTGGGAAGTCTACAGGCTACGGGATCTCCTTCAAAATGGCTTCCTCTCATGGAAAGTAAGTAGTCGTTCTTTTCCCTCGCGGGCCCCTCCTGTCCATGTTGATTGCACATGTGTTTGCGGTGGTCCCATTGTGTTACCCTGCACTGCAACCGGGACCGACGTGTCTGTGTCTCTCTGACAGACACTTTGCTGTCGACTGGAGCGCCATGGCATATACAGTGGGGTTCCTAGTCTTTGGTCGCTGACTCCGTGGCAGTGTCTACTCGTCGGAGCAGTTCATGAACCCGGGCCCTGCTCCGCGTCCTCCAACGGACCGTCCGCGTCCCAACGATCCCAACACTGTGGCCGGGTCTCTCAGCCAGATGAACCTCAACTCTCCCAGTACCCCGGGTCTCTCGACCTTTCCCAACAACAGCACCGTGTCTCTCTCGCAGACCAAGACCAACCAGAGCGGCCAGGGCGGTGTCGCGGTTATCAAGGAGGGATATGTTCGTTGCAAGGAAGAAAAATTCCTGGCGAGCTGGAACCAGCGGTACCTGGTTCTGCGCGAGCACCGCCTCGACTTCCTCAAGAACGAGACGGGCAAGGTTGTCCTTTCCATTCCGCTCAACACTGTCACCGGCGTCACCCGTTCCGAAGAATGTAGGATGGCCTTCGAAATCACTCGGCTGGCCAATCCCAAGGACGCCACTTCGAGGTCTGCCCTGATCACTCGCGACGTGCCGACCAAGACGATCACCTGCGAGGTGAAGAGCGATGATGAGATCTATGACTGGATCGACAAGATCTACGAGCGCTGCCCCGGAATGGGAGGCGTCAGCAACCCGACCAACTTCAGCCACCGTGTGCACGTCGGCTTCGATCCCCAGACCGGTGCCTTCGTGGGTCTCCCAGCGGAGTGGGAGAAGCTCTTGACCGCGTCGGCCATCACCAAGGAGGACTACAAGAAGAACCCTCAGGCGGTCATCGAGGTTCTGGAATTCTATTCCGATATCAAGATGCGCGAGCAGAACCCGCATTACTATGCCGGCTTGGCCCCGCCCCCTTCCGTCTCGAGCTCGCAGTCAGGAAGTGGCACAGTTGGTAGCTCGATCGCTCCTCCAAGGCCCCAGCCGCCATCCGGTGCGCAACGTGTGGAGCAGAAGCAGAGTGATGGATCAGCTCGCTCCGGTACTTCTCCCCCCAGCCAATCCCAGAGCAAGCCTTCGGACGCAGACCGTTCGTATGAGCAGCAGAAACAGTCAGACCGTGAGACGGAGTTAGCTGACCAGGGGAAATCCCGCCATGCAGAGGAAGATGCCCGTCGCGCCCATGAACGCCAGCAGCAGGAGGAGCAGAACCGTCTCGAGCAGGAAGCATACAATGCGTCCCTTCCCAAGACTCGCGTGCCGTTGGCGAAGCAGGAGCTCGGCGGATACGGTGCCTCTGACAGCGATCCGTCCAGGGACAACCGGTTCAACCCGAGTCGCCCAGCTCCCAAGGCCCCTGATTCCGCTCGTCAGCAGCCCAAGCAGTTTACCGCGCAGCGTCCCGCGCCATCGCCTCCAACTGCCCAGACCAACGGCAGTTCCGGCCAGAAAACGGGCGAGTCTCCATCCGCGAACGGCCAGGCGAAACCAGCAGCTCGGACGGACGAGCGCCAGGGCCAGACGCCTACGACTCGCCCACAGAACAATGGCGCCAAGGCGCAGCCGGCTCAGGGACCTCCTCCCAGCCGTCTTCCGGCCCCTGTCCAGCCTGTGAAACCTCTGAACATTGCGAACAAGCAGAATGCGGCCAAGAAGGAGGTCCCCGAGGCCGTTCGTCAGGCTGAAGCTGCTCTCACCAAGAAGGCCGAGCCGAGACACAAGGAGGTCCGCATGTCGAACATGAGCGAGAATGAAATCATGGAGAAACTCAGGTCCGTGGTTTCCAAGGAGAACCCCAACGACTCTTACAGCAAGCAGCGCAAGATCGGACAGGGTGCCTCGGGATCCGTCTATGTCGCCCGTGTCAAGGAAAACGCAACGTCCCCCGTTGCACGCGAATTGTATCGCCAGCATGGCCCTCGGGCACAGGTTGCGATTAAGCAGATGGACCTCCGCAGCCAGCCGCGCAAGGAGTTGATTGTCAACGAAATCATTGTCATGAAGGATAGTCATCACGCGAACATCGTCAACTTCCTGGATGCGTTCTTGCAGGAGCAGAGCCAAGAGCTCTGGGTTGTGATGGAGTTTATGGAGGGCGGTGCTCTCACTGACGTTATCGACAACAACCCCGTTATCCAGGAGGATCAGATTGCCGCCATCTGCCTTGAGGTTAGTGCCTTTTTGAGTCGCCAGTCTATAGACAGATGTAAGAGAGGTTAACTAACTGGTCTTTTTCTGTCAGACTTGCAAGGGTTTGGCTCACTTGCACAGCCAGAACATCATTCATCGTGATATTAAGAGTGACAACGTCCTTCTTGACCGTGTTGGCAATGTCAAGATCAGTGAGTGTCATCTGACTGCCATTTATTTTTTTTTTCTCTCTCTCTTCGCAATCAGTTGCTGACAGCTTTCCTTTTTCCCAGCTGATTTTGGATTCTGTGCCAAGCTCACCGAAGCCAGAAGCAAGCGTGCCACCATGGTTGGCACTCCGTACTGGATGGCTCCGGAGGTCGTCAAGCAGAAGGAGTACGGCCCGAAAGTCGACTGCTGGTCACTCGGCATCATGGCCATCGAGATGATCGAATCCGAGCCGCCGTATCTCAACGAAGAGCCACTGAAGGCATTGTACCTCATTGCCACGAACGGTACTCCACGGTTGAAGAGACCGGAGAAACTCAGCAAGGAGCTCAAGTCTTTCCTGAGCGTCTGCCTCTGTGTCGACGTGCGCAGCCGTGCCACCGCGGAGGAGCTGTTGTCCCATGAATTCCTGAAGATGGGATGCAGTTTGTCTGGCCTGGCTGAATTGCTCCGCTGGAAGAAGAACACGTAGATAAAGGGACGAGCATGGTGAGCTCGAGAGATCGGATACACGATGCTGACTGTCAGTGACTGTCGGTTCTGGTCCATGAGCTCATCGAACTCTCAGGATTGATTCCTGCCTCTCTTGATCGTCGGGGATTCGTTCTTCTTTTTCTGAGCTTTGGGCTCTGATCTCTCTCACCCATGTGGTTTCCACGTTCAGCCTGTCCGTCATATTTCCCATTATATCCCCCTTGTGACCTCTGCATTTCAAACAGATTACTCGCTATGATATCCAGATCACGTAAAGCTTGTCTTTCACACTGCAGATATGGCGTGGATAGTATGGCGTCTCAGCTGGCTTTGGGATGTGTTAACCTGTTCCTTGTTTCTACTCTCTGTGTGTCTAATTTTTTGACACGTTCGACTGGAATGGCCCATATGATCATCAACGCTGATACCTGTGAAAACAAACCCCCTTGTCCAGCGGATGCTATGCTGTCTTGAATCTCGATGTTAGCGCCCGCTTACCATTGTGTGACATTACACCCAATCCCCCCGAACCGTGCCGCCCTCCCCATGCCATACCATTGCATTTGCTCCGAGCACCCCCCCTACCTAGCACATGTGGCTGTTGATTAGGTTAGGTAATGAGTTGATGATTAATTACTGGGTCATAACGAGTGAGATCAGATCAAGCAGGCAGAGCATAATAGTACAATAGATTTGGTAATTTTAGTTTTGCTTTTTTTTGTTCATTCTTGCAGCAGTAGATTTGAGATAAGACAGAAGTGATAAGAAAGGCATCAGATGAAGGCGACTGGTTGATGCTGTTGTGGAAGACACAGCAGGGTGAAGTGGGTTTGGAGTAGCTTCTCTTTCTGCCCTCTCATCTACTTGCTCTAGACCATGCGTTCTGCTGTCAAAGATTCAGTATGCTACAACAAAACAGGGACTTTACATCGAGTGTGAGTGAGTGAGAGAGAGAAAGTGTGTGTGTGTGGAAAGAGAGTTAAAGTAAAAAGTGACAAGCAGAAAAAAAAGTAATTAATTCATCGTGTCTATTATTACCATTGCTACTGCCGTTGCTATAGCTATTAACTTCAATGTATATATACATGTACATATGTATACCGTAGATGACATATAGATTATAATAGCAGTAAGAAAAGAAGGGAAGAGAAGAGTCTTAAGAGAACCCCCCCCCCCC
>Ga0207748_1000673_pt1 | contig 14767 bp, 16 predicted proteins | sample HigsolmetaGSP13D_FD_184841 | JGI IMG/M metagenome (GOLD analysis project Ga0207748, IMG submission 184841) | High solid enriched microbial communities from the Joint BioEnergy Institute, USA - SP1-3-D (SPAdes) | ecosystem: Engineered > Bioreactor > SSF (Solid state fermentation) > Aerobic >...
GGGTGGTGGGGCGGGGCATACCGTGAAACCGAACTTGTCGACACTCTCGCTGGTGATACACACCGCGAGAAGGGCGTTGCTGAAGATCCAGAACGTCACCAGCCGGGTACGGAAGCTCTTGTAGGAGTCCTCCAGAGTCTTCTCCTCGTGCTCCGGGGGCGGGACGAACGGGGTCAGGGCACGCTTCACGGTCGCTTCAAACTGGCTGTCGATATCGGCCTGGGGCTTGTCGACTTCCTCGATGACGGCGCCCTTGCCGTCCGGCTCCTTCTGCGTCTGCGCGGACGGCAGCGCATCGGCCTTGTCTGCACCCTTGGTACCCCAGGACACGTCGTGCCAGTTGCTGAACGCGTACACGTTGAGGATGTTGATGTAGGACGACATGACCAGCAGGTAAGCGGGGAACGAGGTGAACATGTGCCACGGGTCCATGTACATGAACGAGGCGAGGAAGTAGAGACCGAAGGTGGCAGCCAGCGCGATGATGATGATACCCGGACCGGAGGACGAGAAGAACGACTTGAGGAACGGCCCGACTCCGTGACTCACATCGAAGTCCATCGGGGTCTTTCCGGAGAAGGCGCGCACGACGAGGTACATGGACAGGATGATGACGTAGAACTGGATGATACCAAAGACAACAAAGGACGAGATATACGAGTATTTGGAACTGTGATGTTTTTTTTGCCGTCAGCATCCCATCCCGATCGGGGAACAGCCTTGAGTGCCATCTTACCCTTTTGGACGATTACCCAAAGCCAGGATGAATTGCAGCAGAAGGAACGCCAAGTAGAGGTATTTCAGAATGGTATTGATGATGGGAGTAGCCCGATTACCGAAGGGGAAAGCAGTGTAGTTGTTCGAAGCGCCCGGGTTTCCGACCAGGTCCATGATGACAGTAGTGGTAAGCCAATAAGACGCTGGATGCGGCGGTTAGCGAGATCGAGTTCAGGCACGGGCGGCAGAGCTCAGTGGACTTACCGAGAGCAAACCAGGTCATGATGACACTGAATGTGTTATAAAGCATCTGAATGTGGAAGAAAAACATGCGGACAATATTGTGACCACTCTTGTACATACGCCCAAAGTGCATGAGCGAGTAGATACCGGCCGCGAAAGAACCGTTGAGCCAACGACGACGCTGAGAAATGAATTCGGGAGCACCTTCGGGCACATCGGTCTCGGCCTTGGATGCCTTGACATAGGACAGATGCCACTTGGATCCGGCCTTTGCAACCAGTTCGAAACAGAGAATACGGTCTTCGGCCAAGAACATGTTCTTCTTGAAGATGTTCATGCCTTCGATACCCTTCTTTCCCAGCTGCTTGGCCAAGGTGTGGTCACCGTGGAAATACTGCTCCAGCGGGCGACCCATGATGGCACGGAATCGGTACGCGGAGAAGGCACCGGGCAACACACTGACGTATCCGAAGGAACTCTCCAGGGGCTTGTCGAGGATGTTACTGATCTTGTACTCGAAGTTCTGCGCGGCGACAAGAGGGTTGATCAGGTTCTTCCAGCCTTTACCCAACATTGCGTGGATTTCACCACAAGCACCACCCAGGTCCTTGTCGTTGTAGAAAGCCTCCCACAGAGCGAGAAGCGACTTGTGACCGGGCTTGGTTCCAGCGTCGAGCAGAATGACGATTTCGGGGTTCAGGATGCGGCCAAAGCCATTGAAAAGCCATCTGTGCGAGTTGATCTTCTTGCTGTTCTTCTGCTTCAGACAGAAGATCATCTGCACCGGAGGCAGCGTGCTGGGGCTGTCATCGACCGGCCGGATGAGCTGCTGGTTCGGGGTGACGGAGAGCTGCGTGGTGTACTCGAACTGCGGCCGGTTAGTCCACATGGAGCGCTAGGGGATCGACAGGTTCTACTGACGATGTGGGCGACGGTTTCCTTGCCGTCGACATCACGCTTCATCACACCATCCTGATAGACACCAATGGTGGCCAGAACGTCGAGCGTGTCCTTGTCACAGGGGTCGATTCCGTCGAAGACCAGGCAAACGACGATCTTCTGCCATGCGGGGCCACCCTTGTTCCAGAACTCGGACTTTTTGAGGTTGACAATGTCGCGGATGTTTTGCATGACACCGTGCAGAGTCCGAGACGTCAACATCTTATCTTCGTTATAGTACGTAATCGCGATCAGAAGCTCCGTATGACGGTTGTACATGGCCGGACGGAGGTTGTAGCCATTGTGCAGGGTGAACTCGTTGGGGTCGCAGGTCGCAGCGGTGTCTAGAAGTATGCATGGTTCAGCGTCGACCGATTGACTATGATCAGCGGATTTTCCTTGTTTATCAAGAGAACCTACAGCGCATATGAGTAAATTCCTCGCTCCCTCCCTCGAGATCGTTACGGTACTTGGCCTGCACCGCATTCTGGATGGCACTGGGCACGGGGTAATCGACACTCAGGACGGAGCCCTGCACCAGCTTGACCTTCCTGGTCGCATAACGACGCAGGCCTCCGCCTCCGGGAGCCTGTCTCTGGCGCCACGCCTCCGTCGACGATGTCTCACTGCGAGCGTAGGGCGACGACACGCGGCCGGGCACGCCAAAGGCGGTCGCCGGGTTCTCCATGGTGTTGCCAGAATAGGTCGAACCATTGGAGCTGTAGGGATCCTGGTAGGCGGGCGTCGCGTCAGCGGCATAGGACTCGGTCAAGCTGTACCCCGAGGTCGGTCGCTGCGGCGATGTGCCTCTGTTCTGAGGATCATCGAAGGGCCCGTTGAAGGGACCCTGGTTTAGCAGCGACTGGGACGCCTCCTGGTCCTCACGGCCATACTGCTCAGCGGAACAGACAGCATGTCAGTGGGAATCCTCGATGACGACACGGGGATCAACTGCACTCGATCTAGAGACTCACGTTGGAATGCGACATGTCCTGCAGCCGGTGGCCCTCCTCGTACGGCGTGTTTGCGCCCGAGCCCGAATAGGCCATGGTGAAGGACTAGAGATCCGGGGATCCGCGACACGGAGCGTACAGCAGCGGGCAACGGGGTATCTGGATCACAAGGACAAGCAACACAGCAGGATCGGGAACGATGCTGGGAGGATTGATGGGAAGCAGAGCGAGGCGGCCGTACAGCGGTGGAGGGACAAGTTGGGCGCAGCACGAGGGGGGAGAGGCCGCCAGGGCTGGACAGACAAGCAGTGAGAGAGAAAAAGAAAGGGTTTCCCCTTTTGTGGGAAGCGATGGGAAAGATGGGAGCGATCCCAGGGAGATGGGCGAGAAGATCAACGAGGTTCCCAGGTGTAAAAAGGCGGCCACGAGAAGGGGATCGATCGCTGGGGCAGGGAAAATAGAGTCGGCGGCCGGCGGTTGGCCTGGGCGCCCGCGACCTGGGCTAGCGACCGACGTGAGCTTAGCTGTGTGGGTAGGACGCCAGGACAACTGAGGGACACGACAGAGAAGAGCAGACGCTCGACGAGGCCAAAAACTACGGACAGAGGGGGAGTTCGATATGATCGTCGATGGAGGAGACAGCAAACAAAGCAGCTTCCGGACGTTACGTGCTTTGTCTACGGCGTCGTCGCCCAGGCAGAGCCCCCGGGGCTGCGCACACCCCCGTCTCTGCGACGCAGCACGTCGCTGACAGGTACTACTATATCATCGTCCCCGGTAGAGCACCGCACCCTCTCCTCTAACACCCTCTTCTTGACAGACAAGCCCTTCCGGTCCTGATCATCTTTCCCTCAGCCTCTCCTGGCCAAGCTCCTGCGCACCTGAAACCCGCATCCGCCCAGAAACGGTCCCTCCTGCAACCGCCCTCCCGGCACCATCTCGTCCTCTGCTGACACGACCACCCTCGCCGGCGCTGTACGCCTCCCCCACTTCGCGACCAGCAAAGCTGAAACATGTGGCTGACTAGACGGCGGAGGCGACCAGAGGGCTGGGTGACGAGCAGCATCCCATGCCATGGCACCACCCCGATCGTCCTCTGGTCGTGGTGTGCCGCGCTACGGTCCGGAGCAACCACCGTCGATACCGGCTCTGTGGCATGGCGACCGGTATCGAAAAGGCCCAGACCAGATCGCTCCTCTCAGCGGCCAGAACCAGCGTCGCCTGCGGAGACGGCCGCCAAGCCTCCCGTGCTTCGAGAACGATGCGCTGGTTCGTCCCCCGGCGCTGTGCTGTCCGTCTCTGCGCATTCCCTGTTGGCAACTCGCCCCTCGCCAGCATGACGGTCCCGCGACGCTGCACCAGTCAGACGCCTGGCGACGGGGAGAAGCGCGTGTCAGACGGCGGTGGTGACGCGCGAGTCCCAGCCAAGTCGGCTGATAATCGATCTGATTCGCACACGATGCCGGGACGCTGGCTGGGCTAGCCTGTCGGACCCAGGACGCTCCGTGGCTAGCGTCTCCATCGTGGTCCGCCGAAAATTCCTTCGTCCTTCCAAATATAGCCCTGTCGGGCTCATTCCGCACGACGGGCCCCAGCGACCCCGGCACCCCGTTGGACCGTCTCGTTACAAGGCGAGCGCTCGTCTGGGGCCACGCCCCCGCTGGCCTCGCCGAGACTGGCCAGCGACATCGCCCCTGAGGCCCCCGACCGCCTGTGAGAGGCTCGATGCTCTTTTCAGGGGCACCGTACCGCCAGCCGCAAACCGCTGGTGCTCAGCCACAGCGAGCTGGGCGACCCGGGATGTAGATCATCACACCGCAAATCCTGATGATCGATCTTTTATTTTTAAGCCTCTGCAAGCAGTACGTATGATTCTCTGTTCGCTGCGGTGCGATATCCAGCGTGATCGTTTAGTATTCTGCATTGGTCTGCAGGCAGCGCTAACGGACACGACACAGCAGAGATCCGTGCAGCCCGGGAGGAGATTCTGGACGGGTTCCGTTTTCGGTTGCTGGCCTGTGAGAAACATCCCTATTTGACTGACTGTGGACTCTGCAGACCCGCCGCTGGCCCAGCTCAGATACGCTCCGGAGAGCGATGTCTGGACGGAGGACCGAGGACGGAACAGCGCGCCTCGGCACGGATCGGCTGGTGCATCAGCCACACGCCCCTGTGGCTTGATTGAGGTATTGTCCCGCCGGCCGTTCGTTTCAGGAGACGATCGACTGCCTGAGGCTTCATTGCATGGAGTCTGGGGTGCTTGACTAGATACCCTGTCTGAAATCTCCCTGCAGACTATCAAGATCTTTGACAATCTATCAACGGATCGACAGCACTACGCCGTACGTATGCTAATATTAGCCAGAATCTCGCACTTGATTTTTTTTTAGGCATCGGTCCTCCAACGGTCTACTCCGTACGGAATAGTTGTTCGGTGCAGGATCCCTGATACCAACCCATTGATTGAAGCTACAAAAATAAAAGACGAAGGACCGGCTGCCAAGACCGGGTAGTGGTGTCTCTTGCATCACTAGATGATTTCTGTGCCCACTCAGATATGCCTAATCCAGCAGTCACCACAAGCCGTGAGACGGGAGAAGATATTATTAGAGGGTCGACGGAGCATGGTGCATTTCCACATATAAGATTTTTTGTAATATATATTCCACATGTGACATGTTGTCGATTTGGCCGTTAGCAGACCTAGTCAGCTTCTGATGTGCTAGCTCATGCAACAGTAAGCTACCGACTACCTCTTCCGTACTTTGTAGATCTTCAACTCCCGATATGTTCCACTCTGCCTGAATTATTCCTGCGTACTCCCTAAATTCTCCTTGAATTCACAGGGCAGCAAACGCCAACAAGTATTCCAACGCTTCGCGCCGGTTCCTACTGCCAAAGACGTGCCACAGGTCAGAGGAGTAGGAAAGAAGTACCCCATTTCATATAGAGTACTTTTTCGGTGGAATTGAATGCATGATTGTTATCAAAGGGATAAAATTTAAGGGTCTTCACTCCACTCAGTAACTTTAACCCTTTCTAACTTTAGTTTTGGCTTGCGTCTACTAAGTTAGCGCCGGATATATACATATATATCACAAATATTTATAGATATACGCCGTACTGTAGATATAAATATCTTCCAGATCTGGAGCCGTACGTGCCAATTCCTTTTGTTATACCGACAGGATTGTCGCCCAGGTAGTCTGCTTTTCAGCAAGTGTGTAATATGAAGCGCGTTCTCAGCAGTCACTGCCTAGGCACCTAGGCAGATTTTCTTGTTTTGAAGAGCAACTTGAAGACCAGCTATTTAGCACATCACAAGGATAGGGAGAAAAAGATAATGACTGCAGTAAATAATACCAAGCAATGGCAGTTAAAACCTTGCAGAATGGACCTTGGAGCTGGCACTTGCCAACAGACTTCCCCTAATCAATAATCAATAATGGCCACTGGCTGCTACGGCGTCACGTCACACGCGTCCTGGGAGCCCTCCCTCTCCATCTTCCTCCCTCCCTCCCCTGCCCCGAACCCAATATATTTCCCATTCTCCATAACCTCAGCGACAAACCCCGGGTCCCTTAGCGCAGTCAGTATGGATGTCAGGTTCTCACCTGACCTCATGCTACTGAAAGTAGCTAGGAGAAAGGTCCCGGGTTCGAATCCCGCAGAGGAAGATGGTTGCGGCGGTGCGGTCATTACCAATATTCCTGCTAACATCACCAGATGACCTCTGAGCTCCGGGATAGCAAAACCCTGCCCGCCAGACGCATATGCGGGGTTTTCGTAGCATCCCTCCCCTGTCGAAAGATGGGCTGGGGGTGTGAGCTTTTTTCCTTTCATCTTTTTGATGGGTTTGTTGTTTTGGCCCCTCAGTTCGAGATATATACACTCCGCCAAGAGTTATTTTACCAAGTTTGGGAATTCCCTGTCTTCTAGAAACATATCCAGACACCATCACCTATATGATCATGCGTCACACCAACACTTCGTGAGGAGAGCGCAACTGATAGAGTTTTTAGATGAGCATACTAGATATGCAGCGGGATGGATCAAATTGCTCGAGGGGTTTGCTCCCGAAATCCCAGAGCATCCCCACGATCCCAGATAATGACAACATCCCTTGCGAAGGCAAGCCGCTCCAGCCTTTGGGACCGTTGAAGGAATCGTTCAACTTGCTTCCAGTCTTGACTGTGATGCTGTTCGGGTATCTCAAGGACTGCCAATCGCATCCGGAAGGTCGTCGCAACTCACATTTCGTGAGCACTCAACTCTATGGTCTATCAGCGATTTCCCCTTTTGCGTACGTATCAAGTGTGAGTGGCACCGTTTATTATGAATTAATTGCCTGGCAGTCATGCATGCTCCTCTCAGACATGGTCGTAAGAACTGGTCATCTACTTTCTTTACATGAATAGACGTCGTCGATTGCCGGACTTCAAGAATGACCTAATTCTATCTCAACACCAAGATCTTTGGAAATTTAACCTCATGGATATCGCATTTTCAGGGACACCTGAGATGGAACTATTGAAAATGTCTCAGCTAAAGAAAACAATCTTTGCCCTTATCTGTGGTGATGTATGGCTGCCCCGCTTTGTTCCATACACCGCGTTGAAAGTTCGTGCCGCAATTACCCATCTATGGCAGGTCTGCCCTACGTGGGCTACTCTGGATGAAACACTCGTATCGATAGCGTTGAATAAGTATGTGGCTTCCAAATCGGGAAGGCTTCTCTGGCATGGTTCAAGGCGCTGTTACTACTGTTCGAATCGCGCTATCGGGTACCCGACCAAAAGGCAGTTTGAATGTGCCACCACTCGATTACCTCGCTTGGGAGGCTCCTTGATCCCTTACAGATATGGCATTCTTAGGAGACATCAGGATCTCCTGCTGCAAGATCTCCAGCAGCAAAATCTCTGGCTGCAAGATCTCCCGATCGACAGCTCAAAGCCTTCGAGAACTTATAAATGATGAGAAGCGGACCGTGGGATATCAGGAAGTAAGAATAGTGGGCAAAGAAAGAGCTTCCCGAGTTGACGGTTGTTTGATTATACTGCCGCAAGCACTTTTTTGCAGCCCTTGAATGGCTGACGGTGGCCGACGTCATGGTCAATACACCCGTTGACCCGTACTTGATTTGGAAGGACCCGTTGACCGTGAATAATTATAATGCTTTTGACACTATATCTCTTGCACGGGCAGCCTTCCTCCATCAGTTGGAAGAAGTAAGGTCCAATAGGGTCTTGTGCTGGTCGGTTCCTTTTCTGATTCTCATTGCTCACATAAGAGGTGGACAGTTGCATACACCAAGATTACCCATTACAAGAGATGCGAGGTGAAGTGCTCCAAATCTCTCATGATCCACATGAACCTTTAGACACAAACATCCCTCCGTTAAAGAAAAGATCGACGCCATTCACTCAAGTCGAGGCCGAAGCCATCGCTCCAGAAGAGGGACTGCGGACATTACTTATATATCGTGCAGTGCTCTGGGCTGCCTTGATGTCTACTGCTGCTGATGTGAGCTGTTTAAAAGGGATGGAATCATAGGAAACGTGTTGTCCCATTCCTTTAATCTTAACATTGCGACTTTCCAGTCCCGAGAGACTGATTTTCTCAAGAAGCCACGTTACAACCTGATATATATTTCGATGAGGAAACGGACTTGGTACATACAATCCATTCTCTTCATATATAGCCTGATCTAGAATAGTCTTGTCTCATTCAGCCTCTGACAGATTGTCAGCAAGCCCTGGGACCGAGCGATGATTACCCATATATATTAGGTATATACATGCGGAGACACTCCAACTCGAAGAAAGCATTGCATCTCTTGCTTTTCAATCCAGTATGGCTGTCAAATCATCTGATCCATTCTCATCTATGCTCCTTTTTTCACCAATCGTTTCCCCCACAGCTGTATCTCACCAGAATTCCCACATCTAGTTCTAATTCTATTCTCAAACTTTGATTGTGCAGCTTCTCTGGGATGATGCTCTCCATACTATCCAGACAGCTATATCTATTCTGCAGTCTTGGGTGCAATTGACAATCTTCGCCGCTTGCTTGCTTGGATACTTGCTGCCAGTCGGAGCCCTATCAAATCGGATCGGATCGGATCGGATCGCAAAGCATTGACAACTTCCATACTTGTTATAAATCCGCACAGAAGAGAAGAGAAATACAGTAGAGGACGGGACGCAGAGAACAGCCAATGTCTGTGTCTCCTCCAGCATGTGTCGAGTTCGGCAACTCCCGTGTGATTAGCCTGAAATTTCTCTGCAGCTTTAAGCGGTAATGGTTAAGTATGCACATATCATACCTGCCTAAGGTACCTATTTAATGGAATTCGTGCTTGCCTTCTTTGTATGTACAGCACATACGTGAAAGTTGTAAAATTTCCAGCATACGTACCTCATAGTAGTGGAAGTACATTGCATCTCTGCTTTCAGCAAAGGAAAGGCTTACAGTAGACATTCAATTTGTTGCCGTTGCAACTGATGACAATAGATAGAATATGTGCTGTACATAACAGACTGATCACTTCAAGTAAAAAGAACACCAATATCCACAATGACACAAAGTAGTACTGCAGTACAGTCCCACTGATCCAAGCACTTCACCTTTACAGTACTGTGGTCGAGGCAATCAGCCCCTCTCTCTACGGAGATTCTCCGTAAGGTGGGGTTCGTCCCTAAAAAGCAGCAGAATGCATAATGCATGCATAATGCACTGAAAAAAAGGAACAGTGAGAAAAAACTGTGACGATCTCGTCTCCACACACACACGAGAAAAAAAGATGACGTGGAACTAACTTGTGGCAAAAAAAAAGAAAAGAAGAGAAAAGAAAAGAAAGAATGCAGTCTGTCAGTAAGGACTTGGACCTGGAAGGCTGGAAGCGATCAAAATACGGAGTTCTCCAACAAATGTATGTTAAGGGAAAAAAAAGCCAAAAAAAATAAAAGATCAATCGTGTCCGCGCACTTATTCTCCCATCGTCCATATAGATATATAATGAGACTAAATATCAGCAGTAGATCGGCCGTAGTTGAGACCTAAGGCTTGTCGGTGGAGGACCTGCTTACGGGCCCTGGCGCGTAAGCAGGGAATAAGCAGTGGGACAGGCAGGCCCACTCCGGAGGAGAGTCATTGTTGGTAGGTATCTATTTATTTTATCACGAGAATTATGCAAGAGATCGAGGACAAAAGAGGATGTTTATATTTAGTACTGTGTATTTTTTTAGGATAGAATTTGCTGATTTTTTTATTGGGAGGAATTACTGTATAATCGTTCCTACTGTAGTCATCAACCCATTATCATTTATCAATAAAGTTGACACTGCATTGCTATCTGTTACCACTTTTGTGTGAGCATCCAAACTATGTTAAAGTTGTAGGACAGAAATTTAATTTCTGGCTCTCAATTTTTATCATAATGCCTGATTTGAATAAGAAAAAAAATTGATTATCCTGCTCTTCACCGGGCTATGCTCGCGGAGGTGAGCTGCTACCAAGGCTACAAAAACTCCAAAACGTAGGAGGACTGGTTGAAATGAAGTTGAAAGGGCGTGTTCGTTGAGACTGAAGACATGGCGCGGACTTGGGCCTTATTTTCCAGGAAACCGACGCATAAGGACTCTTCGATGTTCATGAAGTTTAATTTCTATACATATATACAGTATATTTCTTTGTGCCTTGATTAGGTAGGTATGTGCCTATTCATAGAAGGATTTCCCAGTGTGGCATGCTCCATAGTTGAAACGATCGATGATTGACCAGACGGTCCCAACGCCATATTGGCCGATCGCCAGCCTTATGTCGTTCGGGCCCATGCCGCGGCCACTAGCGGATCGCGTCTGAAAATCTTGGCCCGAGCCTCAAGGGGTCTGGACTTGGAGTCCTTTTTGTCGCTGCATAAACCTGAGGTGATAGCCTGATTCATGTTCATCCAAGGTGCCAACTCCGTACGGCGTTCTCCGTGCAGGGTACGTGGTCCAACTTGCCATGGAACTGGCAACGGGAATTGACTTCGGATAGGGAAGTTTATTATTACAGGTTCCGTCACCTTGCTTCCGGAATGGGGCCCCTGAATGACGTGGACGATACGGACCACCAGCATGCGTACAGCAGGATTATGTATGTTGTGCAGACTTGAGGGACTCCGTAAAATGACGATGTTACTCAGTGCCACGATGCGCCCTGCCAGAGCTGTGGCTTTTTTGAACCAGGGTCATGATGGCCGTCCAGGAATAATAATTTCTGCCCAGGCAAACGGTGGTTTGACAGGTGGCTCTGCCCAGAAACGACCGGGGGATCCTTAGCGGGCGCGGTGGGCGCGACGGACGCGTGTGATTCGAAGGGCCGGGCCAGTTGCAATCTCGCAAAACGACGACGGCCGCGTCTGGGCCTGCTGGCGCACAACCCTGAGGCCTTCTCCATCTCAACCTGGAGAGTTATACAGGGAGCGTCCATCGGCAAGCGCCTGCCGTGGAGAGCCCGTGTTGCGATGGGATATGTACAGAGTACACACGCTCAGTCTGCGGCAGCCTGGACATGGTCACTCAGAGACGATCGATCATTATTGTAGAGTAAGACAAACATAATCCTGTGGACATGGACTTATCGAGGGACAACCTGGTCTGAGGAGGTTGACTATGGCCGGGACCGCAGCGGGAGCATCCCCGCAGGCCAGACGGATATCTTCCTGTCACTGTCGAAGACGATCAGCACGACATACAGGAGAGCATCAGGCGCCAGCAGCATCGAAACAAACCATGAGGATGGAGAGATAGAGATAGCCTGCACGATACAGTAGTGTAGGAGGAGCAGGAGTTCTCCGTCGTCGAGCCGGGCGTGGAGACAAGCGGCGGCGCGTGCCCCGAAGCCGCGCGGCGCCAGGAACGGGCCAGGAACCCGCGCCCTCGCTCCACCATCTCCTCCTCCTCCTCTCCTCCCCATTCCTCTCTATCGCATCCGCCATCCCCTCGCCCCATCCGTCGCCTCTTCGCGAGACCTCTTCGTCTTTTCAGCTTCAATTCCTGTTCTGCGGCTGGTTCACGACGGCGGGAGGCCCTCAGCCCCTCCCCTTTCGCTGCTATCAGCCCTTTTCGTCGTCAGGATCGACAGTGTCATCTCGCGTCTCTCCTCCGTCAAAACGCCAGCGATATCAGCGCTTCGGACGACCCAGCTGCGTCTGTCGCGGGGCCCTGATGTCGGTTCAATCCTCTGACGAAAACTAAGAGACCATGACCACTGCGACCTGAGCTTCTCTGTTCACAGCCCACCAATCTCGTCCACTCGTTTCCACCCCCTTCATGACATCGCTCATCCGACTCTCTACGTCGAAGTCCTGACGCCTGCTTGTTGAACATCCTCCGCCGTTCCTTTTCCCATTCTTCCTGTATTCATCGGTTTTTTTTTTCCAATTTGCCGTAGATCGGCCCGACGCTCCTTTGCCGCCCTGACGACTTTTATACCTCCGACCTTTTATATCTTTTGACTTCTGTTTCGATTGTTTTCTCTTGTGGTCGACTTTCCATCATGTCCACCTTCGAAAATGGTTTGTTGCGCGCCTTTCGCATTGTTCAAGTGTCGTCACTGACCAGTCCTCGCGCTCTAGGCTACCAATTCTCCCCGCGGTCGATCTTTCGACGCTGCGTGCAGTGTCCTGCGACCATGCCTCCCTGCCCGGTATGTGCGGAAGATGAGACCTGTACGATGACCAGCCGGTCTTGCGACACCTGTGGCACGATGACATGCGTGAAGATCAGCACCGTGAGTGGATCAACGCCGACTCCCACGCCGCAGAGCGGAGGTACCAATGCGGGAGCCATCGCCGGAGGAGTCATTGGCGGGGTCGCGTTCATTGGCATCGTGACATTTCTGGTCTGGTGGTTCTTTGTCAGGAAGAAGCGCAAAGAATACGCTCAGCAGCTGGAATACGAGAAGAGCGAGACTCGTCAGGCATCACAGTCGAGAAAGTCGGTTGCATCGATCGCTTCGACCGTCCTCACCCGAGCCTCGAACGTCATCCAGATCGCATATATCCCCGGTGTCACAAACCGTTCGCCCCCGGACACCCCTGGGACGCTCGTGCCCCCCGTGCCACCACTTCCGGGGGCCAGCCCAGACCAGCATTTCTTCCTGCCCGGGGATCTCCGCGATTCGGCTTGGTCGGGCGTGTCAGATCGCATCAGTCTCGCCCCCAGTCTGGCGCGGAGCAGTGTTGCAACCGCTATCGTCAGCCCGGTCCCCGCGCAGCAAGCCATGCGAGGCAAGGCTGCGATGGTCAGCGTCCGGTCCGCGCCCAACACCCCCAACGCGGCCAAGACGACCGCACCGGATGCTCCAGCGGTGCCACCGATCACGCAGTCGCAACTGGACAAAGCCGGTATTCCCAACAGTTCGATCGTAGCGCGTACGGTCACCGCAAAACCCGTGAGTGTGCATTTCAAGAAGAAGAATAAGGAACCAACGGCGTCGGATTTCCCTGCGGCTCCTTCCGCTGCGAAGACCCGGGATCGTCCTGCGTCTCAGGCCGAGTCCACCGCCTCACACTCTCGCACTCGTCGGCTAGAAAATGAGGGCTCGGGGTTCGACAGCTCGTCTGACGAAGAGGGGGATCCACATGAGCGTTCCCGGAGGTCGCTTCACGCCAGCGGTGCTGACAACGTCACTGAAGACTCACCGGCAGACATGCAGAGTCCCTTTGCGGATACGCAGGCGACCAAAGAGGACTCTGGCACCTCCTCCGGTGTCTCTGCCCGCAACAGCCTTGACGGCAAACGCACCTCTACACATCGTCACCGAAACAGTCAGGGTTCGAACCGGCTTCTCGAGGAGGCCGTCACGAACGCAGCCAGACTGTCAGGCCACCGAAAGCGAGGCAGCACCGCGTCCTCGCCAAGAGGCGTGAGCCCCTTCGATGACTCGAACGAGGTAAAGCCGTAGTTGGAACATGTTGGCTGCGACCACCTTTCTTTTCCTCCTTCCCCCTTTGACTGTATTTACCTTTCGTTTTGTTTCCGTTTTGTTGAACTCTTTGGGACATGTGGATGACCACACAGGCGCATAGCGGGCTCGGGCTTGGCTTGGAAAGTGGACCAGGCTATTTGACTTTGGGATCTTCGTTTTGATTGTGATTATGTATGAGTTAAGTTTCTTTCCCCCATTTTCGCTCTCTTGGAAAAGGAGGCGAGTGATTTGACGCCATATCCGGCCAGACCACCTTTTTGACCATTTCTTCTCATCTCTTGCGTGGTTTGGCTTGGCTTGGCTGTTCCGCAGATTTCTTCTTGCTTATATGTCTGGAGGCTCGATTCGACTCGACTCGGCCCCGACTTCTGAACTTCAGTGAATCCAGTCCAGTTGAGCTGTATGTAGTTAGACAAGACACAAAGACAGACAATGGCCCTGACTAGGCATGGGTGCGCGTAACGATCTAGCTATCTAGCTATCCATGTCCATCGTCTGCTCATTTTCCTAGCTCGGATTGATTGAACTGCATACCGTAAGGACAAGCCATCTAAAACTAGGATATATTTCCCTTCTTTTCCTGTTGCAAGTCTACTACTAAATGCAGTTGAACGGGCGGTCTTTGACGACACCACACACACTGATAGACCTCTACCACTACCCACACAGGTCTGTCCATCCGCTGCAGGGTCTCTCTCATACTGTATTCTCAAATCCGAATCCTAATCCAAATCCAGGACCTCGATTGATTGATCGGAGAGACCCTTTTTTCCTTCTTTCCTTTTTTTGCACAAAGGAGTATGTACTGTATGTGTAACGACAGGCCTAGATAACTAGACCTAAAGGGGTCGTTGGTTTATCTTGAAGACAAGAAACAAGGGGGTGAGCAATATAAGAGCAAGAATAGACCTGTGTTACTAGCAATGCCTATATGACAG
>Ga0207748_1000674_pt1 | contig 14749 bp, 9 predicted proteins | sample HigsolmetaGSP13D_FD_184841 | JGI IMG/M metagenome (GOLD analysis project Ga0207748, IMG submission 184841) | High solid enriched microbial communities from the Joint BioEnergy Institute, USA - SP1-3-D (SPAdes) | ecosystem: Engineered > Bioreactor > SSF (Solid state fermentation) > Aerobic >...
CCCCCCCCGCGCTTAAAATGACACTTTACCTTCTAGGAACAGCAGTGACCCTCTCTTAACTTTAACCAAAGCCCTGTTGCTGAATGATACGGGTCAGTAAATGTCAAGATATATAAAAGGTGTATTACAAAGTTCGAGGAGCAAAACACGCACTACTCAGTGATTTCTATCTAAATCATCGAATTAATTCTTCCCTAGCTAATAAAATTGCCTAGGTTATCCGGAAAATTCAGCTGGTAAAAGACGGGTCCAGCTTAAGGATAAGGAAGAGATTCTAGAAGATAAGAGTCAGAAGTTAACAATCGTATAGACAAAGTGATAATTCAATTAATCATATATCTTCTGAGAAACGGTACATGCTCTTGCGTGTTGTAGTTTAAGTAAATACTCTGGTGGTGCTACCACGGATGACTTCGTCGTCAATGTTCCATGCGGTCAGTGGAGCTTGCATCAACAGTCCAGTTTTACTTCCAAATTCCAAATAAGGCTGTGATCAATTCTCCAACATAAACTTCTTATTGCTGAAGATGTATTGATAGGTATTCTGCAGGCTGCTTCTAGTACTGTGCATATGACTGGCATGCCTTCTTGGCGCCATGGAAGGAGAAAGAGGGAAGAAAATGATATTTTCCTTTTCTGAAATATTACTTTTGCAAGATGGCCCTTATTCACCGTGTCCTATCTATAAAAAAAAGGCGATTGATTATCGGATCTCTGCTTCTCGTTTTATCTCCAGCGATAATCTGAGATGATAGTCCTATCAAAAGGCACGCTCAGAGTTAAATGGAGAAGTTTCAGACCTATATGTATGTTGCATCCAATCAGAGAATATAATGATATGCCCCTCCTCCTGGTTGGATTTACATAAGTAGTGGAGCTTATCGTATTTATCTACTATGTATAAGGGTAACTCAGTAGCCTGGATCACGCAATCTTTCTCATCTATTCAATTACCTCGAGAATTCTTGAGTAGGTAAGTATTATTAGTGGACTGCGGAAACATATCAATTGCGCAGGATAGAGATTTTACCATCCATCAGTACTATGATGTAGCTAGGAATGCTAGCAGAATATATGTAACAGTGCTTAGCTACCTTGGTAGGCAGCTAGATTACGACTTGGGAAACTGGAAACTGACTACCAGGCGCGCTCAATGAGTGTCTTATCTGCATTGACTGCAGCAAACTCAAAATTCAGCAAACTGAAATATATCCTTTTGATTTTCTATTGTTCCTCCCAGGAAGCAGATCTAAGATCCCGAGGGCTGGAATTTTCACGTCTCTTTAGGTTTATCTGTTTTTTTCTACATTATCTACCAGTTCAGCAAATCAGCGCGTCAAACAGAAAAAGGCAACCTGAGGAAGTACCTGTCCATAAATGGATATGTTTTGCACATGTACTTATTGATAAAAATGAATGTCACTCCAAGTGCAACTGCAGCTACTGTTCCTTTCATCTCACATGCTAAATAGTGCACAAGTGATAAGAAAGAATAGGCAGAGCTTTCTTCCTATGCGTGCCATACGTAGTACACATATTGTTAATTAAGATGGCTGTTACAATAAAGACACACGCTCCTGAGGGATTTCGCTATTTCCACCGCACTCCTTCGTGGTATTTTGTCCTACGTCAACCTTCAGCTGCAATGTTCGAGGTATTTTTTTCTCTCCTCCACAAACAAGCTACGTCTACGACGGGCTGAAATGCAGGAATTGATTGTTTGTATCCTTGTTTTTACATAATCTGAGGCATTTATGTATATACTGTGTAGGGACGTTTCAGCCACAATCCTCCGCTTTATCTCAGGCCTGTGCCACATCTAGGCGAGAGTCTTGATATTTATAGAAGCTGCACGGCAAATTGTTGCATTTTTCCCCCTCGACAGCCGAAGATAATTCTGGAAGCCTGCACTTTCGAGTTCTGAATTTTGCAGTCGCAGGGATAGACCCTGGTCCTCGATTCAGCTCCGCAATAAACGAGGGGACATGGAGATGCAATTCACATGAAAAATTGACAATGCAATTCTTTCCCTCTTGAGACCCTGCTCAGCTGTCCTGGCTGAGATATTGTCGATTCTGCCGGCTTCTCCCCAGATAGGTCCATTGTCTGGAAGAGGTGGAGTTGTAGTTTGGAGCAGAATACGCGAAGTTCATGTGCATCATACTACGGAATATACGAACCCCGCAGAAGCTATCTTCTCGATACTGCAGCATTCATTTTTTTTTACTTCAACACTACGGAAATCTTCACTATTGGGGTGAATGCAACTGATCGAGTCATCCATCCATCACCGACGAGCTCTGCTGAGGTCCAGATGATCACCCACCCTCCGCGCCTCCTCAGCCAGCAGATAGATGATCACGATATCATTATCTCCCCCGTACAACCTACCAAGATCGGATATCCACACGACCCGTCCCAGGCGAGAATGAGAAGGAGAAGGCAAGTCCAGATGACCCCGCGCCCGTGATTCCTCACCGACGACCGTTCTCGTCGATGGCGCGCAAGTCGGTAGCATATATTGCTTTTTAACTCATCGGGCATACGTAAGTGGTACTGGGGTCGGGGATTGTCGCTCCAAGACGAACAATATTCGGGACAACGCGGAGTCCTCTGCTTGGGCATGTCCGGGGGAACTTCTTTCAACCCCACACCGTATGCGGAGAAGAACGACAACGGACCGGTCCCCGAACCCTCCCGTGCTGCGTATGTCGTAAGCTTTTGAGAGACGGCGAGCAAGAGAATATCCCGGGGCGGAGAGGCACGAAGTTTTCTTTTCCCCGCGTTCGGTTGCTGCTGCGGGATACCTATGGATGTATGCGACATACCTACGGAATTATTGTGTTGGGTCATCACACTCTCTCTCCGCTTTGGAGAAAGCTACGTGTACGGAGTACTTTTTTACCCGGGTAAAGGGGTTTCCGCTTCCGCATTGACAAGCAAACGGCATAAGAATATTCATCTCAGGGGGAGAAATATGAAACGACTTTAACCGCAATTACCTGCTGCTACCCTACAAAGTAGTACTGTGTAGGTAGTAGCAGGAACGCCACAGTCACAGTAACAGTGACGGATAGTTTAGGGGAGGGGCCGCGCGGAGAGATAGAACATGAGGCATCCGGGCCATCATCGGGAATTTCCCAATCGAGTCTGTGTTTGCCGCGCTAGACTTCGACTCTGTTCGAGGCCCCTCGGAGAGCGACCGTAGCTATGTAGGTAGCAGTTACCCTGAATGCTTAAGAAATCAATAATAAATAATGGCACCTTCCTAAAGTCTCATTCAATCGGACCCGAAGAGAACAGAAGAGAAGAGAAGAAAAGACAAATGGCGCAATAATTTCCTCCGAAAACTACCCGATGTTGTTCCTTCCCGACTAGGTAGGTGCTGTACTGTACCTGCCGGGCCTGTATCGCGTAATACCGGAACGAACCTTACACTACAGAACGTACAGACACCGGCTCGGGCAGGCGCCCTCCCTCCCGCTCCCACCCCATTCTTTTTTTCTCCAGCCCCGTGGAGAGTGAGTGGGAGAAAGTTCGGGAGAGCCCCGGGGCCACCTATCGGGAACACTTTTTCGCTGCGCAGTTATTGTCGACTACTACATTGCACACCATTACTCAACAGCAATTCTCTGTATACTCTCTGTAGGCAGCAATTAAAAATTAATAGCGACTGGATTCTTCGAGAACAATCAATGCAGAAGCACAGGGCAACAGTGGTGATGTGGTAGCAGCCCTGTGCGGTGGATGGGGCTTCGGCTAGCCGCCCACAACAAACGGCGCTTGCCCTGCCTCTGTTCAACAACTGCTTCTTCTGGGTTGTGCTCAGTCAAACGCCCGCGGAGTGCAGCGCAGTGTGAGCACTGAGCTCTATTCTCGATGAGAGCTGTCAAAATAATGACTACTGCATGTCCAAGCTTGGAGAAAATGCTAATTCTAGTTGGGTCTGTAAATAGCGTAACTGATTCGATGACATCAATCTGCATACGATAGCGTGCCATGTACGTACTACTGCACACATGATGCCATCATGGAACATTCTTCACTTTCTTCGATCCCAACAAAAAACACGTGATTTCGGCCGATAGAGATGCTGGCACGGCGGGGTGAATATCGTTGCAACACTCGGTACGCAGAGAGTACAGAGGACGGAACACTACAGGATACAACATGGCTCACACAAACAAGAGTCGAAGAAAAAGAAAGATGTTTGTGTGAGTGAGAGGACGAGTCGCACATGCTACTCCCTAGATGCGGAGGATGTCGTGGCAAGGGTCAGCCATAAGGCCTTTCTGCATAGTGTACTTAAGGTACCTGTACATGTACAGAGTACTCCGAATGTACATGTACATGTACATCCAAACTAAACTTGCATGGAAGTCAACAGGACAGCAGTAGTGCTCCAGGCTGCAAGTTTCAAGTTTCAGATGACAGGTCTGGCAGATGCAGAAAAAGTGGACATTCACTAACTCTGTACTCCATAACCTCCATAACACTACTGCAGTCCATAAAAAATTTTCCGAGACGGGCCCATGTGTGTACAAGGTACATGCACTACTGCATGCCAAATGGCCGAGGGATGCGGACATATACCTGCTGATACATACATAGTACTGCTGTCAGGTAGATAAACATCTGTCCGTATGTATATATGTACAGTGACATCGGTGGCTTTCCAGCGCGGTGCAGCAACAGCGCCGGATCAGATATCGATTTCTGCCCAACTTTATCGCGTGCTGTAGAGAGACCCAAGGTACTCTGTAGACGTTTCTGTGACGTGACAGCAACTTGGAGTTGTTAGCATCGTCTACCTGCGGAGTACTCCGCAGGTATGTACTGTATACACTTCGACGTCAAGCGTCCCCAAGAAACCCCCCACGCCAGCAGCAGCAGCAGCAGTAAGCATTCCTTTCTCGTACTGCATAATCAGTGATCTCAAGGAATTATTATCCGTCATCACTAAGAGAGATGACAACAGAAAATAGTAGACAGCATCCAGCGTCCAGCGTCTGGAGCAGAGAAAAAGGGAGGGGAAACAACCCCGCATCACGAGACGCCTGCCACGTCGGCCCTCCAGTGAAGCTGCTACTTGCTACTTCGGCAGAGCAGAAAGCAAAACCCCAACAATAGCAAGATATTGTGGAATATACATGACGCACGAAAAAAGTGCTGCCTAGAGGGAACAAAAAAATTATCGCCTATGGAAATACTCTGTGGGATGCTCTACCACCGTTCAGGCCCTCCTTAAGGCGTCTTGCTATGGCCATAGGTCCAACCAAGGCCACCGACAAGGTCACTTGGACACGGCGACTGGCCGTGTCAGTATCAGATCAGAGTCCTCGAGAGTCCAAACTCGCCATCTCCGTTCGTCGCTCAGCGCTCAGCGCATCACGAAGGCGTGTGTGAGTTTTAAGCGCCCCAGAGTCGCCCTGTCGGGGCGGATTGGGCCGTGGCGCGTGTGCATAGCAGAGCAAGCAGCAAGCGGCCCTAAGGCGCCAGTGGTCGACGACGACTTCCGGGAATTATCGATTATTAGGGGAGGGCGCTGATCCTTTGAAGCCACACGGCGCCGCGCCCCCCTTGCAAGCCACAGTTACCCGACGCGCTGGGCCGCGGAACGGGGAAGCCGGGGAGTGGGGGCGGAGTCATGACGAAAAAGGGATGGAGCGGCGGTGGGAAGAAAGGGCTGAGCCTGTGAGGCGTGGAGATCATCTGTCCCAAAATCCTCAATTGACTGTCAGCTAGTCTAGCCGCTGCCATCTTCTTTATTATTCCATTTTCCCTTTATGATTATTGATTGTTACCAGTCAGGCGCAGCCAGACACACATCACATACCAACATTCCCGTCCAGCAAATAGTCGAGGCAAGTTCCCGCAAACGGCCAGTGCAGCGTGAACCCGACCTCACTCTTGAACAAAGCGCGCTCAGCACCGGGAAAGTCGACCCAATAGTACAGTGCCTATGCTACGGTCAGCACACTGACCAGCTAGCTGGCACCTCACATGTTCATGTCTGAGCGCACTGAGCGCAGCTTGCCTATGGCTGCTCCCCGTAAATCGCATTATCGTTACGAATTTCAGGAGCAAACCAAGTTTGCGGATCCGATCCGCTGAGGTCTATTTTTGAGTGTTGCGCGCACTCGCAGAGTGCCCCGTACGCCGTGCGGAGTAGAGGGGGCGTAAGCTGCTGCTGCTGCGGCTACCCGTGACCTGATGCGGGTGAGCTGAGACACAGCCTGTCAGACTTGTCAGTGAGTGTGGCGGGGAGAACCCCGTGCATACAAGTACGAAGTACTCCGTATCCGGGCGCCTGGTAGCATCACCGCCTTGGTGCTCAGTCGTTGTCTGTGTCGCTTGTCAACTTGACATGTTGACGCAGATGCCACCTCAGATAAGGCATGAATGAGGCGCTGAAAAATCATCGTCAACTATGCCAGATCTTGCTATGTCTACGGAGTACCCCATACTCGTAACTCTACAACAAGTAACCTGACACAAAGACCCAATAATGATCGATCATATCGACCGAGTACCTATGTACTGTACCTATGTACTTACTCCGTGACGAGGAAAAGTAAGTGCCCCGTCCTGGACTCCTATCAGATCAGACATTCCCAACTCACATTATCATATGAACAGAGTAGATATGACAGATCTAACACTTTACATGTACGCGTGCCGTCGGGTATCCCTTCCGGCAGGAATCCTATCTATTATCTACTCCGTCAGTACGGATGGATAGAGACCATGCCAAGGTCCAATGGTCGCCCTGAAAAATCAGACTCAATCTATTGGACCCTTACCCCCCTCCCAGACTCCCCCTTACTGAGCTTCGGGGCACGGCCGACAAGCTCCACCCAACGACCCAATAGCCAACCCAGGAGTCCCAGGGCCCAGGTTCTGGTTCCAACCGTTCCAACTCAGCCCGGGGTGCCGGGTACGGGGAAGTCCGGAGAGGATCCAGTAGTCACCCAGTCGCCCAGACCTAGACCCAGACCTACCGTACTAGGTTGTTCCGTGCCGCCGTGCCGGGCCTTGCATGCATACATACCATCCTTGTAACCGAGATAAGTAAGCTGGTTCGATCCATCCATCCATGGATGGATGGATGGATCTTATTCGTCGCCCTCCCATAATAATGAGATAGGTAGGTAGGTAGGTATGCGATAATAATAATGCGATCTTCAGTCCCGACCTACGCTGGGCTGGGCTGCATACTACTACTACCTATCGTACCGGTACTACTACTGTACCTGCCTAATCTTGCATGAATATCCACCACACCATCCGGGCTGAGCATCAGCCCTGGATCGGTCGGATCGGAGCAGGATTGGATCGATTGGTATTGGCACTTGCAGTGCGAGTCGATCTTGTACATGTCTACATGTAGGTACAGAGTAAGTGGATCTAGGCATTCTGTAGAAAAAATCTATCTATCTAATCTGACTCATTATTATAATAATAAATCATAAATAATAATATTATTGGATACTGCCTCGAAACCTCAAAAGGACCGTCTGTACTTTCACACTCGATTAATATTATAATCGAAAAAAAGGAGTACCTACCTACCCACCTACCTGCTAGCTCTACCCCACTCTACTCTACCCTGTACTGTATGTACATAGTTGCACGGATTCTGATCTGATCTGCCATCCATCCGATCCATCCATCCATCTATCCATCCATCCCCGAAGCCCATGCTTGTACATGTACTTTCTCGTGCCTGTGCCTGCGCTCTCGCGCTCCCGTGTCTCTCTCTGTCTGTCCGACACATCCCGACACAAACACAACACGGATAGATATGCAAGATAATGCCTACATACATATCATATCCATACCTCCCGCATGCGTACACACCCACCTGCGTACTTCGTACTGTATACACTACTGTAGTACAGTAAGGAGCACCGAGCACTCCGACTGGTCCGTCCCTTGACAAATGTGTATAGAGTACAATATCCATGCATATGCATACCTAGGTACAGTACATGTCTGTATGTATGTACATACATGCTAATGTGAGTGAGATAGATCATCCGACAGATCCGGCACAGCGCGGCGACCCCGGACAAAACAAACTTTGAGACCTGATTTGATTTGACGCGCATTATCAATTATGAACGGATCTACTTGGCAGTAGGAAAGAAAGAACGAAAGAAAGAAAGAAAGAAAGAAAGAAAAAGAAAACGAACGATGTGATGTATCTCATGGATGGTTTTGTGTCGATATAGATACCTGATATACATATATATATCCCGATCTATCTTTTTAATCATGCGCTGTGGCGACTGAAAACCATATTATATTATCATTAGGGTACAGGTACACCGGTGTTGCGTCAGATAGCTGGCTGTCCTTCTATGCTACATGCAGGGACAAGAAAAAAGAAAGAAACAAATTCATATTTCTTCAGCGAAGGTGTGTTGCACAATCTCTTCCGTCCATCCATCCTTCAGCTTCAGGTCTGAAGTGCATGCAACTCACTTGGAGGCGTCACACAAGAATTATCCATTTTAGATTGATTTCAGCCCCCGTATGATATGCATTTTGTCACTTAAGTAAGCAAATGCAAGGCATTATTATGTAATCGTTTCTATAACTATTATCCTCTGGCATAGCTGTTATTAATTATTATTCTCAAATGCCAGCTGAAAAGCTCAGGCCTTACAAGTGGGTAGGTGGTGGGTGGGTATGCTGGTGCTGGATACCCACCGCCTCACCCCACGGGGATGAATGGAGGTAAGGCGGCCAGTGGCAGCCAGGGCTGAGCATGTGGATTATGATGATGAAGGTCAGACATGTCCATGCACATCTGAGTCACGGCCACAATGCGTGGCTCTTACATAATTATGCGGAGGCGCTTGTTTACATTGCCAGTCGAGGGTGTATGGCGTGCGTGTGCGTTGACTGGGCTACTTCCTCTCTGCCGGGGAAAGCTTGCCGAGGGAGAGAGTTGAAACGGAGGGGGCCGGAGGGCGCTCGGGTCGGGGTCGGAGGCAGCGGGCTGGGGACCTGGCATTGTTTTTCATCCGCGGAGAACGCGGACCGCCACAATCACATTCACTCGCTGGCACCGGTCGGGATCGCGATTCAACAACATCACAATCCTGGAAAACTCGTCCGGATGGCAATTTTTCGGTGTTGAATTTCGTTCTTTTTCTTTTTCTTTCCTTTTCTTTCTTTTTCGGATGGAAATGGAATTGGTTGGGGTGAGCTGTCAGCCTGTCAAGACTCGATAATGAGACGAAGCCCGCCCCACGTTTGTTTCTTGTATCGTTGTTGTACTGTAACCTGCAGCAGCTAATGCAGAGATGTACTCCGTACATGGTGCTTTTTTCATGCGCAGCCTGTCAACAAGTCATCAAACAGGCGGCTTGCTGTCAATGGTCGCGGGTGGGTGTGTGCGTCCGGGGCGTGCATCGCTGTTTTGTAAGCGTGTTGTACGGTACGGCGCAGGGTCGAGTCTGTCAATGCTGACCCAGCGTCCGGGATGGGGGAAAAAGGAAAGGGAAAAAAAAATAACCCTTTCAAGCCATCAAGCGAGACCGCACAAAAAAAGGGCCTTTAAAATTGGGACAATGGCAAAAAAGGGCAGGTTACAGAGAAAGGGCCGAAAAAGTGGGACAAAACGCTTCCCGCGCCGGGGGGAACGCGGAGCCGCGAAGCGCCCAGCCCAATAATGATACCAAACAACCAGCGGCGCAGCGACCCCCCTGTCAGGCAGCGCAGACTCCAAGAGATGGCAGCCCAAGGCGGTGAATCACCGCCATTTGGGACAGATCGAAAAGCAGGGGCGTCGTTTGGCCATCTTGCATGAAGACAAGTGGGTGTGCGGGAGGGTATGCACGCTGCACGGCCTGGCCTCACCGTGTGCATACATATGCAGGCCGGGCGCTCCGTACGGAGGATTTGCATCGGGCTGGGGTAAGCTTCCCGATCGGCATGTTGGATGGCTGTCAGGCCTGTCATATGCAGAAGACCTGTTTACGTGGCCATGATTTGCCAGCGTGCGCTATCGAGGATATCGTCCGGCGCCGAGGCCTGAAGAGCGCAGGCTCAGGGCTTTGGGTTCCAGCGCAAAGGAGCCGCGAGAGACCAGGATCCCTGTCGAGCAAGCCCCCGTCTCCGCGAGCACTGACGATTTCACGTCTATCGGCTCAGACTGCATGGAAAAGAATAATAAAATAATAATAGGGATGATCTGAGGCACCAGGACGGTGGTAGCACCGTAGCGGGCATGTGCTCGCGAGGGCGGCTGCGGAACCGCATCGCGGCGCCAACGGGGTAGAATCGCCCAAAGGAGTAGGAGGCTGGAACGTGGCTGGCCGGACCATATCCGCGAACCAGCGACGCGGGTTTGCGATCCTCGATAGATCAACACTCGCCCTTCTTGATCGTCGCATCCCGGTTCTAGACTGTCGACAGCGTGCGTCGCCGGAAGACATACTCCGTACACAGGACACGCATCCCAACGATCGCATGCACGGTCGATGAAGCAGAGGATGCACCGTTGACGCGTCCAGAGCCAAGCGGATGCTCGGGATGGCACCGAAGCGATCGGGTTGACGACTCGGTCGAGGCCCGAGAGGCGCACAGAAGAGATTGATAATAGTAAATAACAATATTCAGGAGTTGCTCGGGCATCCAGCGCGACGGGTCGCGGACGAGTTCCCCGGCAAGGCTACGGGCCCGGTTTGGGGTTGTGCGGCCATGTGGGAAGAGGGAGGCCTAGGGCTGGAGAAGATCGTAGCCCGCTCGGGCAACTCTTGCTACGCCGGATCGCAGTCCGCGGTCAGGAGTTTCCCTCTTTTTGGGCCCGCGAACCCGGTCGACTGGCGTCGTCCGTCTTCCGCGCCCTACCCGATGCCTATGCCGTGCTCTCGTCCGAAGAGAAGCCTAGGCGATGCGGGAGTGACCGTCGGGTTGAAAGCTGAGACGCGAGCGTTGCGATGCGGTGCGCGGTCCATGGGCATGGACATCTGTGCTCTGCAGCTCTGGAGAGTACACAGTACAGAGTGCTATACGCAGCACGTCTGCTCGTCCCCAGCGTTGGCCCCGGCGATGTTGCAACAGTAGAGGGGACTGTCGATGTCCGCGCGAACTCCGTCGCTTGGGCGTGAGGGGACGAGTTTTCGCCGGGGAGAGGCCAAGGGAGAACCCGGAGGGCCGGGCCTAGCGCGCTCCACCTCTCCATGGTTCAACGGGGAAGGGGAAAAAAAACAGTCGATTGAGACACGGTGGGTCGCACACTGAGCTTGTAGGAGTTTTTTTTTTTCTCCTGGAAAACCCCGAGGTCCAGCGGAAGTCGTATATAGAGACAGTGGTGCCCACTGCGGATGCAGGTGCCACGCGAAGAAACAAGGGAAAACAACATTCCATCCAGACACCTGCAGCGACACAACAAACAATCCTCACCCGACTCGACCTGCGCTCCACGTTACACTCCGACGTGGTGTCTTCCTCCGCCACGGGAACACTGGTGCCTGACTGCATCCGCTGGGAGCGCGGATGATCACGACGAAGCAGTGAGCTGTGAGACGGCACTTGGTCCGACGCAGCATTAGCACCACCCGCGGGGAAGCGAAGAAGGAACAACACCGTTATCGCATCGATCGCAGGCGCCTGCATCCCGGCCACCGCCGCCTCTCGACTATATAACAGACGGGCGATCGATACGAGACCAGCAACAAAGGACGACCACCGTCTGTGTACTTTTATCCATCTACCACTCCCGAGTCGACTGACGCGGGCCTGTGACTGTGCAGGCAGGGCTGAGAGCATCATCTGCGCCGCGCCTGTCATCTGCCTTACCGCCACGCCCCCCACACCGCCGATATCAGGAACAGAGCTGTCATCTCATTATTAGATTCCTCGCCCTGCACGTCCCCCGCGGGCCGCCCCTTCCGCCTCATCTCCGCGCTTGACCGCTCAGATCCTATATCAGCGCCCCTGGCTCCCGCTTTGTCTGTTTGCTGTCTTATCGCGGGCTTTGTCTCCTGCCTTCCCTCCCTATATATATAAGGCGCTCCCCCTGGCCGTCGCCCTCATCGCCTCCGACACGAGCCTCTCACCAGGGCTACCTCTCCCTTCCACAGCCATCTTCTACACATCCACCATGCGGTTCAGCTTCAGCTTCGGCAGCAGCACGCTGTCCTCCCCCTCGCCGTCCTCGCTGCCGCCCCCACCGCCGCCGCCCTCGCCCAACGACGGGCTCCTCGACATCACCCCGCGCAAGTCCTCCTTCTCGACGTCGCTGGGCATGAGCAACGCGTGCGCCTTCCCCTCGTGGCCCAACCGGCCGTCGCTGTCGCTGTCCGACTCGGACTCGGGCACCGTCAGCTCGTACCTGTCCGACGAGGACCTGTTCCCCGACGGCATCTCGACCCCGTCGTCCGAGGCCGTCATCGACGAGGAGCCTGCGGCCGCCGACCCCGTCTTCGGCGCGCCCGACCTGACCACCGAGGAGCAGATCGCAATGATCCGCGCCGCCGCCGAGGAGGACGAGCGCATGCGGCGATACCTGGCCCACGTGCACGCCCGCGCGCGCGCCCAGCAGGCCCTGCGCGCAGCCCAGATGGCCGCCGCAGAGAACGCCCGGCGCAAGAAGCGACGCGCCGCCGTGCCGGAGAAGAAGCGGCGCTCGACGTCATCGTCGTCCAAGTCGGAGCCGCGCTCGTGACGCCCCGCCTCTTTGCACCCTCGCGATGCCGCAAGGAGCGCGGGCGCCCGCCGCATCGCCTGCCTGTTGACCTGTTTTCCGCATCACCTACCCCCTCCACCCCGCACCTATCCTACGGCGAGATACGACGTCGCATCCGGGCGGCTAGAAAGTGTTGATCGGGCCTACTACGGATGCAGGATTACCAACCCGGCGACCGGCCGGCCTGCCACGTATGCCGTGGAACGTCTCCTTCCCCGGAACCATCCTCCACGGGGTGTGACGAAACAGCCGAGATCCGCGGACCGGAGCCGCATGTGAAGTCGGGCGGGCGGGCGGTCCGGATGCAACGGTGCCGGACCCGTACCGCCGATACCGTACGGGACGGTACGGTAATCGCCCGGGGGCGCTGCTGCCCGACCGTGTGCCTTGCTTGCTTCGGCGCTTCGACGCGCCTTCCACCATCTTCTTTCTTATCTCGCCCTCACCGCACTTCCTCCCCGCCTATCATCGCTCTCTCCTTCCTCACCGCTACCCCTCCATCCCCGCCGTATGACTCATAGCAGCTCTTTTCTGATCCTGCATGCCTCTCTGTTTTGTCATGTCGATCTGTCTGGTCATTGGAGTGCTCTGATTTTTGAGCGTGTGTCATGACGACGGTGTTTCTGTTTTCTTTTTTTCGGGTTTTCTGGTTGTTCGGCTCTGCATGGCTATATACCCCCTGTCGCGTCTGTTTTCCTTGTTTTTTTTTTCTCGGTCTTATGTGTGTGTTTCCAAATACCCAGCATCGGTTCCGGCATAGCATGGCATAGCGCTGCGTCTGTGATTTTCGTTTCATTTTCACGGCGTTTTCGTCTTGGTCTCGATCTCGTTAGCATGGCATCGCACTGCGTCGCATCTCCTAGCATAGCATAGCATCGCTGAGTCTTAATCGGATCGGACTTGAAACGAAACATTGCATTTTCCATTCTCTTTCCGTTCTGAGTAGACAATCATAGGTCGTAGCTTTCGTCGATCCAGATCGGGACAGTCGTTTCTTTGAGATGAAAACAAAGAGCAACACAAAGACAGCGTGCCAAGCCTCAAGACGCATGCAGCTTTTCTTTCACTACGGAATACATATGCATTGATCCTTTGCCCAATTTTCCAGAACGACTTTCCAGAACACCCTCAATCAGGGCTGTTTCCTGTCTGCTAATGCACCTTTCTTTCTTTGTCTCTATCTAAGATTGCAGTAGTACGCCGGTAGTAATAAATAGTAGTGGCGGTGAGTGCGACCAGGGCCAACGAGCGGACTTGGTTCTGGCTGTCTCGACGATAGATAATAAAATGATATGCTAAATTAATCAATTATGCCCCTGCCTGAGCTGGGGATGGGATGGGGATGGGCTGTGCTGTACTGTACTTGTAGTCCATGGACCTTGGTTTGTTGTTGTTGTTGTTGTTGTTGTTGTGTTCATTTGTCCTGTCAGATAGTCAAGATAATTTTAAATCGACTTAGCTGGGTAGATGAAGAGACAACGAGACAAAGAAAGAGAAACACAAAGAGCGTAAGTAAATGGGTATATAGATAGATAGATAGATAATCAAATCGACTAGCTAACTGACTAAAGTGACAAACAAATTAGCACCTGAGCAATTGATTTGATAGTCGGGTAGTCATCATATCTTATTCGTCCATGATTGCCCTTTGTCTCCTAGAAGCATAGGATAGGAGGAGGACAGGATAGCCAGGTCACGGTGGGAGTTGTGGTGTTATACAGCCGCAGTACAAGAGTAGTCCATCAGGATAGGCTTGCTATCATGGCAGTCAACTGGTCTGTCCTTCTTTCTTCATTATTAACTTCACGATTTTACTCCAGGATGGAGGCCGCTCAGTCAGTCAGTCGGGTCGAGTCGAGTCGAGGATTCGTTCACCCCATCATCATCATCATCATCATCATCATATTCACATGGTAATGTTCGCTGTTGGTTGTAAGTCTGTTGGTATGGAGTACTTCATATCCTCATATCTAGTTATCGACCTAGTCAAAGTACCCTCCTTTCCTGCTGCTCTTCCTGCGTTCCTTGCCTTTCTCCCAGCCCCCC
>Ga0207748_1000683_pt1 | contig 14253 bp, 11 predicted proteins | sample HigsolmetaGSP13D_FD_184841 | JGI IMG/M metagenome (GOLD analysis project Ga0207748, IMG submission 184841) | High solid enriched microbial communities from the Joint BioEnergy Institute, USA - SP1-3-D (SPAdes) | ecosystem: Engineered > Bioreactor > SSF (Solid state fermentation) > Aerobic >...
GGGGGGAGGGGGGCACCCGAGATGAATGGGAGGAGGATATACATAGCGAGTAGCAAGCCGAAGGGAGAAAACTCACCTGAATATTATTAGTTCGACACCAGAGCCCTTACTATAATTAGTCACTGGCAAATAAACTATTCGTTTATTTAATCAATATCTGTCATCTATATAGAGATATATCTACTCCTGATTTCATTCCCACATCTCACCCCCACACATCCTCCTGCCACTTACTCTTCCTCTTAACGGCCTTGCTCCATTCGCTGACCTCATTCTCCGTCAAACCCTTCACTCTCTTCATGCTCTCACCAACAGCCTTCTCCACCTCTCGAGCCATACCCGCCCTGCCGCAGATATACACATTCGCGCCTTCGTCGATGAGCCTGATCACGTCGTGCTCGAATTCGGCAATCCTATCCTGCACGTACCGCTTCGGCTCACCGTCCAGTCGAGAGAAGGCCGTCACGATGTGCAGTTTACCTCCCAGCGCGGTTTCAAGATCTTTCAGCTCCGCGCGGTAGATAAAGTCCTCGTCGGGACGGCGGCATCCGAAGAACAGGAGCATCTCGCCCACGGGCTTCCCGATGGAATGGAGCTTGTGGCGTTCGGCGATGAACGCGCGGAACGGGGCCAGCCCCGTGCCTGCGGCGACCATTATGAGCGGGCAACTGCTCATCTTGGGTAGTTTGAATTTGCTCCTTCGGAGATGTGCGAAGACTTTCCCGCCCTGTAGGGCGTCTGAGGGTCCAGTGATGCGGTAGGTAAGGCTGTGTGGGTGAGCTCCGCCGTTTTGGAGAGATCGTGAGAGGGCGAGGAGGTAGTTTGATGTGACGCCGTGGATGAATTCTGATGGGTTGTTCGGGAGAGGCGTTGCTGACACGGCCACGGTGATGGACGGTTTGCGCGGAGAGATTGTGCTGCTGGAGGAGATGGAGTAGTAGCGTGGTTGCATGCGTGGAAGGGTTTCCACGATATAGGAAAGGGGCAGCGAAGTCCATGTCTCTGATGGACATGCGAGCTGCAGGAGACGGCCGAGATTGAGCTGAATCTTGCTGATAAAGTCGGCGTAGAACGCCTTGTCTTGACCCAGCTTCAGGAGATAGGACTTTGCTTCTGCTGTTGGAGCGAACTGCGCGAGGCCCAGGATACCGTCTCGGTTGACGGGGGCGCAGATTTCAAGGTAATAGCGGAAGATAGCTTCAACAGTCGTCGGGGTTGGGATTTTGACCTTGACGGCGGGATCGAGGGACTTGGTGCTGATAGGGGTGTCGCGACGAGACGTAAGACCGAGAGCTCGAAGGAGGCGTTCGACCTCAGCGTCGGGGTTTGAAGGCCAGATGGCGAGATGGTCACCCGTTTTGTAGGTAAGTTCTGGATGATCGTTCATGTCGAGCTCCATGTGCAGACAGTATCTGTCTTTGGCGCTGGACAGTTCGCGTGAATCCGAGACGCTCAACGCCTTGACGGGAGAGTACTGGGACGCCACTTTGGGGTGGTCCCTTTGAAGAACCGGCTCCCCGTGGTACAGATCGATTGGCTGCAAGGATTCATCTTCCTGGACGGATAATGTGGGCGTATATTTGATCTCATGTTCCTCAAAGCCGAGCTTTGTCCTGAACATAGTAAAGAGGTTGTCCTTCCAAGCCATGAAATCCTCTTCCGTACCGCCCTCTGCATCATTGGCCTTGCCAACAGGCATGAGAGACGTTGCACCCAATCTGTCAAGCGCTTCGACAACAACATTAACAACCCGGTTATAGTACTTGTAGTTGCTGTTGCCGAGGCCGAACGCAACATACTTGAGGTTCGACAAGGAAACGTCCTGTGCTCTTTCGATCCAATCAAAGAATGTGGCAGTATTATCACTGGGATCACCTTCACCATACGTCGAGAGTATGAAAATCGCAATCTTCGACGCCGGAATGAGGGCAATGGTCTCTGGATCGTAATCCGAGAGATCAGCAGTTATCACCTCCTGGCTAAAACGGACGTGACATTCCCTGGCAAGCCGGTTTGCAAAGCCCTCTGCGGTGCCGGACTGGGAGCCCCAAAAGATGACGATGTCCTTGCCAGATTCTTCTAGCTTTTGTGCGATGCTCCTGGTCTGTCTCTTCCCTTCTGTCGCGGCTCCATCTTTCAATTGCGGTCGTTCATAAAATAGATGACGATTTGGATCCGGTCTGTCCCAGGCGATGCCTCGCGACAGATAGACTGCGACGGCAAGCGTGATGAGGACCAGAGCAACGGCATCTGCGACGTTCGCAGGCTGAAGTATTTTGGAGAGTTCCCGGAGCGTTCCTGGTGACCGCAGGATCAAGAGAGGAAAGAATTCCATCGTGACATGGCAATGGGATCTTTCTGAAACAGCAGATGTATATTATCAAGATGGAAAAATTATTAAAGGCAAAAGACTGAGGATAAATGTGTCTGAGAGGAAGACAGAAGTACCAGAAGGCAACCCTCCAGAAAAGGGTAGAAAAATCCTGAGCAGATCACATGAAGAGAACAACGATCTATACAGATAGAGTACTTCGCACACTACCAGAATCTCCACACTTTCCCCGCATACTACTAAGAAACGCTAGACAACACGCCAAGTCTTGATATTAAAAGCCGAGTTTGATAAAGGACTCTTGCTTGATCAATACCCGACTTCCCCAGATTTTCCCAAACCGGGGCGGTTTGAGTGACAGGGATCCATAACACTCCTCGAGTCTGCAACAACCGGAGGAGACCAAAAATGGAACGTTGCAGAGCATCTTCCGTGAATGTTTCTGGCTGGAGAAGAACCTTGCCATTGAGGAAACATTCTGCGTCTGGCTGTTAAGATAGAATTCTATAAAGTTTATCGGTGAGAGATCAGTATTGAACAGACCTTGTTTCCCGATTGGTGTCTTGATAGTACTGTACCTAAGCCTTGTCTTCCATTACGGGGTGACGTTCAAAGAAAGCACAATTAGGTGCTGATCAACCTAGTGCCAAGTCAGGGGTGAGGAGCGAGGACCGCGAAAATATTTCCCTTTTGAATCAGGCTCAATTCGGGGAAAGTTACTCCGGCTGCGGAGAACCCAGTCCAGTGTCGGTCCCCGCATGGAGTCGAAACGCGGGGATAATTTCCGCATTTGCAATTGACTGGCGGGGGTGGGACTACGATTCCTTGTTTGTGCAGTTTATTTCTTTACCTAGGTACATACCTACTCGAATGAGACTGGGCGATGTTGAAGCCTCCCATACTTGTTGTTGGCTGGTTAATATCTAATTTATTTAATTTTTTTGCCTCTGCTTGGCAAGCGTTGGGGATCTCCCTCTTCTGGACGATATCAAGTTACATGAATGATGAGGTGGTCAATTCGATTGAATGCAGATAGACTAAGTACTGTCTCTAACCAAGGTGGTATATTGTTCGGATGAAATGAAGGATCTCACTTGTGAACCGTAATTTTTGATTACTAGCTAGCCACATGACATATCTAGGATTTACACGTAACGAAATTCATCATAGGGAACCGGAATAGCAGAGACTAGGTATGCCAAGTCTACGCCTCTTGCAACTGCCGCCTCCAAACCTTGACAGGCATCTCGCCCAGGATCAGATTCATCGTCTCGAGCCGCTTGAGCTCCCAGTTCGGATCCGGGAGCGCAAACTCGTACCGATGCACAATCGAGGCCAGCACGACCGTCTGCTCCAGGTAGGAAATGTTCCGGCCGATGCAGCCTCTCGCGCCAGCGGAAAAGGCGATGAAGTACGGCTGCAGCGCCTTGCCCTCCTCCCCGAGCCAGCGCTCGGGGATGAACTTGTCGGCCTGTGGGAAGACTTTTTCGTCGCGGTGCGCGACCAGCGCCGATATGCTGACGGAGGTCCCGCCGGGGATGAACTCTTCCATGATGTACATCCCCTCCGGAGGAACCTCCCGTGGCAGGCCGTGCGACGTGGGCGGGAACAGTCGAAGCGACTCGTCCAGACAGGCGCGGAGATACGGCAGATGCTTGACCTTGTCGTAAGGTGCGACGACCTCATCCGGATCCAGGACGGCGTCGACCTCCTCGCGCAGCTTGCGGAGACTTTCGGGGTTCTTCAGCAGCTGGTACAGCACGTTGGTCATGGCGATGGAGGTCGTCACGCTGCCGGCGTTTATCATGATGTTGACCTCGGCCACGATCTCGCCCCATTCGAGGTTGTTCGGGTTGCCGTTCTTGTCCTCCATCAGGGCCTGGAAGAAGTCGTCCAGCTTCTCGCCGGCCTGGTAGCGCTTGAGGCGTTCGGTGGCCCGTCGCCAGACGATCGCGTCCCAATTGTCGGAGGACTTTTGCATCCGGCCGTAGAATGGGATGACGTTCACGAGCTTGTTCAGGATGGGGTACCAGTCGTAGTTCCAGAGGATCAGGGACTGCTTGCATGCGGTGGGGTACAAGGCCTCCCGGAGGTGGACTTCGTAGGTAGTCCCATCCTTCTTCTGCGCGATACAGAGGTCATCCCCCTTGTCGAGGAAGCCCAGTCGCTCAGAAAGTCCGATGTCTGCGATGGCGTCGAGGGTGAAGAAATTCGTCCAGGCTCGGTAGTCGAGAGTCAGGTCTTTTGGGTCCGGTCTGACCATACCCGGGGCGAGGGGTTCGGTGCAGACCTTGTCAATGTGTCTGATGAGTCGTTCCGTCTTGTCTGCAACCTTGTACTCCCACGTCTCGAGGTTCTTCAAGGCGTAGGCGGATGAAAGGACCTTGCGTTTCCGCGCGTGCTCCGGTTTATCAATCACATCCGCAAGATGGAAATGCGTCCCCGCCGTCAGTTCATAGGACTTATCTTTTGTACACTTGGTGTTGTGACCGTAGATGTCCTTGATTGCCCGCGCATTCCCGAACGAGAGGGTATTGGGTCCGGTTCGAAGGATCGGGTGTTTCTTGTGCAGCTCCACGAGCTTCATGGACCTGAACCCTCCGTGTGCAAGGATCATATATGGGATGTAGGACATGCCCGAGAAAAGGGACATGTTTGGGAACTTGCGGAGGCCTGGTTTGGTTAGCTGATCATAAGGCAGTGCAAGACAGTGTGTGGTACTCAGTACCTTTTGGGTCTCTGATGTATTCCACAAACGGATAAATGAAGAAGTAAAAAAGGAGGAAAACAAGAAGGAGCACTGCATAGGGAATAGCGACAACAGGAAACATTATGGCTATACACTTGTGATCTGAATACCTCAGTCGATGCTCCAAAGATACTTCAAGAATCAAAGAAGGTTGAGATGTTGAACGGGAGACTTGAGGAGTGAAATAAAGTCTGTCTGGGTTATCATGTTTAAATCATCCGAAGCGTGTTCAGATAACAAGTGAAATGGATTATAAGGAGACGGCTTTTCAAGCAGCGTGTGCTGCTTGGAGTGGAGAGCATGACTTCAACCATGCCCTCCAACACAACATACACATGCCACTAAAACTGTAGTGATGCGTATCACATGCTCACTGGCGATCCAGGCCGTTGTCTCCTTGAGAGCTGTTCGTTGCGTTGAATATCCAGATACGGTTCCATCATTGCTGACGTGTTGGGAAGCTATCTGCGCTCGGATACATCGTTGGGCGGGGGCCGTCCCCGTGGGGCGCGGGGGAAACTTCCCCTTCCGGAGCCTCGGGCGGGATCCAGGGACAGCAGCGCGCTTGTCCTGTATAGACAAACAACAAGCTAAGGAACCGGGTAGCAATTCCATGGTCAAGGAACGCGCGGTGCCAGAATCTTCGAATGCAGGGAGTCTTCATTATACTTCTGTTACGTGAGAAGGATTGGTTCAACACGCTTAGATCGATCTGCCCAACCACGCTTTATTGCCTGTTATCGAGAGTTGGAATGTAACCCCGTAAGGAGCCAAGACAACGGTAATCCCTAGTATCTGGGCTGGGATACTGGCTTAGTGAACTAGATTTCAATAACCGAGTTTCTTGCATGAAGAATAGCAGTACCGATATTCAGTCATCGAAGAATTGCGTCAAGCTCGTTGTATAGCCGAGCTCTGAGGAGGAGCATCGATTTAACTCGTTAGACTCAGTCCGGACGCCGCGCCGCGCCGCGTCTGATCTTCTTGGGCGATGGGTCCTGAAAGCAGAAGTTTTCCCCGCAACGCCGTCCCAGGAACACACCCCGGACTTCACCATGCACTCCGCATTATGTGGAGAAAAGGAACAGAAACATGGGGAAAGTCCGGGGACCCCGCGTTCCACGCCTCTGCTCGTGGAGACTTAGCCCGTCTGCTAAGCAAACGAGTGGACGAGATGTTCTCTCCATGCATTGCTCGCCCTGGGCCTTCGGGTGACGACAGATCGGTCATCGAGCTCGTTCACCATCCCCAGATTTGTATTAAATTAGAGCATGTCTCATTGGAACCTGTCGGTTGGAATGTGTCCACTCCCCAGATTATTATCTCCGTCTGTTGATTTAGATATCGATTGATAAGACGTTGCGTTGACCGCATTCAGTCCCGTCGAGCCATTGCATTATCTCTGTGGAGCCTGCATATCGTGTGACCAGAATGACTACCAGCGATTCCAACTCGAAGACATTGAAGACATCCCTGGAGGATGACAAGGGCACAGCTCATCACAATGAAGTGGTAACGCAGGATCACGAGATCGACGACTCGATCGAGACCACGGACAGCGGGAAGACGGTCTGGCTCATAGCCTGTACAGTGTCGATGGGCGGGTTCCTGTTCGGTGGGCGAACAGATGACTATATTGCTGTTTTATATTCTCCGTGTCTAATTGAGTCTCACAGGCTACGACACCGGAGTCATCTCAGCCGTCCTGGTCACGCTCGGAACAGACCTGGGCAAGGCCCTTACGTCGAGCGAGCAGGAACTCATCACCTCGATCACCTCCGGAGGCGCCCTCATCGGCGCCGTCGTCGCGGGCATGACGTCTGACAAGTACGGACGCAAGTTCGGCGTCTACTTCGGCTGTGTGCTGTTCATCGCTGGTGCGGTGATCCAAGCAGCCGCCTACTCCCTCGCCCAGATGACAGTTGGCCGCTTCGTCGTCGGTCTGGGGGCTGGATCTGCGGTTAGTACTAACTATTATTATTATTATTATTATTATTATTATTATTATTATTATTATTATTATTATTATTATTATTATTATTATTATTGTATTTTTAATATACTAGTTTTAAACATATAGGCCATGATCATTCCTCTCTATATCGGGGAGCTCGCTCCTGCCCGCTCACGGGGCAGGCTCATCGTGTTTGATAACCTGTGCGTGGCCGGCGGGCAGCTTGTCTCCTACGCTCTGGGGGCCGCCTTCACGGAGGTCTCCCACGGATGGAGATATATGGTCGGTCTCGGGGCGGCGCCGGCCTTTATGCTGAGTGCGACGCTGCCCTTGTGTCCCGAGTCGCCGCGGCAGCTGATCTCACATAACAAGGTCGACGAGGCCAAGAAGGTGTTGAGGACGATCTTCCCGCACGCGAGCCCCGAGCAGGTTGATTCCAAGGTGCAGTTGGTCCAACGGTCGATCGAAGAGGCCACGCTGTGCGTGGCGGATAAGAGCATCGCGTGGCAGTTTAAGCAGCTTTTCACGGTTCCGGCCAATCTGCGCGCTCTTACTACCGCGTGCGCGGTCATGGCCAGTAAGTCTTCCCTTCTTCTTAGGGACTTCTCATCGATTGACAAATGTACTGTACAGTCTCCCAACTTGGCGGCTTCAACACCCTGATGTACTATTCTTCGACTCTCTTCTCCATGGTCGGCTTCAACAAGCCGGTAGCGGTCTCTATCGTCGTCGGAGGCGCCAATTTCCTATTTGGATTCGTCAACTTCGCGGCCATTGATCGATTCGGTCGACGGGTGGTCCTTCTGATCACCGTTCTCGGAATGGTAAGCGTAGCAACAAAAATCTCCTACTTCAATACTGACAACCGGATCAGTCCCTCTCCCTCGTCGTCGCCGCCATCGCCTTCCACTGGATCCCCATCAGCCACGACCTGTCCGTCCAGACGCGCGAGATCAACTGGGCGGGCATCGTCCTCCTGATCACGATCATCTTCTACGTCGGCTTCTTCGCCGCCGGCGTCGCGCCCATCGCCTGGGTCGGCACCGAGTTCCTGCCCCTCGAGGTCCGCTCCCTCGGCACCATGATGAACACCGTCACCTGCTGGGGGTGCAACATCGTCATCGCGTCAACCTTCCTGTCCATGATGAGGGGGATGACGCCGTCGGGCGCGTTCGGGTTCTACGCGGCCATCTGCTTCCTCGGGTGGGTGTTTGTCGTCTTCTGCTATGCCGAGGTGCATAATATGCCGCTGGAGGCGGTGCGCGAGGTGTATAACCATGGGTTTGGGGTCCGGTATGCGAAGATGGTGCAGAGGAAGATGAGGGAGGCGAGGAGGAAGGAGGAGGCGGCGGAGGCGGGGAAAGTGTAGATGATTAAATCAATCACTATGTTCTCCTCTGGAGAATTTGTCACGCGCCGTCGGGATGTATATATACGTTGAATATGTCCCATGTCGAATACCCATCATGAGATCATGTAAGGCTCAACTACAGTACATAGTAGTCGAGAGCTCTGATGACCAGTCGATCAGTAAAATTCAGCATGGGGAAGATAAAGTACGTACTCTGAATAGAGTATTTATATACAAGACAAGCACTTCGTCGACATCATACTACCTAGACAGACAAAAGATTTTCTCACGTCTCCGCATTACTCAACCCATCCAGCTCCCTCCACTGCTCCTCCAGCGCCTCGACAATCCACGAGGTCCGCCACCCCATCGTCTTCTCGACCCGGACCAGGAAACTGACCGCGCCCTGGCGCTGCAGGGGGTTGCGAAGACAGTAGCCATCTGCGTGGTAACCATCAAGCAAATATCGTGAGATACATTCACCACTAGTCTGGTTCGGGGAGGGGGAAAGGAGTGGAAAACATACAAGCACTCAGAACATGGCACGCTGTGAAATTGGCATTCTCTGTCGCACTGTTGGAGACTGCGAGGCCGGTGACGATTGCGATGTGCGTGGATACGGTCCTCTTTTGTCCGGCGAAAAGGAAGATTAGATGCATGTTTTTTATAGTTTTAGGGTCCAGAAGAAGTGGTTGTGGAGGGTACCAACCTCTTCAATGCGCATGAGTCGCGCGGCTTGGAATCCCGCCGGCGACTGAGGACGCGGCTTGTGTATCGTCATCAGGATGCTTGCTGCGTGGTAGTACTGCAGTCCGACTACTATACTCATTTGTTAGCAGCGGTGACAGCTGGAGGAATAGTTTGGGGGGGGGGTGGGGGGACGCACCCGCAGCGGGAGATATCATCCAGAGTTCCGGAAAAGGTCTGCTTTCCTCCATGCTGGCGTCTCGATAATGAAAAGGCGCGAAGGACGATGGCTTCGAACTGTACCACCTGTCAATACTCTCCTGCAACAGATCCCACGCGTGCATGCCGACGGCGACATCCCGGCGGACGGGATATATCAGCTGCAGCGCTCTCGCGAACAGGAAGATAATCACGTTCGCGTAGGACTCGTTGTCGAAACGGTCGAACACCGACGAGCGCTCGTAGTTGTCCAGGTTCAGCTCGAGCGGCACCCGGTGCACCAGGGACACGTAGATCGCCTGGCGCAGGAAGAGCCAGCTGGCCGCCTCGGCGAGGCCGCCGGACGAGGAGAACTTGGAGACCGTGTTGAGCAGCCTGCTGGATCCGACGATGTGGCATTTCTTGTCGTTTCGGTTGTCGAGTTCCTCGTAGATTCGGAGGATCACGACGGTGGCTAGGAGGTTGTCGTCCCACGTTTCCTCGGGCTGAGAGAGCGCCGAGATCAGGAGTTCGAGGCAGCGGCCGTGGAACGTTGAAGCTTCGACCTCGTCGGTGCTGCCTGATAAGATCGCTTGATGGCGAGAAGACACGGCCAGGACCGCGTAAAGCACCATTGGAACCTCGAGAGCACGTCGAGGAACCTCGGTAGCGAAATGGCAAGCTATGTCGCATACGTCGCACTGTAATAGGTGTTTTCCGTCAGTCGAGAACTGAAATGTTACATTTCCAGGACACCATTCATAATAATGTAGCCTTACCCATGGCGCCAATTTGCTGATGTAGGAGCGAAGCAAGAACGCTTCACGGTGGGAGAGAAGGGAAATATATACCGGCCCTGGGAGATCGAGACTGCTCGCAGTGACCGGTTCATTCGTGACGATGGACGAACGGCTATCAACGGGCGATGATATCGAACAGCTGTCTTGGTTTCTCGGGAACGAAAGCGTTCGATGTCTCTCTACGTCGATTGGAGAAGACAATGCATTGTCTATGGTCATAACGGATCGTCCTTGTGGGGAGGAATCGTTTGGCACATTTTCAACGGTGATTTGCTCTTCTCGTGCAACTGTTGATGGACCGTTGGTCGACAGAACGGGGCCAGTAGATGCCCCGGGGGTAGAAGATATGTCATGCTCTGAACCACAGTCCCCGGTGACAAGATGACCCCAGTGTGTGTCCACATTAGTCGAGTCCAGCTTCCAGTCAGCTGGGCTATCGCATCTCTCAAGAACGAAGCTGACTACAAAGAATCTTATCAGTAAATCCGTCGAGCAATGGGTTGAAAAGAAAGGAGACCAGAAAAGACAATGCTATAGAGACAACAGGAAGGAGAGCAGAGATGCATACGCGGCGTTGAAACCTTCACCCAGACCTGCTGGTCATCCCAGGCAAATTCGAACCTTGACCGACTGGCGCCAGTCGACTGATAGACGTGACGGACGTTCTTGAAGCTGAACCGAGGCTCGAGATCGCACTGCCGGCCAACCTTGGCACATCTGATACATCCCTGAGCCCCGTCGCGGATGACGCACTTGATATGACGATGACGGCAGTTCCTACATCCTTTTCCTATTCTCATGATTCAACGCGCTGAGAACAGGGGGTGGATGAGAAGTCATCTCGGGAAGTTGATGATCCATACGAGCTCGATCAGCTAGATATCGTGTCGTGGGGTCGACGGCTTCTTTAGAGCAGATCTGATTGGGTTATCTCCACTGGAGGTTTCTCCGCAAAAAGAGAGGCAAAAGCCGGGGTAGCCGTCTTATGCCAAGCCAAAGTGCGCGCTCAAGAGTGTTACCGAGGAAATGCGTTCTTTCATGTAGAGGCCCGAAGATAATGCTTAATCCAAATCTGGACCCGACCATGGGGTCGGGGTTTGTCCAAGCAACCCCAAACATGGGAGTGGTTTTCAATTCCCTAATCCGACCCAATTTCTGTTATAATGTCTAGTCCAATGATAATTGATGAAGGACCTTAACAATGATATTCTCCTCGTGCTTGAATCAAGAAACTAGGGATTAAGTAATTAACAGCCGTTAAAATAGATGAGATAACCCAGAATACCCATGAAATTATCAGACTGCGGATAAGCAGAAACGGCTTCGTCTGATAACTCTCTTGCATTTGTGAATGCACCGCTTGTCTAACACCTTTCAAATGACAGAACCGAGCCAGAGGCCCCGTGTACTGGGAAGATTCTCCCGCTTTGGCCATACGGCACGAGTGGACACAGGGAGGGCATCCTTACTTTTACCACTAAGTTTCTAGAATTGTTCTGCATCTATCAGCAGTAAGGCTGGATTATGCTGCGAATAATAGGCGAGCAGTGTTACACGGTGCTTAAACATCGCCCTGGAGGATAACTGACCAATGACTCAGCTAACGCACGACGCAGCTAACTAGCTGCAATGCCTGCAGAGTATCCTGCCATGACTCACCAGCGTCATGTAAATACATATCTCCAGTTACTATGCTTACCTGACTTGGCATCTGCGACGCCAAGTTGCTTCTGCCAAAGCGGATGGGAATGCAGTAGTCGATAACAGTCGATTCATGCATCACAGTCCCAACCTCGCATGGTCAAAATCACGACACAGGCTGGCGATGAATTCGATCGCGTGCCGTTCGAATCGCTCCTGAAGAGGCGTCTCATCTTCACAGAAGCGGTCGAAATTTGTCGAGTCTCGGGAAATCTCAAGGGCGACAGCAAGGGGTCTCCATGACCATGGACCTCCGGGATGTGCGCTACAGCCAACATTGCGGACGTTTGGCGAAAACACTTTGTCCTCGAAGAAAATATGTTAGAGTTGGATTGTACCGTCCTAACACCGGAGGAGGCGTTCAAGACAGCAGACACCTTGATAAATTTGAAGACTGGATGTGCAAGGACCAAAAGACTGGCGAATACATACGGGCCGATCATCTTGTCGAGAATGTTCTGGAGGCCAGATTGAGGGGAGATAAGGAAGCTAGGGGACTCCCTGTTGATGAGAAAGATGCTGGTGATAAAAGCGACTTCAGGAACAGGAAAGGGAAGGACGCAACGCAGCTAAGCTCGATGATGAAGTCGTCCGGGAGTATGAGGAGATTCTTGAAAAGGTATTTATCTGCTCTTCGTATTAAATCGACTATCCACAGTAGCAGCTTCTAACTTTGCGAAACAATGCAAAGGCTGTCGAGACAGCGTTGAATGGTCTTGACCAGTCAGAGCATGAAGCCCTTGCTGACGCGCTCAACAAAGAGGGGATGATTTCAACTAATGTTCCCGCATCACCTCATGGAAAGCTTGACGTGACCAAGTACTTGAATGCCAAACGTGCTCGTGTCGAGAATATCCGAAAGTACACGCCAAATGTCATAGAACCATCCTTTGGCATTAGACGCATGTTTTACTGCCTCCTCGAGCAGTGTACTGGCATCGTCCCAACGATGTTGCCCGCGGTGTAAGAGCATGTTTCTCTTTCCTTAAATATCAGACCGCTCTAAATATTCCAGGTACTGTCTCTGCCGCTTGAGGTAGCACCTACCAAGGTGCTCATCGTTCCTTTATTGAACCACCCCGATTTCACACCGATCGTCCGCAAGGTTTCCCAGCGCCTCCGTAAGGACGGCACCGTGACATTGAGAGAGTGCAACAGCACAAAACAAGTCCGATCATCTGAGACAGAAAACATAGCCGCTGTTAAGAACATAGTTAATGACCAGGAAAACTGGGAGGACATTTGCCAGAGACTGTCTGAAGTTCTAAGCCAGAGTAGTGAGGACTAACGAAGGTGTCCCCATTCTCATCACCTAGCTGTTCACAAATTCAGGTCATTTCAATATCACATTCACAGCCGCGCTAATAGTTAGTTGCAGATGTAGCAGATAGCTAATCGAGATGCTTCTCATGATCCTGACTCAAGAATAGTCCATTGTTTTCCGATAGCACGTGCACTGATCTTGCATTGCAACCAGAGAGGGAATAGTTGTGTATAATTAAACTACCTTTTTCCTTTAAGAGGTGGGAAGAAGATGGCAGCACAGCGATTATCCATTAGCGCAATGGCCCTAAGGGCGCCACAATGAACAGAAATCCTCTCTTCAATAATATAACATAATCGATCACCGAGCGAAACAGATCACCGAGCGAAACACCCCACCAAACTACGCGACGCGCTCATCAACTTCAACCACCAAAATGCCACGCAAAACAGCAGATTCAGCAGTTCATCAAGAGGGCCGTATCTTGCTTGCAATTAAAGCTTTCAATGATGGTCAATTTAAAAGCATACGGGCTGCTGCACAGGCATATAATGTGCCACATTCACCACTCTACAACGGCCTACACGGGCGTACTGCACGTGTAGATGCAATACCAAACAGCAAAAAGCTCACCACCACTGAAGAATCTATGCTTGTCAAATGGATATTATCAATGAACCAACGGGGACTACCACCACGAATCACCATTGTACAAGATATGGCCAGTCTATTACTATCTAGCCGGTCAAATGCACCAGCTACTGTTGGCCAATGTTGGGTCTGAAGATTTATTAATCGCCACCATGAGCTCAAATCCAAATATAGCCACAGATATGATCATCAACGGGCTCTATGTGAGGATCCAAAGCTTATTAAAGAGTGGTTTCAGCGTGTTCTGGAGGCTGTACAAAAATATGGCATCACTGAACAGGATATCTACAACTTTGATGAGACTGGCTTTTCAATGGGCATAATATCAACAGCAAAGATTGTTACTGGCTCTGAATCTAGGGGCCGGCCTAAAGCAATACAACCAGGGAATCAAGAATGGGTGACTGTGATTGAGGCAATCAATGCAGCTGGCTGGGCTCTGCCCCCAATGATCATCTTTGCTGGCAAGAATCACCAATCTAATTGGTATCCAGATCTACCAAAGGGCTGGGCAATTGGGACTAGCAATAATGGATGGACCACTAATGAGCTAGGGATGCTTTGGC
>Ga0207748_1000687_pt1 | contig 14158 bp, 23 predicted proteins | sample HigsolmetaGSP13D_FD_184841 | JGI IMG/M metagenome (GOLD analysis project Ga0207748, IMG submission 184841) | High solid enriched microbial communities from the Joint BioEnergy Institute, USA - SP1-3-D (SPAdes) | ecosystem: Engineered > Bioreactor > SSF (Solid state fermentation) > Aerobic >...
GGGGGAGGGTGGAAGGGAGGAGCGCTGGGCGGGTCGGGCGCGGCGAGCAGCTTGGATGGACCGAAAGGGAAAAACCCTCTCGCTGCGCGGCGTTAGCGTGGTTGCTCTGTAGATGCTTTGGAGATAAGTACGACGAGGGCTTGGGATGCTCTGCAAGCTAACCTTAGTCGTGTTCGCCTCCGAGGGCTGCCTGCGAGACCCGGGACGGGCAGGGAGGCAAACCCACGATGCCCTCGCGGGTTCCCTCGACCCCAACCCGCCGTCCATGGTTGGGAGACGAGGAGCAGCGGTGGTGAGATCACGTTGCCAGTGTCCTTCTTCGTAGACATCAATCCAGTAGTAGAGCCCTCGGTCGTGCTCAACTCTGCCCGGGCGGGAGCGGGCATGGGCCAATGACGGGGAGGGGAGGTCGGAGCCCCGTGCACGGAAGCTGGGAGAAGGTCGACGGGCAGAAGAGACCTCGGGAAGCGGGAGGCGCTGAAACAGGCCTTGGACAGGATTGTCTGCTGGGCCAACGGAACCCGGGCCACCCGCCGCGTTGCTGCCTGAGGATGTTAGTGTCGTCGCAGACCCCGTCGAGCGAAGAGGCCTCAGCAACCTCACGACTGCACGTCATGGAGGCGATCGTCGTCCCTGCGGGCCATCGCGATCTCTGATCGAGGAGGATGGATCGCAAGACGTCCCTTGTCGTGGATAGACAAGAGAGCACCGGCCATGGGAGGAGGCTCCATGGGCGATCTGGCAGGACGACGCGCGTGGCCAATCAGCGCGCGCCGTGCTCTCTCCCATCCCCTACGGCGAGCGACGGCTGTGGTTGGCTGAGAGACGGCGGTGAGGCGGCCTGACGCTAGCCCGCGACGGCTGGCGCCGGCACTCGCTGACTCGCCCGTCCGCAACGCCCCCTGGGGCCGTGCGACGGCCTGCTCGAACCTTCGACGCTTGACAGAACGCTTGGCTCAGGGGAGGGACCGCGATGGATCATGGATGCCAACCGAGGCGGCCGCGTCACGTTGCGACAGCATGGAGTGAGTCTCCTCCTGTGTCTGTCGCGGCCTCGAGGGGCATCCGTTGTCCATCTCGAGTCCACCAAGACACCACCACCATCGCCGCGGTCGTCGCACAGCCATCGCCGCCCAGCAGATCGCTCTGCCTGCTGCAGCGCCGTCTTGTCGCGTCCAGTCGACCTGTCGTGCGGCCTCGGGGGTCCCGCGTCCTCGAGGCACGGCTGTCTGCCCTCTCCTGCTCTCTGCAGACACAGAGCGCTTCATCTGCGTCGCGGCCGTTGCATCTCCATCGCCGCACGGGCTCGACCACCGGCACGAGCGCTCTCCGCGCCGGACGGCCCTTGCTGTCCCCTTTGCTATCGTGGTCCCTGATCTGATCTCCTCCCCTCCTCCCCCCAGCCCTCTTGCCCTTTCCACCACCTGCCATCCCCGATCGCGACGGATCAGGCACTGGTTTGCCGTTCCGGAGCCGGACGGGTGCATGGTGGGAAGACTGTTGACCGTGTTGACGGCGGGCTGGTTGTGGGAAGGCTCCCCGTCGCGACGTCCTCCATCCCAGCCGTTGTGCGGTGACCACGAGAGAGAGAGAGAGAGAGATAACACGAACGTGGGCAGTTCGCCATGGTGACCAGCATGGACTTGGCGGGCATCCTGCCCAAGGTCAAGTGCTCCAGCTGCGGGACCGAGGTCGAGATCTCCGCCATGGGAGACCACGTCTGTCCCAGACCAGCTCCGAGTAAGCAAACGCCTCTGTGTGCTTGTCGAGTATCGCGTTGACGGACATTGTGTGTGCACAGCCTTACCGGCCTCACCACCGCCGGACCAGGAGCAGCAGGCCAACCCGTCGTCCCCCAAGCCCGGGAGGCCGGGCCTGCCTCGCATCGACCCTCCGGCAGCCAGTACGTCTTCTACGGTTAGGGCTTTTGTATACCGTCTGCTAACCTGACGTCCGTCCCAGATCGACCGTTTCTGCGACCAGAGCCGCTGACGCCGGCCAGCAGCAATGAATCTCGTTCGGTCTCGCCCCTGTCGCCATCCGCAGGGCCCAAATCTCCTCACCGCGCACCGCAGCGCAGTCATACCTCTCCCCTGCTGGCGGATCCTCCGTCCCCGGAGCTCACGAATCTCGACTGCGCGTTTCCCCCGTTCCCTCTGAAGAAAAATGCCAAGTCCAGCGCGTCCAGCACCCGGCCGCGCGCGGATTCCAATGCCACCCCGAAGATGCACCCACCGGCGCCGGGACCACCGCCGGACGAACTGTTCCCCACCCCACGGGCAGGCCATCGGCGGACCGACACGAGAAGCAGCGTCGCCAGCTCCGCCTCGCGGCCGTCGACGGCGAATTCGACCCGGCGGCCCTCGACGGCTGGCTCGCGAGGGCCCCGCAACGTCATGGACGAGGTGCCTCCCGTGCCCATGGGCCCGATCCGGTCCTTCACCCCGACGCCCAGGAACGGCACTCGAGACTCGAGCGTCTCGGGCAGTCCTTCCAAGCGAGCCGGGAACTCCACGGGCTCTGATTTGGGTCTGACAGCGGAGCCCAAGAGCTACGAGGACGGAAATGACGTCTTGGATACGGCTGCCGCGCTGCGTCGATCGCGAACCCTGTCCGTGACGAGCGGGAACCGAGACAGCGTCGGGAGCACGAGAGACTCTCTTCTGCGGAGGCCATCGCAGCCCTCTGACCTCGGTCGAAGTCAGAGGCCAACCCTCTCGGACGTGGATATGCCTCCGATCCCGGAGTCCAAGTTGACACCGACGACACCGACGTATAAACCCTATCGGCCTCCAACCCCCTCGACACCTGTGGCCGGAACAGCAGGGATTCCGCCGCCCAGTCCGACCCTTGGGGCTTCTCAACAGAGCGGGAACGTGGGAACGAGCGGGGATAAGGGGAAGAAGGGTGGTGGTGGAAAGGATGACGTGGGAGGCCTGTCGGTCTCGAAGTTTGCACGCGCCCTGGATCTGGACGCCCCAGACAGTTCCGACGAAAGCCCGCCTGCATCGCCCCGACTGTCGCCGTCACGGGCACGGAGCGGGAGCTCACTGTCGAGCCCACCGTCGGAGACGTCGCACCCAGCACGGCAGGAACCTTCGGAGCTGAGAGGCCCTGATCCTGTCCAGGATAAGCTGCGGCCCAAAGGTGACGTGCCGGCAGCTGATGGAGACGGGGAGATCATCAAACAGACTACATTGGCGCCTCCTCGTATGCCGTACTTCGATGTCCCCGATTCCCCTACTGATCCCGCCATCCAGCATGGGGGGCTGTCTCTCGTCCCGGAGAAGCCCCCTGCCCCTCCTCCAGAACCAGAACCCCCTGCGTCTCAACCGCCGCCTTCAACGAAATCAGCTCCGGATCCCGCTGAGCCCGCTACTGAGCCTCCTGCCCAGCCTGCTACCCGCGCGCCCCCGAGACGGCGCTGCCGCGGCTGCGGAGAACTCATCACCGGGAAATCCGTCGGCTCCGCGGACGGCCGCCTGACGGGCCGGTACCACAAGGCCTGCTTTGTCTGCCACAAGTGCCGGGAACCGTTCCAGACGGCCGACTTTTACGTCTGGGACGACCATCCCTACTGCGCGCAGCACTACCACGAGCTGAACGGCTCCCTGTGCTGCGCCTGCAACACGGGAATCGAGGGCCAGTACCTCGAGACCGAAGAGCGCGCCGGCCGCGGCGCATCCGACCGTCAGAAGTACCATCCCGACTGCCTCAAGTGCTCCGCGTGCAAGATCGTCCTGAAAGGCGACTTCTTCGAGTGGAACGGCCGCGTGTACTGCGAGCGGGACGCGCGGCGAGCAGCGGCCATGACCCCGCCGCCCGGCCCTCGGCGGCCGCCGATGCCGCCGCAGGGGCGTGGCTACCCGCCAGGACCGCCTGGGCGTCCGGGTCCGCGACCCGGTCCTCCTCCTGGAGCCGGGCCAGGAGGCCCTCATCTGGGCCCGCCGGGGGGTGCTGCGCGTCGGTTCCCCGAGCGGAGAACGACCAGGTTGATGATGACATGAATGTCTCTGTGTCGTTTTCTCACGGGCGTGGTGTGTTTGGGAAGCGTTTGTTACCATTCTCCTACATCTCCATTCGTTCCATTCCATCCCGTTTCATTCCGGTGCCCATCGTTACTTGGCTTATTTCTGATATCCTCTGTTCATGTCCTTTCTTTTCTTATGCGGCATTGCATTCTAGATATCCCTGTACAGCATGCACGTTTCTTTACTTTTTTTTTTCCTTTTTTCCACGGCCCCGGCGCCGCTCTTTGCATTTCATGCCGTACCTTGACCTCGTGCGTGTTGACCAGCATTATACCCCCTTTCCATTCGATTCGGTCGTTGGATTTTGCATTTAGCGGATCGCATTCTCCGTTCTACATTTCATACAGACGTAGTGTTTATTATTTTCTCGCCGCTCCTCGGAGGGCTGCGGGTTCTTATTTTATATACAGTATCATTAGGTCTATGATTCATTCGATACTCAAACCCATCTGGCTCATCGATCCGTTGTCTGTATAGGACCATTGTGTTCTTGTAGTAGCTACTCGCTGTACTATCTGTTCCGCTCGTCGGTCGGTCAGTTGTGTGTGTGTCGCGGCTGATAGTGTCGATGTCGGTAGGTGCTAGGTAGGTAGGTAGGTAGGTTGTCAGGGGAAGTTCTCTTTTTTCTTTAGAAATATGTCCGAAATGTCCGAAATGCTCGATGGGTTGAGAAATGTAGAGTAATACAAAATGAACATCAAAGTCGCTGTCTATCCTTGTAGGATGAGACAGACCTATTGGAAACCGATGCATGTTCTCCAGCTCGAGTATTTGCATTCTGATTGGTCTCTTGGTGTGGTGGGGGGGTTGGGGGGGCGGGTTTGCAGACAGAATCTCTCTCACCGCCTTGATGGAACCCCTGGCTGGTCGGCCGGCCGGCCGGCCCATGCAGCCGTTGCTGCTGCTGCTGCTGCTCACCGCCTGAGTCTTCTCCATCTGGCCAAGGTTTTGACCAATGAATATCCCGGATGACTGGCAAGTAACATGATTATCAATGATTGACCTAGACAGTGTTTTTTGCCTGTGGATCTTCTCTCTTCTTCTTCTTCATTGTATTCATGCTGCCGTGAGTATCTATACATATTTACATTAGGGGTGGGTGCATCAGTAATAATCACCACTAGTATATAGTATATATATACATATATATTCATCACCTCTCAACACAACGAAGTCTATTATATGCATTCATGCATATATGCATGTTGTTCGCTGCGGCTCTGCTTAAGAACAGGATGAATTGAAGGTGTTTACATGGCTAATGCAAGGATTTATTTCTTGGATTTTATTTTTTTATAAAAAAATTAATCTACTAGTCTAGCCTGTGGGTGGTGGGTCATTGATAAATAGATAGATTTATCGACGATAGATAGTAGAATTGATTGCATCAATCCAGATAGATAGATCGTTTATATCATCTCGTCCTGTCTCATCTTTGTCTTGTCTCGTCTTATACCCTATAATGAATGTGGTATTATATTACATCTTCTTCTCCTGCCCAACTCCAACGGCTGTACTCTGCAACAACGCGACCCGGTACCCGTCCACGGGCGGCAGATGCCGCGTCTTCAACCACCCAAACAACAGCACTACCACCGCGACGAACAGCAGCTCGACGTGCTCCCGCAGTGTAATCCGATCTTTCTCGTCGTCGTTGTTATCGTCATCATCGTCGTCATCCCACTCATCGCACATGGCGCGGAATAAGGCTGGATCGTCCGTGACCACGCCGTCCACGTGCTTCCGCACGCACCACCGCATGTAAGGCCGCTTGTTGACGGTCCACACGAAGACGGGCCGTCCCGCGGCTTTGGCTTCCTCGAGGAACCCCGCGCCCAGCGGGCCCATGAGCACCTTCTGGTTGATGTTGAAGGAGACGTTGGGGATGGAGAGGAACTGGCGGGCGTAGGAGATGGAGAAGGTAATCAGCGTGATGGGGAAGTCGGGAAGGTACGTTCGGGCGAGGGGGAGGTGTTTTGCCTGTCGTCGTCAGATCGAATCGAATCAGAATGTGGCAAAGGAGGGCTGCTTACCGACCAGCAGCCCAGGACGACGCGCTCATGCCATGGTCGCTTCCCCGGCGGCACGGACTCGATGGTCTCCGCGATGCGGCGCATGATGGTGGCTGGGTCGTTGTCCAGCTGGGCCGTCAGTGGAGAACAACGTGCATAGCATGAGAATACATCTCGTAGTTCGTACCTTAATGTCCAGCAACAGCCAGATCTCCTCCAGCCCGGGAGAGGCAAGATACTCCAGCACGTCCACCAGCCGCGGCATGCGATCATGCGGCTCCTTGAGCGTGCGCAGCGTCTTGAGGTACGCCCAGTCGCAGTCGATCACGTACTTGTTGACCCCGAAACACCGCTTCAGCGTGGCATCCTGGCACGTCATCAGTATGGCGGGAGCCGGATCTAAGATACCTAGGTCTGAAGGTAGGTAGGTAGGTAGGTAAATAGGTATTTGATAACTAGACCGGCCGTACATGGGAGATGACCACCACTCCGTCCCGCGACAGGTGCAGATCCGTCTCGATGGCGTGGCTGCCCGCCTCGACGGCGCCCTTGAAGGCCCCCATCGTGTTCTCCGGGTACTTGTTCTTGTACCCGCGGTGGGCGATGGTCTGGGGGAAACGCATTCCGGGCCCATTGGTCTTGGAGCGGACGGTATGTGCTGGCGGGCTGTTAGCTGGGTACCTGCCTAGGCAGGCATCCTCCGGTGAAGAGCGACGACCAGACACATACCGGATGGGAAGAGGGCTTTCTCTCGGAGCAGCGGAGTTTCCTCCGACGGCGACGAGCTGTGCTCGTGCCGCAGGGAAGAGGCCATGTTTTCCAGGAGGGGCGTCTGGGCCTCCATGATGGCGGTCGGACTGTCGACTGGTGAGACTGGTGTTGTGGGAGAGGAGGAAGAAAGGAGAGATGGGATCAGCTCACGATGAGATATGAAGATCTCGCTGGACAACCAGGGTTGAGGCCGAGTATAAGTCGGGAGCGTGTGCGGGTGGCCTCTGAACCGGGGGACAGCTCGAGTATGAAGGATGGACAGGACAGGACAGGACAGACACAACCAGCAGGACGCAGCAAAACAACCTTGCAGGAGATCAAAGAGGAGAGTGACGATGTGCCTTGATGTCCTGACAAAGAATTGAGATGCTCAGCGGCGCAGCAGACAGAAAGACGAGATGGAGGCCGTCGGAGCTTCGGAGTTAAGCGTCCACGGTTGGAGGGCGGAGACGGAGGGGAGACGGAGAGGCATAGATCAACCGCACACGTATACTATATATATCCCTGGATTACCTGCTCGAGGGACCTGAATGGAGCATGCGCGCACGGTCGATGCGAAGCTGGTCAGAGAGACGGGCGTGGAGGTGCGGAGAAGAAGAGTCGGTGACGGGGCGTCTGTTCCTGATCGAAATACTGCAGCTTGCCGACGGGCCGATACGTGGTCGCCGAAGATCGTCTGCTGACAAGTCGATTGATTCCGCGGGCTCCATCGACGAGAGAGACACAGCTGGACGACTGGCTGATCTCCGCGGGTTTTTTTCGTCCTCTGGTTATCTTGGGACCGTCACTGCCATGGTCCTGTCCGGGGTCTGCGTGCTGAAGCCGCCAGACAAGCCTCGTCAATGCGACATCGACAAGACGGGAGATCGCCGCGCGAAGACCGCTCCGACACGGCGAGCCAGCTGCTCTCGTGAGACAGAACCAGCTCTGGGGGCATAAGATGCTGCCCAAACAGGAATCCCGGACCTTCAAGACATGGACAGTCTCGGCTATTTTTCTGGACAGGAGACGACGGCGGTGACAGCTCGAGCTGCCAAGCCGTCATGCACTCGGTCTGTGCTTCGGATACCGGCCACAAAGCCCTAGACGCGTCTGTCGATACCCCGGGTTATCATTATCTGGCGATAAGCAAGACTCGTTCGCCAGTGGACAGGTGAGAGGAGTGCCAAGCGTCTACGGACCATTGCTGAGGTCGTACCTAATGCGGTGAAAGATGCAGCTCGGGCCATTGACCACTAAAGAACATACTGTCATCTTTCTGATACGGGGACTCTGAAGGATCCTGTCCTACCGGGCACGACGCGGTGTGGATTGGTGCGCTGGTGGGGCGTCGGATTAAGAAATCTGACGTAAGGGCAATAGAGTTGCGCTTCTCGACCCCGCGAACATTTCCCCCTCAGTCTGTACGGAGCATATATCTGGACCACTACAGCCTCAATCATGTCGTCGATCCAGCAGTGGGAGACGGCCCTGGATGGGCTGGACAGCCTCGTCATGACCGAGGCTCCCAGGCCCGTCCCGGGGGACCACGAAGTCCTCGTCGAGATCCACACAGTCTCGCTCAACTACCGTGACACTGAAGGTGGATTGCTCCTGGTTCCGTGATGGAGGAAAATGTACATCTTACTGATTCGCACGTTCTCAAGTCGCCATGGGCCTCTACAACCACCACAAGGGAATCCATCAGGGAACGACCGTCGTCCCCTGCTCCGACATGTGCGGTGTCGTGATCGAAGTCGGAAAGGGAGTCACCTCCTGGAAGGTCGGGGACCGCGTCCTGTCGACCTTCACCCAGACCCATCTCACGGGCCAGATCCAGCCGAAAGACATGGCCTCGGGTCTCGGGTTCCCACTGCCCGGCGTGCTGACGACCCATCGCGTGTTTCCCGAGTACGGGCTGGTGAGGGCACCAGAGTACATGACCGACGAGGAAGCGTGTACGCTGCCGATTGCCAGTCTGACGGCGTGGATGTCCATCAACGGGATGCGGCCGATGGGGCAGAACGGCGGAGAGGGCGAGTATGTCCTCCTCCAGGGCACGGGCGGCGTGTCCATCGCTGGGCTGCAGATCGCGAAGGCCAGCGGTGCTAAAGGTAGGTTGACAGTTGTCGCTATTCCACGGGACTATATTGTCCTCGATCTGAAATTTATTGCAGCATGGCAGCAAGGCTAACAACCCAGTCATCATCACCTCCTCATCCGATGCCAAGCTGGCGCAAGCAAAGCAGCTGGGCGCAGACTTCTGCATCAACTACCGCACCAACCCCGACTGGCAGAACGCTGTCATGCAATTCACCGAGGACCACGGCGTAGACATCATCCTTGAGACCGGCGGCTCCAAGACGCTCCGCAAGAGCTTCGACTGCGTCGCCTGGGGCGGTCTGATCAACTGCATCGGCTACCTGTCGGGCAAGGTGGACGAGGCGCCCGAGGACCGCACCAACGTGAACGTGCTGGCACTGCGGCGGACGGTGACGCTCAAGGGGATCATCAACGGGCCGCGCGATCGCTTCGAGGAGATGATCGCCTTCTACGAGCGGCACCGCATTCGGCCGGTGGTGCACCGCGTGTTCGCGTTCGAGGAGGCCCGCGACGCCTTCAAGTACCTCTACAGCGGGAGCCATTTCGGCAAGGTCGTGATCAGAGTGAAGGCGTAGAGTCAGAATCACGGCCTGTTCTGTATATAGGTTGCAACAGTAGACGTATTAAAACCCCACGGTTCAGGAAGCACTTTATATTAGGTATATAACCCGAAATCATGAAAAGACCTCTACAGTTTAGACAGAACAGATATTGCTTTGTTTGTGGTCTGGGATCCAGAACAGCGTTGATGTGTATACGATTGGATACCGGGATACATCGGATACTTTGCGAAAGTATCAGTTCAATTCCAAACTCTCTGAACATGTGAGAAGTAATGATGCCAGAAGAGAACGGGATTTCAGGTCTGAGTTAAGAGACACTCATCTTGTACAGTCATGCCCTGAAACTAATAAACAATAACCTGAGACCACAAGAGACTTGGTATGTACCTCCTCGCTTTTTTTATTTACAATTCGGTGGCTCGTTTTGGAGTAATGCATGCAACTCAACGGCTCTGCATTGGATCGAAATCAATCCATTCTCTCCTCGTAATGCGATAATCCAACCGAGTAAGTCCCGCGTAGATAAATTCTGGTCATTAGGTCTAGATCTTGAATTGAGTTTTTACAGCTATCCATATCCACGGTACTGGCCAACCAATGGTGCACTTGAACCAGACAGCAGCTCTCTTCAGATGAGATAGAAATGCGTTGTTTGAAGATCATAAACATATTGTAACTCTTACGTAGATAGCACGATGGGTTAAGAAACGCAATGTAGGTACTCTGTATATCTAGTATATAGGTATCCTTATTGACCAGTTGTCCTGTTCATTCAGTAATAGTATATATAAAAAATATATTCTCTATTTCTCTCTGTCAGAAGCTCAATCATTGCTATATAGAGTTGTATTATTAAGATTTAAGAAAAGTCATTCTACAAGCTAGCTCTAACCTCATAATATTACTATCTGTATCTAATTTTTATATCTTATTAAAGAAATATTATAATCACCAACTCGGGTTACTTATTGTGAAGCACCATCTACAGGATACTTCATACTCCATCACGAACAAAACCATGCAAGCGCTGTCCAACCTCCCAGTCCATGCTCTGCCCATGGACCAGCCTCCTCCGTCGGAGATCCTCACCGACGACTCGGGCCACGACGCCTACCGCTGGCTGCTGACCGGGAATGAGCGCGCCCGCATTGCGCAGATGCTCGATACGGAGCGTAAGTTCGATCTAAAGAATTACATCCTATATTCCTATGCATTGATATGTATATATATGTACTGACACCCGATCAAACCAAGCATCTTCAATCGGGCCCCTCCGCGGCAACTCATGAACCGCGACCGCGCCGTCTGCCGCCGCTGCGGGATGCACTCCGGGCTCGACGACCTCGTGCACAACGCGCTCTACGGCGGCATCCATGGCTCGAGTTCATGCTGGACGTGCTGCGGCATGGGCCCAAGGGCCCCAGTCCGCAGCATCGCGTCGTGTGTTCGGACTGTGGTGCGGTGCATGAAGGGACGTTTGGGTGGAGTGCGCATCATGGGAGTTGGTATCATTAGGTACCTAAGGATCTATGTATGTAGCTTCTAGGGGAGGGATGGAGGTAGGTTAGTAGTTTTTAGGGAGTAAGATTGAGGGTTTCTGGTCTGGGAGCGACTGTTATGAAAAGATGAAGAGAGAGCATGTGAATTGTTCATAGCGCAAACAGGGGAAACAATCAATATTATAGTTGTTATTCGAAGAAAAGAGCCAGCCTGACTGGCCAGGCCTCGCCTATCTAACCCTCCTACGCGTCGGACTGCTTGCTGCTTCTCACGATATCCATATCACATTCCAATGTCGTCATATCCACCACACCGAGAACATCCTGCTATAGTTTATTTGCTATATGTTTATAAAATGCGGTTAGTCGCAAGTCTCGAATCAAATTATGCCGCCAGTATTCGAACTATCACAGCGCAGGAGGCAAACAACAAATGTGATAGTCACATATGGCAGGAACCTTGCATTAGAGCAGCGGGCACCAAAATGCATGCACCTTGTAGGTAGTATTGCAGCGGCATGTGCGATGGCCAATTGTGAATCAGGCTGGCCCCTGGGCACGAGTCCCAGTCCTATATTTCGATTCTCATTCGAGGGAATTAATGCGAGTATCTGAGGCGCAATGGATGCGACCGTAGCCTTGCTATGCAAAGGCCGCAAGGCTAGATAGAGTCGGCCTCGTCGTCTCAACAGGCTGCCCCGAGACGTGGTTTCCATCTTCTCCATGTCATCTCTCCCAAAGACCTCCACGGTGTTGTCAGACAATCAAATGTGATTATTCTTTTCCAGGAATACTACTATTCTTATATTCCAGTCATCGGACGATCCATACCCTGACACAATCTGGGAAAAGCATAGTAGCGACTCTCAGACCATACGCGCCGTTTCCATCGACGCTCATCGTTGCCATTCTGCACAGTTTTCGCAAAATATCAATCATGACTGACCCTCTTTCTGTCACAAGCGGTGCTGTTGGCATCGTATCGTTTGGCCTGTCTGTCTGCCAGGGTATCATCTCCTACTGCGGATCATGGAAGGACCGCGACCAAGAGATCAGCAGCATCTTGAACAAGGCTGGTGGACTGAGACAGACTCTTCAAGTATTGGAGAACTTTCTACAGGGCGATGGATCAATAGATGCGGGAGATGGCGCTATATATGCCGATGTGCGAGATAAAGTCAAGGCGTGCAATGGGAAATAGAAAAAACTCGACAAAATGCTCAGGAAATGCAAAGGAAGAACACAATCGAATACTCTGCGCGGGAAACTGCGAGCACATAGGAAGAGGGCCCTATATCTCTTTCAACGGGCGAGTCTGTTGAGTATGAAGGAATCCTTGGACAGCCTTCAGGCGAATTTAGAAACTGCGCTACTGGTGTAAGTTCGCCTTTTCAGATTATGTAAAAAGATATTCTGATCGTTTCTAATATAGGACGCTTGTGAGTACATTCACAAAAGCTGACCTATGTACACAAGAAGTTGGAAAGAAGATTGATGATAGCGTAAACATCCCTAAGCCGTGCTATATGGTTGAATTCTGACAACTTGCAGATGTCGACGATCCAATCCTTTCAGAGAAAGCTTATTCACAAACCCGCATTACTCCGGTCACTCTGTGACGAGAGACAAGATCTGCAAGAGGAGATACAACGCAATATGCAAGCTACAACACAATTAATTGCCATAACCGGCAACTTATATAGGCCCCAGACAGGCTCCAGAACGCTTTGCACCTGTTCAAAACGATTACACATAGCCCCATCCCACTATTCTATTTGGAAACTAAACTTCCGTCAAATTACGTAAATCCTTCACGATCCTTCTTGTCCTCTATACCCTTTTGCGCAAAAGAAGACTCGGCAGGCAAAATTTGAAATCCGCAGTCGGTTATTAGGATCCGCACTAAAGATCGCGATGTCCATGACGACGGGAGCCGGAGGCTTGTCAATTAGTCCTCAGCTGAGCTTCCGGGCAGTTGTGCCTTCAGATTCGCCTGCATTCAAACTTGTTAATTTTGAGCAGTGCATCTTAGATGGTCGCAAGCCTTGGTCGTCTGTTAAAACGTTGGATCTCACCTTTCAGTAACTGTATCAACTATTCTGTCAGGGAAAAGCAGCTCCTACTGACATGACACCAGATGGAAAAACTGTCCTACATGTATGGACCATCACCCCAAATTGAATAGAGTTACTGACATTCTTTCAAAGCATATCTGCTCGTGGATTGACTATGTGGATTTTAAGTCTCCAGAAGTTTTAGAGAGCTATTGTCGGCTACTCAAGGACACCACCGCTACTGGAGTGTTACTAGATGAGAGGGACAACCATGGCTATACTCCCCCAGACGTGTCGGTGACAGTGACAGAGAGCCCAATCATTTCCTCGTTCCATGGACGGACGGAAATTATTTTCGATACCAGTTTAACTCTAATTGATGCTGGAGCGTATGTGACAGAAAATATTTTCCATCCTAGGGAGGGATGTGCGATATCACGCCTGAAAAGATACCTTCGATCCATAAGGAATCGAAAGGAGGAAGGTACGATTTACAGAATCTAATGGCTGTTGGAATACTGAATGATTCTAGGTCTTTTTTGACCTCATAGCAGCTCTTATCAACGAATCTGAAAATGAACTGAAGAGGGTCTGTTCTGCTAGTTCTACCGATGTCAATGAGCGTATCTGCGGAACCCCAGCGCTGGCACTATCGGTAGATTGGCCTCAAGGAATAAAATTGCTTTGAGAGGCGGGAGCAGATGTCAACCTGAAAGATTCCTATGGATGGTCACCAATTGAGCACGCATGTCGGCGCAGATGTCTCCCGTCAGTCCAATTATTGTTAGAGGCGGGGTGTGCCCTGGATGATCTTAATCTTGGGTATTATCTAGGATTCTATCCTTGCTCTCCGGAGAAACCTGTAGGGACTGAATTAACAAGCTCTTGCGCCGTGCCTTCTGCTCGGATGTTACCATGTTCGTTTCCCCCTCCCCCCACATTGGAGGAACCTCGCGCTTGGCGCTTTATCCATCAGGCCCTATACAACGAGCTCCGCTGAGCAGATGTGGATCTGCAACCTCAGCTTGTTTGCACCGAGTCATGGCGACGGAGCAGGAGAGCCAGATCCAACGACTGAGCTTCGCAGCTACATGTTGGCGTCGCACACGGCGCGATGCAGCCGTTGACCGCTACTTGGGGGGGGGG
>Ga0207748_1000692_pt1 | contig 13910 bp, 14 predicted proteins | sample HigsolmetaGSP13D_FD_184841 | JGI IMG/M metagenome (GOLD analysis project Ga0207748, IMG submission 184841) | High solid enriched microbial communities from the Joint BioEnergy Institute, USA - SP1-3-D (SPAdes) | ecosystem: Engineered > Bioreactor > SSF (Solid state fermentation) > Aerobic >...
TCACCAATCTCAGTGGTATAAAGCTGTTCCAAACGATTACCGAGTCAGTGTTAGTGATAATGGCTGGACAAATGATGCATTAGGCCTTGATTGGCTTCAAGAGGTGTTTGAAAAGCATACAGCTTCTTGTACCGTTGGCAGATATCGTCTTCTAATTCTGGATGGCCACAGCAGTCACGCCACTGCAGAATTTGATAAATTCTGTACAGAAAGGAAGATTATTCCTTTATATATGCCACCACATTCTTCACATCTGCTTCAACCATTGGATGTGAGCTGTTTCTCGCCATTAAAATGTCTGTATGGCCAGAAGATTGCAGAGATGATGAAGAATGGTGTCCATGCCATTAGCAAGGAAGATTTTGTATATATCTATCCTACAGTCCATCGACAGGCTTTATCAGCATCAAATATTCAAAGCGGATTTGCTGCAACTGGCCTGGTTCCACTATCGCCTAATAGAGTGCTTTTGAAGCTTCATATTAAACTGAAAACACCAACACCGCCGTCAACAGGACATAGCAACCAGTCTTTTAATCCAGGAAAGACACCAGCTAATATGCATCAACTGGATCAACAAAAGAAGCGAATTCAACGTCTCCGGAATCAAAAAAATCAAATATCTCCGTCAATAGTGGATCAGGCGGTGGATAAGGTGATTAAAAGCGCGGAGGTCACAATGCAGAACATCATCCTATTACAACAAGAAGTCAATCAGCTTCGTGCTTCAAATCAACGTCAAAAAAGGAAGAAAGAGATAACGAGACGCTTTATTCAAACCGGTGGAAGTTTGACAGGCATGGAAGGACAGCAACTTAATGAGGAACATGATCAACAGGAGCAGGCGCAGGCGCAGGCATCGTCATCTAGGCCGCCATGTAGGGATCCAAGATGTAGTAATTGTAATAAAACGGGTCATAATCAGCTTAAATGCCCTAGTATATAGAGGGCTTTCTGTATATAGTCAAATAGATCGAATTTCGTTGCAATTAAAGCTTCAATATTTAGTGCGTTGATTTTTCGAGGAGCCGGACCGCTCGCTGTCCCGGACCGCTCGCTGTCCGTTTACGTTAGTCGGAGCACGCCCTCTGATTACATAAGCATCTCCCCGCGTGCGTCGAGTTTCGTTTCCCGAAGAGGGCAGGGGACAATAAGGTGGAGTGCGGAGATGGAATCCGGGGTTTATCGGTTTTCTGGGGTAGGCAGTGGTGCCACTCAAAGTCCGACCTGAAAGGCCTCCAGACTAAGATTATCAGCGGCTGCTGCATAATTTTCAGCTTGAAAGTTTTCTTCCGCGATATTTACTGCTTGGCTGCTACGACCCAGCACGCCATCGTGTCCAGGGTACTAAGCATGAAAACAATCGCGATGATAGGAAATGACAGATGAAAGCCCGGACCAGCAGAGAAAACAAAAGCTTATATGGCGATATCCCACCGGTACCCGATGTCTATCCACATAGGCTCTTGTTCCCGACTCCATCCCCGCTTTACATCAACCGTGAGAGCGGCAAGGACGCACATCCTGGGGTGCTTTGAATCGGGAAGCTTTGTCCAGAGTCTTCCAGAGTGAGTTCACCCGCTCAGTTACGGACCAACGATGTGAGAACTGCAACGCAGCAGGTGCGGCGCTTTGGATTACGGGCAGATTTCGTGCCCAGGACTCGGCATGCTGTCGACCAGGCGAATCATGAGCTTGCCCATGCCGACTCGAGAGCCGAGCGGAGAAAGCCGAGAAACGCCCAGGCGCGGAGTCTCCGTGCCAACATCTTGGGAGGCACATTACAAAGAGAAGTTGTCTTCCTGCCAGGTTCTCACACCGCAAGCCGAGAGTCTTGAGCGGCGCTTTGATTAAGCGCTCTCAAGCACGTCAGTATCAGCAATGAACTCGAGAAAGTCTTGGCTCACAGACGGCCGCGGGGTATACCGTTTTTAGTACAGAACAGTTTGAAACCTGTCAAGTACTGCGAATTACCCTTTGAGCAGGTTACCCGCCACGCAGAAAAAGCAAAACATTAGCACTGTGAGGAAGACATGTCTTGTATCTTTCAGTTTTCTCTTTCTCACTACTGTTCTGGGATAGCATGATCTATCTCAATAGATCTTCAAATATCTATAAAGCAAAATGCAGCCCGGCAGCATATGCGAGGAACAATATATATCCCCCAAGTGCGAGAGACAGCAAGCACCGGGCTCTGCTCTTCATTGAGACAAGTTTGAGCGGAAGGCTTCACGCCAAGAGGTTCTGGTCTTTGGCCATCCTTGGCTCTATGTCTTCTGGCAAGAAATCTTCTATGAGCTTCTCCTCGTCGACGTCGCAGCCTCTGCTACTGTGCCGCAATATGAGATCAGCAACCTTCCAAGATTCTTCCTCCCTGCTGCTCCGTGATTAGCGCCCCCCATTTCGCACTGCGTGCTCCGGATTCTTCCGTTCCCCGGCCTCATGGAAGAGAACAATGCAGCTCTAGGAGGATTGGTCAATCTTACGGCGCCAGTAGCACAAGACCGACACTCCCCATGGGGAACTGTCACGATGATTCCACGTTTCTTTGGCTGGCAATGTCTGGACCTTCCCCGCAGGTGAGCTCATCCGGCTAGAGGCCAATAAATAGGAGCGTCCAACCCTGCTTCAGGAGGTATTTCTGGGCAGGGAACACTTGTTCTGCTTATTTTTTTTTTCATATGTTGTCGACTTAACCTGCATCATCTTCCTCTATTAAACACTTTTTGTGTGTCACATCGCCCCGCAGTTGGGCAGTAAGAAAATGGCTCACAACAAGGAGACCGCTTCCTCGATCAAGGGGACTTATGAGCAGCGAGAACATGCCTTCGACATGTCTCCCGAGAAAGAACGGAACCTGCTTGTTGACTACTCTGGCGCGCAGACTGTGCGTAGCCCAGAGGAGACCTGGCTGGTGCGGAAATTCGACTTTTGGATCATGGTGAGTACATTATAGCACATAAAAATGAGGTCGTCTTATCGATGTAGTCGTCCTGACATCTATATAGCCGACTCTATGGTTAATGTACTGGTTGAACTATCTGGACCGCAATGCGATTGCCCTTGCCCGCTTGAATAATCTAGAGGACGATCTGAACCTGACGGGATCTCGTACGTCTCCGTCTTTCCTCTATGATATACTCCTGAGCGTCGGTTTTATATTGACTTCCTTCTCATTAACTAACTGCTCAAATATAGGATATCAGATATGCGTGTCCATCCTCTTTGTCGGCTACCTTCTGGGCCAGGTTCCTTCCAACATGTTTATCACTAGGACGCGGCCATCTTATTACATGTCAGGCTGCATGGCTCTTTGGGCAGTTATCTCTGCCCTTACAGCAGTCGCTAGGAATTTCACAGGTCTGCTGCTGACACGGTTTTTCCTGGGCGTGACGGAAGCCCCATACTACCCAGGAGCTCTGTACATGCTCTCAATATTCTATACCCGCAAAGAGATCGCCACACGGATCTCTGTCCTCTACACAGGTAACATCCTAGCCACTGCATTTGCCGGTCTTATTGCTGCCGGCATCTTCCATGGGATGGACGACTTGGGAGGGATCCACGGTTGGCAATGGCTCTTCATTCTTCAGGGCACAGTTACCTTTGTCATCGCCGTCGGCGCCGCTTTCACTCTTCCGGATGACCCCCTGCGCACACGCTGGCTAACGGAGGAGGAGCGGCAATTTGCCCACGATCGCATTGTTCGAGACACCGTGGGACAGAGGTCCATGACGACCACGTTCGCCGGCCTCAAAGAAGCAGCGAAGGATTACCGCGTCTGGATATTTGCATTCATGCAGCACGCCCATCTCGCCGCAAACGGGTTCAAGAACTTCTTCCCCACGGTCGTCGAGACGCTTGGCTTCAACACGACCATCACCCTTCTGCTGACCTGTCCACCATACCTGATCGCAGGGATCATATCCGTTCTCTGGTCGATAAGCTCTGGTCGCTTTAATGAGCGGACATGGCACATCACCATTGCCAAGGCCGTCGCAGTGACAGGATTTGTACTCGGCTGCACTACGCTTAACATGGCGGCCAGGTACACCGCCATGATCATATTTTCAATCGGGACGTACGCGGTGAATTCGATTATACTTGGCTGGGTCGGGGCAACCTGCGGGCAGACCAAGGAAAAGAAATCCAGCGCGCTTGCCATCGTCAATACGATTGCGAACGCGTCGTTCGTGTGGACACCTGTATGCCTACCACTCACGTCCTCCTCTCGCCACGATATGAACATTATGTTGACTTAATCCGGCTCCAAACAGTACCTCTGGCCTTCCTCCGACGAGCCGCGCTATGTGATCGCCATGTCAAGTAGCGCCGCCTTTTCCGTGGCCTGCGCCGCATCGGCCTGGATCATGAAGATCATTCTGGTTCGAGCAAACCGGAAGCTGAGGCAGAGCAGCGACGAGGTGACCCTCTTCTACGCATATTAAGTAGGACATAGCTCGATCTTGAAAGACTCTGTGATGCGTTCCCTAGCGACAGCGAGGCTGAAGAGAGAGGTTCTGGAAGTCCTTGTCCTTTATGTCAGTGGGAAACGGAACGGAACGATGGAATGGGATGGGATGGACGGGGTGTGGTACCATCTGCATGTATCTCTGAGGAGATGAGTAAGCGAAATGCCATGTTTGTATTTGGCATTCAGGACTCCTTGAATGGAGCTGTTGTCGTCGTGCCTGGTCCTTTACTGTCTGACAACGGCGTATGGACACTAACAATATCTCAAAGAGGCAGCAAAATCGGCAGCTAATGGCGAAGGTACTGTACATAGGAATGTACGGTATTGGTACTTGTTACTCACCTGTATGTACCTAGATATCCCCCTGATGATTACTGTCTGAACAGAAGAATATCAGTACTATTTCTCTGCTGCAAACAGCCGTCTAGTATGAATTATTTTGAATCTAAAGATTTTTTTTCTCTATCTCCTATTATCCAGTCGCAAGAACGCCATACACAACATTATCGCCCACTGATCTATCTATCTATGTACATGTACATACCTACTAGACAGTGCATATACTCCCAGGTCTGCCTTTCCTTACCAAAGCGCCTATCTTAAATCTATATCTTTTATGCATCTTTATTATATTACCCATTCCGTTGCCTGTATTCTAAATCCGCAACGCGGGGCGTACGAGTGTCAGCAGAACCCCAGGACAAGGGCTGAAACAAAACAAGTAGACCCAAAGGAGAAAAGATAATCTCTTCTGGGGCTCCTACCTACTTCACTCACATTAAGAAGCCTTATATCAACTCTCAGTCAGTTGATACCCCTGTATTTTGACGTCGAGGCAGTCTTCTCATCTGTCCACATCTTAACCCACCTCATCTTGTAACTTATTTCTTTCCATCATTCACTCTACAACTACCACCACACCATCAGATTTGGAGCAAGCAGTATTGTCTTGTCTTCAGAATCCCCAATGATCAGGACAATGCTACATTCTATGAAGTTTCCCGGTTCCAATGTATTTCGGACAAAAATCGGTGATTGACCTCCACGCTCGAGACATTACGGAGCAATGTATCTCCAATCACATTATAATGTTTTTGTATATATCCCTGGAATGTAATGGGGCATTTTGCACATGGATTTGATGTTGTCTCGTCTCACTGTCTAAGACGGTATTTTGGATATGTCTACATTATATACATACTTTCTTCATAATTGTTTAGTAATTGCTCGCATGATATTCAAGAAAAGTGTTGTTCGTCAGGCTCTTTCTTTTCACAGATGACTTTACCTGCACTAACTTGAAGCCGCATATATTGTTCCACTCGCTCTGGAAAGTATCTTTCTTCAGGGTGGATTGTCTCTTTACATAACAGACCAGTAAGGGACAGAAATTGGGATCAGCTCTACCCAGAAGGGCATACTTTGACAATTCATCTAGTATGACTAGAAGACTATGGTATTCATGCTAGGCTCATTCTCCCTCTCTCCAGTGCTCATCTTGATTTACTTTATGGAAGAGAGAATACCATTTTACTTGTCTTCCTTTTCTCAGGACAAAAATGACATCAAACAATATTTCAAGAAACACCGTACTGGTGTTACATGTGTTAGGAGAGACCGGGTGCGATTATTCTCCTGTTTTCAATGAAATAAAATGCGCTTTCATATAAGGATCTGCTGTCGCTGTGAAAGTCGATCCCAGTTCTTGTCCCGCCCCATATTGTATTCCAGTGGGCTCAGGAGATTCAACAGCGAATGAATCTCAAGGAGCAGCAGAAGAAAAAGAACAGCAGCAATAAGAAGAAGAAGAAGAGCCAGACCCATCAACCCACATTCATGACCTTCAAGCGCCGTTTCACCTACCTGAAAAACGACAGGATATTGATAATCGGCATCGTGCCATCGTTCCACGAAAGATCCAGATACAAGTTCAACCAGCACTTACTGCAAAGCTGATCAACATGGGCCTCAATGACAAGATCAATAGCCGAGTCTCAACATAAGTAGAACGGACGACCAAAAACAAGGCTCCCGACTGCTCATGTCCTCAAAATTTAATGTCATTATCTATTTCTGAGATATTGGCGAGAAGATGCCAATAGTAGGAGGAATAGTGAAGGAGCTTACGAAGGATGCCCCATCTTCGATGGGAAACCGGAACGCAAATGGGTTGTTGCCATCTCATTCTATCAGATGTTTGCCCAGTGTCACGGTTCTTTTACTCGGAATAAATGACAACTCAATAAATAACTAAATGAGTGAGCAGAAGTCACAAGCCCTTGATAAGACCCTGGACAAGGAATGGCTTCGCAGCACAGCGTCCAAGCGTTTGACGGCTGCGACGTGTTTAAGTTCCTCATTCCTCCTGCTACCCTGCTCTTGAACACTACTCTTCTATTTAACTCAGTAGAGGACTTTATTCAAGGGCTTGGTGCCCCTATTGTTCAACCTTCTTAACGAGAGTATGTGGGAGTGGCTACTAGCTCTGAAGCTCAAGGAGTTCAATCCCTTCGAGGCTCGCGAGAATGCTGCGCTATTCCGTGCCGTTCTCTTGAACCAAATGCCTTCTGGGAACCACAGCACAGGATTTTCGCGATGACCGATATGTTATACTCTGGGTTTGTTTTAAGATATATAAAAGCCACTTCTATCACTGTCTTCCATCTCCTTTTATAAATAATAAAAAGCTAAAATTATACGCTGGTTGCAATATTCTCCTCGGCGCGAAGTCCCCGATTGACCCAGAAATGCTGAAATTGCTGGCATCCGACACTAAAGGGAGATATGACTGCTTCGCAACGGTTCTCTCATCATGTATACAACAAAATGTTCTCTGGCATGCATCGTTTGCATACTGTTTGAATTAATATCTAATTTATCCAGAAGAAGCCTAAAATAGACATTTATTCCTTAACAAATATACACATTTGCGATATGTATGAATATCAGATTTAGAAACTTCACTATGACCGATAAGCTCTCTCAAATAGCCCGTAATATCTTTGTTCCACAATATGCTTCCTACCATGGAGAGTCTCAGAGATCCATTCAGCAAGGAAAATTTACCACTGAAATTTTAAAGTTTCATGTCGTTTCTGCTCAGGTGATATCTTGGTCTGCTTAGATCACAACTTCCATCCTGCCATGCTAGCTGCCCCAGTCGCCCATCATCCACACAAGGAGCACGTTCCTCCCAGCACGGAATCCTAAGCCTGGTTCACTTCGTTTAAGGGCCACTTGGCACAGGTAAATTGCAGTGCGTAACAATTGCTACATTGATAGTTAGATGAATGTCTTCAAGGGAAGACACATATTCGAAGGCCGACAGGGGAATGATATGAGACATTCAAACAGTTATCAGTCACAGAGAGCCAGATTTTGTGATTGTTTTGGAAGCACAGAGTTCGTTCCTTAGTACAGGAGCACGGTGTGAGAATATGATGACATCGCGGCCAATATGAGCATGTTCCTTGTCGTCTCATGGCCGTTTGTGACACGAAGCCATGAGCCTCGGGACGATATGGTGAGGCAATCCATCAAACTTGTGCACGAGGATCGTCACAATCGCTGATACTTTGCGTGGCACATGCCCAAAATGGCCAGTAAACCTGGCACTAATGAAACAATGGGTTACTTTCAAGGGCTATATTCGTTATACCATACTAGAAATGATGGAAGCAAGCAATGGAACAGCCAGGTGCCTACTTCAATCACTCCTCATATATCTCATCTCGCCTAGTAATAGACATGTCAGTGGTTTCCAGCGATTACCTGGCTTGTACGTTGGAGAGCCTCCGATTTTTTATATCGCGCCCGTTTACTGCGAGGTAAAGCTTTTGCTGCATTTGTTCAATGAGGATGATCAGTCACTCAGAGACAGAAGGAGCAATAAACCAGCTTCTACAATAAATTATTCGAACTAATCTGCATTACCACGTATGTATGTACTTAAATAATCTCCAGAATAGTTAGTTAGCAACATTCAACGGATAATCTATCTAAACTCTCATGTATACCTACCTTTTCAGGGGATGACGATGATTCATTACATTTATCTTGCACCCAAGTCAGTTAGCTCGCCGCTTTTACTACATCCCGGTCCTGGCAGACTTTCCCTATCGCTGGCTAAGCTCTAAAAATCACGTGACCGTGAAATAGCAATCTGCCAAGCAATTGGTATTTTGTGTATAACGAAACTTTTAGTCGAGACGGGAACAAGAATTACCACGCCCTTTGAATGACATGGCTGAAAATCTACAATAGAAATATCCATTGTACTCATTGTGATATTTTATACTGATTTATTGCTGCGCCGACTACACAGATAGCCCCTATCTTATTGTTTTCTTCCAGCTTGGTAGCCAACTTGTTCCTCGAAATATATTATCTGCATCTATATCTCACGTCCTCAGAATGGAAAGCAAGACAGACACAACAAAATCATTCACGTTGCGAACTAATCGCCCTGGAGACATGGGTTGGATCGTATTCCGGCATGGCGCATTATACGCCCAAGAATATGGATGGAACGAGCGTTTCGAGGCACTCGTCGCCAGGATCACCGCCGATTTCATCGACCATTACGATCCAGCGTCTGAACGCTGCTGGATCGCAGAACGCGATGATAGTGGGGAGTTCCTGGGCTGCGTGATGTTAGTCAAAGACAGAGAATCAGCAAATAATACTGCCAAGCTTCGCCTTCTCCTTGTGGAACCCAGTGCGCGAGGGCTGGGACTTGGGAGGGCATTAGTCCGGCAGTGTATACAATTCGCGCGGGATGTTGGTTATTCGCGGATTGTGCTCTGGACCAACAGTGTGCTCACCGCTGCGCGACGGATCTACGAGAGCGAGGGATTCAAGCTGGTGCAGAAGGAGGAACATGAGACGTTTGGAGTCAAGTTGATCGGTGAATTCTGGGAATTGGCGCTATCTGGGAGCGGGGCCGGGAGCTCTCCTCGGCCATAATAGCACGCGCAAAGCCAGGTATGTAAGATCCTCTCTCCTGTTCGGTTCGTTGGGCTAGTATCCTGATAACATTCCGCTATTGTTTCAGCTTCATGTTTCTCCCTGTGATATCGCGCGCCTTCCGATCTCCATGTTGTCACCGGATTATTGTTAGCAGAACACTTTTTGGAGAGAAGAAAATCTTGTTCCTCTCTACTTTACATCAAGGATTCATTGCTGTGGGCTCCACATCACGGGCAGTGCGGATGGTGATATGGCTCGTGTTTTTCTTTTTGATTCCCACTAGCCGTTGCTTCTGCAACAGTGCTCTAACAAGAGACTTATGTTCGCCAATATATGGACCAGTACCTGCCGCTCCCATCCACTGGATATTCCTGGGGGGAGAGGTGTAAACTTTGACGGTGTGATAATGGAGATGAAAAGAGCGGCGCAGGCCTTTAGATAGATGAGCCCATGAGAGATCTCCTAAATATCCACATTGAGGCTATCATTGAGGCAGTGATACAGGAATGTATTGAGTCAAGATATGAAGACTGATGCACTACAAGCTTTCCCTTTCCGTAATGACCTGCTAGTTAACTACGTGCGCAGATAGGACTGTACATTCCATTGTTTTGGGAGGTGACATAAAACCTCAAACTTCTTTTACTGCATTCTCTAAGTCAAAGATCTCACCATCCTTGTCGCAAATTTTGTATCCTTGCCCGTTGACCATCCAAGCTGTCGCCATGTCACGGTAACTGGAAGATCTAGAACCGAAAATCCTGGTTCTCATCATCCTGAACCGGCATGTCACCTCGGCATAACACTTTGGATAGAAGCATGATGCGCCGAAGCCGACAAGGAAGAGCTTTTCATTATCATCTTTGACAATAAAATTGCCAGCCTGAAGATCTCCATGACAAAAGACCAACGGCTCTCCATTGAAATTGACCTTTGTCCGCTCGTCCATTCCATACCCCTCCAGTCTCTTGTTTATCCACGTTTCCAGGTGCTCCTTGGACTTCCAGACCGTCTGAACTTAATATTCGGCAAATCACGGGCCGTCGGACATGCCTCCCGCCAGGGGGCCCGGCCTTGCATCCTCGGGAACCGGGAAGTCCCAGAGATGCTTAACCGCCGCTGCAACGGCGCCCTATAACTTCTCTCTCGAACGGAGGTTGTTCCGCGAGTTGTGCTAGAAGGGTCTTGCCATCGATGTGTTGCATGAGGATGTAGATTATTCCATCACGGTCGAACCAGTGGTAAATCTGCGGGATGGATAGGATTGAGAAATCTGCGTGCTCAAAGGCGTTTATCTGAGCGTAAACCTCGTCCTTGGTGATGAACCTGCCGAATATTCCGAATTTGATCCATATCTCCGTTCCGCATCGAATGCCTTTTCGGTTCGAGAGATGAGGGCGACATAGACCAGCGACTTCATCCTCGGTAGGTAATTGGAGGAACGGTGACCGTGGCATTGGAATGGTGCTGTGGATCTAATTGGTCTCTCTCTCTCTCTTTCTCATGTAGAGGTACAAGAGGTCTCAGGATACGGATATAAAATTATTGGATAAAATAGATAGGAGAGAGAGGTTGTATGGATTTTTCTCTCAAGGCGAAACAAGCAGCCTGGTGAGTTAGAGATGTCCAGGTAGTAGTTGGAGAGATGTGGCTGATTTATAAAGGAGCATCTGAAATTTTGACACATGGATTCAGTCCCAAGGCAACCTGGTGGATGATGCAACTATTTTTGGCCACTCTTCAGATTTTTGTGTTCCAATCTTCATTAATTATAATTAATTACTTAACCTAGCTTACATGCAAAAGCACAAATATGTTATGAAATATTATGATCCTCTGCGTGTGCAGTTAATTGATAGTTCGCTGAGAACGTACTACGTAGCTCTTTATTCAGATATCCAGTCTTTAGCTTTCTGAGGAGGACTGTAATATGATGATACCCTTGTCCCATTCCTCACTCATTTAACAGATTGGAAGGTTTCTACCTACCTATTACCCAGGTACCTGGATAAGCTCGTCATAGGTAAGGAAAATAAACAGTATTCCTATTTCAGGTTTTTTTTGTGGTAATATTGTCTCGGATAGATAGAATACCATCGGCACCTGAGCAATAATACACATTGCGAAACAAAAGAAACCAAAGACCCGATGCATAGTCAGCGACATCCAGGGACAGGTACACATTGACCTCGAAATCCAGTAACAAATTAGGATATTCCCCTTGAGGGTAAAGCGGAAACACGACATAATGATGCACGTAAAATAAATCACCAACACGTGGCCGCTTGAGAGCCGCGTTCCAACCACTGATGGACTTTCTTAGCAAAATAGAGACAACCATCGATTGAAGGAAGACGAACCTTCTCCTCCACCCGTTCCAGAGCCAGCCGCAACTTCGACAGCTCAACCTGCAGGGGACAGTTCTCCCACCCCTGACATCTGTGCATAGACTTCTTGGCTCGCGCGTCGGCGAGCCCGTCTGCAAACCTGGCTGGGATGTCCAGCAGACGGCCATCCTGCAGCCTCGAGAGGGGCCAGACGTCGCACAGCTCCAGGACGCCGATGAATTCGTTCAGCCTCGACTCGTTCGTGCAGAGGAAAGAATTGAAGTCGCGGTTGTTGCACCTGTGGCAGATTTTCGCGCGGGACCGCTTGCAGTCTCCGCAGATGGTGCACATTTTGCCCTCGCCGTCGGTGAATTGGACATGCTTTCTGAGATTGTCGATGGCTCCTTCGACGGTGGAGAGCAGATTATCAAACAGATTGCAGCGGAGGTCGAAGAGATGGGCTTTTGATATTCTTGTTAGTCGATATCATCGACAAGTGAATGGCTGTAAATGGCACATGTACGGTACATTGTTATGTGCAGCTAGGTGCCCTGCATAAAGTAGGCAGGTACAAATTTTGAATCAATGAATTCATATCCACACTTACATTTCATCAACGCTGGAAGCTCCTCATCCTCCGACCCAGCCCACATAACGCCATTCAAGAAGTCTGTCATCTTTAAACCCCCAACAATGCTCGCAGTAATGACCTGGAGCAGCTCATGATCGTTCAGGTAATGGGATACTAGCAGCGCTCTCCGCAAATCGTTCCCATCAGGATACTTGGTAATTTCCGTGAGCAGTTTCCAGCGGTAACGCAACCACTGAATGCCTTGAGCCCTAACGACCGGAATGCATTCATACTTTTCACTCAGCTTCACAAACTTGACAAGAAGATCCAGGTCCGAAGATGCCTGGATTACATCACGACAATAATGGAGAAGACGACAGATGAGGGACAGGGCTTCTGGATCATCCTCTAGTAGAGAAAAGGTGCGAAGCTCATAATGGTGCCTTTTGAGTTTTTGATCCTTGATGGCATCTTTGGAGAACATTTGTTCGAAAACTGGAGATGCCATGCTCAGCAATTTCGATGAGACGCGGAAGGCCTTGGTCCTCGTCTGGAGGATAACATCTCCCCAGGTGTCAACATTTTCCACCGGAGCATCGCCATCCAGTGAGTTTGGGGCTGAATCACTCGGAGGATCCTCTTCTGTTTCTTCTGATTCTTCCGTTTCCGGAATGTTCCAAGCATCGTCATCCGCAGATTCCGGTGCTTGATCTTCACATTGCTCTTCCTGATCATCCAAGCTCAAAGCCGCCGATGCGTGATCCGTGATATTCTCTGCAGCAGCATCAACGACTTCGGCTCCAACCTTGGTCTCACTATCCTCTTCAGGTGGTGTGACCTCATCAAACGAGAATTCCGACTCTGACGCAGTATCCATTTCGCGAGTCATCCGCCTTGGAAAGAGGTAACTTGCTTTTGTCAAATTGAATTGTCTACCCAGGTAGATAAGGATGAGTTTGTATTAGTATGCGTCCGGATCCGCGGAGGTCGCTGCAAACATAAGATTATATCCCTAGAAAGGTCCTGTACCTACCTAGACGCGTATTTGATGATGCTGTATATAACCTGAGTATTTATTATTTCCCTTTCGTAGAAATAGAGATAGGTAAATAGGTAGCTATCTGCGTTGACAATAATCCATGTCCACATATCCCAAGCAGAATTCTTGAACAGAGTCGTCTTGAGGACTAGCAGATCTAGGTTAGGTAGGAAGGAAACTCTCACTGTAATGATGACGCCGTGCCCCTTCGCGATGGTGACGATTAACGGTATAACCTTTGCCTGGAAGCGGGGGTTCAGACATCCCTTGGACACGAATGGATCATGGAACGCAGGGCTGGCTTTCTGGGCTTCTAAGGTTCTTTCTCATGTCTGTTTGCTCCGGAAGGGAAGCAAGGGAGGTGTCGGACTGCGCGAACCTAGTAATCCGAAGGTATGATGATGAAAGCTCTGATTATTCCAATCTACCTAACTATCTGACCACTATTTATGGACTTTAGGGGTTAAGACCTTCCGAATACTTCTTTGTTTAATGATCCCGAGACATTTTCGTGAAATAACAAAGGAAAAT
>Ga0207748_1000694_pt1 | contig 13824 bp, 16 predicted proteins | sample HigsolmetaGSP13D_FD_184841 | JGI IMG/M metagenome (GOLD analysis project Ga0207748, IMG submission 184841) | High solid enriched microbial communities from the Joint BioEnergy Institute, USA - SP1-3-D (SPAdes) | ecosystem: Engineered > Bioreactor > SSF (Solid state fermentation) > Aerobic >...
GGCAATATGGCTCGCGGTTGGTACTGTGGTACTGTAGGAAAGGGAGAGCATTATTCTGCGGGGTTTTTTTAAGGTCGCTGAGGCTATGGAGGAGCAGATCTACCGGTGAATGGTGAAAAAGGACGATATCCCAAGCTTCTGAATAGGAGTGGAAGTTGGCAGGGTGAGGGACTGCGGTACAAGGAATATATTATAAACTTCAAGAGACGAGAGAAGAGATGGTTGAGGAGAACGGGTTTCACGAAAGAGTCCTTCCTTCGACAAGAACTCAACTATTCATCAACATCCATCCATCTGTCTATTACCATCATGCTTGTTCGACGGCTCCATTTCTCTAATGCCACTGAAAATCTTATTGTTTCTTCTTTCCCTTATGGTAGTCTGTCTTCCATCCTGAGTCGGAGTAATCCACACCCATTCAGGCTCAATATAACAGTCCAGATTGCGGTCCACAGGTACCAAGCTAGCTATGGACGACTAGGTATTCGAATTTATACAAGTGAGAATTTAAATCCTTTAAAAAACTGGTGTATCCACCCCTATAGGTATGTACTTCAGATAGAATAGTATGATAGACTAGATTCTTCCATTATTCGTGAAGGAAACTTGAAAACTCCCGGGATTCGGGATTTATGCCCAGGTGACCCACACCACGCCCACTTCGGTGTTTGGAATCAGATGACATCATTGCTCATCCCTGGGGCGGGATCTGCAATCGCGGCCGTTGCCCGTTTGTGCGTGCGCGGACCCCGCCTTTGCGCGACTCCCTCTATTACTAAGAGGTATTTATATATACCTCCTGTTATTATTATTATATGTAAAGTCAGTCACAGTGCAAGCATAAGTCCTGGTCAACAATTGCCTTGTCACAACTTATTTCCATCCAATTCCATCCAGGCACTGAGACTAAGTCTTTTTGACCTCGGTCCGTTTGCAACGCAGAGTTGTGATCAATTGGATTCCATACCAGTACTGCTTTTACCTTAGTCCTTAAGTCGGGACCTTCTTCTACGTGAACCTAGCTACCTACCTACCTAGCTACTACTTGCCTACTTACCTACCTGAATCAAAGATGCCCGTCAAGGAGGTTACATCGTGAGTTCCTCCCTCCCCCTCCAGACCTGAAGCAACTACTAGCTAACCCATTAACCAACCCGCGCATGCAAACAGCATCCAAGAATTCCACGACATCATCAACTCCTCGCAGCCCTCCGTCTTCGACTTCTGGGCCACCTGGTGCGGGCCCTGCAAGGCCATCTCCCCCGTCCTCGAGAAGTACGCCGACTCGGAGGAGTTCCAGGACGTGGGGTTCTACAAGGTTGACGTGGACGCGGCGCAGGACATCGCGCAGGAGGTGGGCGTGAAAGCCATGCCGACCTTCGTGTGCTGGAAGAACGGGCAGCAGCAGGCGGGGTTCCCCGGCGCGGTGCCGGAGAAGCTGGAGCGGCTGGTGCGGTATGCGAAGCAGCTTGCTAGCCAGGGCTAGAGTTGTGTTTGGGTTTGGGCTGGTATCATGGGCTTGTTGGGGAGGTGGGGAGGACATTGGGTATGTAATGTACAGTACAGTACAATTGTCCGGATGGGTTATGGGCGGCGAGCGGTCAGTGGCCGGCTGAGGCCATGGAGGAGAAGAGGAAGAAATAACGACAAAATCATTCACCTGGGGAGAATGTGTTCCGTTCCACCGAAAGTAAAAGCGGATTTCTTTCGACGAGTTGGGACGTCAGGATGTCGGGTACCACGCAATATTCAGCTAATCTTCCATACCCTATCTATCATAATCTGCTTTATATGATGCCCACAAGATCAATATAAATAAATTTTGTACGGTACATATATAAAACCTAAGTGCACCAAGTAGGCATCAATGCAAGAAAGGGCTTGAGATTAGATAAGCCAACCTAACCTGATGAGACAAGACGAGATGAGGTAAAGAAGGCGCTTTGCTTAATTTTTTTATCCAGAAGGTACAATTGCTGAACACATACATACTCACTACACAAGACATGTATACACAGACGGACTGCACCCATACTTACTACGACAATATGTAGGTAGACGTTCAGCTAACTAACCGCCTTTATCCTATCCTATCTTGCTTTGTTGTTCGAACTGTCCTGTACTATACATACCTACACAAAGTGCCCAAGGTCTCTATCCAATGCATCCAGGCCCCAGAAAAAAGAGGTACCTACCCATTCGCAGAAGGAAAGCAAAGTCGGGCCAATTTCATCTTCCCAGAAATAAGACAAACGCCTTCGAAATGAAAAGAAACCAAAAAAGATGACATGAAATGATGCAATGCAATGCAAGGCAACGTGGGTATAGTTAGGTAGATATCAAACAAAGGCAGATTCAGGTTCATGCACATGATGCTCATGATCATGTTTATGACCACGATCAAGATCACGATCCCGTCGCGGATCCAGATCCAGATCCCGACACCGTGATGTTGGATAAGTTGTTGGCGTGATTCTCATTGACGCCCTCCCGGGGGCGGCTCCAGGTGCGGATGTGGCCTTGTTACAGGACAAGTTAGTTTGAGGCGGAGAAATAGAACAGAGCAAGGTGAGGTGTGGCTCACCTTCCAGTGAAGAAGTCATGATACAGTCCTCCTGGAACCCGAGCCAGCAGATGGGATCGTCACCGACGACCTTGGACTAGAGAGTAGATCTATCAGCCGCTGTTCAGGTATCATGCAACGAGAAGGGGTGCGTGCTACATACCATGATAGGCGGCAATTGCGCCGTTCGCGCCCGAGGCTCGACCGGGTGGATGACCGTGTCTTCAGTGTCATGCTCGGGCTTGTCTGTCCGGTTAGAATCGGACCGTACACGATTGCTTGTGCTGTCCGTTCGGTGACGGGTGAGGTGCTGCGTGCCCGGAACCACGACACTATTCCGTTGGCGGGCGGCGGCTTGGTGCTGTAGAGACAAAGCCACGTTAGCGGCAGGACAATGCGAGCAAGACAGTTGGGGGACAAATGGGAAAGGAGAAGAGCTCAAGTCCTTAAGACGCGACCAGGCTGGATCCGGATTGACATACCGTCTTCGGACGATGCAGCATCCCAACGCTGAAATCCCACAGCAGCAGTCTGCAGTCGTCACCAACGCTCCCGAACCTATAAGTCCGCTCGTCGCACCTCCAGGGATCGAATGCCACAGCAGATACCCAGGAGTTGTGGCCCTGACAGCGCGCGACGATCTTCCGCTCCGCGAGGGACCAGATCGTTACGAGGTCATCCTGTCCGCCGGTCACGATGTACTTGCCGTCAGGAGACCAGCAGACGCAGATCAGGCCGCCGTAGTAGCTTCTAAAGATATCCAATACCCTGACTCAAGTTAGCTGGCGGATCGCTCGTACGTGCTTGTCTCTGTAACATACTCTTCCCTCAAGTAATCCATCACTCGCAATGATCCATCTTCCAGGACCACAGCCAGATGCCTGTGATCTGGCGAAAACGCGAATTGGTTGATCCTCTGGTTTGACAGCCTCCATACCGCTACCGGGTTAGTCTTCTGGTTTCTCGAATTGACCGACTTCAGCACTTGAAGTGCTTTCTGAGCGTTTGGCTTCGTCTTGTCAGGCACTTTGGTTATTTCCGGAGTGAACAACGCATCCTCCTTCTCCTTGTCGTATACGACGAGTTGTCCATTGGCGTGAGCGGCCAGGAATAGGTTCTCCGAACCAGGGATCCATTTGATGTGAGTCACGGGGGAGTTGTTGACAACGCCGTTCTTGTTGATGCGGGCATACTTTTGCGACATTGGCTCGTACCAGATTATGTCGCCGGCCGATGAGCCCATGATGACATCGATGTGGGATGAGGTCTTGGTCAGCTCGTTAACATCGTGGCACAACATATGGGCCTTGGTGAAGAGGATCTTGGTCAGCGGCTCCTCCTTTGTCTTGGAACTCAGGTCGAGCCACTGGAACGCGCGATTGATATTCGCGAATGCGAAGAGGCCATCAGGGTTCCGCTCGCTCAGCCGCTTGGTCGCGGATTCATGCACGATGACCCGCGAGACGAAGGAGGAGCTGCTTTTGATGATATTGTTCTTCGGTTTGCGCCGTTTCAGGCTGTCTTTCCCTGAGGGAGGCGCAAGGGCAGGGTTGCCTTCGCCGAATGCAGGTGTTGAGCCATTGCTTCTCCGGACAGAATCGCTCCCACTATCCCACGGTCTTCCTTCCTTATTACCGTTTTCCTTTATACCTTTCAGATCGCTGCTTCCAGACCCAACATTGTTGTATAGCTGCGGAGTCCTCCTGCGGGGGCCGATGCTGACGAGAGACAGCTTCACGCCGGAGGTTGGAGGGGTAGGTGTTGTCGCGAGGGGGTTCGGATTGGCGACGGGAGCTTCCGACGGGTGCGGAGGAGGGGTCGCAAGGTGAAGGTCATCCTGGAGGTGGTACGTTCCTGCAGTTGCGTCCTCACATCAGCGATGTCGATCCCTTGATATCGCCCTTGGACCTGCGACCCGGGGATCAAGACTCGAACAGAGCCCGACGGCCGGGCTAATGGAAAGCACGTACCTTCTCCCACTTGCAGCGGACAGCCGCCCTCGGGATGGCTGATGATATTGTTGGTCTCTACGACGGGCACCGCCATGCCGTTTGACGCGCCCGCTGCGTAGGCCAGCGGGACGGAGTAGCGAGGCGGGGGTGGTGGGAGGACGCTGCGCGAGCTGGTCAGCAAGAACGCGATGTTGTCCGGGGCAGTGATTTCTGGAGCAGCTATCTTGGCCAGTGAAGCTTTAATACCGCTCTGATACCGTGCGAGCAGTACGCTTCCCTCCCTTTACCCTCTCCTCTCCTTCACTTTCTCCTATTCACTCCATGACCATAGCCGCTCCGTCGACGGGAGGAAAGTACAAAATAAATGGGGAATGGGGTGGGCTACAAATGGGCTACAAAGAGAAGGGTCCTTACAACATGGCTGCGGCTGCGACAGTGAAACGCAGCCCCTGTGCGTGGAGTGCTGCCGGAACGGCAGGCGGCCGATAACAACGGCAACAAGCAGTGGACTGCTTGAGCTGCTCGACCGCGTGGCGTGACCGCAGCAGGAGCAGCAGCAGAGCACCAAAGCGAGCGAACCGGCGCCCGGTGAGTGCGCAGATACGGGCCGGACCGATAACCGATCGTCGGGCGTGCAGGACACAGGTACCACGAGGATATATCCGCTGAGAATGGGAAATATATATATAGGATGAAAGGACTCGAGCGCTCGGACGAAGAACGACGCAGGGAACGGCGACACAGTCGCTGGAAAGCCCGAGGCCGAGCGCTGGCTCAGCTCCGCTGTCTGACAGAGGCTGCGGGCGATCGGTGGTGTGGGGCCCGGACGAACGACCCGAGGTTGATCTGGGGCTCTTGAGAAGCAGTATGATTAAGTGATCCGCCCGATCTCAACGGTCCCGGTCGCTCTGAAGTTGAAGTTCTGCAGGCGTCAAACAGGAGGGGCGGCCGGTTAAAATAGGTAGCAGACATCGTGGAGAACTGCGCGGAGAGCCGGTGCCCGAGGCGTGGTTCTGGGGTAAGGCCAGGGCGCCCGGTTGGACAGCTGGTACGCTTGCGTACGACTGGTTTCTGGAGTCGCGAGCTGAGCGGGCAGGGGAGAACAGGAGAGCGACGAGGAGGAGTCCGTACTAGGTAGAAGAAGTGAAAGGCTGGCCCTTTTTAGGCTGTAAGGTCGTGGACGTAAAGATGGACGATGTCACCGGCGCCGGCGTGCTGGAGGAATCCGGGGAAGGTTAGCGGGCCAGGCAGCGACCCCGCTGTTCCTGCGCCCCGGTGTCCGGCCGGTCGCGTCCTACCCCAGCCTCTTTCAGCACAACTCTCGGTAGTATCAACTGCCATCAACCTACGCATCCAAACCGGGCATGATCCCACTCTCTGGCCTGTAGAATACTTGGTTGTCTTATTTCATAGAACCGAGAACGGTTTCTACTGGTCAGGGAGCAGCCCTGAGTACAGTTACTACTACCGGTATACATCCTGCATACCAAGACTGCAGACAAGGGTGCTTGCGAACAAGCTCCATGTGTGGACTGCACCTCATGGACGCACGGTCGATGCTGTCCATTTGATTCGTTGCTTACATGTCCTACCTGCAAAAGGCTCCGTGGAGATAACAGAACAGTACCCCGGTATGCCCATCAAACGGCGCTATCATTTCACCGACCTTTCAGATAACAGTATACTATATCAATTACGCTATACATTGTAGACCCGTGTATACATGCTCCGTCACATCAACTTCTCAGGGTATCTGCATGTACGCGACCCGCGTGGAAAAGAAAGGCACAACGTGCCGCCAACACAGTGAGTCCCCTCACCACGCGTGAAAAAAAGGTCGACTACAAGTCAACCACCACTCCCAGTCACCCGCCGCCAGATCACCACTGCGGCCGCTCCGGCACAGACCACGGCCCCCAGGGCGATCCCCCAGGCCATCCACTTGCCCTCCACATCCTCCTCCGTCCGCGGAAACGCCGTGCTGGGCTCCATCGCGGCCTCGGCGATGTGCACGAAAAGCTCCTGGATCGAGCTCCACGTCACGCTCACGTGCAGCGGCGGGCTGGGCATCCCCAGCCGCGCCGTGTACTCGTGCGGCTGGCACTCGTACCGCTGTGTCGTCCGGTCCAGGTCCGCCTTGAGCGCGACGAACACGCTTGGGAGCTCCTCCAGGTGCGGGTACTTGGCCCGCAGCGCCGGGATGTACGCGAACGAGTCCGGGTCGGACGAGTCGTATGTATATGCGATCACGTCGCACTGGTCCAGCAGCTTCGTCTGGTTCTCGAGAATGGCCGGCTCCAGCTCACCCAGCTCGTCCAGGATCAAGTAACACTGCTTACCACCGGGCAGCTCCACCGTGTTGACCGCTGTCCGCGGCTGGATTGTGGGGTGGTAGGTCGGGCTGAACCCGCGCTGCAGGAAGGCGTCGAGGAGGCATGACTTCCCAGAGCCCGGAGCCCCAAGCACATGGCAGAGCACGACATTGCGTCCCACGCGACCAGGCCGTCGCCGGCGCTTCCGTGGCCGAGTAACCTTCAGAGCAGCTGTCGTAGACGGATTGCTCCTGTCAGAGGATTCGAATCCCAAGTAGGCCAGATATTCCAGTGTGGTCTTTGGAGATGTGAAGGTCGTCATGCTCCACTGGGCCAGCCAGCCTTGCAACGTGACATGGCCGGCTTCATTCCGTACCGTGGACGATGGAAAAGAGCCATCTGCCCACGAGGGAGGCAAACCAGGGGTCGGGGCGAACAGAGATGCCAATTCGGCATCGTTCAAGCCGCCGTCATTGTCCTTGTCAGAGAGAAGGAAAAGGTCCACAAAGAAGCGATATCCTTCGGGCGACAGCTCAGCTGACGCGAACGGAGGCACTTCGAACTTCGGATGGAGGAAGCTCTCCTGAAGTGACAGGTTGTCCGTATATTGGAACGTCCGCAGGATGATCCACACTGTTTCGTGACGTCCCTTCTCCGCATAAAGCTTATTCAAGTGCAGAAACCCACGGCAATCGATACCCTGCGGTGTCACCGAGTCTGGATGCGCCTTTTGGATGGTCTCCTTGATGTGGATGAGATCATCCTCACTCAAGGGCTTTCCAAAGCACTTCATCTGGAAATCTTTGATCTCCTTGTCCGACAGATACCCATCGCGATCCTTGTCGCTCAGGTAGAATATGCGCTGCAGGGCAGCAGCCGCCGCAGGTTTCAGAACGGACTCCTTGGAGTCGAACAGCGGTGCAATTGGATGGGTGACGGCCTTCTGGCACAGGAAGAAGGCCTCGTTGACATTACGGTGCTCGCGGGCGCTGGTCCGGATGCACGAGTCGATCTCCTTGAATTCCGCCATCAGTGGCAGCATCTCATCCTCGATGACCTGCGTCTCGCTCCCCTCCGCGGCCAGATCCGATTTGTTAGCACACAGCACCACCGGCACGTTGACCCCTAGGGACCGGAAATAGGGCAGCCAGAACAGGGCCACTCTCTCATAGCTGTAGTGATCCGAGTAGACCAGCAGGATCACATTCGACTTTCGGATCTCCCTGGCCAGGTTGCTCCGTTCCTGCGGCAGGGCCGAGGTGTCGACCACGGTCGTCGTGGTTACATTCTCGGGGGTTCCGATGGTGGGAGGGATGGTGATCTGAGGGAGCACCGGCTGGATCTTGTTCGTCACAAAGACGCCCTTGACGAGGGAGGTGATGAGGCTGGACTTGCCCGTTCCCTCGTCCCCGCACACGCAGATTCGCACTGGAGACTATCAGTACGCCAGCTTCCGGAGCGCATGCGTAGCTATCACGAACCCGTAGCCATTTGCGCCGCCAGGCGAGAGAGACGCCTCTGCCGTCAATCTATCGCCAACACATACTCGGAGCTGTCAAGCAGACATTGATCGTCCTCGCGGCTTCAAGAACCGGGGATCGCTGGAATTGCCGGGATGTGCACTGGATCTGACCTCAAGCGCAAGAAGCTGGACGGAACAACATGGGCCCGGACCAGCTCAGCCGTGCGGCCTGGGGAATCCACTTCACGTGCGCGCCGGCAGCAAAGCTCCAGCTGAGTCCATCTGTGAATCCATGTCCACGAAAAGACTCAAGAGCGGCGTCTCTGCGCCTCTACAGCCTTCGCTCTCTTCTTCTGTCTCTGCCGGTGCACTCTGGTCAACCCGAACCCTCGTGGCCTCTGCTCACCCCTCCCCCGATCCCCCGATGACGAACTGCAGCGCAGCACGGCCGTCGCTCAGCCACTCTCGGGCCTGGGCGCCACGCCGCCCGACGCCCGCATGCCCAGCCTAGCGTGCCAGGACGCTTCCGCCCTCTTCCATGATATCCCCCTCCAAGCGTGGTGCAACGCCAGCTCATCTTGGTAGACTTATATTATAGCATCCAGGCCCCCGCGGACAGCGGAAAGGGAAGTCTCCGGACAGTTTCGTGTCTCACGGAGTGATTACGCCGCAGCAGGCATCCTACCGTATTCTCCAGGGCTGGCCCAGAGCCGCGCTCAGCCGTCATAGGCCCACCTCCGGTCGCCTATCTACACTCCATCGCGGCAGCTCTCCTCTCTACCCCATTCGGCTCCCCCAGCCCCTCGACCTTCTCCCCTCGCGCTGCTTGTCCCGGGCCCCGTCAAGCGCAGCAAAGATGCCTCTTGGTATACACAATCCGCTGCCCTCTTCTATGAGGAGTATGTACCGCCCTCGGCTCGTACGCTCCCCCGCGATTTTATGAGCCCTCCAGCTGACAGCCTCCTCAGGCGAATGTAGAAAGGCTGCAAAGATCCTGGCTTCTTTCATCGATCCACGACAAGCCTTTGGCCCGGACAAGATCATTCCTCCAGAGATCCTTGCTGGCGCAAAGGTCAGGGAAACAATGGCCGTTATCGTCTGACCGTGATTCTGACCTTTCTCTGCAGGGTCTCGCCATCCTCACCGTTCTCAAGGCGGGTTTCCTTGGCTCCGCCCGATTCGGGTCGGGCGTCGTTGTCGCTCGGCTCGCAGATGGTTCGTGGTCGGCTCCCTCTGCGATTGCGACCGCAGGCGCTGGGTTTGGAGGGCAGATCGGATTTGAACTGACGGATTTTGTCTTCATCCTTAACGATGCGGCTGCCGTGCGGACTTTCTCGCAAGTCGGGACCCTGACCCTTGGTGGGAACGTGTCGATCGCCGCAGGACCGATCGGACGAAATGCAGAAGCAGCTGGCGCAGCGAGCACAAGAGGCGTCGCGGCTATATTCTCCTACTCCAAGACCAAGGGTCTGTTTGCTGGTGTAAGCTTGGAGGGAAGCATGTTGGTGGAACGCAAGGATGCCAACGAGAAGCTCTACAACAGCAGAGTGACTGCGCGTCAGCTGCTTTCGGGGCAGATCCGACCACCGCCAGCGGCTGAGCCCCTCATGCGCGTTCTCAATTCTCGGGCATTCTCCGGCAATGCGCACATGTATGCAGGAGACTCGATGTACAATGACATTCCGATATACGACGACCACCATGATGATGTCGTTTGGGAAGGTCGCAGAGGCGAGGCGTACGGAGAAGGTGTAAGACGGAACCGCAGCAGTTATTATGATGACTATGAGTATCGCGACCGGCACCGTCCAGCCACAGGTGGTCTAAACCGGTCCTACACGACCCGCGCGAGCCCTAACGAGACGTTTGATACCGTTGGCCGCAACAGGAGCAATACCGCTCCCTACGACGACGACTACGTCTACTCCGACCGGAAACCCAGCCGGCCGACTGCTCCAAAGCCAGTTTTCGGACAGCGGGCTACTGATGTTTCGTCGCTCCGGAAGGATCAGGCGTTGGCGCTCTACACCTTCGAACCGGACCAGGAGGGTGACTTGGGCTTCAAGAAGGGCGAGATCATCACGATTCTGAAGAGGACGGACAAGAAGGACGATTGGTGGACGGGTCAAATAGGCGACAGGGTTGGAATTTTCCCAGCGTAAGTATCCTTTTAAGCAGATTCCGTGAGACGTTCACGCGAAATGCGCATCTGAGACTGACTCGAAATCCAGAAACTATGTCGAAACACCATAAAGCAAGCCTTCCGTCCCCTCTTCCTATGTCAAATGATACCATGAGCAAGAGCCGGAACTATCTAGCTATTGTGGCCCGAGGATGAAACAAAGGAACAAGACCTGGGCGCCTCCTGTGTTCACTCTCAGAGACTGGTTCCTCCTACATATCACCCGCCTCCCTTCGTAACATTCTTATCCCATCCCATCCCTGTTCCGCTTCTGAATTCCCCCGCGCCGGAGGTTCGGCTTGGCTTGGTTTGGCTTGACTTGGATTGTTCCGATGCCAAAATCCCTCTCACGTTCTTTTTTTCTCTGTGTTCCTCCAGCATTGTGGACAGAATTGTTCGTTGCCAGCTCCATTTTTCCGTGCCGAGTTTGGATTTTTCTTTTGCGTCGCTAGCGTCCTGCGGTTCCGGGTTTATTTTTATTTCTTCCACACTGTGCATGCGCAGCAGTCAGTTAGCTCTGGTAGTTAGTCAGTTTTGCTCCCGCTTGTGGCTCTTTGCCTGTCTAGACAAAATCCCCGACGTGTATTAGGAAGAGAAGAGGAGGAAAGAAAAGCACGGCCTTGGATAAAAGGTTTGTGGACGGGGCTGGTTTCCATCCACAGACAATCTCTCCTGATTTCAGTTCAGAGGGTTAGATGCTGCCTGGGATCATCGTCCAGATAATTTCCAGGTGTCTTGCATGTAGTAAAGGATATCGTGGACCAAAGATACCGCTTGACTACAAAAGGAGGCCATGACATCTAATTGCAGTCAGAACTGGTATTTTCTGGTTAACAGATATCCAAGAATGTATGTATGTACCAGGTGCATATATCGACGCCATCTCCGCTCAACACTAGCATCGCACCAAAGTTCTGCCTTGCATGCAAAAACTTGGGCCTCTCCAAAACGGCTTCGTTGACCTTTACTGAAGCAATGTAGGTTTTCAAAAAAAAAAAAAAAAAAAAAAAAAAAAAACATTGACAATGAATTATCCTTTTGCAGCCTTCCATGGGCTGACCTTTGTTGCAGAGTAGAACTGAATGTAACTGGCGAGTGTTTGGAGATGCGATCGATATCTGATATCGCACTTCGTATCGAGCTCCATTAACACGTTAGTTAATTAGTGGAGGTCAGAAACCCAAGTTCGCGAGACATGGCATCGGGTCGCGATGACGGATTATTAGTTAGTCAGACTCCCATTGTATTACTCCATGACTAATTAAATTTGTTTCGCGTCATTTCACTTTCAAACCAAGCGCCGGTTTCGAAATTCGAAGAAAGGGAATGGAAGACCCATAGGGATGTACTCCGTACAGTACATGTAAAGTACATACTGTACTACGTAAGATGAGTATGGGGAGGTATTATTGATGGCGTATGAACTCCTGAGCACGGAAGAGAACGGAGAACAGTGGTCAGCTCAAGAAATGCGCAGAAGGTCGTCCCATTGGGTATTATTATTATTATTATTAATTTATGCATGGTACCACGCCTTACTTACCCCATAAGATCTACATACATACATAACGGGACTACGGCTGCATGCCGTTACTGTAAGCTGCGACCCGGACGGTTCATATGATGGACTGACGGGTCCAGCCCTTCTTCGGGCTCCAGGATCGTGGGTCTTGGCAGGAGCCAAAGATAGAACTTGGCACGGGGCTCTTTTGTTTGGTGGGAGAAGATCGCCGCATCACGGGGGAGAGGGGTTCGTTGACGCGACGTTCCTCCGGGTTCCAAACCGTTAGCCGTTGCGACCTCCTTGCCGCTTTTCTTGGTACGGTATCAACTACTATCCTAAGGGACCTTGAGGGACGCGGCGATGGTCTCGCGACTTTCCAAACGGCTGTCTATTATCATTAACTTCTTTCTGGATCACTTCTTATGGAAATGAAGGAGTTCTCCCGGTTCAGAAGTTTCCAAGGCTTCCTATACATTGGGCGGTACAGTAAAGTAAGCGGCCGATCGGAAATCAGGGAGATATGTGTGGAGTACTCTATTCTAGGGACCCTTGTCTCTTTGTAAGGCTTATATACAGTAAACACTCCGGCTGCATGCGGAATCTATACGCGCCGGCTTAGCTGGTACGCGTCCTGTTGATATTTGCCTACATATGGCGCTGTCTCGCTCCTGAGATTTCCATGATGCACTGTACTCTGTACCTCCGCACTTAGTACTTACCGCAAGGCGCTTATGCAAATATAGATTTTCCCGTTTTGTCCGTCGAAATCTGTATGTGGTCAAGTGTTCTGGTTAGATCTAGTTTCCAACTGTATATGCTTCCCCCGAGCAAGCTATTTGTTGCTATGTATGACTTCGCCTGAGCATGGGATTATCGAAGCATGTCGCTTGCCGACGTCGATTGGTGGGACATCCTGGACCGCGGCTCAGGGTCCCATCTTCCGGGGTTGGCAGTGCAACGTCTAAATGACAAAGACTTCTATGTACTGTAGACGTTTCTGATCGAGAGTTTTTACCCAGTCAAGGGTTAAGGCGTCAGGCCTAGCCTCTCCCGTGGTGAATGGGTACAGCGGAGAGAATCGAATCGTTCTCTTGTGCTATAGAGAGTGCTGGATATCACTACGATGCCTGCTTCATTCTTGGATGTCACTGCGCCCGTTGTTGGAGATCCTGCTCTCCGCTCGCCCGCTGCAATGGGATAGAATCGCGCGTCATGTTAAATATGAAGACCGCCATCAAAGTCTTCTAGCTGGCTGGCGGAGATTCCGCATGCGCCTGCTCTGTTGCCTGCTTGTACTCTATGCGACGCTGTCAGGAGGAGGTTGTCATCCTTTAGTCGTGACCTATTGGTTGTAATTTCGAGCTGGTTCGATGGTGAGTGCCGATAAATCATGGCTCGTGGTCTGCGTCACCTGCCTGGTGTCTGTTGACTACGGATCGGCAACCAGAGTGTATCCGCAAAAAAATCCGCCAGACCTAAGGTAGCGCTTAACTGTTTCGCGTTTCCGCAACTCTAAGTTGATTCCCATCAGCGATTCCGTAGTCGCCGGGCGTTTCAAACTCTATGTGCAGGCGTTCAGGGAGGAGGGGGATGGTGATCGTTCACGGCGTGAATTTAGGGGGACAGTGCCATGATTGTGGGAAATGACTCCTGCCAAAGCGCTTTCAGGGCTCAGGAGCGGCGGAGATAGACGGATGTTGTGCTGTTTGTACAGGACGAGCGCATGGAGGGACGGGGCACAGCTGCGCCTGCACAGCGCCAGCGCCTGACAAGCCCTCAAACTCACCTGGGGATGTGAACCCGAATTCCACCTCCTCATCCTCCCGCTCCCCCCCCCCCCCCCCCCCCC
>Ga0207748_1000697_pt1 | contig 13662 bp, 8 predicted proteins | sample HigsolmetaGSP13D_FD_184841 | JGI IMG/M metagenome (GOLD analysis project Ga0207748, IMG submission 184841) | High solid enriched microbial communities from the Joint BioEnergy Institute, USA - SP1-3-D (SPAdes) | ecosystem: Engineered > Bioreactor > SSF (Solid state fermentation) > Aerobic >...
CGGCGAGACCAGTTCCTCGATCAGCCCAGCGCGATCAAGGCGCTCGAGACCGCACGCGATGCGCAGCTCAAGCGCGGCTTCCAGCTGATGTTCGCCCGCGGCAGCGACGCGCCGGCCTGACCGCGCGCGCACCGCCTCCACAGGAAATTCCGTCCCGATGTCTGCCGTCCTGAAGAACGACCGCTTCCTCCGCGCGCTCCGCCGCGAACCCGTCGACCGCACGCCCGTCTGGCTGATGCGCCAGGCCGGCCGCTACCTGCCGGAGTACCGCGCGTCGCGCAAGGCCGCCGGCAGTTTCCTGGCGATGGCCAAGAACCCCGACCTCGCCTGCGAGGTCACGCTGCAGCCGCTGGCGCGTTTCGATCTCGACGCGGCGATCCTGTTTTCCGACATCCTGACCATCCCGGACGCGATGGGACTGGAGCTGTACTTCGTCGAGGGCGAAGGCCCGAAGTTCCGCCATCCGGTGCGCGACGCGGCCAGCATCGCGAAGCTCGGCGTGCCGGACATGGAAACCGGGCTGCGCTACGTCATGGATGCGGTGCGCGTGATCCGCCGCGAGCTCGACGGCCGCGTGCCGCTGATCGGTTTCTCCGGCAGTCCGTGGACGCTCGCCTGCTACATGGTCGAGGGCGGCGGCAGCAAGGATTTCGCGCGCATCAAGGCGATGGCGCTCAACGATCCGCAGGCGCTGCACGCGCTGCTGTCGGTCAACACCGATGCGGTCATCGCATACCTGGCCGCACAACGCGCCGCCGGCGCGCAGGCGTTGCAGGTGTTCGACACCTGGGGCGGCGTGCTGTCGCCGGCGATGTACCGTGAATTCTCGCTGCCATACCTGACCCGCATCGCGCAGGAACTGCAGCGCGGCGAAGGCGCGGATCGCACGCCCCTGATCCTGTTCGGCAAGGGCAACGCCGCGTATCTCGACGAGCTGTCGCAGTCGGGCGCCGAAGGCGTCGGCGTCGACTGGCTGATCGACCTGGGCGACGCCGCGCGCCGCACGCAGGGCCGCGTCGCGCTGCAGGGCAATCTCGATCCGGCCACGCTGTACGGCTCACCGGACGCGATCCGCGCCAAGGTGCGCGACGCGCTCGACAGCTACCGCGACGGCAACGGCGGCTCGCGCGACGGCCACGTCTTCAACCTCGGCCACGGCATGTCGCCGGACATGAACCCCGACCACGTCGGCGTGCTGGTCGACGAAGTGCACGCGTACAGCGCGCGCTGATTCCTGCGAGTGCGACATGTGTCTCCTTCTCCCTCCGGGGGAAGGTGCCCGGAGGGCGGATGAAGGCGCTTTTGACGGCTGCGCGCCGCCTGCCCTCACCCGACGCGCTGCGCGCGTCAATCTCTCCCAAAGGAAGAGGTGCTCAGGTTCCGCGAGCGGACTGAATCACCTGTTCGTGCTTTGCGTCAGACCCCTTCCGTCGGTGCCGCCAACCGCTTCTGCACGTCGTCACGCAACCGGGCCAGTTCGCCTTCCGCCTCGCGGCGCTGCTGCATGCCGTCGCGGTGGATGCTGCGCACTTCCTCGACGGTCTGGATCAGCTGTTCGTGCACGTGGCGCAGCGTGGCGATGTCGATGACGGCGCGCTGGTTGGCCTTGGCGGTCTCGACCGAGGTCTGACGCAGCAGGTCGGCATTGCTGCGCATCAGTTCATTGGTCGCGTCGTCGATCGCGTTCGACAGCGCGACCGCGTTCTTCTGCTCGCCGAGCGACAGCTGGATCGCGAACTGGCGCTTCCACGACGGAATCGTGATGTTGCGGACGGTGTTGAACTTCTCGACCAGCTGGATCGCATTGGCCTGGATCAGGCGGATCATCGGCAACGACTGGTCGGCCGCGTGCTGCATCACCAGCAGGTCGCCGACGCGCTTGTCGAGCAGGCGGATCGCGTTCTCGATCTCCGCGCGGCGGGTGCGCGAATGCGGATCCTCGGCGCCGGCCAGCGTCGTCTGTTCGGCGGCCAGCGAAGCCAGACGCTCGCGGCCGGCGACGACGTGCACGCCGAGCGCGCGGCGCTCTTCCAGCACGATGGCGTGCATGCGGTCGAAATCGGTGATCCGGCGCGTCAGCAGGTCCTGCTGACGTGCGACGTCGCCCATCAGGCGCTCGATCTGCTGGTTGGTGTTGCTGAACTTCTGCACCAACTCGTCGCGCCCGGCACGCATCCTGTCGATCAGTCGACCGAGCAGCGGCACCTTGGAGCGGCCGGCGAAGCTGCCCAGATCCAGCGAACGCGCGATGCGCACGACTTCGCCCAGCTTGTCGCCGGTCGCATCGAGATCGCTGTTGCGCACCTGGTCGAGCAGCTGGCTGGAAAACGCGGCGGTCTTGCTGGCCGCGTCGCGACCGAACACGTGCAGGTTGCCGGGCGTGATGTCCTGCAGGCTGCGACCGACGACCTCGATCTCGGCGCGGTCGGCGGGCACCAGGCCCAGCGACTGCAACGCGGCGTCGTCGGTCACCGGCGTCGCCGACGGCACGTGCGTGGGATAGGCGGTGTCCTGGGTCATGCGTCGGTCTCCTTGGGCCTGTCCACGCCTGCGGGCGCGGCTGAGGCGAGTGTAGCGGTCATGGCGTCGACCGCATGGCCGACGTCGGCTTCGATATCGGCTGCGGTCACCGCGTGCGCGGCGCCCTGCGCGGCGTGGTCGGCGGCGGCGCGTTGACGCCACAACGGCAGCAGCACGTCGCGGACATTGCGGTAGCGCGCCAGCAGCGCGTCGTACTGTTCGGCGATCAAGCGCAGCTGCCGCGCCGAGATGACCTGCGTCGCGTGGACGGTCTCGAGATGCTGCGCGCGGCGCAGGCGCTGGTCGTGATGCGCAGCGTCTTCGGTACTGGCACGCAGCGCGGCCGCGGCTTCCAGCAATCCGTTGAGCAGCGGCTGCATTGCATCCAGACGACCACGATGCGCGACGAGGGCCGCGCGCAGCGTCGACGCGGCACGGTCGGCGTCGATCAGCAACACGCCCATGCGGGCGCCCAGGGCCTCGGCCTCGTGCTGGTCGACCAGGTCGCGCCCGAGCAGACGTGCGAACAATCCGGCGCGTGGCTTGCCACCCTTCGGCAACACCGCGCGCATCGCCGTATGCAGATCGCGCAGGCGCGCAACCAGGGCTGCGGCCGGCGTCGCGTCGAGCGTCGTGCCGACATCGAGCGCGGCAAGCTCGGCGATCAACGGTTCGGCATACGCCGCGATACCGGCGACATCGGCCGGCATCGCGTCGATCGTGGACGCGTCGCCGCTCATCCGGCGCCCGGCTCCGTGCCGTCACCACCGCCGAGTCGATCCAGCGCGGCGTCGAGCCGGCGTTCGGCCGGTGTGCTGACACGACGACGCTTGGCCGGCGCTTCGGTATCGATCGCAGCGCCGCGGGTGCGCAGCCATTGCGCGAGCTCGGCCAGCGCGGCGTTGAGCGTGGCCTGCCCGGCAACCGACTGGCCCAGACGCTCGAGCAGGGGCGCGGCGGTTTCACGCAGCACGGTCTGCAGTTCGGCCGCGACCGCGGCGGCCGGTGCCTGCGTGTCGTCCGCGTGGACCGGTTCGACCTGCGCGGGCCGGCGCAGATCGCGGAGTGCGGCGAGGACATCGTCCCAGGGCACCTCCGCCTTCGGTGCGTTGGCCTGCCCCATGCCCTGCAGCCCGGCGGCAATGTCGGCCAGCTGCGCGACCACGCGCGCGCCGGTGTCGGCATCCTCGCCGCCCATCGCCTTGTCGCGCATGAAGTCGCGCTTGATCTGTGCCCAGCGCGTGGCCGCAGCATCGTCGAGCTTGCCGCGCAGTTCCGCGAGCTTGAGCAGGTTCTCTTCGGCGCCCGTGGTCAGCAGCTGCGACTCTCCCATGTAGTGATCGTCGAGCAGCTGTTCGAGCTCGGCGGCGTTCATCACCGGCGAGATCTTCTCGGCCAGCTTGTTCATGTTGCGGTAGCTGCCCTGTAGGCGGAAAGCCGGCTCGGTGCGGTAACGGTCGGCCTGCGCGGCGCTGGCGATGTACTGCTGGTTGACGCGGTAGACGATCTCGCTGACCTGCAGCAGGCGCTGCAGCGTGGCGGTGAGTTCGTTGACCTCGGCGCCGCTGTAGGCGTGTGACAGGTCGTTGGTCGAGACCTCCTTGCCCGCGGCGCGATCGGCCAGCAGGTAGAGGTCGGCCATGTCGCGCGTCGCCATCGGCGCGAGCACCGGGTTGGACGTCAGGCTGTTCTCGATGTAACTGAGCTTGAACGAATCCTCCATGCCGCCGAGCACGTCGCCGAGGTTGTAGATGTCGGCGCGGTTGGCGAGCATGTCCGGAATCTTGAACACCTCGCCGGACTCGGTGTAAGGGTTGCCGGCCATGACCACGCAGAACTTCTTCCCGCGCATGTCGTAGGTCTTGGTGCGGCCTTTCCACACGCCCTCGATGCGGCGCGTGCCGTCGCACAGCGAGATGAACTTCTGCAGGAACTCGGGATGCGTGTGCTGGATGTCGTCGACATACAGCATCGTGTTGCTGCCCATCTCCAGCGCGAGATTGAGCTTCTCGAGTTCCTGGCGCGAGGTCGCGTCGGGCGCCTGCGCCGGATCGATCGAACGCACCTCGTGACCGAGCGCCGGACCATTGATCTTCATGAAGACCAGACCCAGGCGGCTGGCGACGTATTCCATCAGCGTCGTCTTGCCGTAGCCGGGTGGCGAAATCAGCATCAGCAGACCCATCAGGTCGCTGCGCTTGTGTTCGCCGACGGTACCCATCTGCTTGGCGAGGTTGTCGCCGATCAGTGGCAGATAGACCTCGTTGATCAGCTTGTTGCGCACGAACGAGGTCAGCGGCCGCGCCTTGAACTCCGACAGGCGCAGCGCGTCGCGCTCGCGCGTGGCGATGCGCTGGCGCACCGTCTGGTACTGGTGGAAGGCCGGCACGAAGCGGTCGCGATGCGTCTCGAAGCGCTGCAGGAAATCGTCCAGCGCCAGCTGCAGACGGCCTTCATGCACGCGCGGATGCTCGCCGAGCAGCCCGTCGACCGTCGTGATCAGCGTGACCTCGCGCAGCGTGTGCGGCAGGGTGTCGCCGGCGAGCAGCAGCACGATGGCCTCGGGCACGTAGCCCGCGAGCGCTGCATGCGCCTCACCGGACGCGAGCGCCGTCATCCACTGCGTCGCCAGCGACCAGCGCTGGTCGAGCGGCGCATCCGCATCCGACAGCGCGCGTTCGACGTCGGCAGTCATGCCAGCCGTGTCGAGCGCCTTGCGCAGCGCATCGCGCAGGTCCCGGGCGTAGTGGCTGACGCCGAAGGTCGGCGTGTCGCCCTGCAGTTCGTCGAACAGATAGCCGGCCGCCACGGGGACGAGCGCCGCATCGAAAGGCAGATCCTGCGATCCGACGAAGGCAGCCAGCGTGTCGGCGATCTCCACGCGCAGTGCGTCGATGCCGGCGCTCGAACCGAACAGCTGACGGATCGCACGCGCGCCCGCACTGCGTGCCGACCACTGGTCGGCGTCGGTGCCGTCGCGACCGAAGGCCCAGAACAGCATTGCCAGCGCGCGCGCCGCCGGCGGACGCGCCAGCGGGCCGGCCTGCGCATGCAGCGGCAGCAGGGCGCGCAGGATCTTGGCCGCGTCGTGATCGTGGATGCCCTTCTCGTAGCCCTCGCGATACCGCGGCGCCGCAAACGCACGCACCAGGCGCTCCAGCGCGTCGGCTTCGGGCAATGCGCGCCGCAACTGGTCGAGATCCAGGTCTTCGCGACCGTCGATTGCGGCCTGCAACACAAGACCCGCGAGGTATTCGGCGCGCGACAGCGTCGGCGATTCGGAATCCAGCGTGACCTGCCAGTAGTCGCGCAGGCTTTCGAGTTCGGGATCTTCGATCGGCGCGTAGAAGTCGGTGCCGGTCAGATGGATCGACAGACCGTCGCCGCGCGGCAGGATCGTCAGATCCAGCGGCTGGGTGTTGACGCTGAAGCGGTGCCTTGGCCCGAGACGGATGACCTGGCCGCCGCCCTCGAACAGATCGCTGCGGTCGCGCAGACCGCGCACCGCCTGATCGCGCACGGCTTTCAGGCGTGCTTCGACGTCGTCCGCCTTGACCGTGTCGTGGTACTCGCGCAACCGGGTGGCGAGCTCGCGCAGTTTCAGGATCAGCGCATCGCCGGCGAAGAAGGCATTGAGTTCGTCCGAGGTCGCGAAGCGTTCGGTGCGACGCGGCAGGCCGTCGAGGATGCGCGCCGCGGCATCGAACACCGCCTGTGCCTTGCGCTGGCGGGCATCGAGCAGCGATTGCTTGTGCGCCTCGAAGGTTTCCAGCAGCTCCTCGCGCTTGGCGAGGATGTCGCCGAGGAACTGTTCGTGCTCGCCGAACTGGCTCTCGATTTCCTCCAGCTGGACCATCAGCCGCGACAGCTGTTCGTCGGCGCGCTCGGGATCTGTCGCCAGCGACAACGCACCGGCGATGGCCTGGCCGAACAGCGCGAACTGCGCGCCGAACTGGGCCACGGCCTCGGCCGAGCCGAGCGTGCGGCGGCGCTGGTCGGCGCGCGCACGCGCCTGGTTGAGGCGCGCGTACAGGCCGGAGATCGCATCGACGACACGCGTGCGTTCGGTCGCGTCGTCGACCTTCAGCGTCGCCATCAGCTCCGACAGCATGTCCAGATCGCCGGCCAGTGCCTGCATCTCGGCGATCGAGGCGGCGAGCACCTTCGCGGTGGTCGCCGCTTGTGCTTCGGTGTCGAGCACCTGCAGGCGCTCGGACACCGGCTGCAGCGCGCGTTCGCCGGCGAGGAAGGTGCCGGTCGCGGCGCCGACGGTGTCCTGCGCGGCCTGCAGGGCCTCGCCCATCGCGTCGATCGCGGCGGTGTCGATATAGCGCAGTTCGCGGATCGTCAGCAGATGACCACGTTGCCTGGAGATCTCGTTGAGTGCCTCGACGAACTCCTCGATGCGGCTCCAGCTCTCGGGCTGCAGGCGGCCGAGCAGATTGCGGTGCGCGGTCTGCGCCTCGCGCATCGCGGTGTCGGACTGGCGGCGGATGCCCTCGACCTTCTCGTACTCGTCGAGCACCGATTCGCCGGTCGCGGCGATCTCGTGCAGCAGCGCGCCGGCGCCGTCGCTCTCGGCGTCCTCGAGCCAGTGGTGCGCGTCGAACATGCGGCGGGTGTCGTGCACCAGCAGCTGGTAGCGCTGCGCGGACACGTCGCGGCCTTCGATCGTGCGCGCCAGATCGAGCAGGTTGGAGATGCCGCGAACCAGCTCGGGATTACCGATCCGGCCCATGAAACTGTTGCCGGTCGGCGCGCGCGCGGCGAACTCGTCGCTGGTGAACGGCGTCTGCCAGACCTGCATCGGATGCACGCGCGTCGGTGCGTCACCCTCGGCATGGAACAGCACCATGCGTCCGTCGTGCAGAAGCGCATAGCCGTGGCCGAACACCGGGTTCTGCAGCGCCCGCTGGATGGTGTTGTAGACGAACAGCGCCGAGCGCCCCGCCGCGCGGTCGTAAAAGATGTACATCACGTCTTCGCCGTTCGGCGAGCGGATCGCACGCTTGAACTGCATGCCGGTCATCTGCGCGTCGAAGGCGCGATGGTCGCCGTTCTGCAGGTAATAGCCACCGGGGAAGATGATGCCGTGGTCTTCGGGCAACTGGACGCAGGCCTGCACGATGGCGTCGTTGCGGATGATCTTGCCGGTCAGCGTGTTGTAGATCAGCCCGCGCCACTGCTGCTCGCGATAGGGCAGCACCTTGAGCAGGATCAGCGTGCCGACCTTCGCGAAATCGAAGGTGGCGTCGTCGATCGACTGGGTACGGTCCTCGACCGGCTCGCTGTAGACGCCGGCGCCGGTCTCGGTGTTGTTCTCGATCTTGACTGTCAGATCGCCGCCGGTGGTCTCCACGAACAGCGTGTCGAGGATGTTCAGATGCGGATGGCGGCCGTCGACGGCGAGTTCGCGCGTGGCGCGGGTCCACTCGAAGTCGAACGGCGGCGGCAGCGCGATGTCGCGCTCGCCGCGGGAGTCGAGATAGCTCAGCTGGCCGTCGTTGTCGATCGACCAGCGGAACACGCGCACATCGGTACTGCGCTCGCCGATCTGGAAGGCCGCCAGCAGGCGCCCTTCGCGCACGATCAGCTGCAGCAGGCGCGCGTGCTTGTAATAGGCGTAGAGCTCTGTGAAATCGTGGACGAAGCCGGGCTGGGCGAGGAAGGTGCCGGCCGGATCCACCGGTACCACGTCGTAGCCGCCGTCGGCCTCGACCAGCCGGAACAGGCCGAACACGTCCTCGATGCGGGTCTTGCTCTTGAGTCCGATATAGACGTTGTAGCCGAACAGCACCTGGTTGCCGGGAATCTGCACGACGTCGCGACCGACGCAGTTGTTCTCGGTGCGGATGCGGAAGCGCCCGACCACTTCCATGCGGCTGTCGCCGAACTCGGCGAGGCGGCGCGTGTTGAGTGCGTCGGCCAGAGCGCGCAGGCGCGTGCCCTGCTCCACCAGCCGGCGGCGCAGCACCTCGTAGGCGCCGCCGCGGGCGACGGCCGCATCGAGCTGGCCGGCTTCGTTGGACGCCGGCGCGGCGTCCTGGGTCTCTTCGGTCATCGGTTCACGATCCGGTCTGGCGTGTGGGCGACGCGTCGTCGCCCCGCGCGTTCAACACGGCGGCGCAGCGATGCGCCGCCCCGGCGGACACTCAGGCGGCGTCGCCTTCGGCGATCCGCCGCTGGTCGGCGACAGGCGCCTGCACGCCGAGGTAGCGCTGCAGCAGGTCCTGCAGGATCGGACTCTTCTCGGTGATGCCCTCGATCGAACGGCCGAGCGAGACCGCCTTGACCACGTTCTCGAACATGCCGCCGTCGCCGCCGATGAGGTCGATGTCGGCGTTGCGCAGCGCGGTCGCGATGACCTCGGCATTCTCCTTCGACACTTCCTTGCCGGCCTCGAACGCGGCCAGCGCCTGCTTGAGGCTGGTGTCCAGCGTCATGCGGAACTCTTCGTGGCTGCGCGCCTTGTCGCTGAGCGCGTCGATAGCGCCGAACTTCTTCACCAGACCCTCGGCCTCGGCGAACAGCTTGCGCTCGATGACGCTGGCCTCGGCCAGACCCAGCGACTCGGTCGCGCTGGCCTTCGCCCGGCCCATCTGCTCTTCGCCCTGCGCCTTGGCGGCCAGTTGCTCGGCCAGCACCTTGGCCTCGGCCGCGCCCTGCTTGAGGTTGGCGTCGGCCATCGCGTCGACCACCCGGGCCTCGGCGATGCCGACCTTCTCGATCGCCGTCGCGCTCGCTTCCTTGACCTGCGCCTCGGCCAGACCCGGTGCGGCGCGTTCGGCGCGCACGCCCTCGGCGAGCAGCTTCTTGGCCTCGGCCTGCTTGCCCGAGGCGTCGAACTCGGCCTGCGCCAGCGTGGTGATCTCGACCGCGCGGTGGCGGGCGGCGGTCTCCGCGGCTTCGGCTTCCTTGACCTTGCGCACCAGCGCTTCCTGCGCCTTGGCCTCGGCGTCGAGGATGGTGACCTGCTTTAGGCGATCGGCCTGGGAGACCTCGCGCAGCTCCTTGATGCGCTCTTCCTCGGCCGCAACGGTGCGGTCGATGGTGATGCGCTCGCGGGTGATGTTCGCGACGTCCATCAGGCCCTGCTCGACCACCTTGTCGCGTTCCACGCCCTGCAGCTGGACTTCGCGATCGGTCGTGACCTGCTCGAGCTTGCGCGCGCGCTCGACGCGCTCGGCCTCGATGGCGACGGCGCGCTGGCGGTTCTGCGCGGCCACTTCGACCTCGCGCAGGCGGTTCTCCTCGCGGATGTCGATCAGCTGCTGGGCCTCGATGCGCGCGTTCTCCGACATCTGGCGCTGCTCTTCCTGGACCTTCTGGGTCTCGGCGGTCTCGCGCGCCTGGATGGTTTCGATCTCGCGCTTCTGGCGGGCCTCGGCCTCGGCCTGCTGACGCTCGAGCGCGAGTGTCGCCTCGCGGGTCTCGACGTTCTTCTTGGTGATCGCCAGACGCTCGTTCTGCTCGAGCTCGTTGGTGACCACGTTCTGGGTGGCGGTCAGCTCGGTGATCTTGCGGATGCCCTCGGCGTCGAGGATGTTGTGCGGATCGAGCACGTTCTTGGGCGTCTGCTCGAGGTAGTCGATCGCCACGTCCTCGAGCACGTAACCGTTGAGGTCGTTGCCGATGACCGTGCTGACCGCGTCGCGGAATTCCTGGCGCTTCTCGAACAGATCGGTGAAGTCGAACTTCTTGCCGACCGTCTTGAGCGCCTCGGAGAACTTGGCGTTGAACAGCTCGTCGACGGCGTGCTTGTCCGACGCGCGATCCGCGCCCAGCGCCTTGGCCACCCGCAGCACGTCGGCCTGGGTCTCGTTGACGCGCAGGTAGAAGGCGACCGCGATGTCAGCGCGCATATTGTCGCGGCAGATCAGGCCTTCCTTGCCGCGGCGGTCGATCTGCAGCGTGATCAGGCTGATCTTCATCAGCTCGGCGCGGTACAGCACCGGGATGATCAGCGCACCGGTGAAGTGCACCTTCGGCGTCGCGCTCATGTCGTTGACGATCAGCGCCGTGCCCTGGTCGACCTTCTTGTAGAAGGCCTTGAACAGGCCCGCGATACCGAGCACGACGACCAGCAGGATGCCCACACCGATCAGGAAGGGGGCGATCGTGGCAACGCTCATTGCAGCTCCTTGCACAAGAGGCCTGCGGGTGCAGGCCGTGGGATCAAAGGGTTCGGTAGGTGTCTTCGGCGATCACGCGATACACGTGCGCCGCGGCATCGAATTCGACCAGCACCACGCGGTCGCCGCGCTGCAGCCCCGCCGCCTCGTCGGCGCGGGCCTGCAGGATCAGCCCGGCGCCACCGTCGTCCAGATCGACCGTGCCCAGCTGCGTGGTGACCTGCGGCGAGCGCACGACCGCGACTCGGCCGAGCAGCGACTGCTGTGTCGGGGTGCGCCGCGTCAGCAGCCAGGTGCGGACCGGGCGCAACAGGGCCGCCGCAATCAGAACGGATGCGAAGAATGTCCCCAGCAGCACGAGTGCACCGATCGGCCAGCGCAGCCAGCCCGACAGCGGCAGCAGCCAGAACAGATGGACGAAATAGGTGAGGAACCAGCCGATGAAGGCGACCAGGGTCACCACCAGCATCATCGGCAGGCGGTCAAGGCCCAGACGGCCGAGCATGCCGGCGAGACCGGAGTCGCCGAGGTCGGGCGCATCCAGTCCATCAAGATCAAGATCCACGAGCCCGGTGGCCGCAAGCAGCCAGTACAGCGCACAGAACGCCAGCACGATGCTGTAGACCAGCGTGGGAAAGCCCAGCGCCGTCGCCACGAATTCCGTCATCCTTCGGTTCCGCTCCCTGTGGCGGCCGCGCCTGCGGCCGCTCCCCGTCCACGGGTCTATCATGCCAGTGCGACAGGGACACGCGCCAATCGCGGTTCACATGGATCGGCTGGTCCGCGACGGTGGCCGGTACTCGATGCGGATCTCGCGATGGCTGTCCGGAACGTCGGGTTCGACCGGCGTTTCGCCTGCGCAGCCGGGGTAGAGATCGTCGCGCTGCATCTTGCCCAGGCCGCGGAGAAGCTCGACCTCGGGGTCAGCCGGCACGTAGGCGACCACGCGGAAGTCCGCCGTCAGCACCGCACGCCGCATCTCATCCCGCGACGCCTCGAAACGTCCCTGATCGGGAAGCGGTGCACCGCCATCGATGACCTCGACCGGCAGCGCAGTGCCGCAGCTGCCAGTGCTGTCGATCCGCGTGTCCTGCATGAACCCGCGAACCACCCCGGCTACCATCGTCGCGACCGCGTCTGCGGGCAGCGCCGCCTGCGGCGCGCTGTAGCGTGCCTTGATGAAGTAGTAACGCCGCAGTCCGATTGCGAGCGCGCTGTGATACGACGTGCCGCCGGTGGACATCACGCCTGCCGTCGTGCGCAGTTCGCCATCCGCGCTGTCTGCGTCTACGCCGTCCAGCACGACGCGCTCGGCCGACACCGCTCCGAAACGGATGGTGCGGCCGTGGGTCTCGCCCGCAACACCCTGGAGCTCGGCGATCGTCTGCGCCATGTGTGCGTCGAGCGCCTGTGCGCCGACTTCGCCCACCGGATACAGATAGATGTCCAGCCAACCTGCAGCGGCGTCCTCGTGCGCGTAGCGCACCGACACCCCAAGCTCGGCCTGGTCGTAACGATGTTCGCCCTGCGCACGCCAGCCATCGATCTGCAACGGGTACACGATCCGCGTGTCGCGGATATAGCCGCCCAGGAACGGCATCGCGTCGCGCGAGCCGGGGGCGTCATCTGCAGTCGCATGCGAGAGCGGCTGCAGGCACAGCGCCAGCAGCAGGCCATACGACGACCCGCGCCGCCATCGATTCCGGTACCGTCCCATCGCACACCTCCCTGTCCGCCTGCGCCGATGCTAGCGGAGGTGTGCACGGACCAACAGCGCTCAGACCGCCGGAGGCAGCGCCACCACGGCGTCGGGCGCGCAGGCGAACAGGCGCGCGCCGCCGGGTGTGACCGGCAGGCCGCCCGCAAAGGCGGTGTAGGCCGGCAGCAGACCGGCGTCGTCGGCGAACACGAACGCTGGAAGACGCGGGACACCGGGTAGGCGCACCACCGGATGCACATGGCCGCCGAGGCGATAAAGACTGGGTGCCGGGGCGAAATCGTCGACATCGTGGACAAAGGCGAAGGGCGCTTCGATGAGTCTGTCGCCATGCAGTTCAAGCCCCATCGACGCCGCCAGCACCGGTGCACCTCGCAGCGCGCGGTCGTGATTGCCGGCGACCAGCACTACCGTCAGCGCCGCATGGCGTGCACGCCAGCGCTGCCAAGCCTCGCGCCAGGGCGCATCGCGCACACTGGCGTGCAGCAGGTCGCCGAGCACCAGCAGGCGCACGGCGCCGGTCGCTTCGATCAGCGCGTCCAGCCGGGCGAGATCGTGATCGGTGCCGCCCCGTGGCAGTGCGATGCCGGCGCGACGGAAGTGGTCGCCCTTGCCCAGATGCATATCCGCGATCACCAGCGTGCGCGTGCGAGGCCAGAAGACCGCGCGGCCCGGCAACAGCACCAGCGATTCGCCGGCCACCGTGATGCCGAGACTGCCCGGCACGGCCAGCTCAACCACGGTTGCGCCTTTCCAGCTGCGCGGCGGCGCGTTGCACGCGGGTCTTCCAGTCTTCGGTACTCAGCTGGCCGCGCAACGACTCGGCCCACAGCGGGAACGACATCGGCGTGAACGTCCTGAGCGCATGCAGCGACAGCGTGCGGGCGCTGCAGTCCTCCAGCGTCTCGCGCAGACGCACCACTTCGAGCTGGGCGGCGAAGACCTCGCGCTCGGCCAGTGCCAGCAGCATGTGGTCGGGATCGTGCCGGCGCAGCACGTCGAACAGCAGACCGCTCGAGGCCTGCAGCTGGCGCATCGACCGCGGTGCGCGCCCGGGCAGCGACGGCGGCAGCAGGCCGGCGACACGGGCGATATCGCGGAACTGGCGACGCGCGAGTTCGGCGAGGTTGAGGCTTTCTCGCAGGTCCTCGAGAAGGGATTCCGGCGTCAGCAGTGCTTCGACGTCGGCCACGTCCAGCGGCACGTCCTGCGCCGGCGACAGCACCAGACCGTAGTCGTTGGCGGCGAAGGTGAAGCTGTTGCGGTGCATGCGCCCCCAGCGCAGCGACCACA
>Ga0207748_1000698_pt1 | contig 13641 bp, 11 predicted proteins | sample HigsolmetaGSP13D_FD_184841 | JGI IMG/M metagenome (GOLD analysis project Ga0207748, IMG submission 184841) | High solid enriched microbial communities from the Joint BioEnergy Institute, USA - SP1-3-D (SPAdes) | ecosystem: Engineered > Bioreactor > SSF (Solid state fermentation) > Aerobic >...
CCCCCCTTCTTTTCTTCCCCCTTTTTTTTCTCGATTCGTCCCCCCTTCCCTTTTCCCCTCTATATCTACATCTCCTTTCTGCAGGCTCTGTTAGGTTCGATTTAGAGAGAGAGAGAGAGAATGTGTGTGTGTGTGTGTGTGTGTGTGTGTGTGTGCCTCTGGTCCGTTCTAACAATGTATACTTGTCCGATCTTATCTTGCTACGATCCGATATGAGCCCTAGGGATCCAAATCTGCTCCGATATAGATACCGCACAGTCCAGTCCGAAAAAAACTATACAATCTGATCTTCTCCAAGGTTGAAGAAAGAAAGAAAGAAACAAGCCAGCACGACAACAGAAGAACACAATGCAAGACTCTTAAGACAATTCAAGCCGGTCGTTTGGTTTACCGGCATCGGCATCATGGTACTATCTAATATATTATTGTTAGGTAGGTTAGGTAGGTAGGTAGGTAGATCCATACATAGTCCAGTGCAGTACATATATGTGTGTATGCATGTACTGTACATGTACAGTTACTAGTACATAGAGTATTACTCCGTACAGCAAGCACGATGCGACGCGACGCGCCGCGCGGAGGCGGAGGCGAAGGAGGAGGAGGAGGAGGGGAATCTGGTCCACTCTACTCCACTCCACTCCACTCCGCTCCATTCTACTCCAATTCAATTCAATCCAGTGGCTTTTCTATGTCCTATACTGTATTACTGTACAATGTATGTACATACATGCCTTGTAATTCATCTCGTTCGCTCTCTCTATATATACAGTACATACACGGATCTGGAATAGAATACAATCTAGCTAGCTACCGAGCTGGGTAGCATATGCTAACTCACTAGGTAAGCATGAGCAGAGCAGAGCAGAGCAGAAGCAGGGCAAGTAAAGTAAGTCGTCAGCAGTAGCTACGTTATACATACACATCACAGAAACAAAAACAAAAGACCATCATGAAATAAATCACCCCTACCCCTAGGGAGGTAGGCAGGCGAGACCAGATCAAAAAACAACATTCACAAGCCTCCCCCCCTTGACGACAATCACCCGCCGCCGCTTCTCCCAGTCGTTCCGCTCCCGCAGCCACAGCCGGCCCTCGTCCGTCTCCAGGATCCGCGACACAATCCAGTCCTGCTCCTCCGCGGCCGTGTCCTGCTCCGCGCGGCGGACCGTCGTGTCTGATGTCGTTGATGGAGCCGTTGCGCCGCCAGTGGCGGTGGTGGTGGACGCGACAAAGCGCGGGATGGTGACCGTGAAGCGGAGCTTGCCGTTGATCTGGACGGCGACAGTTTGGCCGCCGCGGGTAGAGAGGGCTTGGGCTTGGGACTCGTTGAGGAGCGGGGCGGGCCAGGGGGCGGAGAAGACGGATGGTGGTGAAGCGTTTGTTTCGGTTTCAGGGGTGTCGCGCAGGAGTGGAGAGTGGAGGATCTCCCAGCACTCGGAGGACAGGGCCGGCGCGACGGGGGCTAGGAGGCGGAGGAGGGTCGAGACGGAGAGGTATAGGACGGTTGGGGAGGTCGGGGTCGAGGATGAGAGAGCGTTCGTCAGCTTGATGAGGTCCGAGACGGCGGTGTTCAGGCCGTACGGGTTGTTCTCGATGCAGTTGGTGACGGTGGTGATGGTCCTGTGGGCGGAGAGTAGAGCGTCCGCGTCGGCGTCGGACAGCTGCTGGAGGGTAGAGGGGAAGGGGACCGCGTGCTCGGATTTCAGGTCGCTCTCGGACAGGCTGAACGACGACTCGGAAAGCGTCTTGCGGGCGTCGAGGATGAGTTTCCACAGCCGAACGAACCACCGCTCGATGCCGACGATCTTGGTCTCGTCCCACTCCAGGATCTCGCTGACGGGGGCGGAGAAGAGGACATGCGCGCGGGTTGCGTCTGCACCGTACTTGAGGACGCACGTGGTCGGGTCGACGCCGTTGTGCTTGCTCTTGGACATCTTCTCGAAGGAGACGTTGGGCGTGATCTGGGTGCCCTTGATGAGCGGCTTCTCCGGGTTTGACAGGTCGACCTCGTCCGGGTGCAGGAATCGACCCGTCGAGGGCTCCGTGAACGTCTTTCCGTGAACCATGCCCTGCGTGATGAGCGTTTTGAACGGCTCTGCGGGCCCTGCGAGGGCGTCGGAATGGGCGATCTCTGGGAACAGCTCGGACTGGGCGAGGAATTTGTAGATGAAGCGGGAGTATAGCAGGTGCAGGATGGCGTGTTCCACGCCGCCGACGTAGATGTCAACAGGGCGAACCGTCGAGGGCGAGAAGGGCAACTCCTCATTCTTCGGATCGAGGTACCTCAGGTAGTACCATGACGAATCGACAAAGGTGTCCATAGTGTCCGTATCTCGCTTCGCCGGCCCTCCGCAGCTGGGACACTCGGTGTGAAGCCACTCTTCGGCGGACTCGAGGGGATTCCCTTTCTTGCCTTTGAGCCACTCGCCCTCGATCTTCGGCAGCATGACCGGAAGCTGATCTTCAGGGACAGGCACCGGACCGCACTTCCCACAGTGGATGATTGGGATAGGGGTACCCCAGTGCCGCTGTCTGCTGATCAGCCAGTCCCGCAACCTCCAGGACTCTGCAAATTCGCCGCGGCCGATCTGCTTGAGATCTGTGACGATCTGTTTGGCAGCCTCGCTGGATCGGAGGCCTTTATACTTCCAGCACTTAGCGGTGAGGAAACCTTCCTGAGTAAACGCTTTGGCGTCCGCTGCAGGCATGACGGTGGCGCTGTCCTCCCTGTCAGTCCCGATCGTCGACTCCGGTTCGACGACCACGGATATGAACTCGGGATTGACGTTCTCTCGGAAGAAAGCCAGGTCTCTGGTGTCGTGAGCCGGGACGCCCATGACGGCGCCTTCTCCGTAACCGCTGAGCACATAGGGAGCGGCGAAGACAGGGAGCTTCCGCGAGAGACTGGGCGTTTCCTTATCGATGACCTGCAGTGGATTGGAGACGCTCACATCCAACAACTTATAACCAGCCTTCGAATCCGGCGGGAGGGACGAAGCCTCATCCAGAAACTTGCGCAGCGCCGGATCTCTCTCCGCAGCCTTGACAACAACTGGATGATCTAGAGACAGGGCGAGATACTCGACGCCGTACAGCGTATCCGGCCGCGTAGTGAACACCTCGACATCCAGTTCGGATTTCTCGGGTCCATCGACAGTGACCGGGAACTTGATCTTCGCTCCGGTTGACCTGCCCAGCCAGTTCCTCTGCATAGATAACACGCGCTCGGGCCAGCCACCCGCGAGCGAGTCGAGGTCTTTCAGCAGCGCCTCCTTGAAGGCAGTGATGCGGAAGAACCACTGCTTGAGTTTCACCTGCTCGACCTTGGCACCTGAACGCCACGAGAAACCATTTGTGTCGACCTGCGCCTGGCGTCAGTGTCCGCGCCCATTCCGGTTTCTAGGATTGATCCACACCTGCTCATTCGCAAGGACCGTTTTGTCGACCGGGTCGTAGTTCACCAGGGCCTCCGCCTGGTACGCAAGCCCCTTCTTGTAGAGCATCAGGAAAATTCGCTGGGTGTGTTTGTAGAAGTCGGGCGAGCAAGTCATCACTTCCTGCGACAGACCAGCGCGCGCGCATCAGCTTGGTCCCTCCCTCCCGTTCAACCGTGCACGAGGAACACGCAACCTACCCTATCCCAATCGAACTGAGTCCCTATACTCCTCAGCTGCTCCTTCATCCGCGCGATATTGTCCTTCGTCCACTCCGCAGGGTCTATACCGCGCTCGATCGCCGCATTCTCCGCCGGCAGTCCGAAGGCATCCCACCCCATCGGGTGCAGAACATCGCGTCCGCGCATGCGGTAAAACCGCGCCAGCACATCCGAGATCGTGTACACCCGCAGGTGGCCCATGTGCAGCGTCCCCGAGGGGTAGGGGAACATGGACAGGATGTACGATTTCGGTTTGCCAGAATCTGCTTTGTCTGGGGATGGAGAGGACTCGTGCTTCTGCCATATCTCCTGCCACTTCCTGTCCAACGCGAGGAGGTCTAGTCGTTGCGGCGGCGCAGCGCCGGACGCGAACCGGACGAAGCCATTGAATTTGGGAGCGTAGGCGTAGTTGATACCTGCCCGTGCGCTTGTATATCTGCACCTCCGCGCTTGCGCGAGGCTCAGCGACTGTAACCGTAAACGAGAGACGGGATGCATTGTGACTCGAAGATCATCATTCCAGACCGACCGGAACCTGACGGAAGAGATATCTAAGCCATTGAAGCGACTGTGGGCGGCAGAAGCAGTCCGTTTCCTCAAGACCTCCTCTATCTTGGCGAGAAATCTTGTGAACGTTGAAGTCATCCCGGTCCTCCGCTGCGGGCTCAGTCCCGTTACGGTCTAGTGCATTGCGGCCTCAGGCTGCCTCCAGGCACTTCAGGTTGCCCTCCACTGTAGGCTCGGCGAAGAGACCATTCGCTACTGATATCATTAACGACGTTATTATTAGTATAGAGTAGACGCCTTGATAGACCTTCAAAACGGAAGCCGGCGAAATACAGGCCCAATTCCTTTAAGCAGACAGCTTAATACCTGGGGATTTGGCCAGGCTGATCCGCTCCAGATGACGCCCGGCATCACCCAGTAGCCCAGCTCATGCCTTCTAGAAGGTACATTCAGCAGGGTTAGGCATCTTATTTCATTTTTTCAATAAATCATGAAACAGAATACTTCAAACTGGCCGCGTTACAGTGTTCATATCATGGTACCATTGACATCCAAAAAGATCCCAAAACAGAAGTCATCAAATAGCTGACAAAGTGCACCTGCAAATTAAAAAGAGAGAGAGAACAAGTAAACAACGTTCCTGATGATTTCAGGACCGTAGCATGTCAATCCTACGAACCAAAACGTCCGAATTCCAAATCTTATCATTGCACAGAAGCTGGACGCAAGCACGGAACTGCCGTTCATTGGTGACCCTAATCCGGTCATTGACCACGAGGAAGTCACGGCCTTCCTCAAAGGACACTCGAAAGAGACTGTCAGCGTTCAGGATCTCGATCATCTTCGCCCACGAGGGATCTCCGCCCGGAAAGTCGAGGATATCGGCCATCTGAATGATCTCTTGTCTGCTGGGGTTATCGCCTCGCGTGAAGTGGAAGACCATTTTGAGGCGTTGGTCTGCGTCTTCTTCCATATAACGCACCGGAGAAGCCGTTCTCAAAGCGTTATTTACGTCTGACCTTGCCGGCGATTCCACAGAGGCGGCAGCACCGGCGATATGCAAGGGAGATTCAGACTCGATGACCGGGCTCGGAGGGGCTATGGCTTCGCTTCTCAGAATCACTTGGTTCATTGCAGTAGTCTTCTGTGATTCTGCAGATGGCTGACTTGAATTCTCTCTGGGCCATAATCCGGTCAGTCCTGATGAAGACACGCCTGCCGTCGAGTCTGCCGGGAAAATTGCTCTCTTGTGACCCAATCGATGTTCCAGATCATACGTCGCGGCGTCCTCCATATGTTTGGCTAGCTTAGTTACTATCTCCTTATATTGCCTGTAGACGCGGTCATTGACCGTTGGGGGCGGTATCCATGACACGTAGAGTTTTTTATGGCAGGAGAACGAGGTGAATTTTCCATGGTGCATGCTGATGAACATGCTGCAAAGATAGCAAGATTTCTTGCTTACACCAATGTAGGGAAAGTGGGGTCTGAGGAATGGACGGTGGTCATAGAAATTCAGAAGCTGCAACTCCGCATGAGCCACCAGGTCAATGGAGCATGCTTGTCGAAAATGAGTCTCGGGATCTTTGGTATTCCAGACAGCAGCAAGACGCGAGCGATAATACTCCTCTCGACCGATACTGACAGTCCTTCTCAGGACGCTGGTCAACGGCCGAAGTTCCCGGTTTGAGGAATATGCTATACGCGGCGGTGCCCTGACCGACTCGACAACCATTGGATTGAACAGAGCGGGAAATTCGGAAGCGAAGACTGTCATGACTTTGGAAGCAACAAAGTATCGGGCCAATTTCTTGATAACTCGGACCCAAGGAACTGCGGAGGATTACCAGAACGTGTAGCTTCCAGAAATTGTTTACCTTCATGTGCCGCTCTCAGCAGGTCAATGCCTGCCTGCGATGTGTGATGTTTTGGGGATTCTGGAAACTCCTGTATCGCACGGAGGAATGGCATAAGCCACTCGAGCGATTTTCGGAGATATGGGTTGTCGTCGGCGGCTTTCGGCTCCATTATGGCAGTATACTCTCCAATAGCTTTGGCTTCGGCTCTCAACTTCTTCACGTAATGCTGGATCTTAGGATAATCTAACCTGATGATCCGAGAGAGTATCTCGATCTGCTGGCAGGAAGCAGCAGAAGCTGGCGAATATCAGTTCACACATTTATTCGACACACGCGCAAGGTCAGAAGGATGCGTACCGTCGCCTGCAACAGCGTTCAAGACACCCACAATCCCACGAAGTTCGCCCAACGTGTGTTCTGTGACCCCTTCATTGCTTGCAACTCGAATAACTGTCCCCTGTGGTGAGCCTTCCTCGAGACATGCTGCAGAGACTCTCGCGCCATTCTTTTCGGTGGAGCAAATCAGAGCAAAGGAGTCGAGGAACTTTCGTTTTAGAAACTTTTCACGATCTGCCCCAATTCCAGATATACCTAAGTCCTGATCCAGTGTATGCAGTTCGGTAGACTCTTCGCGCACTGGGTCCAGCATTTGAAGGAGAACCGCTGCTTGGACGAAGCGATCCCGGAGGTTACCGACTATTTCCATTACCTGAGTCATCTTGGAAGAAGCCAATACAGCTGGTAGGACGTCTCAATAGTAAAAAAAAGAACTGGATAGAGGGAGTATGTCACACGCAGAGTATTCTCAGAGAGGAGCAAGGAGCTGCAGAACTACGTGAGTTTGTTCCCTCCGTGACAGGGATGTAGCGGAAATTTAAAGCCTTGGGAGATAGAGCCAGCCGTGTTCTTGACTTCCATCTCGGCGCAGGACAAGGCAGACATCGACAAGGCGGCTACCTGGCAAACGACGGCATAGTCTGGAGTTTGCAGGCAGAGACTAGCCAAGATGCGCCTCAAAAACGAGGTAGAGTGCCTTGCACTGCCACTGGCTGTTCTCCTCAACAGGCATCTCTGATGGCCCATTAGTATCGAGAAACGATTTCATCTCCTGCCGCTACCCAGACGGTGGATATGCAAGAACCCGATCTCATAGATCACTGGTCCTTCTGCCATGAAGCCGGCGTTTATCCACGTGGCCCCACATCAGCAACATCACATCGACATGGATAGGAATTGCTGGGAGAAGCACACAGCATGCGCAAACCTGTTGAAGAGGACAAATTTTATTCCTCCTCCATGCGGATGAATCCCAGGATAGGGAGGGTTGCAAAAGTCAGGTTATCCCTTGCCCTACGAATAGGACGTTTTGTATGTAGACCCCTTCGTCGATCATCATTGCGAGAACAGAGTCTGCGCAGCTGTGTGCTGAGCAGCAGTTGAGGTCCAGCTGCCGTATGAAATATAACATGCTCCCAGTCTCCAGCTCGACTGTAAGTAAGTAGTGACTGCACATCGGCTTCAGATGATCTCCCTTAGGGTTACTCCATGGAAGAGCCAATCATGAACGCGCAAACGGGATGAAAACAAGCGAGCCTTCTAAAAGAAACAAGTTGATGCAGACAGGCAGATTTGCTACTCCTGCGGACATGCCTGCCAAAGGAGTGAGAAGACTAGACCGTTCGATGAACATGGCGATGATGATTAGTCGAGGAGATCATGGAGAACATCTCGAGTGGGCGGGACGCGGCGGGAGCCAACCACGGGTTCGCCGACGCTGATAATTGATGAAAGTTATCTCCGAGCCCCGAGATCCGAATCGCGACTTTTCGGACGAACCTCCAGGTTGCTGCGATTCTTTAAAGGATTCATGCGCCCACTTCCCATATACTTGTTCAGTTGCTTCTCATCCTGGGATTGGGGAGCTGGAGGTCTTACCACTTCAACGTTCTGCTCGCGATCATGCGCTTGCGGTTGAGAGCACGAAGCCCTTGCTGGGCGTCGCTCCCCAGCAGTAGCCAAAGTACCTGCCGACCACAATATATCCGACCTTTCTCGATATCTTTCTCGCGTTGTGATGCTCCCCGCCGCCCTTTCGATGTCCCTCCGCCTTTCCCCGTCACCCAGACTTGCCCCGAACCGAGCTGTTCGTGTTCGCCGACGCCGCCTATGCCCGAGGGCCTGGAAATTGACTACGCGCAGCCGCTCAACGGAACGATGGCCGCATATACACAGCAGCTTCTTATCTGCACGGGCCAGAGTGACTGGACGAGTCGTATCGAGGATGATGGGCAGGGAACAGGGTGGGGTGCGCTGTCAAGGGGGTGCAAGAAGCTGCTGGGGAGAGGTGGGAAATATGCTGATGTATGTATACTATTTGGCCAGATCTCCAGTTTTCACTTCTCGAGAATATTATATCTATACGAAGATACTATAATACAAAGCCAAAATAACTGACCCGTGCGTAATTAGCCGTACAACAATGTCCTGATTACCAATTCCTCCTTCCCCGCCGCCTCCGCAGCAGCCTCCTCCCCCTGCACTGCCTCCGCCTTCCTCTTCCCCAGCTTCAAATTCTTCCCCTCAATTTCCGCCACCATAGAGGGTCCCCAGGATTCCCTCTCAAAATTCATCCGCGCCTTCCTTCTCCCTCTCAAACTGCACGACATGCACTCCGCCCTCCCCGAGTCTGTCCGCGCGGAGCTGACACGGTCCCCCGAACTGGCGTCCGAGTTCCCCGACGCAATTGACATCAAACAATCCCCCACGATACTGATCTGCGGCCACGCCGGACGCGACATGCGCTGCGGCGTCATGGGTCCCGTGCTGCAGGCCGAGTTCCAGCGCGTGCTGCGCGAGCGGGGGTTCTCCTCTACTACGCACCCGGACGGAAGCACGGTCGACGGGCCGAACCACGCGAATGTCGGTCTGATCAGCCATATCGGTGGGCACAAGTACGCCGGGAACGTGATCATCTACATCCCGCCGGGCCTGACGGGTCCGGATGGTGCTTTGAGTCCGCTGGCCGGAAAGGGCATCTGGTACGGGCGTATCGAGCCGAAGCACGTTGAGGGGGTTGTGGATGAGACGATCCTAAAGGGGAGAGTCATTGCGGATCATTTCCGGGGCGGGACCGATGCGGATGGGAAGATCTTGAGGCTGTAGACCCGCTTGGTCATAGAACGCAAAGGGGAGAGGAAAGGGAAAGAAGACGAAAAAAAAATCATATGACCTAATGTTCTCCAGCTGTACTGTATAATACTATAGAGGCGATATATACGGCATAGATAGAGTTTTGTACTGTGCATATGTAACAGCATATAAATACTCAACATGTGTAGATAGAAATAGACCAGTCAGAAATCTTAACCATACAATCCATCTTCTTTTCTCGGTATCATTCAAGAAGAATACAGCTTCGCAGTGTATGTACATCATAGACTAGAGATTCTGTTTTCAGAGCGTATCCTAACAATATACCACAGCGACGAGGGCTTTTGTTTAGAGCAATCTACTCATATATTCCATCTTGCTCCGAAGATTGAGCTTTGGCACACAAGATACACTTTAGAGGGTACTCTGGAGGTCAAAATAAGTGCAATTCTGCCAATTTATCTAGCATCATAGAATGTTGCATATAAAATATATTGAAATCTTTCATTGCTTGCAGGCGCGTTGCCTTATTTATTCCACATCAGCAACTGGTCCATGACATACAGAAATAGGCAACACTCTGTACTCTGTATTCTTCGATATTGCTGTCACCGATGAACAGTGGCAATGTAGCTCATGAAACTGGGCTGTGCATTGGGACCGCACATGAGCACAATCCTCGTAAAGTTGCTTCTTTGGATAATTTCTTTCAAGCCAACTTCCGGTAATTATTTGCCGCGAGAGATTACCTATGGCTGACTCAGCTGCATCATTTGCTGAGCAATCCCCTGAGTTTCAAATCAAATAAGTAAAGCAATTATACGAGATAGCGCCGAAAACACTCCTCGGCCCAAACCACAGATCCTTTCCAAGAATATGGTGACTTCCAGGTTCACGATCCAGGACTTCTCCATCGCCGAGCCAAATTGTGATGCCTGGAGTCAGCGGTCCTAGCATACTTGTTCATACATCTGTATGAGTTTCAAGGTATTGACCTTCCGAAATTACCAGTATGAGTGGTTCTTTTCTTGGTGAGATGCATTAAATGGCCGGATAAGAGCATTAGACTCGGTAAATTGACGAGCACTGTCAATCCTCCTGACCGCAGCGTGAGACCATTTTCAGCCGGGCTTTTGGAGACGCTAAGTTCCTGATGGACAAGGGCCATAGCGTTCGTCACTGGAAATGTCGCTTGACAGCTGTGATATATAGATGGTCCATATGAAATGGAGATTCAATGAGTTCCTCCTTTTGTATAATAATGGTAATGTCAAGCTGCATCGCTGGCCAGCATAGTCAACGTAACAATCACCTGGCCAAGATACCTCATGTTCTCATGGTTGTTGATATGCCATGGTCCATAGCTTTCCATCACAAGGAACCCATCCCGTTTTTCTTTCTTCTTTGTCAGATATTCTACATACTGTGGATTGTATCTGGCAAATGTTAGATATATCTCATGTCGGTCTTGTGAGACAAGGAGGCGATTATAGCATTTATTTTGTGTGTCGACAGCTGGTCCAGGAATCCAATCCGCCCCCTTGACTGGTGAGACGGATTCAATCAAGTCCTCGCGAGTACTAATTGCGTCAATCCAGTTGAATAGCACTCCTACTCCCTGGGCTGGAGTTGTCTGTTGATGACTTTGGTATATGTCACAACAGTTAGAGCATCCTCAAAGTAAAACACAGCTTCTCTGAGCTGTCCACCCGATCATCTCAGCAGATTCTTGCACCAATCCCTTATATATAAGCATCAACCAAGCAAATTGAGCTCTTTTGAGAAACATCCAGAATACTATTCAGAACATCCGATCTTGGTTAAATCATGGCTGAACCGACTTTCAAATCGATTCGAATCAGATAGCGCCAAAACGGATAGCTGTTCCTGTTAGTGTGGCCGTTACAGATGATTGATATCTGTATCGTTCTTGCTCGATATTTTCGTTCTTTTCCTTGTGAAAAGGATCTGGTATATAATAGTACCAGGTCAGGAGACTATGGCACAAAGTCGGTCTGTCATCTTTGATACACGCGTCCGTTTTCCACCACTTAGATTTTGAGGAGGGTTTGTTTCAGCAAGATATAGGTGGACTCAGGGGTCCAATCTGTGTTGGAGTCCTGTCTTCCTTGAGCCGTAAGCATCTAATTCATGTTCTGTATACAGCAGATATTAGACACAAGTTCCCGATCATTCGTCGAAAAGGTATCAGCAGTAGTTATATATGCCGTTGCATACACCCTCCCTACAAAGTTGGCAGTGGCACGACTTTCGAGGACTTATGCATGTGTTCGGTTTAAAACCGAGAAAGGTCACATATTCCCGTCGGAAGATCTAATCCAGCTGGGGGACCGGAAGGCTCAAGAAAAGCCTATTCAAGTGTGCTTCAGCCCATACTCTTGTTCCGGTTGGTCCCATCTACTTCTGTCGAGGCTGGGGACCTAACTCATCCATGAGGCCCATATTGGTAAGCTTCGCAGTAAAGAGCTGCTCGAACTTCTTTTTAGCTAGGTACTTCATGAAGCGTCGTGGCCATCCTGATGATTGATATTTCGTCGGTTTGGAGGTAGATGAAGCAGTGTTTGGCGACTAGAGGTATCTGGTCGCTCTTTTTTTGGTAATCATTTTCTAGTCAAGACAAAAAAAAAGGCGATGCTCCTTATCATCCTGCTCAATCTAAGATGTCCCTTGATCCGTATATAATACTCCAAAGGGTCGCATCAGGCAATGCTTGACTTGGGTTTCTGAATGGACCACCCGTGGAGGAGATGTTGGCATTGGATCGCTACCAATTTCCATTGCCGCCAGAGGATGACCCCAACGATTCATGACGCGTTTAGTCATAATATCTTTCTCATTTGTACTAGACTCTTCCGAAGGGGATTTTGGAATCACGTTCGAAGCGTCAACTGAAGCCTTAGATATATCTATCGCGTGTTTCTCAGAAGCAAACATCGGAAACCCGCAGAGAGGCTTTTTATACTTCCTGTTTACCTCTTCATCATTGGCTGCATGCTTTGTTTCCTGAGCTGGCCGCTTCAATCCCTTATCATCCGACACAATGCGGGATGTCTGTTTGTCTGTAGGACCTAATTTTTAGGCAACGAAGTGGCATATTTATATCTTGGAACCGGTGTCTAATTGTTTGCTAGTTCGGATAATGAGTTGAAGGATGGCATCTAACTCGCCCTGCAGAAGCCTTTCATCACCCTAGACATTAAAACATAGGTCAATTGCAAGCGATCGACAGGAATAATATTGAAGCACGGTTTAGGAAATGTGAGTCTCGGGCACACTCTACTGAGAGGAATACGACCACTACCTGATAAGCACTATCCTTGCTTATTGTTATCTCAAAACATATAACTCTATTTCTGCCTGTTTGACGATCTCGATTGTTACCGCAACTCCACTGTAGCTAACGTAATCCACCACCGAGCGGCGCACACCACCGAGCGGCGCAAAAGTTCCGAGTTTCCCCCCTATCCATCTTCCCCTATTCAACCACCCAATATGCCACCAAAATCATCAGATTCTGCAGTTAATCAAGAAGATCGTCTTCTATTAGCTATAAAGGCCTATCAGAATGGGCAGTTTCGGAGCAAAGCAGCAGCAGCAACAGCATTTGATGTGCCTCCATGGACCCTCCAGTATCGGCTTCGCGGCAGAACAGCACGTTCAGATACCATGCCAAATAGTCAAAAGCTCACAAAATCAGAAGAATATTCACTCAAAAAGTGGATTCTTGATATGGACAAGTGAGGTCTACCACCATCTCATGCCACTGTATGCAGAATGGCAGATCTATTACTATCTGATCGCAAAGGCAATACTGCATCAATTGGTCCAAATTGGGTGACCCAATTTATCAAGCGGCATAATGATCTTGCATCAAAATACAATCGCAAGTATGATTATCAACGAGCACAATGTGAGAATCCAGATATTATCAAGAATTGGTTCAATCTTGTTCAAAATACTGTAGCAAAATATGGTATTCTTGAACAGGATATCTACAATTGTGATGAAACAGGCTTTCAAATGGGTGTGGCATCTACAGCAAAAGTTATCACTGGATCTCACCATTCTACAAGCTGTGTGCGAGCTATACAGCCTGGGAATCGTGAATGGGTGACAGCTATTGAATCAGTCAATACTACAGGCTGGGCCCTACCCCCTATGATCATCTTTGCTGGCAAGGTCCACCAATCTACATGGTATCAAGATCTGCCTCATGACTGGACAATAGGCCTAAGTGACAATGGGTGGACCAATGATGAGCTGGGCTTGCTATAGCTAAAAGAGGTCTTTGAGAGGCATACAGCAGCACGTACAATAGGGAGATATCGCCTTCTTATTCTGGATGGCCATGGCAGTCATGCTACAGCAGATTTTGACTTCTTCTGCAAGAATCATCAAATCATTCCTCTCTATATGCCGGCACATTCATCCCATCGCCTACAGCCTCTT
>Ga0207748_1000702_pt1:0-10000 | contig 13511 bp, 10 predicted proteins | sample HigsolmetaGSP13D_FD_184841 | JGI IMG/M metagenome (GOLD analysis project Ga0207748, IMG submission 184841) | High solid enriched microbial communities from the Joint BioEnergy Institute, USA - SP1-3-D (SPAdes) | ecosystem: Engineered > Bioreactor > SSF (Solid state fermentation) >...
GCCCGGCACCCCTGCCGACGCCCCCCTGCCCCCCGGCCGGCTGCTGTTCGAGCAGGTGGCCGCGGCGCTGATCGCCGACGGCCTGGTAGCCGCCACCGACCTGGAGCGGGTGCGCTTTTCCGCCCAGGGCGCGCGCAATGCCAGCGAGGTGCACCCGCTGGTGCTGCTGGCCAACCTGAAACTGTCCGCCACCGGCGGCGGCGAGCTGGGTCTGGAACGGCTGACCGAATGGCTGGCCGCGCGCACCGGGGTGCGCTACCTGCGCATCGATCCCACCCGCGTGGACGTGGCCAGCGTGACCGCGCTGGTCTCCCATGCCTACGCACGGCGGCACCGTTTCCTGCCGCTGGCGGTGAACAGCGAGCGCCTGCTGGTGGCCACCAGCGAGCCGCTGGCACAGGAGTGGCGCCGCGACCTGGCCCACCTGAGCCGGCGCCCGGTGGAGCTGGCCATGGTCAACCCGCTGGATCTGCACCGCTACACGATGGAGTTCTACGGGGTGACCCGCTCGGTGCGCGGAGCCAAGGGGGATGCGCGCAGCGACACCAGCGGCGGCACCCTGCCCAGCTTCGAGCAGCTGGTGGAGCTGGGCCGCGCCGGCGATGTGAACGCCGATGACCAGCACATCGTGCACATCGTCGACTGGCTGCTGCAGTACGCCTACGAACAGCGTGCCTCGGACATCCATCTGGAACCCCGCCGCGACATGGGCCGCATGCGCTTCCGCATCGACGGTGTGCTGCACAAGGTGTTCGAGATACCCCCGGCGGTGATGACCGCCGTGGTGAGCCGGATCAAGGTGCTCGCGCGCATGGATCTGGCCGAGCGCCGGCGCCCGCAGGATGGCCGGATCAAGACCCGCTCGCCGGGCGGGCGCGAAGTGGAGATGCGCGTGTCCACCATGCCGACCGCGTTCGGCGAGAAGTGCGTGATGCGTATCTTCGACCCGGATTCGGCGTTCAAGTCGATCGACCAGCTCGGCTTCAGCGCGCAGGAAGCGGCCGGCTGGAACGCGCTGGTGGAGCAGCCGCACGGCATCGTGCTGGTCACCGGGCCGACCGGCTCGGGCAAGACCACCACGCTGTACTCCACCCTCAAGCGGCTGGCCACCGCGGAGGTGAACGTGTGCACGGTGGAGGACCCGATCGAGATGATCGCGGCCGAGTTCAACCAGATGCAGGTACAGACCAACATCGACCTGGACTTCGCCAGCGGCGTGCGCACGCTGCTGCGACAGGACCCGGACATCATCATGATCGGCGAGATCCGCGACCTGGCCACCGCGCAGATGGCCGTGCAGGCCTCGCTCACCGGCCACCTGGTGCTGTCCACGCTGCACACCAACGACGCACCGTCGGCCATCACCCGTCTGCTGGACCTGGGTGTACCGCATTACCTGCTGGCGTCCACGCTCAACGGCATCCTGGCCCAGCGCCTGGTGCGCACGCTGTGCCCGCACTGCAAGCAGCCGCACACCCTCACCGATGCCGACTGGGACGCGCTGGCTGATGGCCAGATGGCATATCCAGATGACGCCACGCCGTACCGGGCGGTGGGCTGCCTGGAGTGCCGGCGCACCGGTTTCCTCGGCCGGATCGGGCTGTATGAGCTGCTGCCATTGGGCTCGCGGCTGCGTGCGCGGATCCGCGCGGACATGGATCTGGCCGCTTTCAGTCGCGCCGCCCGGGCTGAAGGGCTGCGTACCCTGCGGCTGGCGGGTCTTGAAAAGGTTGCCCTGGGGCTGACTACAATCGAGGAAGTTCTCTCGGTGGTGCCCCCTGCGGATGAATCCTCGCCCCTTCCTGATCGTTGAAACCGGCCGCCCGCTGGCGGCGCTGCGGCGCTACGGGCGGTTTCCGCACTGGATCCGGGTGGCGGCCGGCCTGGCCGAAGCGCAGACCGAGGTGGTCGATGTGGAGCACGGTGCGCCGCTGCCCGATCCCGACCGGTTTGCCGGCGTGCTGGTGACCGGCTCGGCGGCCTACGTGACCGACCGCGCCGACTGGAGCGAGCGCAGCGCGGACTGGCTGCGCGCGGCCGTGCACGGTGGCACGCCGGTGTTCGGGATCTGCTATGGCCACCAGCTGCTGGCCCACGCGCTGGGCGGGCAGGTGGACTACAACCCGGCCGGCCGCGAGTCGGGCACCGTCGAGCTGGCGCTGGAGCCGGCCGCCAGCAGCGACCCGCTGTTCGCCGGCCTGCCGCGGCGCTTTCCGGCCCATGCCACCCACCTGCAGAGCGTGCTGCGCGCACCGGACGGGGCGGCGGTGCTGGCCCGCTCGGCGCTGGACAGCTGCCAGGCCTTCCGCTGGGGCGAACAGGCGTGGGGGGTGCAGTTCCATCCGGAGTTCGCCACCCACCACATGCGCGGCTACGTGCGGGCGCGCGCGCACTGCATCCGCAGCCACGGGGGCTGCGCCCGTGCGATCGAGCGCGGGGTCAGCGCCGCGCCGCTGGCACGGCAGCTGCTGCGGCGGTTCGTGCGCCAGGCACGCCATGCTTCAGGTGAGCTGGCGGCAAAACAGGGATAATCACCGGCGCAGGTCCTGCCTGCCCCTCTCCCTGTCTGTCGGAATGCTATGAGCGAGATTCGCAAGCTGCCGGCCTCCGCCGGTGCGGAATGGCTGTTGTCCGGTTTCACCCTGCTGCGCCAGGCCCCGCTGGGGCTCGGGTCGCTGGGCGTGATCTGGGCGCTGGCGGCGTTGCTGGTGATGGCGCTGGCCTCGTTGAGCCCGGCGCTGAGCACGGTGGCGCAACTGGTGATGGCCATGGCCGGCCCGCTGTTCTTCGCCGGCCTGGTGTGGGCCGTGCGCGAAGTGGAACAGGGCCGCCCGGCGCACCCGCGCCACCTGCTGCAGGGCCTGCATGACGGTCGTGCCCTGAACCTGCTGGCCGCCCTGCTGCCGCAGCTGGTCGCCGGCCTGGTGCTGGGCATCCTGCTGCTGGGCCTGATCGGCACGGCCGGTCTGCAGCAGCTCAGCGAGGTGATGGAAAAACTCAACGCCATCAGCCAGTCCGGCGCGCAGCCGAGCCCGGCTGAGATGGAGGCCCTGGCCGCAAGCCTGCCGGCCGGGCGCATCCTGTTGTGGCTGCTGTGCGTGTTCGTGGTGTTCATCGCCGTGGCGCTGGCGCTGTTCACGTTCTCGCCGCAGGTGATGTTCGAGCACCGCAACGGGCTGCAGGCCCTCAACCACAGCCTGCGCGCCTGCGTGCACAACCTGCTGCCGATGGCGGTGTTCCTGCTGCTGGCGCTGATCAGCGTGTTCGCCGTGTACTTCGTGGTGATGATCGTGGCGATGATCGCCCAGCTGATCGGCGGCGCACTGCTGGCGCTGTTCGTGGCGCAGCTGGCGCTGATGGGCGTGGTGATGCCGGTGTTCGCCGGCGCGGTCTACACCGCGTGGAAGCAGATGTCCGGCCACGCCAGCACCCCGCCGCCGGTGCCCGGCGTGCCGCCGCAGCGCAACGACATCTTCCATGCCTGAAGCGGTTTCGCGCGGCCGGGCCGCGCGGGACTCAGGTGCTGGACGGCTTGTTCGCCGCTGACGGCACCAGCCAGCGCGAGGCATGGATGCCCAGTTCGTACAGCAGGCACATGGGAATGGCCAGCATCAGCTGGGAGACCACATCCGGGGGGGTCAGCACTGCGGCGATGACGAAGATGCCCACCACCGCATAGCCGCGCCCTTCCTTGAACTGGGCGGGGCTGACCCAGCCGAGCAGCACCAGGATCACCATGGCCACCGGCAGCTCGAAACTGCCGCCGAAGGCGAAGAAGATCGCCAGGACGAAATCCAGGTAGGCATTGGCATCGGGCGTGATCGCGATCACGTCCGGGCGGAAGGTGGTCAGGAAGTGGAACACCGCCGGCAGCACCAGGAAGTAGGCGAACGCGCAGCCGGTGTAGAACAGCAGCACCGACGAGCCCAGCAGCGGCATCGCCAGGCGCTTCTCGCGTGCGTACAGGCCGGGCGCCACGAACGCCCACGCCTGGTAGAGCAGCCACGGCATGGCCACGAACAGCGCCACGAAGAAGGTCAGCTTCAACGGCGCGAAGAACGCGCCCGCCGGATTGATGGCGATCATCGACTGCCCGTTCGGCAGCTGCGAGATCAGCGGCGCGGCCAGCAGCGTGTACAGGGTGCGTGAGAACGGCAGCAGGCACAGCAGGATCACGCCCAGCCCCAGCAGCCCGCGGACCAGCCGCGCACGCAGTTCCACCAGATGTTCCACCAGCGAGCTTTCGCCGAATTCTTCCAGGCTCATGGGCGGGGCTCCGTAGGCGGCGCATCGTGGGCCGGGGCGGCAGCGGCCGGGGTGAAGCCGTCCGGCCGTGCGTCCGTGGATGCGGGTGCAGGTGCGGTGGATCCGTCCAACGGCGCGTCCGGCGCAGCGGCCTGCGCGGTGCTGCCGGCAGGGGTGCGCACGTCGTCAGCGAACTGCCGGGCCTCGTCCTGCGCCTGCTGCACCTGCCGCCGCGCGGCTTCGCCGCTGGCCCGCAGTTCGTTGTCGGCATCCTGCACGGTCTGCCGCAGGCTCTGCATCTCGCGCTTGAGTTCCTCGGCGTGCAGCTCGCGTTCCAGCTCCTGCTTCACCGAATCCCATTGATTGCGCGCCCGGCGCACCCACAGCCCGGCAAAGCGCGCTGCCTTGGGCAGCCGCTCGGGGCCCAGCACGACCAGGGCGACGATGGCGATGACCATCAGTTCGCTGAAACCAAATCCAAACACCGCAGGTGCTCCGGTCAGCGCGGGCTGCGGTCTTTTTCGTCCTGCGCGCTCCGCGTGGCGTCGGCACTGCGCGCGTCGTCACCCAGCTGCGCAGCCGGTTTGTCGTCGTCGTGCATGCCTTTCTTGAATTCCTTCACCGCCGAGCCGAGGTCCTTGGCGCCACTGGTGAGGCGCTTGGTACCGAACACCAACAGGACGATGACCAGCACGACCAACCAATGCCAGATGCTTAGAGAACCCATGGGAATGCCCGTACGCGTTGAGAGTTGTCAGAACCCCGAGCATAGCGCACCGGCCCGCGGCCGGTGCGCGTGCTGGAAGTCAGTTGCCGTCCAGCGATTCGGTACGGATCTCACCGTCGGTCACCGGCTGGAAGCCCTGCTGCGGTGCCGGAGTGGCCGGAGACGACTGCAGCGGCGCGGTCGTCGCTTCCTGAACCGGCGGCTGCGGTGCGGCCACCGGAGCGGCAGCCGGTGCGGCGGCAGGACGCGCGGCCGGAGCGCCGCCAGCGGTGCCCCGGTTGCTGCGCGCTGCATAGGTGGCTTCTTCCAGTCGATCGCGGAAGGCGACAACATCCATCGACGGCGTATCACCCACCCGGCCTTCGAAGATCATGCGCGGGGTCGTGTTGCTGCCATATGCGTCCAGGTTGGCGGCATCGTCGATCTGCAGCACCGCACCGTCCAGCGCCACGCCGGCGAACAGACCGCGCGCGCGCGACCATGACCAGATTTCCGCTTTCAGCTGGCCATCGGTGGCCGCAGCGGCGTTGCGGCCCACCGGCCCGGCGGCCACGCCCGCGTCCGCGCCCAGGGTGAACTTGCCGTTGACCAGATTGTCCAGGCTGCGGTCATTGCGGAACACCAGCACCACATCGGAGGACTGCACGCCGGCCTGGAAGCCGATGCTGCCCCCGGTGAGCTTGATGAATACCGGGTTGGACCAGCTGCCATCGGCCATCTTCACCGACATCAGGCCATGGCCGCGGCGGCCGCCGATGACCAGGCCGGCCTTGATCGTGTCGGGAATGACGATGACCGCGCGGCCCTCGTCGAGCAGCTTGTCGGGAATACCTTGTTCGGGAATGCCCTGGATCTCGGCCAGCACGCGCACGGCGTTGCGGGCGCGCTGGTCTTCCTGCGGCCCGGCCAGCGCGGCCTGGCTGGTCAGCAGGGTGCTGGCAGCGATCAGCAGGGAAAGGCAGTGGCGGCGCATGACGGACTCCGGATTCAGTTCACAACGAAGATATAGCAAGTTGCTGAACGTAGGCGTATTTCTCTGAATCTCAAGTGAGCAGGGCCTGCGCCCGTTGGTCACTTGCCCTGTGCGGCGGATCGGCGACAATCAGGCATGACCCAGACTCATGACTCTGCCGTGCTCGTGGTGAACCTCGGCACGCCTGACAGCCCCACCGCGCCGGCGGTCCGCCGCTACCTGGCCGAATTCCTCGGCGATCCCCGCGTGGTGGCCATTCCCGCACTGCTGTGGAAGCCGCTGCTGTACGGGGTGATCCTGCCCTTGCGCGGCAGCCGTTCGGCCGAGAAATACGCGCAGGTGTGGATGCCCGGCGGCTCGCCGCTGATGGTGCATACCCGCGCCCTGGCCGATGCGCTGCAGGCGGAACTGCCGCAGGTCCCGGTACGCATGGCGATGCGCTACGGCAACCCGCCGATGCGCGAGGCGCTGGATGCACTCGCCGCGCAGGGCGTGCGACGCATCGTGGTGTTGCCGCTGTACCCGCAGTATTCCACCACCACCACCGCGTCCATCGAGGATGTGGCCACCGCCTGGCGCAGGCAGCACCCGCAGGTGCAGGTGGAGGTGATCACCGACTACGCCACCGATCCGGCGTGGGTGGCCGCGGTGGCGGACAGCATCCGCACGCATTGGCAGCAGCACGGCCGGGGCGAGACGCTGATGTTCTCCTTCCATGGCATTCCGCAGCGCCTGGCCGATGCCGGTGATCCCTATCCCGTGCAGTGCCGCGCCAGCGCCGAGGCCATTGCCGCCGCGCTGGGTCTGCAGGCCCACGAATGGCACATGGGCTTCCAGTCGCGCTTCGGGCGCGAACGCTGGCTGCAGCCGTACGCCGAACCGGCGCTGTGGGCACTGGCCGAGCAGGGCGTGCGCAGCATCGACGTGGTGTGTCCCGGCTTTGCGACCGACTGTCTGGAAACCCTGGAGGAAGTCGCACTGGGGTTCACCGAAACACTGGCCGAGCGCGGCACCACCATGCAGTACATCCCGTGCCTGAACGGCAGCGGCAGCCACGCGGCTGCCCTGGCGCAACGGGTGGGCCCGCTGCTGGGATGAGTCTGCACGAGTTCGCCCTGCAGATCGGCGGCGCCACCGCCGCCGGACTGCGCCGCCCGGGTACGGGCCGCAAGGTGCTGGCACTGCATGGCTGGCTGGACAACGCGGCCAGCTTCATTCCGCTGGCACAGCACCTGCCGTCGCTGGACCTGGTGCTGCTGGATCTGCCCGGCCACGGACGCAGCGCGCATCTGCCCGAGGGGGCCACCTACACCACCCCGGCGGCCATCACCCATGTGCTGGCGGTGGCCGACGCCCTGCAGTGGGACCGGTTCACCCTGCTGGGCCATTCCATGGGGGCTGGCATCGCCAGCCTGACCGCGGCGGTCAGCGACCGGGTCGAGCGCCTGGTGGCCATCGAAGCGCTGGGCGGCCTGCGCGGGCCGGAAGAAGAGACCGCGCAGCGGCTGCGCGAGCATGTGCAGGCCAGCCGTGCGCTGCCCGGCAAGCGCCTGCGGGTGTTCCCGGACCTGGCCGCGCCGATCCGTGCACGGATGATGGCCAACCAGCTCAGCGCGGGCGCAGCCCGCCTGCTGGTGGAGCGTGGTGTGCATGCGGTGGACGGTGGTTACAGCTGGTGCAGCGACCCGCGGCTGATGCTGCCCACCGCGGTGCGGCTGAGCGAAGGCCAGATCGACAACCTGTTGCAGGCCATCGCCTGCCCCACCCAGGTGATCTATGCCAGTCCGGCGCAGTCGTACTACCCCGAACCGCTGCGCAGCGAGCGCCTGCGCCACCTGCGCGACGGCCGCCTGGCGGTGCTTCCCGGCAACCATCACCTGCACATGGAAACCCCGGCCGAGGTGGCGGCGATCATCAGCGCATTTCTGGCCTGAGCCTGCCGTCGCCATATCGCGGACAAAGAAAAAACCCCGCTGCGTGAGCAGCGGGGTTTTTGGGTATAAACCCTGGCGATGACCTACTCTCGCATGGCTTGAGCCACACTACCATCGGCGCAGCTGCGTTTCACTTCCGAGTTCGGGATGGGATCGGGTGGTTCCACAGCGCTAATTTCACCAGGGAGGCTTTTGGAGTGTCGCCGTTGTCATGTGACAAGGCGCCTGCCTCTCATAGTTCTTGTGACGTAGCGTGCACTTGGATGCTCATTCGACGTTGTCGTATGGCCAAGGCAACTTGAGGTTATATGGTCAAGCCTCTCGGATCATTAGTATCAGTTAGCTCAATACATTGCTGTACTTACACACCTGACCTATCAACCACGTAGTCTACATGGTTCCTTCAGGGGGCTTGTGCCCCGGGAGATCTCATCTTGAGGCGCGCTTCCCGCTTAGATGCTTTCAGCGGTTATCGCTTCCGAACATAGCTACCCGGCAATGCCACTGGCGTGACAACCGGAACACCAGAGGTTCGTCCACTCCGGTCCTCTCGTACTAGGAGCAGCCCCTCTCAAATCTCCAACGCCCATGGCAGATAGGGACCGAACTGTCTCACGACGTTCTGAACCCAGCTCGCGTACCACTTTAAATGGCGAACAGCCATACCCTTGGGACCGACTACAGCCCCAGGATGTGATGAGCCGACATCGAGGTGCCAAACACCGCCGTCGATATGAACTCTTGGGCGGTATCAGCCTGTTATCCCCGGAGTACCTTTTATCCGTTGAGCGATGGCCCTTCCATACAGAACCACCGGATCACTAAGTCCTAGTTTCCTACCTGCTTGATCCGTCGATCTTGCAGTCAAGCACGCTTATGCCTTTGCACACAGTGCGCGATGTCCGACCGCGCTGAGCGTACCTTCGAGCTCCTCCGTTACTCTTTAGGAGGAGACCGCCCCAGTCAAACTACCCACCATACACGGTCCCCGACCCAGATAATGGGCCCAGGTTAGAACGTCAAGCACGACAGGGTGGTATTTCAAGGATGGCTCCACTGCAGCTAGCGCCACAGTTTCATAGCCTCCCACCTATCCTACACAGACGAACTCAACGTTCAGTGTAAAGCTATAGTAAAGGTTCACGGGGTCTTTCCGTCTTGCCACGGGAACGCTGCATCTTCACAGCGATTTCAATTTCACTGAGTCTCGGGTGGAGACAGCGCCGCTGTCGTTACGCCATTCGTGCAGGTCGGAACTTACCCGACAAGGAATTTCGCTACCTTAGGACCGTTATAGTTACGGCCGCCGTTTACTGGGGCTTCGATCAAGAGCTTCGCCTTGCGGCTGACCCCATCAATTAACCTTCCAGCACCGGGCAGGCGTCACACCCTATACGTCCACTTTCGTGTTTGCAGAGTGCTGTGTTTTTGATAAACAGTCGCAGCGGCCTGGTTACTGCGACCCTCTTCAGCTATAGCTCGCATGAGCCACCAAAAAGGGTGCACCTTCTCCCGAAGTTACGGTGCCATGTTGCCTAGTTCCTTCACCCGAGTTCTCTCAAGCGCCTGAGAATTCTCATCCTACCCACCTGTGTCGGTTTACGGTACGGTCTGCGTAAGCTGAAGCTTAGGAGCTTTTCCTGGAAGCGTGGTATCAGTGACTTCGTCTTAAAGACTCGTCTCGGTGCTCGGTCTTAAAGGATCCCGGATTTGCCAAAGATCCAAACCTACCGCCTTTCCCCAGGACAACCAACGCCTGGTACACCTAACCTTCTCCGTCCCTCCATCGCACTTACGCGAGGTGCAGGAATATTAACCTGCTTCCCATCGACTACGACTTTCGTCCTCGCCTTAGGGGCCGACTCACCCTGCGCCGATTAACGTTGCGCAAGGAAACCTTGGGCTTTCGGCGTGCGGGTTTTTCACCCGCATTATCGTTACTCATGTCAGCATTCGCACTTCCGATACCTCCAGCAGACTTCTCAATCCACCTTCAACGGCTTACGGAACGCTCCTCTACCGCGCATAACAAAGTTATGCACCCCAAGCTTCGGTTCACTGCTTAGCCCCGTTAAATCTTCCCCGCAGACCGACTCGACCAGTGAGCTATTACGCTTTCTT
>Ga0207748_1000704_pt1 | contig 13427 bp, 10 predicted proteins | sample HigsolmetaGSP13D_FD_184841 | JGI IMG/M metagenome (GOLD analysis project Ga0207748, IMG submission 184841) | High solid enriched microbial communities from the Joint BioEnergy Institute, USA - SP1-3-D (SPAdes) | ecosystem: Engineered > Bioreactor > SSF (Solid state fermentation) > Aerobic >...
GTCTCTCTAGTTGCCCCCCCCCTGTCGTTTTTTCCTCAATGGGTGTCACTGACAGCTGTCTAAGATGCAAATGTATCTACGAATGGCCAGCCGGCTGCGCCTGCACCTTCAATGCCTACACCGCCAGCACCCGCGCCGGAATCACCGCCGAGCAAGAGTCTTACGCCCCCAGCGCGCGGTGCCTCTCCCCGCCCGTCTCGAAAGTCCAAGAAAAACAACGGCTCGGTGTCCGCGGGAGCAGCCTTTGGCGGGCTCATTGAGGGGACCGTTCCCCCGATTAATGTCCTGATCGTCGAAGATAACGTCATCAACCAGAAGCTCCTGGAAGCGTTCATGAAACGACTCAGTGTGCGCTGGCAGTGCGCTCCCAACGGTGAGGTCGCTGTCAAGAAGTGGCGTCAAGGCGGTTTCCACCTGGTGTTGATGGACATCCAGCTCCCGGTCATGAATGGCCTGGAGGCGACCAAGGAGATCCGAAGGCTGGAGCGCCTGAACGGGATAGGCGTATTCTCAAAGACGGCCTCCGGTCGCTCTACCGCGGGCTCTCCCGGGGACAAGAGGGGTGAGGTACAGGGTCCCCTCAGGGAGGAGGATATGTTAGGGGACCTTTCCCTGTTCAAGAGCCCGGTTATCATCGTCGCGTTGACGGCTAGCAGCTTGCAGAGTGACCGGCACGAAGCTTTAGCTGCTGGCTGCAATGATTTTTTGACCAAGGTGCGTTGCTTTTTTTTTCTTTGTTTTTTTTTTCTTTTCTTTTTCTTTTTTTTAGCTGTTTCCTCCTTGTTATGGCAGGAAATCTTGAGGACGGTTCGTTACTGACAAGTTGTACAGCCTGTTGGATTCCCCTGGTTGGAACAGAAAGTGACGGAATGGGGCTGCATGCAGGCCCTGATCGACTTCGAGGGCTGGCGGAAATGGCGGGGTTTTGCGGACGACTCGCCGTCGTCGTCGTCCAACCAAGCCTCCAACCAAACTGCTGACCCGAACAAGAGAAGCAATTCTATCAAAAGAAATAATTCCCTAAAGAAACACGGACAACACCCCCCTCCTTCGTCCCAAAGTTCTGGGGCTCAAGCTGGGAATAAGGTGTCGAGCGGAGAAGATGGGAACGAGGCTGTTCCTCCTGTTCCTACAAGACCGACACTGCCTGAAGCCCCGGGCTCCTCTGGGAGCGGCAGCGCAAGTGGCAGCGGGAGCGGCGAGATGTCAGACACCTCGAGTTTAGCCACGTGTGTGAGGAATGGGGAGCCGCCTGGCGGGAGCCAGGACCTGGATTGATTGATTGATTGGTTGATTGATCATGGAGAAAAAGAAGCCAGGCTGCTGGGAAGGAAATGACCATGTATTTTTTTTCTTGTCTCTTGAACATTCTATGCAGCTTTCCCATTCTATTTGATCACATTTTGTTGATGTCTCACACGTGCATGCATGCATGCATCTATCTATCCACCTATCTATCTGTTGGTCTGTCTGTCTCTGTCGCCCAGTGATTGATATTGGCACTCAGGGCTTCTTCTTCCTCATCTCCTGTTCTGCTGCCGTGTATCTCCTCCCATTTTTGCGCTCCTCTGCCTGCCTGCCTGTCTGTCTGTCTGTTTCAAGCATCTATCTCATCATCAGATACCCAGTACAGCAGTTTGTTTTTCTTTTCTGCTACAAAATGCTATGCTACACTATGCTACACTATGCAAATTTCCCAGCTTTTTTTTCAAAGCCTGGCTTTACTCTACTGCTTGCCACATAAACACATGACGCACAGATGACACATCACATCATTTCTCTTATTTATATTATATTAGCATGGAAAGAAAATGCATGCAATGCAATGCAATGCAATACAGCGGCATGGAACACAGATTCACACACACACATACAGACACATATATTTGAATGAAACAGAGAAATATAAATATAGATAGAAATACTACTCTCTTGAATTCAACGCCAATGCAACATGAGTCTGAGGTATTGATCATATCTTTATATCTCTTTCTTTGTGATGTCTTTCCCTTTTTCTTCGCTGGATCTACATCCATACATCCACACGTACCGTAAAGACATAAGAAAGAAGTATGGAAGGAAGATAGATGAAGCCGAAGAGGGTATTGGTATTGGTATTATTGCTATTAATTAGTATCGACATATCCACGTGTTACTTTCCATGTAGGAAAGATTGATTTTTTTTTTCTTTTTCTCCCCCTTTTTTCCCTTTTCTCTCTCTGATGCGAGGTACCCGAACCCAAACAAATGAATGAACGAGTAAATAAATAAATAAAAGGGCGCACTGGGTGCATTTTCCCACTCTCCTCCCCAACCCTCCCATCTTATCCATTATTTATTTATGAGTCTCTCTTACAGTCTCACCGAATTTGATTGATTGATGGATGGATGGATGGATTGGGATAATGATTATATTTTATTTTTAGGGTATCTCCCCCACCCCCCAGGTCAGGAGCATGCCTGGAATATGCAATATGCAATATGCATCTCTATTCCTGATCCCCTCAAGCTCAAGTAAAATAAATAATATGCTACCTCCAAGTTGATATGGGCGCGGTAAGTGCAAATCCTGACAAGCCTTTCTATTTCGGTCTGGATATCTTTCGAGAACAAGGTTTGTGTGTCATTCGAGTTGCGCGCACGTGGCGCAGTCTTCATGCTCATCGATGTAGATAGGACTGCTGAATCACTGCGTGAACAGCCGTTTTGACCCCACCCGAGATGAGTGCAGCGTTACTATGTACATATGTATAGCTATGTGTAGAGGTAGATAATAAAGGAGATTACTGTACAGGAAAACATGAAGAGTCATACCGGTCATCTACACAATCAGATCAGATCAGATCAGAGATCACGCCCTCTCGGCTCCGCCTCGCCTCGCGCTCCGCCACAACCCGCCCGGAAGCAGATTGTCCTTGAGCACGTTGATCTCGTTCTGCAGGAGGAACTTCTCCTCCTGCAGCTGCTGGATGTACGCCAGCGCCCGAGTGAGCACCTCGGACTTGTTCTGGAACTGCACGCCGCCGTCCTTCAGGTTGGTCCTGATGCCCTTGTTGGCGTTGGCGGAGTTGGTCCTGCTGCTGTTCGTCCGGTCGCGCAGGCTCGGGATGGCGTTGCTCAGCGCTTGGAACTTGGCGTTCAGGTTCGAGCGGTACCGCTTCTCGACCGCGTTGTGGGCCGCTTTGCGTCTGTTACTGGCGGCCACGTCCTTGTTGTTGGGGTCATCTGAAGATATTCGCGAGGGCTTTCTCGTATTCGTTGTTGTCACCTTCTGCCTCTGTGAAGATGAAGAAGAGGTCTCGAGCACGGGCGGGGGTAGTGGCTCGGCCTCGGATATGGACGATGGGCTGGAGACTATCGCCTGGGTACTAGTACCAGTACTGGGAGAGTTCCTTGAGACTTGCTCTGGTGTCGTTCCGAGCGATGCGATTCTAGCAGGGGACGATAGATAGGCAGGAGGATCGCTGCCTTGTGTTTGCGTGCGAAAGCACCCTTCTTGCTCGGTACTGGAAAGGACGGGGGAGAGGCTTCCACTGAATAGGGACGCGGTCCCTTCTTCACTTTCTAGATCCTATATGGTATGAGTGAAAAGAGCTTTTCGTTGAGGCTTGTTCGAGCGACACATACGGAGGGTAGTAACGAGGTACACGACGCGCGGTTTGATAATACGCGGCTGTTCTGCTCTGCCAGAGAGGGATATGCGTCGAGAGCGGGGATTTGAAACCCTGCATTGACGTGATTCGGAGGAGGGATATCGAAGGCGAGATTCTCATTCACAAAGTCCCATGGGCAGAAACTAGTTGTCGTGTCTTTGCAGACAGGCTCCGAGTCAAGATAGTAGAACTCCGACAACGATGGGAAATCCATGTGAGGGTTGTGGGAATCAGGGGCTGCCATGGACTCTCTCTTGTCAAGAGCAGAAGGTATCACCAAGGACTGTCGGTCGAAAGCCATGTGGCTATTATTATTCTGGATCATGTATGTTAGCGCAGGCTGCTGGTGGCGTTGTTGACGCACAGGAACTGGTGATGTGCATAAGCGAACGGCGGGGACATACCATCATGATGCTTTGATGCGTCGGTTCCCACGTACAGGGAAAGATAGATAAAGTAGTCGTATCAAGTTGAGTGGCTGGGTGTCCGTGTTGTGATCAGCTTGACCTCCCATCTTCCTGGAGGCAGAGGATCTTAATATATATAGAAATAAGGGCCTTCTCAGGCCCGGCCGGTATGCCGTACACTGCATCCGTCCTCGAGATGAACAGGGCAAGGCTAGGAAGGACCCGGATCGCTGGCCCATCTCAGCGTACAGCGGGGAAGCTGGACTCAAGCCATCTCTTCATCATGGTCCGTTCATGCCTGATACACACCACAACTCCCCCACCGTGGACGGAATTCTCGCCCGTGCGCGTTGCAGGGCTGGGATGCACAGAAGAGGGACAGCTGGCGGGGTCATCGCCATGTGCAGGCTGCGCGCCAATCCCAACACCTCTTGTTCAACGCTCTCCCTGACGTCCAGGATTATCAAAGCCAAAGGGCCCATGAATCAGCATCCCAGCGGCCGGCCCCGAGAGCCTCGTCGGGCAGACCTCGGTGGAGGCCAGAGCCGTCGAGCCTGTCTCGGGCGTCGCTTCGGGAACATCAAGGATTCGATCAGGCCAACTCCACGATCGACGAATCCCCGTCATCCCCTGTCCCTGGCTGCTTGGGGACGGGAACACGCCGACACGGAGGCGACCGATGCCTTGCTGCTCGGCTAAGGAGAAGACCTTTTCCGCTGGAACGCCGTTTCCGACATGAATCCAGCGGTTGGAGCTTCGGGAGAAATCGTTGTGAAGAAGCTAAAAATATTGCAGGGATCTCCTCCCAACAAGAGCATCGATGTCGATTTCTCCGTGGACCTATGACATATTCTAGGTCGCGGATGGGCGACATAGGTCAGCTCCAAGGAGGTTTTCGGCCTTATTGTCGACTGACACCATTCTAGACTCTGGCGTCAGAGACCTCTGGCTTCCCAGCCGAGCTTTCGCTGACGTACTAGAAAGGTCCCGTTCGTTCTGTGCAGAAATAGTGACGGCATTGACTGCGCAAGCATGTCTCCGGAGTCTGCACGCCATGCGGAGTACGGAGTATTCCGTGTGCTGAGCAGTCAGAGTGGGTATGGAGCACAGGCCATGACGATCCGAAAATCGATGATCCTCTGTTTTACGTTCCCACCCCGGATCGCCAGTGGTACGATCTGACCTGTGCGTCGATCTGAAGGACAAGCCTGGACCGTTCAAGGAGCTCCGTCGCCTCTGACATCATATAGGAGCCTTGATGCCCAAACTGGGAAACCCTTCTGTTTTGGAATTGAGCGACTTGCTTGGGGTTCGATGATGGGATACCTAGACTCTCGCTGAAGACTCCGGCCATTGGAACGATTTAGTCAACTAGCACATCCTAGAAATCAAGGATATGAGGCGGAACATTCGAATGTGTTTGAGTTCTTGGTGCGTTTTAATGAAGAGATGAAGTTCTATTTACATATTTCCCATCTGCTGGTCGATTGATATAATACTTATGCATGGAATTTCACCGTTTCAGGAGAGCCTGATGAACTGTTTGGCTGGCTTGAGCTCTTGACTATGGTACTCCTGGGCCACTCTTATACTGGGCTTTCGCTGGGCTGTTAGTACACCTTGCCATATACAAAGTATTCCAGCTTCGACATTGCGGGGATGAGAAACATATGCAGAAGGCCAGTTGTGCTCTGCGTAACCTTTGTTGACATCATAGGAACGTGTGACTTTCAATAATCATATCTGTTATGCTTTTTTGAGCAAATGTTTCTTTTGTTCATGAAATTGCATCTGGCACTTATAATTTTATCTATTGGAGAAGACCAGGGACTACCTGTTGTGACTTCCTTCTAATCATAAAAGGTCGATGAATACAGAGTTTTTTGTCTTTGTCTTTCGTCTCGGAACTTGCAGTGATAGTCATCCAGAGTTGCATCACTAACATACTGACAAAGATTACAGTCGGAGAAGCCATATCCATCCATATGTACAGCACATGGAGAACCCAAATCTTCCGCCTCGTCAAAGCTATTTTTCCTGTCCCTTGGCGCGTTGCTCAAAGGCTATTCATTACCAATATATGGCAGACTGAACATGAAATTTCGTTCAACGTCAATGTCCAATCTGTACACCTACCTATTTGGCACTGTCGATCGTGGCCATGTACTCTGTCGACGATCAGCAGATGGTCCGTGCCGATAAGGCTGAGATAAACTCACGGATCAGATCCACGATGCGGTGCGAATAGCCCCACTCGTTGTCGTACCACGACACCAGCTTCACGAAGTGGTCGTTGAGGGCGATGCCAGCCTTGGCGTCGAAGATGGATGAATGCGGGTCCCCGTTCAGGTCGGAGGAGACGAGATCGTCCTCGGAGTAAGCGAGGATGCCTGGCGTGGGATATACTAGATTAGCCGGAGGATTCTTCGTTTCTCTGAAATCGCGAAGAGGTCTAAGGATTGGTATTATGTACTATACCTTTCAGTTCGTTTTTGGAGGCTCTCTTGACCGTCTCCTTGATCTGGTCGTAGGTGACCGGTTTCTCCGTGCGCACAGTGAGATCCACCACGGAGACATTCGGTGTCGGGACCCGGAAGGCCATGCCAGTGAGTTTGCCATTCAACGAAGGGATCACCTTACCCACGGCCTTCGCGGCTCCAGTGCTGCTGGGGATGATATTCTGCGCGGCGGTCCGTCCGCCTCGCCAGTCTTTCGCCGACGGACCGTCCACGGTCTTCTGGGTTGCAGTGTACGAGTGGACCGTAGTCATCAAGCCTTCCACAATGCCAAAATTGTCATTGATGACCTTGGCCAGAGGGGCGAGGCAGTTCGTCGTGCAGGAAGCCATAGAAAGGATGTTTATATCTGGCTTGTACTCTGATTCGTTGACACCGAGCACAAACATCGGCGCATCGGGCGACGGTGCAGAGATGACGACCTTCCTTGCGCCTCCAGCAAGGTGCGCTTTGGCTTTGTCCAATGTCTTGAAGATGCCGGTCGACTCGACGACATACTCAGCGCCCGTTTCTGACCAGGGGATCTGCGCTGGATCCTTTTCCGTGTAGAAGCGGATTCTCTTGCCGTTTACCACGAGGTCCGATCCGTCGACCTCGATCTGGCCTTTAAACCGGCCATGGGTCGAGTCGTATTTGAGCATATAAGCCTGCAGGGGTGGAAGAAAGCATCGTCAGTAATTTGAAACCAGTGGCCAGGAACGATATCAGACTGCTTATCGGGGCGGGAACTGAGCTCACAGCATATTCCGGTTGAATGAAAGGATCATTGGCTGCGACAACTTCGACACCGTCCCGCTCAGCACTGTATAATTTTTAGCCATTCGCATCGCCTAGTGAGTACGTAGTCGCTAAAGCCTAAGTTTGGACCAGGCAAGGGGAAGAAGGGAATCGCGGGGTAAGCTCACGCGATTCGACAGACCTGATTTTTGGTCAGCACCCGCAAGGAAAACGAAAAAAAGTCTAAAAGGGAAGAACTCATGCTGTCATACAATTCTTCCAATTCGACCAAAACCGTTGATTCCAATCTGGGGACGACGTCAGACTCCTTGAACGCGTAGGCACCACAGTCTGTGTATCTTGCCTTTACAACCATGTTCGCTATTTTTCAATGACAAAAGACCACTTAGGGTTGATGCGCAGTAGTTTTCGGGGTAATTATGAATTATATGTGCAAGCAACTGTCACGACGTTGACCTGCTTGCTATATGGTGACCATGACACGAGAGGGTGAACGGAGCGAAATATAAGTCTACGTCCATCCCTCGCGGGCAGGTACTCCCGATATCCACGCCATGATCATGATCATGATCATGATCATCGTCTCACTCCAGCATGAGAGGTACTAATGTAAGGATGGTGAGAGCTGTCCATTGGAAGCGTCCGACCGCTGGTGGTTTGTGGTCTGACGGCGCCACCGACATATGCCCGAGACACGTTATTCGCGTCGTTTAGGTGGTACCGATTGGGGTTCTCGACCGATCTCTAATCCCTGTCGTTGTCGAGTCTGAAGAAAGCTGGTTACAGCCGTCAGCATATCCTTTCAACAAGTGGAGAGCAGAGCATTCGGACCTGCCATTGAGACTACATATCTCATGGTTACATGATGATGGATGCATTTTGGCAGACGTGGAACTGTATCAGCATGCTACAATAGGTCAGACTTGGAAGGCAACAGGAAGGTCAACTAACCGGTTTAGCAGATCTCGAGTGATCCAATCTCATTAGATCCCAACAACTATATCGTCGTGAGACACGGCATGGCGATTATCAGGGTTCCGGGATGAATCAACCGGAGAGCATCCCAGAGGATTCCGGACACCTGATCTCGGTCCGACTCGACGACGGCTAGCACGGTTACAAGCAATCTTCTCACGTCTGTAACACTTACACTTTGCTTAGCCACCAAGTCTAATTCTGCTTCCATACCTGCTTTCCCAACTACCGAAATACTAACTAACTACATGTTCTAAAAGACGGCTGCCTCTACAGTCTTCCCACGCCACTCAGGAACCCGAGACGCCAATGGACATGTTTCGACTCGTAGCAAATCAAGGATAGGTTAGGTCGACACGGATTTAAGTCGATGACAAAGCGATGCCGGAGCGGAAGCCCGGTCAATGAGGTGAGATTTTCGTTTCGGGATACTAAAGTGATCTGATCTACATGCGATGGGGAGACTCAATCGTAGCCACCGCATAGGAAGTCGCCATTGCTCGCGTACGATGACGAAGCGGGAGGAGACTGCGGTAACTGCTTATCTTCTCAAGGATATGGCCGATTGTCGCTGTGGTCAATCCTGTCTCCGACGTCTCTTCAAGCATCTGATCGGGACGGGAGTGCGAATTATGTTCGGCCGGGTGCCACCAAGGGCGATGCATGTGTCGTCTGCCCGGTAAACGTCAGTCGACATGGATCTAATATAAGAGAAGAGAATTTATATCGCAATTCTCTTGTTTTGGATCTCAGATTCTACCTTTCATTTATAACGAGTCCTTGGCTCTCTGTGAAGACTACCCCTTCGACGCAGGGGACTTCACCAAGGATACCTGCTCACAGACTTTACAAGTTATCTTGCTTCTCTTCCACACTCCGTGCCATACAAATCTTATTTCCTCCTCGAGTAAATCAGTACCAGATGCGGTCCGATATACGCACCTCGGAGCTCAAGTCTCCGGTGGATATCGCACACTATCTTTTTACCAGACTCTACCAATTGGGCATCCGATCGATTCAAGGCGTCCCTGGTCGGTGTTCTCTCACTTCCATTATCATCACATGCTAACACTAACACTAATTGAATAGGAGACTACAATCTCACGGCTCTCGACTACATCCCCAAGGCTGGTCTGAAATGGGTGGGAAACTGCAACGAGTTGAATGCTGGTTGGTCTTGTACACAAGTCTACGGCGCTGGTTGGATACGGGCTAATTAGGACTTTTATTACTACTCAGGATATTCTGCAGACGGCTATGCTAGGATCAAGGGGATATCAGCCCTCATAACCGCCTTCGGAGTCGGTGAGCTCTCTGCTATCAACGCCATAGCCGGAGCATACTCGGAACACGTCCCGATCGTCCACATCGTCGGCCAGCCCAGTACACTGTCGCAGAGGGACGGCATGCTGCTCCACCACACCCTTGGCAACGGGGACTTCAATGTCTTCGCCAATATGAGCGCGCATATCTCCTGCTTTGTGGCCAAGATCACCGACCCCCAGGAAGCTCCAACCCTAATCGATCACGCGCTGCGGGAATGCTGGATCCAAAGTCGGCCGGTGTACATTGCTCTCCCGACGGACATGGTCCAGAAGAAGGTGGAAGGAGAGCGCCTAAAGTTCCCAATTGACCTCCGAGAGCCTGTCAATGACCCGGAGAAGGAGGAGTACGTCGTTGACGTCGTTCTGCGATATCTCCATGCGGCCAAGAACCCGGTTATTCTCGTTGACGCCGGCGCCATTCGTCACCGCGCTCTTGATGAGGTTCACAAGCTTGTCAAGGTGTCGAAGCTGCCGGTGTTTGTTGCTCCCATGGGGAAGGGCGCTGTGGATGAGACCTTGCCCAACTACGGGGGTGTCTATGCCGGGGATGGCTCCAACGAAGGAGTCCGCGAACGGGTCGAGGGTGCAGACTTGATTCTCAGCATTGGAGCCCTCAAATCCGACTTCAACACGACAGGATTCACTTACCGGACAAGCCAATTGAACACGATAGATTTCCACAGCGATCACGTCCAGGTCAGGTATTCGCATTACCCGCAGGTCAACATGAAGGGCGTCCTCCGAAAGGTCATCGAGAGAATGGGAAGTCTGAATATCCAACCTGGACCGTCGCCTTCAAACGCAGCAGCCAACAACCATTCGAACGGTTCCGCGGACGCGCCCATCACGCACGCCTGGCTGTGGCCGGCGGTCGGCCGCTGGCTTCGGGAGGACGACATCGTCATCACCGAGACCGGCACGGCCAACTTCGGAATCTGGGAAACCAGATTCCCCAAGAACGTCACCGCCATCAGCCAGGTTCTCTGGGGAAGCATCGGGTATTCCGTGGGTGCCTGCTTGGGAGCCGCCCTGGCTGCGAAGGAGATTGGGCGTCAACGCACCATCCTCTTCGTCGGCGACGGTAGCTTGCAGATGACCGCGCAGGAAGTGAGCACGATGATCCGGCAGGACTTGAACGTCATCATGTGAGAAAATCCCTACAATCGTTTCTGGCACCTGCTGACAAGATATTTCACAGCTTCGTGATCTGCAACGAGGGGTACACGATCGAACGTTACATCCACGGCTGGGACGACGAATACAATGACATCCAGCCGTGGCACCAGAAGGACCTGGTCCCCGCTTTCGGAGCCCAACCCGGGCGCTACAAGACCTACCAGGTCAGGACGAGGGGAGAGATCGAGGCCCTGTTTGCCGACCTTGAGTTTTCTTCTGCCCCTTGTTTCCAGGTACGCTCTTTCTCAGCATGACGTGACATCTAGACCATACTAACATTGCCCAGCTGGTCGAACTTTACATGCCCAGGGACGACGCTCCAACGGCCCTCAAGCTAACAGCGGAGGCTGCCGCAAGACGGAATGCAAAAGCGGAGTGATGGACAGGTGTATGGCGTTATGAAACTTGCTGCGGAGCTTAGACTGTATTCCTTGGTTCTTCAATTCTCTCCTAATCTCCTACAACGCGGGTTAGATGTTATATATAGTGGATTCCAAGATTGAGCCTAGATCACATACTACTGCACTTGTTAATATGCACTACACTCAGCTTTGGTAGTGAAAGTGGAGGGAATGTAGGTCTAATTTTAAATTCTCACGTCTCTCATAAGAAAAAAAAAAAAAGAAAGGATCTTATAATTATGCAAAACTCCCGTTCTCATATGAAGACAATGTCCATGAAAAAATCCAAAATATGATATGGTATTACATGATGTAGAACTCCTGAATCTTGACACTGACAAGTCAGTAATCCGGTTATTTTTGTACTGTACTGTAGATATGTCCTGCCATGTACTACATGGTGAAGGCAACTCCAAAATGATACAAGTCGGAATGCGATACAATGGCTATTTTAGTTGATGGATCTGTCGATGTAGACGGTCAGACAATCGGAAAGTAGGAAGAAAAGTATTATCTTCTTCCCTTGCCAACGGCAAACTCCAATTCCACCGTACCTGTGTGGCGACATGACACAGGGCAATCTACCCACCATGTGAACACCTCGAACTATACTACCACTATTTGCCTTGTGAGCACATAATAATACATCCCCGCCACCCTACAGCCCCTCGGCATCACATGGGTTCGGCCTCTTCGGCAGAAAAACACCGTGGCGCCCGGGCGGCTACCGCCGGCCCCGAAACCACTGGCACTTAGGTAGTAGGCTCCCGGAGCTCTCCCGATCATCTAAATCGACTCCAACTCAAAGAATAATAATAGCTTGGTTTGGGTCCGGGTCCGGCTGCGGACGGACAGGTCCGATCCGAGTGCCGTGCGGCCGTGCCCGGTCGCAGTGCCGGGTGAAACCGGAGGGGATGCCGGGATGCCGAGATCGGATGATTCCATGACGGAGGGGATCGGAGTCGACAGGACGGAGCTTGCCAGTCTCGTAGCTCTATGACTGCTTTCTTTCTAGGTAGTGATCGCTCGGGATAGATAGTAGTATGCACATAGCACATGCATACATCTTGAGAAATATACATACATATACGTAAACCTCGTGATCATGTTCGAATCCATGACAGCCACGTGGAGAGATCATCGGGTGAAGAACCTTCATCATGCCTGGATAAGTACTAACATTAGCACCATGTACAGCTGGAGCCACAGACGTCACTTCCCTCCTAAAGGGTCACGGACGACGAGCTCCCGTGGAGGCGACCATGATCATGAATGACCGGGGGGGGAGCGCCGAGGCACGGCTGGAGTCCATGATGTCTATGTCTGGGGGAAAGACGCCGGCGCGCCCGTTTGAGCACTACTACCTCATGTACCGAAAGTAGTACTAAAATACCAAGGATGCACATGACATCGTGGGATGAGCACATCAATCAAATTAAATAACGGGCTTGATACCTACTAGAATACCTACCGAATGTAATATCAATCTATCCAAATCCCGTGCTCATCCTTTTGACATTGTACAGCATATACAGCACATAAACATATTACCATGTCCTTGTTACTATACAATCAATCTTCTTATCGAAGAATAAACGCCACTGCCGGCAACTGGCATCTACATCTCTCCGCGACGAACAAGTCCGCCGATTCAACCCCAGCGACTATTCCTATTCCCCAGACCAAATCCGCGGATCCCGATCCGGATCCGGATTCCCTTGGCATGATCGTCGCCTTTTCGGTGCTCGGGTTCTTGCTTTTCGATGTTGCGATGTAAGTACCTGGCAAGCATCATTGCCTTTTTCTCCTTGAGTCTTTCTATAGTATAATCCGTCACTCTCTGTGCATACACATGGATACGTAAGTTGGGCAAACATACTGAATCAGAACAGCCTATCCTGGTATACCTGGCACCATTTCCGCTCCGACAGGCGGCAGCCGTCAAGTCACGTTAGGTCCCGACAAGAGCTCCTCTTCAAGACCCTCCCACACAAGACCAAACTCGCGAGGCTGGAGCAGGCCGCGCCGACGCAGCGGCTCGACGTCTGGTGGAAGGCAACAGTGCGAGCAGCGGAGCTGCGTCTGCCGGAAGAAGAAGTAGGTGCAACCGATAGGCAGTTTATCTGGTAAGCAAGCAAGCAAAGCACTGTACAGTAAATACCCCTGCTGGACTCCATTCTATATTTTGTACTTGCACATAGATCTATGTGGATCCCCCCCCCCCCCCCCCCCCCCC
>Ga0207748_1000705_pt1 | contig 13398 bp, 10 predicted proteins | sample HigsolmetaGSP13D_FD_184841 | JGI IMG/M metagenome (GOLD analysis project Ga0207748, IMG submission 184841) | High solid enriched microbial communities from the Joint BioEnergy Institute, USA - SP1-3-D (SPAdes) | ecosystem: Engineered > Bioreactor > SSF (Solid state fermentation) > Aerobic >...
GATGGAAATTGGCCCTTTTTATAGGCCTGAAGGGCCAATTGAAGACGTTCCTCCCTAGATATATCGGCCATTAGGTGGTGGTGGTGGGTGGTGGTGGTAGTAATAGTCAAAAACTCGGTGTTGGTGTGGTGGCTGACCAGCTCGGTGGTGTGACCAGCTCGGTGGTGGATTACGTTAATCCACACTTGGATTTGAGATCTTGCATTAGTAAGTGATCTGGTCTTGGGACTGATGGTTGTTGCCGTTACGTTGTGTAACGGCCGATAAGATAGGTGACAGGAAGATCTGAAGCACAGCAAATGCCGTGAAATCTCGTAACTCGAATGTTTTCACTGGCTTAAAGCTCTTTCGAAAGGGAATACTGTAAATCCATGCTCCATTCCGCAAGCATCGTTCAGAGCGGCCCCAGCTGGGAGACTGTCGATACCAGTAAATCGACCTCGATCCTGTGATCTTCATCCGCCAGGAGTTCTTTGCAAAGCCGTATCTAGGTAGCGCTGCAGTCTGGCCGGGGCCCTCTTGCAACCAACATGCATGCAGCTCATCGTTTATCCCAGAACCCTGGTGTTTGTGGTTGGACAACGTGGTTCGGCGCTCCGTTGCTGTGGCAGGGCTTAGGTGGAGAACCCTGTGCTGGCAGCGCCCGAACCATCCTGGAGAGAGCGCATACAGCACTGTCCCTCATCGCCTAAAGTGGATGCATGCCACCCCAAAAAGCATAGAGGAGCAATTTTTGGATCCTACACTTCATCAAGCGGGTGGGTAGGCTCTCACCTTTTGGATATATACATGTCAATGCTGAGACGCATGGTGCTGTTTCCAGAACTTTGGGTTTGTTGACAATCGCCGGCGGCCTCGGTGCCTCGATTGCGATAAGACCACCATCGAAGAACCCCTCACTCGATCCGCAACGTTGAGCGCATTAAAGGGACATTGCATTCACGCACAAAAACTGTCGTTCAGAAAGCCATTGGCTGAGGATCACAGCCTCCGGCCACGAGAATGAGAGTGTCGCTATTCTCCGTTCTTCTTCTCGTCCCGTCATCGATATCAATAGAGTTATCGCCATTCTACCATCCTCTAGACAACACGACCCCCAACAACCAAACGGTAGATCTTCTTCGACTCCTGAAGCGTCAAAATAACTGCCCCTCCGGGTACGATCCCTGTTCAGCACTTGGAAACTCCGCAGTCTGTTGTCGGGACGGAACGAGGTGCACTCGCGATGCTGCCAACAATATCGCCTGCTGTCCGACCGGCGCAAGCTGTACCGGGACGCTCACAGGAACTACTGGAACAGAAGCGCCGTCCACAGGCTTCATGTTCCCGCAACCCACATCCGCCACTACAACCGGGACGTCGACGTCGGACGGTGCTGTGATCACTGGCTCGACCGTACCTGGCGCGCCGTACCCATTCGTATACATTCCCACCACGTTCGCAAACGCCGAAACATGTTCATCGTACTACTCTCAGTGTGAGAGCCAGTACTCGAGATGCACGGCATCGTTGGGGGGAGTTAACGGAGTGACGGTCGCAGGACCGGGGGGCGCAGGCATAACCGTCCAAGGTTCCACGCCAACAGTTGATGCTCAGTCGGTCTGTTCGAGTTTGAGTCGAAAAGCCTGCTACGGGTTGCAAGTTGCATACTGTACCGCCTTTGGGACCTCAGGGGCGACTGGGAACCAATTCATCAATCCCGGTCAGGCTGCACCGAGACGGTCATCAAGCCTTCGTGATTTGGCCGTTGGTCTGGCCGTCGGAATTGCTGGGCTGTTTGTTTAATGTGGCCATCTGGTCCATTTTTACGGTAGATATCAGCCCCCTTGTGAGGAGCGAGTTATTTTGACGACAACGAAATAATGAGGGCATTTAGTTCAATCTGTCTATGAACGAGCGGCATTTGGTTGTATGTTGATTCATTTGGACTTTCATCTCTTTACTCGAGACTTTATGGGTATATGTATGGCTTTTTCCATTGGGCTTTTCCCCTGATGACCTCGTTGATGTATTGCCTACGTCAGGGACGCATGATGAATCTGTTATGTTAGCCAGATTGGAATGCGTGACCGTAGCCATGGCTTGCAGTCAACTGTACATAAAAAAGGTGTTCCTGAATGACAAATGTAAATTGAGCTCAAATCTTGTTCTCTGTCCGTCTTCGATACGCCCCGGCTGCGACTAACCACCCCCTCCCCTGGTGGGGAACCATTCACTCGCCGTACAAGATCAACGGCCCACAGTCGCTCTTCTATTGTCCTTCTAGTCTGTAGCGATGAAGATGTCCCTTGTGAGAAGTAGCATTAGGCGGTGGGTATCGTTTAATTTATACTTTCCTTGCAGGACCATTTGTCAACCAGAGACTACCAGTTCTAACTGCACATTAGCGGGTATTGCCTCTTTTTGTACTCAAACGGTATTCTGCCTGCTACCATTCTATCGGCCAGCAGCGAAGCGTGAATACTGCATGAGCATTGAAAGCGGACGACGATGCTAATTTAAGGGTTGATTGGTCCCACGATACACCGAAATGGCTCTGATGTCTCTAGATCTTCGATAGTAGGCAGGGATTCTTTATAATTTGCACGAGTCCTGTTATCTATCAGGTCCGGTTGCTGTTGTTTGCTCCTCCCAGAACTATGACAGCGTATCTAGTACAGTATGCACATAAAATCGGCGGCTGCCGCTGGTGCTCCACATCCGCTTGTGGTTCGGAGAGGATGATGCTGTTGAGCTCACCCATCATCCATCAGAATAATATCAGGTGCCTAGAACCGAGGAAGGTACCTACCAACTCGCCAGTGGCAGACTGACCAGTTTTATTCAGAGAATCTTTTAAAATCATTTCCTTCGAGTGGATATAGAAGAATATCTCCTGCGATTTATTGAGGGATGCAGTCTCAGGAATAAGTAGTGAACATTGACAAATCCAGCTCACCTGGGGCAGAACTGACACTTACCATCTATCCACGATTCTCTCAGACTATATGCTGCTTACCCAGGGTATTACCTTTTCAAAGTGAGATGATACGTACAAATAGGTGCTGCATACATGCATCACCGGACAGACATCTGCTCGCTCGCACTCACAGCTGTCTCCTCGCTCCTTCGCAAGCATTCGATTGGACCCAAACCCGTTTGACGTCTGGAGGCGGGCACAGAGTCTCTGTACAAGTTCAAGTTCTGCAAGCCGTTCTCATGCGACTGTTTGAGGCGTCCGGCAATTCTGACATTGAGGGAGTTGATATATACAGTGCTTGCTATGGAGGAACTAGTTCAACGCTGTCAATTGAGTTGAGATGGCCGTGATGCCATTGCAGTAGCAGGGGACATTCTCCTCTATACAAGCCTCCGGCCTGCCGAACCGGCGGTGCTCGATGTGTTGCAATGTTTGTTAAACCGGATGCTCCTCTTGTCCTTGGACCGGGCTTGCGTGGCTCCTGCATGCAGCACGCGTATGATTTCCACTAGTAGTGTCATGTTCAGGAACAACATAGTGAAGATGAGAGCTTGCAGTTCGGTATGGGAAATGTCTCGGTCTGCCTGGAAGATTAGCGCCGATTTCCATACATAGATCCCCATCCTTATCGATAAGGGACGTTGTCTCGGCCCGCAGGCCCACGGAGTAAATTATTCCGCTCCGTACCCAGCTCTTCGTGACTGTCATGAATACATCGCCGTGATATCAGTGGAGGCGCCTCATTATTATTTTTCAATTGAAGATGAAAGAGAGGGGCTGAGGGCATTTTACGAAGTCATCTCGGATGATCCCTCTTCAGGTCGCGCTGCGATACCTGCTCTGTACGGAGTACTCCACAAGTACTCCGTACATACTCCGTACACCGCCAAGAATGGTCTGCCGAAGACGACGGTCACCGGGTACCTACGCATGATCATGCAAGCTGTCTTGAAGCGGTTGCGTGCGCTGTGCAATAATAACAATAGTGACCCGGGCAGCCGTCCAAGGAGAGAAGCGCATGCGCGGCAGGGCGTCCTCCCGCTACGCTGTTTCTATGCGAGGACACGGAGGGAGGGCCCGAAGAGGGCACCCCTTGCCAACTCACAACGGCTAGCACATGCAGCTCTACCGAAACAATCGTAATGTTAGATTATTATTAAGCCTCAGCCTCCTCAATTCTTGCGAACTGACTGGTCATATTCGGACGTTCTCCTCTTCGTGTGCTGTCCTCCGCGGCGATTGGCCCAACGGCTGACTGGAAAATCGGGTGGTTGGTTATGGGAGGCTGGGGAGGATACTAACCATCATAACGCATAGCCAGCGTCCTCCCTCGTCCTCCTCTCTTTCGCAAATTCTCTCTTTACTCATATTCCGGCTGCTGTCATTATTTCAAAAGATTGGGCTTGGAGGAATTTCAGATCCTTGTCGATTTGCTGCCGTTGCTGTTGTCGCGAGCGCCTGAGGTCACGGATCTACAGCAGAAATCTCGACCGCTGCTGTACGGCCGGAGTGATCCGTCCACAGCAACTGGGACGAGCTCGCCTCAACCAGGCATCTTACGGTCAATTGACTGACAGGAGGACATCCTCTGGTATTCACAACGCGACATTGGCTTATTGGCCAAATTCGGCACTCATCCGCTATGCGATCCCTTCATTTACCAGCAGCGGCCTTATCGATAATAACCTTGCTTACTTCGTCACGACCTTCTCGCGCGACCCCGTTCCCCCTCGAGTATGACGGCCTCCTTCTCGATCGACGCTGCGAAAAGACATGTGGTTACTACGGTCAGCTTTGCTGCACCGCTAGCCAGACTTGCGGCACCAACAGTGAAGGGCAGGCTGTTTGCCTGGATGCATCAGAATCGAACGGCCAATGGGAGTTTTTCACGACTACCTATGTGCGGACTGAGACTGATGTCGTGACAATCACCTCTACTTACAGCAGCTTCGTGTCCCAGCCCACAACCGCTAGCTGCAGGCCCACGCTTGGCGAAACACCCTGCGGGGAGTTCTGCTGCAGCGCCTCTCAGATGTGCGAGAACAATGTGTGTGTTGATGGAGCTTCATCCATGTACTATAGCAGCCTTTTTGCCCCAACTGCCACGCCTCCTCTGCGGCCGACGAGCAGCGGCATGGCTACCGTCACTCAGACTGGCGGCCCGACAACAACTATGGGTTTCATCGCTCCCGTAGGAACTAATGGAGCAACCGTGATCGGAGCTAAGGCGTCGAGCGGCGGCCTTAGTGGCGGGGCTATCGCGGGGATAGTCATTGGAGTTATTGCGGGAGTAGCTCTCATACTACTTCTACTGGCCTGCTGGTGCTTCAAAGACGCGCTGGATGCTGTCATGGGGCTCTTTGGCGGTCGGAGGAGGAGGACGGAGACAACATACGTCGAGGAGCGCTACTCTCATCATTCCCACGCCACGAGGCCGGAAGGACGGACTTGGTTCGGTACTCGCCCATCACTAACAGAGGAGCGTCCGAAGAAATCAGGACTGGGTTTCTGGACATCTGTCGGGCTTATCCTCGGCGCGCTTGCGCTCTGTCTAGGATTGAAGAGGCGCAGAGACCGGGATGACGAGAAGAGCGAGTACACCTATTCAAGCTCGTACCCGTACTACTCCGATTACAACACCAGTACCAGTAAGTAGTCCTATGATCTATCGCATGGATCTGGCATGAACCGTCACTGACAACAATACAGGTAGCGCAAGCTCTGATCGACGGACGAGAGGTACGAGAGGGACAAGAGGGACGAGAACGACGAGAGACTCGAGGAGATCACGATCCCGCACGCAGCGATCATGAATGCAGATGATGACGACTTTTCATGTTCATTTTTTTTTCTTTCCACTCATGCATGGGATGGGATATAATAAAGGACGGGAGCCGAATTGGCCATCCTTATACCATCAGGGGTTATGCGGAATGTTTCTTTCAGTTACGAGATATGTGAGTTCTTTGTAAATATGACGAAGAAATGTTGATGATGGAAATGAGACATGTATGCTAGGCACTTGAAAAAGAATGACAGTCATGGACGTGAGGGTTGAACTAAGGTTTGAAGGACTGGTACATACGTAACTTGTTGCCAGGGAGGTCTCCGTTGGTTCAAGAGCTTTGTTTTGTACTCAGCCTAACGAACTCCGCTGCGTTCGGTAAGACATATCGAGGGGCTCTGCCATCCAGGGCCGTTCATAACCTTGCATCCCTGGCATACTTGTGCGTCAGAGGGGTGCAGTGCCACCGTCGGAGAGGGAGCTCGCCGCCGCTGCCCGTGGGTGGCTGTCAGGTCGCGAGCCGCATACACGACGAGGGCACCATGGAGTTGCTTGAACTGTCCCAAAAGGACTGTGTATGCACCCGCGACCGTAGAGATCAAACAGAAATTGGTCGACGCAACACCGGTAACAGGGGTTGTATTGAGTGTTGGAGGGACGTTGACGTTGGAGAGTGACCTCGCCCGGCGCCGGTGGAGCTTGACGGGCCCGGCACACAGACGATCGCCGGCGTGCGCAACCCCCGCCTCCCTCTCCGTCGACTACACTTCCCGGACTCTCCTCAGACTTCATCCCTCGGACCTCCACGACCCTTTTGTCCTTCCACCTCCACTCCTTCACCAGCTCTTGAAAATTTGATTTTTAGTTGTGAGATTCCTCTTTTGATAGTATCTTATTAGAACAGACTGCTTCTTCATTCCAGCCATCCGTTGGTCGCTCCGTCCTGAGTGACACGATCGACCATCCCGGTGCCCCGACAGCTCGCCATGCTCCAAACTCAGACGCAGCACGTCTTTTCTCACCAGCACCAGTACCCCCAGGCCGAGCCCTCCTGGCTGCAGCACCAGCAGCACCAGCAGCATCATGCGGCCCAGCATCAACAGCATCAAGCTCAGCATCAGCAGCAGCATTCCTCTTTCGCCGCTCAACAGCATGCCCAGGCTCAAGCTGCTGCGGCCGCCGCGGCTGCAGCTCAGCACCAGCACTACAACCGCCTAGCGATGGGCGGCAATACCGGTGCCAACCCGGCCCAGGCGGCCGGCGCTGCAGGGATGATGGGAGATGGTGCGTTGGCCGCCATGGACCCCGGCATCAGCGAAGAGAACCGCAAGGTCTTCATCTGGGTCGCGGAACTGCTGGATCCCAACCGGAGGGAGCAAGCGCTCATGGAGCTCAGCAAGAAGCGGGAGCAGGTGCCGGAGCTGGCGCTGGTCATCTGGCATTCTTTCGGTACGTTGATCACTCCTGGAGTGGATGGGATATTCCTGTCTCATGATTTGTGAGGATGTGCAGGAGCTGACTTCTTATCTATACAGGTGTGATGACCGCGTTGCTCCAGGAAATTATCTCCGTTTACCCTCTACTGAACCCATCCCAGTTGACGGCTGCGGCATCGAATCGGGTTTGCAATGCTCTGGCTCTGCTGCAGTGCGTTGCGTCTCACAATGAGACTCGCACTCTTTTCCTCAACGGTATGCAGTCTGAACATACTCTCGCTTTGTGATTGGCAAGCTGACTCGACTGTGAAAAAAGCTCATATACCTCTTTTTCTCTATCCTTTCCTCAACACGACGTCCAAATCCCGCCCTTTCGAATATCTGCGTCTCACTTCTTTGGGCGTGATTGGCGCGCTTGTCAAGAATGATTCTTCCGATGTGATCAATTTCCTTCTCACTACCGAAATCATCCCTCTCTGCCTCCGCATTATGGAGACCGGCTCCGAGCTGAGCAAGACGGTGGCGATCTTTATAGTGCAGAAGATCCTTCTCGACGACGTTGGTCTCGCATATATCTGCGCCACTTATGAGAGATTCTATGCCGTGGGCACGGTCCTGAGCAACATGGTTACGCAGCTCGTTGAGCAACAGACTGTGAGGCTGCTCAAGCACGTTGTCCGCTGCTTCCTTCGGTAAGTTTGCCTCAAGCTGTACTTTTCTTCCGGTTATATATGCCCTTAATGCATGACGTCGTTGGTCTGGGTGTGCTGACTCGCCTTCCAGCCTCAGCGACAACAGCAGGGCCCGCGAGGCTCTCCGCCAGTGCCTCCCCGAGCCTCTCCGCGATGCGACTTTCTCTTCAGTTCTGCGCGATGATGCAGCCACGAAGCGCTGTCTCGCTCAGCTGCTGATCAACCTGTCTGATAACGCTGCTGACGGAGCGACCGGTGTTACTATGTAAAGAAAGCTTAATAATTTTGTTGACCTTACGACACGCATGGGGCGGTTCAAGGCGAAATGGGATCATTAGGCGCGAAAGACCCGCAAAAAAGTAATGCGACAACATCACAAAAAAAGGATGCGGCAAATTACTTCTTTTCTGAGTTTAATTGATATCGGGGATTGGGACTTTGGGAATCTTGTGTGTACGATGTATCGAACTTTTTTTGCTTGTCTCCTTCCCGTTTGTGGGGCATTCGGTTTCAACATCATGGTACGGGCTGTTGGGTGGCGGCGATATGGATGGTTTGTCTTCCTATGCATCTTTCTTCATCCTCTTGTGGTCGCTTTCTTTCATGCAAGCACCTGTCAGATAGACTTTCTTTGAGCGAGAGATACCAGGATCTATGCATCTTTGCTTTTCATTTTTCTGACGTGTGTTCTATGTTGCCCCTTGTCTACTGTTGCATATATTTTCAACTACAAGAATAGCTTCCCACCGACCCCCTTTTCTCATCTGATGTACTGGAAGATTCGGAGCCGTTGGAATAGATACATTCGGGTATGGAACGCACCAGGTTGTTAATGGACAAAATCAAGGGAGGAGAGAAGGAGCAGAAAAGAGAACATGAGCAAAATTTCCATGTCCACCTTTTACGAGTCGCCAGATGCCCTTTCTGCCCTGAACTTTTTTCCCCCTATCGTCCTGCTCATATTTTATTGACAGGTGATGAGAGACAGGTAGGAATCAAATGTGTGATGGCCTTCAGGGGCGAAGGAAGTTGCTGAACACTGGATGTGTCAGGTCTCTGGTGGTCTACCTTCCCCTTGCTCGAGTTTAGGTGGCTGGGAAGCTTCTCCTTGATTCATCAGAGTACTCCTTCATGTTCAAAAGCACGTTGTCTTGAGTAGCTACATATTGCACTGTACTAACATAATACCAGCTTCCTCTGCATAGCAAACAATTAAGCTCTTTTGGGCGTAGCAGATCTTGAACAAGATGGCAAGGCGGCGGTGGTGAATGGCAGGAACACATTCAGGTGTTCAATGGCTATTCATTGTGCTGAAAGAGAGACTGGCGCAGCAATTCACCCGCACGGAAGCAGAACACCACAAAAAGATCGCCCATGAGGAGCGAAAAGCATCAAGATCGATCACCGCGATCATCATTGCGTCTGGACCGGCGGTCTGGCCCCCCGGCGGCTGCTCTCGCTAATATAACCCGACGCGGCCTAGCGCGGCTCGACGCGCCTCTCGACCCGTCGCTGAGCTCATCCGCTCTCTCTCGCCTCACGAGCAGCGATACACGTCCCCCGATCTCCCTGCCCTGCAGCTCCCAGCTCTCCACCCCCGTCCACCTTGTCCGCTCTGCAGATCTCTCGTTCCTAGACCCCGAGAACCTCGTATCCTATCTTAGACTTTTTTGCGTACGACGACGGGAGAGAAATCGTGAGGGACCGTCTCCCCCTGCGCCGCGGCGCCTCACCGTTTCCCTCCCGCCGCCATGGTATCGCGAAAACGCGCCCACTCCGAGATGGAGCCCGCGCCCGAGCAGCAGCAACCCGAGCAGCCGGGCCTGCTCCAGCGCCTGCGGAATTGCTGGGAGTTTGCCAATCTCATGCAGTTCATCTACACTTTTGGCAAGGTTCTCAAGATCGACGAGGATTTCGATATCGAGGTGTGTGTTCTTACCACTTGATACTAGTCCCCCTTCCCCCCCGCGCGCGCGGGCGGCGTTCCTTATCTCAGCAAGATCGCGTTGTGCTTTTTTTTCCCCGGACACATTACCCTGTTGATGACGATCGTTTACGCGTGTTTTCCCGCGTCTTTTTGCCTCGTTTGCTGACGTGTGTTACCCTCAATCGCAGGATCTCGAGACCGAATGCCTCAAGCCCGGCCCGTCGGAGAAGCTCCTCGACATCGGGCTCTGCATGCTCAAGTTCGTCTCGTCGCATCGCGGCCTCACGTACGTATCCCTCGTCGCTATCATTGGTAGATTATTGCGACCGATACTAACACATATACCTGGTTGTAGTCGTGAGAATTTCGACGAGTATACCCGCCGCCAGTACAATGCGAAGGCACCCCACCTGCCGAACCCCTTCGGCTACGATGAGGAGCCGAAGAAGTTCAACGACTTTGATATCTTCCTGAAGCTGCGTGTGCTGCATCAGCTGTCCGTCTGGACCTTCTGGAACCCGGACCGCATGAGGGAGAAGATGCCCGAGCAACGGGAGATTGACCAGACACAGTGGGTGAGTTGCGCACGCCCGTGATGAGACTCTATATAGCTAATCGACGCGGATGACAGCGTATCGAGGAACTCGGATACGATCGTTATGATCGCTACTACTACGTCCTGGACGACAACCGGCTCTACCGCCGCACCAACCCTCCCGCCCCTCCCGCCAGAGCCGCTAAACCGAAGGCAAACACCAAGAGGGCGCGCGCTGCCGCCAAGGCTGCCAAGAGGAGAAGACTCTCCGAGGCAGCTGAAGAGGACGAGGAAGAAGAGAAGAAAGAGGACCTCAATGAAGAGAAAGAGAATGCACAGGAAGAAGACACCTTTGGCGGATACAAGTGGGAGTGTATCGCCATCACTCTGGCCGAGTACGAGGCGTTCATCGACACGATCCGGAAGACAAGGGACCCCAACGAGCAGATTTTGAGGGATAGACTCATCGAACAAGTCCTTCCCGTCATCCAGAAGGCCGAGGAGGCCCGCCAGCGGAAGATCGCGAAACGCGAAAAGGAACTGCTCAACATGCAGCTCCTCGCTACGGCCAAGCGGTCCAGCCGCATCGCGAGCAGGATGGAGAGGGAACGGCAGGAGCGAGAGGCGGCTGAAGCTGCCCGGAAACGCGAGGCGGAGCTGGAGGCGGCTCGCAAGGAGGAGGAAAGGCGGAGGAAGATGGAGGCAGAGAGGCAGCACCGGATCATGACGCGAGAACAGCGCATCAGGGAACGGGAGCAGAAGCGTCTGCTACATGAAGCGGAACTGGCCAGAATGGAAGAAGAGAAGAAGAAGCTAGAGAGCGGCGAGAGCAGAATGTCCGAGAGGCACCTGAAAGTCGAGATGGAGAAGCGAAAGAAGAGCCTGGAGGAACTCGCTCAGGAGGATCAATGGTTCTTTGATTGCTCCGGCTGCGGTGTTCACGGCGCGAATCTGGTAAGAACCCAATGCTACTACAGCCACTACTCTGCGACGACTCTGCTGACCATCGAGTAGGATGATGGCACCCACAGTGTCGCTTGTGAGCGGTGCAATGTCTGGCAACATAGCAAGTGCCTAGGCATTCCACAGGACGTGGCGGAGAAAGACGATTTCCATTTCATTTGTGACGACTGCAAACGTCGAGAGGAGGAGGCGAAACGTCCAAAGATCCCGCCCTTGAAATTCCGCATTAATACGTCGACCTCGCCGCCGTCAGATGCGGCTGCGGCCAACGGCGAGAAGCGCAAGAGCGAGGAAGACCAGACGTCCCCTTCAACGAAGAGACCGAAGGACGTCGATGTCCCCCACCCGTCTGAGGTTGGCAACGCCCCTCCTGCTGCTGAGCCGACCACGGACGTTTCCAACACGCAGACTGGCTCGATTTCAGAGCAGCCTGCTCCGCCTCAAACCAACGGTGTCCAGCAAACCGCTCCCAACCCTCCGTCGTCGCCTGAGCGTCGTCTTAAACCTGCGGTGAATGGCAGTTTGAACCCATCTAGCTCTCTTCACGCTCCTTCCTCTCCATCACAAGCTGTAAATGGCGTGGCTCCGTCTCCGACGAAGTATCCCCCAAAATTCATTCCCAACGAGCATTCTTCGCAGCCAGTTCAAGAACAAGTCCATCAACCGCCGCCTTCGCCTCATCGAAACTTGACCAACGCCGGCCCCTTGAACTCTCAGAGGCCGTCCTCTTCCCATTCGACGTATGGCCAGCCTTTTCCATCACCGATTCAGAACCGGCCTTCGATGTCACCGACGCAGGGCAATCACGATGTTGGCCCTCTTGCGGGTATCCCATCGTCTGCACTGTCCAACGGCTCTGTCCCAGGGACGCCATTCGGGCACAGTCAGACTCCACAGTCTAACGTTGCGAACTTTGCCCCGCCTTCTTCGAGCCATAGCAGACATCCGTCCTTCTCTGCCGCTACCCCAAGCGGTAGTAATTCCTTCTATCATTCTCCGCCGCCTCAGGGTTCGCAAGGCATGCCTATGTCCGGGCTGAGCCCGACCAAGCACTCCCCTCGGCCTATGGCCTCTGGGAATGTGGGAAACGCGTCTGTCGTGCCCCCTGTTCAGCGGCTCCAGCCGAGCCCCAAGCTGATGGGCAGGAGCTCGCCCGACGCGCCCATTCCGCCGCCCGTGAAGAGCATGACTCCGGAACAGGAGGAACGGAGGCAGAGGGAAAACGAGATGATGGCTCAGACGCAGGCGTCGAACGGTCAGCAAGTGCCCTCGCTCCAGCCCTCTTTTCCACCTTCCACTCCGGTGGCCCAGCAGCCGCGGCAATCCCAGCCTGTCCAGCCTGCTGTCCAGCACAGTCAAGGCTTTAACGCACAGTGAAACGCACCTGTTTAGCTTGCGATTTGGTCTGCCATGACGCTTTAGATTAGCACTACTACGCCTTGGACGTACGACACACGGAACCATAAAGGCTCCCTTAATCGGTATTCTCTCTTGCATCCGTCGCCTGAATGTAATGTATGTACTGTACAATAGATAGAATCCCTTTGCTTAAGGCACTTTGGTGGTTGGCGCAGCTCAGCTTGGTTTTTGATTTCTTGTCATCCCTGGATCTGTTGGGATTTGTTATCGCTTTGCATTCACGTTTTTCATACGCTCAAAACAAAACTTCTGCACCTGTCCTCCTATCCTATCATATTCGGTTCCTTGTGCACCAATCTTTTTGTAATTCGATTGGTCAGGTTAACATGTTCTGGTCTGGTGTGATCGGAAGGGAGGAGGACCCCGATCGAATCTATGTCCTGTTTTATCTCACACAAAAACTTCACGCTTTCAATACAAGTAGATGATGCATGGATGAATGGTCATGGTCGTGGTCATGGTTGCTGACGGTGCTGGAGCTGGAGGTTGCAGGTTGGTGCCATGGGAATTGGCTAGTTGGCTAGATTAGATTTTTTTACGTCTTTTCTCTGTCTCTCTCTCTCTCCACAGCATAGTATACATTAGGTATGTACATAGACAATTCATGGAATGGAATAAAATGAAATGGATAGCCAGACAGAGGCGTTGGCGGTGCGATTCATTTCTCCCCCCCCCCCCCCCC
>Ga0207748_1000706_pt1 | contig 13390 bp, 14 predicted proteins | sample HigsolmetaGSP13D_FD_184841 | JGI IMG/M metagenome (GOLD analysis project Ga0207748, IMG submission 184841) | High solid enriched microbial communities from the Joint BioEnergy Institute, USA - SP1-3-D (SPAdes) | ecosystem: Engineered > Bioreactor > SSF (Solid state fermentation) > Aerobic >...
TAGGGATTGTGTATGTGATGGCTTTATTAATCTATGGAATTTTAGAATATCGAGTTAGAAAAGAACTGAAAGAAAAGAACCTATCTCTAATCTTGAAAGGAAAAAGGAAACTCTATCAACCCACAGGCCAAGCATTGTTAGAGCAATTAGAAGATATTACCGTGATCCTTATAAATCAAAATCAACAAAAAATAAGGCTCTTACCCGATAATATTGATTCACAAGCCAAAAAAATCATTGAATTATGCGGGTATGATGTATCAATATACGTGTCAAAAAATGTCGAAAACAAAGGAGAATAACACACAATAGGAGGAATTCATGAAAAGAATGTCGAATTGAAAAGAATTTTATCGAAAATTCCTCAAAAATAAGAAGATATCATCCCACCAAGCCATTTAAATATAGTTCATTCAAAAATTAGAATGAACTATATTTAAGACGTGCGAAATGTGGGATCAAAGATTATTTTACAAATATACTGCTATTACTAATTGTGGTAATGCTATTTATTATGATCAGCGGTTTAATAGAAACCTATTTGACACCATTATTCAAATAGAAAGGATAGGAAAATGAAAAAAATAGGTGAAATCTTATATTTGATTGGAATTCCGCTTGTTTTAGCTTTCGGATTGATTATATCCCATTATTATCCATTTTTATTGCCAGTAAGTACTTTCGGGTTATTTGGTTTATATATGTTTTTGTTTAGCCCATTTAAAAAGATTTTTGCACGAATACTATTTATCACAGTATTTATTGTAAACTTAATCGGCAGTGCTCTTTTATATTTTGCCTGAAAGGAGATGGGATAGTTGGTTAACAAGTATGCAATTTTTATAGTTGCACTTATATTTTTTATTCTAGCAGTTACAGTCAAGCCGGTTTTTGAACTTATAGGTTGGAATCTTCCGGATAGAACATTAAATATGGTGGCAGTTATTTTTGGCCTCCTCGCACTTTGCATATCGTTAATAACAGCCGTCATTGCCGTTATCGATTTTAAAAAGTAGATTTCCATAGTTGCGTTTTAAGCCACATTTATTAACAAGAAATAAAAACATATTTATGAACGAGGTTTTATCATGAATGAAGAGACAGCTAACGGGAAGAAAAATCTCATTATTGCTTTGATTATTATTGCCGCCCTTTTTGGAGTGCTGTGCTTGGTAATTGTTTTAAGGACGAATGCAAGTTTAAAAAGCGAACCCCATTACCAGCAATATGTGGTCAAATATACTCCGGCGTTAGTTGAAACAGGGAAGGTTTCAGCAAAGCAGACACAGAATTTGCAACTACCGGATGGTACAGTACAAAAAGTAAATGTACGGAACGGTGATGAAGTGAAAAAAGGGGATGTTCTCTTAACAACCCATAATAACGAAATCATAGAGAAGATTACTGAGGTGAAACAGAGTATTTTAAAAATACAGCGCGACTTAGCGGTTCAAAAACAAAACATTGCTTATCTTAAAAAGAAATTATCAGCAGTACACCAAGAAGAGAATAAAGAGGAGCTGAATCTTGAAATTGCAAGAGATCAGAATACCTATCGAGATACAGAAGCTGGTTTGCAAAATCAACAGGATCAATTAAATCAGCTGGAGAATAGAGTGGAGGGCAGGTTAAAAGCACCGTTTGATGGTGTGGTGAGTATTTCCACTAATAATAGCGGCCAATCGCAATACAGCATCAGCTCGGATGCTTTAGAGGTCCAGTCGAGTGTTTCCGAATATGACTATGACAAGTTGCGTGTAGGGAGTAAAGTGGTTATTAAGGCCTTGGCAAACGGGAAGAGGCAGACCACAACCATTCAGTTTATTTCCAAAATACCCTCAAAAACCGCTACTAAGAAAGGCTTTTCAATGTATGACTTCACGGTCGATGTGGATCGCCGCTTTATGGCAGGCCAAAGCGTGCAAATCACAATACCACAAAAGCAAATAAAGCTTCCGAGCAAAGCCATTATCAAAAAGAATGGTCAAACGGCCGTTTATTTAGTCGTAAATGGAAAAGCACGTTTTCGCACTGTGGCGGTAGAGAAACAGAACGGTTTCTACACCCTCAAAAGCGGATTGCACCCCGGCGATCGTATTGTGGCTGATCCGGACAAACGACTAAAAGATGGAGCGAAGGTGAACTGATTGATTCGATTAGAACGGCTCAACAAGTATTATCAACAAGGAGATGAAAAAATTCATGTGCTGAAGGATATTTCTTTGGAAATTAATCAAGGAGAGTTCGTGGCAATTATGGGGCCGTCGGGTTCGGGCAAATCAACGCTCATTAATATCATTGGCTTTCTTGATAATCAATTTGAGGGTGAATACTTGTTTAAGAGGAATTCGGTAATTGGCAAGTCATCAAAAGACTATGCAAAGTTGCGAAATCAAAACGTGGGCTTCGTTTTCCAAAATTTTAAACTGATTGCGAATTTAACGGTTGCTGAGAATGTTGGTTTACCGTTGCTTTATGCCGGATACCGCCGAAAGGACATCGGCGAACGAGTGAATAATGTATTGCAAAGTGTGCATTTAAAAGGAATTGCTAAAAAGTTGCCGTCCCAGCTGTCGGGCGGCCAGCAACAGCGTGTTGCCATTGCCCGCGCCCTTATATCCAAGCCGAGTTTCTTACTGGCCGATGAGCCCACTGGCGCACTTGACAGGCATACTTCGCAAGAGATTTTAAAACTGTTCCTTGACTTAAATCAAAAATTACGATCCACCATTATTATGGTTACGCACGATTACCAAGTTGCCAGCCAGAGCCAACGTATGATTCAAATTATGGATGGCCGGATTGAAAGCGATAGGAGCGTCAGCAAATGAGGGCAGCCGAACTGTTTTTTACTGCAATACGTTCGCTTTTGGCGAATCGAAGGCGAAGTATTTTAACAATGTTGGGCATCGTTATCGGCATTGCCTCGGTGATTACGATTATTTCCTTAGGTAAAGGCGTTGAGAAAGCAACTCTTAAAAATTTACAGGCGTCCAATTCGGGCAAGCAGTCAACTGTCGTGGAGTATTATGCTGACGATTTGAACGCGGCCGAATCTGGTTTTAATGAGTCGGATCTATCGTTATTAAATTCCGCCGGGGCAAGCTTCGGACTGGCAGAGGCTCATATTATTAACGATGACAATGGGACAGTCGATGTCCAGGCTTCGCTAAATGGTAGCGAACAAAACGTAACAGTAAAGCTTCTTAAACGTTCTTCTTCGGAACAAGAGATTTCTGCTGGCCATAATATCTCTCAAAATAATATCACATTCGCTGATCCTGTTGCTTTAATTTCAAAAAAATTGGCGGCTTCTATTTATATTCAACCCAATCGTGCCTTAGATACGGCTGTCATCGTGAATGGGATTAGCTACCATGTTATCGGAGTCTTTGAAAATGCCGATGATTTTCATGATATAATGATTCCCAAAAAGGTTTATAAGAAAAGTAATATCAGCAACGTGGGAAATAAATTAAAACTGGTCTTCAATCGCGGGGAAAACGTCAGTAAACAAACAAAAAAAATCGTCAGCCTGCTCAACAAGCAGGGCAGCCATCATTTGCAGGGGAGCTATGAGCATATAGAAATGGGGCAAATCTTGAAAGGCATTGGATCAGTCATTAACAGTTTAACCTACTTCATTAGCGCAATTGCCGGGATTTCGCTGTTTATTGCTGGGATTGGGGTAATGAACATGATGTATATTTCTGTCTCTGAACGTACCCGGGAAATTGGCATTCGTCTCGCTATCGGCGCAACCCCAAAGAATATCTTATTCCAGTTCCTTTTGGAAGCGGTGTTGTTGACGGGAATAGGCGGCTTGATTGGTTTTGGGATAGGTGGTGGACTCGCGTGGCTCATTTCGCTCTTCTTACCTTTCCGTGCCGTGATCGGTGTAGGAAGCTTTTTACTCGCTTTTTGCGTCTCTACCTTTGTCGGCATTCTATTTGGCATATTGCCGGCTAAAAATGCAGCCAATAAGAACTTGATCGATATTTTGCGTTAGGATGTTGATTGGAAGAATACAGTGGTCTAAACAATGATGAATGTGCAAAGTAAAATGTCCTAACCGGACCCCTTCTTCGAACGAAGTGGCCATGCGTGCCCTTTCGCGTATTTTTTCCCGGGTAGGCCAAGTCACTTTTTCACAAGGAAGACAAGGTTTGTCCGCCAAATGTTACTTGGAAAAATGGGCTGAAAAAAATAAAAAAATTTTTGAAATGAAGGTTGACAATTCTTATTTTCAGCATTAAGATAATAATCAATCAATGAAACATTTTTCAGGCGATGAAGAAGAAGAGTAACCTGTGTGGATTCCGAAGAGAGCCGGTGGGTGGTGCGAACCGGTGATGACGTGCAGGCGAATGGGCTTCCGAGCTTCCAAACCGAAACGATTCCGGAGTAGGCTTTGGCGAATGCCTTATCGTTACAAAAGGCAGGTATTACGGTTTTTCCCTGATACCGTCAAAGCCGGGCTGATTAAGCCAATAAAGGTGGCACCGCGGGTTCCCCGTCCTTTACATGGATTGGGAACCCTTTTTGCGTTCCGTTAAAAAAATTCCATAAAAGAAAATCGTTGAGTAAGAAGAGTATGCAAATGGCAAGCGTTCCAGAGAGCCGGCGTGGGTGGGAGTCCGGCACGAACTGCCTTTGCAGAATGGGCTTATGAGAGGTTTCCTGAACTGTGTAGTAGGGAAACACGGATTCCCCCGTTACAGGGATAGGGTATAAAGAGTGGCTTGCTCCGTACCCGAATGAGCGGAAAGGTTTTAAATCCTTTCAAAAGAGGTGGCACCGCGTTGGAAAACGTCCTCTGTCCTGCAGCATATAACTGCGGGCAGAGGACGTTTTTTATTTAGCCGGGAACCGGGATCTGTAATCGGAACCCGCCTGTTAAGTGAAGGATATCTAGCCGGTTCAGCCAGGTGGCAGCCGGAGCGCGAAAAACCACCTAGTTGTAACCATTAATAAAAAAGGAGAGCGGACGGATGCAATACAAAATGGTTAAGCTAAACGGCGACGTTTTAACGCCTATCATGATTTTTACGAGACTGAAAGGAAAATGCAAGTTTTTGTTCGAAAGTTCGCTGCCAAATGACAGCAACGGCCGGTTTTCTTTTATCGGGGCTGATCCGGTAAAAGCGTTCATCGGGCGGGATGATGAACTGGAAGTGATTGACCGGATGACAGGACGGCGAGAAATAAAAAAAGGAAAGCCGCTCGATATTGTCAAAGACCTGTTGCCGCGTCTTGGCATTCAGCTTCCCTTTCCGTTTTACGGCGGGGCGGTCGGCTATATCGGCTATGACGCCATCCGCCAGTATGAAGAGATCGGCCGTGTGCCGGAAGATGAAACAGGAATCCCCGATCTGCATTTGATGCTGTACCAAAACATAGCTGTTTACGACCATAAAAGCCAGACCGTCTACCTTGTTTCAACCGGGGAAGACGGGGAGGAAATAGAAAAAAGTCTTGCGGCAATGGAAAAAGCGATTCGCCAGCAGACGAGCGCAGAACCATTTGTCGACTATGGCCCGGTTGATTTTGCCCCGGCCATTCAAAAACAGGCATTTATGGAGATGGTCGAAACCGCAAAACAGCATATCGAAAACGGGGACATTTTCCAGGTTGTCCTCTCACAGCGCATGAAAGGGACGCTCTCGCACGACCCGTTCTATTTTTACCGGAAGTTAAGGAAAGCGAACCCGTCCCCGTACATGTTTTATCTCGACTTCGGCGGCTATGTCATCCTCGGGGCATCGCCGGAAAGCCTGATCAAAACGAAGGGGCGTGTGGTATATACGAACCCGATTGCGGGAACGCGCCCGCGCGCCAAAGTCCCGGAAGAAGATGAGCGACTTGAAAACGAGCTTTTACACGATGAAAAAGAACTTGCCGAACATAAAATGCTCGTTGATCTGAGCCGGAACGACCTCGGCCGGGTGTGCGAGCCCGGCAGCATCCGGGTGCAAAAATATATGGAAGTCGAGCGGTTCCAGCATGTGATGCACATCGTTTCGGAAGTACGGGGAAAATTGCGGGACGGTTTTAGCGGAATTGATGCGCTCATCTCCTGTCTCCCGGCCGGCACGGTATCAGGCGCGCCGAAAATCCGCGCGATGCAGATCATCAACAGCCTGGAAACCCTGAAGCGCGGCATGTACGCGGGAGCGGTTGGCTATATCAACCTGAACGGCGACATCGATTTTGCGCTCGCCATCCGCTCGCTCCTGATTAAAGACAACACCGCTTATTTGCAGTCGGGCGCAGGCATTGTCTACGATTCCGATCCGGAAAAAGAGTATGAAGAAACGCTCAACAAGGCGAGATCGATTCTGGAGGTACAGACACATGATTTTATTGCTCGATAACTATGACTCTTTTACTTACAACTTGTATCAGTATTTTTGCGAACTTGGGGAGGAAGTAAAGGTGTTCCGCAATGACCGGATCACCGTGGATGAAATCAGAAGGCTCAAGCCGGAAGCGATTGTCCTCTCGCCGGGGCCCGGGGTGCCGGAAAATGCCGGCATTTCCATTGAAGTCGTTAAAACATTTTACCGGCAAATCCCGCTGCTCGGCGTCTGCCTCGGCCATCAGGCAATCGCCGCGGCATTCGGGGGAGGGATCACAAAAGCAAAAGAAATCAAGCATGGCAAAACTTCGCTTGTGCGCCATGAGGGGAAAGGAATTTTCAGCGGCCTGCCGGATCCGGTCGAAGTGATGCGCTACCACTCGCTTGTCATGGACCGGACAAAGATCCCGGAAGTCCTGGAAGTGGTTGCCGAATCTCTTGATGACGGCGAAATCATGGCCATTCAACATCAATCCGCCCCATGCTTCGGCGTCCAGTTTCATCCCGAGTCGATCGGGACGGAAACCGGCAAACAGATGCTTGAAAATTTTTTACGCGAAATCAGAAAGGATGAGAAAGTTGAAACCGTATCTTGAAAAAATTTTGGCACAAGAAGGGCTGACGTTTGAAGAAATGCGGGAAGCATCCCGCGCACTGTTTTCAGATGAAGTGACAGAAGGGGAGATGGGCGCATTTTTGGCCGTCTTGAAATGCAAAGGCGAAACGGCGGAAGAAATTGCCGGGCTGGTCGAAGTGATCCGTGAAAAAGCCGTGCCGGTTCCGTGCAGCGTTCCCGGACTGATGGACAACTGCGGGACGGGCGGGGACGGCAGCCACAGTTTTAATATTAGCTCGACCTCCGCGTTTGTGCTGGCGGCAAGCGGCGTGAAGGTCGCCAAACATGGCAACCGCAGCGTCTCAAGCCAGACCGGAAGCGCCGATGTCCTTGAAAAACTCGGGATTTCCTTGTCTTTCCCGGCGGAAGAAATTGAAGGCTTGCTGAGAGAAATCGGCATCGTCTTCCTGTTTGCCCCGAATGTCCATCCGGCCCTCGGAAAAATGATGAAAATCCGGAAAGATTTGCGGATCCCGACGATTTTTAACCTGATCGGCCCGCTCACAAACCCGATGAACCTGGAAACACAACTGCTTGGGCTTTACCGGCGCGATATGCTCAGGACGATGGCAGAAGTACTTGGCCGCCTTGGCAGAAAACGCGCGCTCGTTGTCAATGGCGCCGGCTATCTTGATGAAGCATCTTTATCGGGGGAAAACCATTTTGCGCTGCTCGACGGCGGGAAAATTACCACGTTTACGCTGACGCCGGAAGAAGTCGGTTTGCCGTATTACCCGCTTGAAGCGATCCGCGGCGGCGATGCACAAAAAAACAGCGATATTTTGCTGTCAGTATTGAAGGGAGAAAAAGGTGCTTATCGTGATACGGTGCTCTTCAATGCCGGGCTTGCGCTCTTTGCTGCAGGGCGGGCAGAGACGGTAAAAGAAGGGATCCGGATTGCGGAGCAGGCAATCGAATCGGGCGCGGCACTTGAAAAACTGCACGCGCTCATTGAAGCGAGCCGGAAACTCACGCAGGAGGCGATTTAAATGGCATTTTTAGAAAAGATTTTAGCCGAAAAAGAAAAAGAAGTGGCCCGTATCAAAGCTGCAGGAAAGGCTTTTGCCCCAAACGCGCGCAAAGCCCCTTCTCTTTATGAAACATTTATGCAGGCCGAAAAAACAAGCATCATTGCTGAAATCAAACGGGCCTCCCCATCAAAAGGGGATATCCGAACGGGCGTGGATCCCATCCGGCAGGCGCTTGCCTACGAAAAAGCAGGCGCCGGCGCCATTTCCGTTTTAACGGATGAAATCTTTTTTAAAGGATCGGTGGAAGATTTGAAAGCCGTAAGCGATGCAGTCCGGCTTCCGGTTCTCTGCAAAGATTTTATCATCGACGAAATTCAGATCGACCGGGCAAAAGCATATGGTGCAAGCGTAATTCTCCTGATCGCAGCGGCTCTTTCCCCCGAAAGGCTCCGTCAGCTGTACGATTATGCCCGGGGCGCCGGCCTTGAAGTGCTGCTTGAAGTGCACAATGAAGCGGAACTGGAAACCGCTGTGGAAACAGGGGCCCGGATTATCGGCATCAACAACCGCAATTTAAAGACGTTTGACGTTGATCTCGGCGTTGCCAAAAAGCTCGCGCCAAAAATCTCAAATCCGGATGTGCTTGTGATTAGTGAAAGCGGCATCCGCACCCGGAAAGATGTCGTTCGCGCTGAACATGCCGGGGCAAAAGGGATTTTAGTCGGGGAAACGCTGATGCGTGCAAACGACCCGGAAACGGCAATAAAAAGACTGACCGGTCTCCCGGAGAAACGGAAAGTCAAGGTTTGCGGCATTCGCACGCTTGAAGCGGCCCGAGCGGCTGTCTCTGCAGGGGCGGACATGATCGGCTTTGTATTTGCCGAAAGCAAACGGAAGATTACACCGGAAAAAGCAGCACAGATTGCAGAAGCGTTGCCGGATTCTATCGAAAAAGTGGGCGTATTCGTCAATGAATCGCCTGAAAAAATGGCGGAAATTGCAGAGCGGGCCGGGCTCGATTACCTGCAGCTGCACGGTGATGAAACAGCAGAAGACGTCGCGCAAATCCCTTATCCGGTAATCAAGGCTTTCCCGGTAAGGACAGATGCTGATCTCGAAGCGATACACGATTACCGGTGCGATCTGGTGCTTTTGGACAGCGCCGGCGGAAAATATCGCGGCGGTAACGGAAAGGCGTTTGACTGGGAATTGGCAAAGGCGCTATCGGATGAGCGGGCGGTGGTGCTTGCCGGCGGGCTCACACCGGAAAATGTCGAAGCCGCGATTCTTTCCGCCCGGCCGCATATCGTCGACGTTTCAAGCGGGGTGGAGACAAACGGGGAAAAAGACCCGGATAAAATCAAAACCTTTGTGCAAGCAGCAAGAAAAGCATTTCAAAAATTAGAGGAGCGTGACGATAATGCAAACATACAAACTGCCTGATACAAACGGCCGTTTCGGGACTTTCGGGGGGAGATTCGTCCCGGAAACCTTGATGCCAGCTGTTAAAGAACTCGAGCAAGCTTATCATGAAGCCATGAACGATCCGGCTTTTCATGCGGAATTGGAGAAACTGCTGAAGCAATATGTCGGTCGTGAAACCCCGCTTTATTTTGCAGAAAACTTAACAAAGCTTGGCGGCGGCCCGAAAATTTTCCTGAAACGCGAAGATTTGAATCATACGGGGGCACATAAAATCAACAACACAGTCGGCCAGGCGCTGCTTACGCTTAGAATGAGAAAAAAGAAAGTCGTTGCCGAAACGGGCGCCGGCCAGCACGGAGTGGCAACAGCAACTGTGTGCGCGCTGCTCGGCCTTGAATGCATGATTTTTATGGGGGAAGAAGATATCCGCCGGCAAAAGCTCAATGTATTCAGAATGGAATTGCTCGGTGCAAAGGTCAAAAGTGTGGCGCAGGGCAGCGGCACATTGAAGGATGCGGTCAACGAGGCACTCCGCTACTGGGTTGCCCATGTGGAAGACACGCACTACATTATGGGTTCAGCAGTCGGCCCGCATCCGTTTCCGCAAATTGTCCGCGATTTCCAAAGTGTGATTGGGAAAGAAACGAAAAAACAGATTGTAGAACAGACAGGCAAACTTCCCGATGCAGTTGTCGCCTGTGTCGGCGGCGGCAGCAATTCGATCGGCATGTTTTATCCATTTGTGGAAGATAAGTCCGTAAAATTGTTCGGCGTGGAAGCGGGCGGCGCCGGCCTTGGAACAGGAAAGCACGCGGCGTCTTTAAGCGACGGCAAACTCGGCGTACTTCACGGCATGAAAACATATCTGCTGCAAAATGACGACGGGCAAATCCAGGAAGCTTATTCGGTATCGGCCGGGCTTGATTATCCGGGAGTCGGGCCGGAACACAGCTATTTAAAAGAAACGGGCCGGGTTACGTATACGTCCGTGAATGACGATGAAGCATTGGATGCATTCCGGTTGCTTTCAAGGACAGAAGGCATTATCCCGGCCCTGGAAAGCGCACATGCTATCAGTTTTGCACTGAAACTGGCAAAAACAATGGGGAAAGACGAAACAATCGCCGTTTGCCTGTCGGGGCGCGGGGACAAAGATGTAGAAGCAGTCAGCCACTTGCTTGGAGGGGAAAACAATGGGTGAAATTCCGGCCCTGGAAAGCACACATGGCAACAGTTTTGCGCTGCAATCGGCAAAAACGATTGCTGCTAGCCTCTTGGGGCACGGGGACAAAGATGGAGGAGCGGTCAGCCGCTTGTTTGGAATAGGTGAAATTCCGGCCCTGGAAAGCACACATGGTAGCAGTTTTGCGCTGCAATCGGCAAAAACGATTGCTGCTAGCCTCTTGGAGCGCAGGGACAAAGATGGAGGAGCGGTCAGCCGCTTGTTTGGAATAGGTAACATTCCGGCCCTGGAAAGCATACATGGTAGCAGTTTTGCGCTGAAACCGGCAAAAATGGTCGCTGCTAGCCTCTTGGAGCGCAGGGACAAAGATGAAGGAGCGGTCAGCCGCTTGTTTGGAGGGGAAAACAATGGGTAAACAAAAATTGGAAGCACAGTTTGAAACGGTTCTTGCACGCGGTGATCAAGCGTTTGTCCCTTATATTATGGCAGGGGACGGCGGAATGGAAGAGACGGAGAAAAGGCTTGCGTTTTTAGAAGCTTGCGGGGCAACGGCAATTGAACTTGGCATTCCGTTTTCCGACCCGGTCGCAGACGGCCCGGTCATCCAGGCGGCAGGACTCCGCGCTTTTAAGGCAGGTACGACAATGAAAAAAGTGCTGGACCATTTAAAAGCCCATCCAAGGCAAGTTCCGATTATTCTCATGACGTATTTCAACCCGGTTTTTGCCTACGGGCTGGAAAAATTTGCAGCAGACTGCGCGAATGCCGGTGTTGACGGACTGATTATTCCAGATTTGCCCATCGAGGAAGAAGAGGAAATTGCCGGAGAACTGGCAAAATGCGGCCTGGCGCTCATCCGGCTGGCTGCCATTACAAGCCCGAAAGACCGGCTTGAGGAAATCGCCTCCCGTTCAGATGGGTTTCTGTATGCTGTCACGGTCACCGGTACAACCGGCACCCGTACAAATTTTCACGACAATATCGAGGATTACCTGGATTTCTTATCAAGCATCAGCCGGGTGCCTGTTCTTGCCGGCTTTGGCGTTTCCAGCCCGGAGCAGGTCCGCCGTTTAACCCGTTACTGCAGCGGCGTGGTGGCCGGGAGCAAAATCATCGAGCTCTTCCAGCACGGGGAAACGGAAAAAATCCGCGCGCTTGTGGAAAGCGCAAAGCAACAAGCAGCACCAAACCAGCTGTAAAAATGCCTGTACGCACGCGCCGAAACGGTTTACGCACACGGTCGTCCGTGCTCCAGTTGAGTTTCCACAGGGTTATACACATCTTGAACTGGTAAAGAAAAGGGATTTTTCTGGTTATCCACAATATCCACATTTTATACACAAAAAATGTGCACAAATTTATGCACATCAAATCATATTGGGAATAAAGGTATTGAAAGGTTTATGCACATCATCCACAAAAAACGGGAGCCTCATGGAAAGGCCTCCCGTTTTATTTTACCGACTGTTTTTCGCTCTTTTTGCCGCAGCGTCGGAACGGGCTTGTGCTTCCAAATCTTCCCCATCTGCGAGTTCCCTCGAATATTCAATGTCTTTCCCGTCTATTTTCATGTTCTTCGGTACTTGCGGCAATGTTGCTTTATTTTTATCGCGTGTTTTATGCTGATGTCCGCGGCCCATTTAAAAAACCCCTTTCAAGCAGTTTGCGGTTGCCCCCGCAAAACTACTTTTTGCGTAAAAGGTTTTTCTTAAACAGGTAATTATTTGCGTCCGCTGTCCGTGTATCCTCCGGCCCGGTCGGCTTTTTTAAATTCACGCTGGTAAGTCACTTCCTGCATGCTTCTTAATGTGCTTTTCGTCTGAACTTTTTTATCTTTCGGCATTCGTAAAACCTCCTTTTTGGATTATTGTTCCCGGTCATACCGCTTTCTACACTTTCAATGGTAAAATAGACAAGGGAGGTATGCATGTGCCGGTCATTACAAAAATCTCAGTTCAAAAAAACAATAAAGAACGTTACAATATTTTTCTTGATGGACAGTACCGGTTCAGTGTTGATGAAGAAGTGCTGGCACGGTACCAGCTTTTAAAAGGGAAGGAATTGGATGAGCTTGATATTGAAGCGATCCTTGCCGAAGATGATATCCGGAAAGGCGTTAATACTGCCATCCATTTTCTTTCCTATCGGATGCGGTCGGAAAAAGAAGTGCGTGATGATTTGATAAAAAAGGAATTTGCACCGGAAGTCATCCGGAGTGTCATATCAAAGCTTTATGAAATGCAGTATCTGGATGATGCGGAATTTGCCGCAAGTTTTGTACGAACACAAATGAACACAACACATAAAGGGCCTGTTGTTATTAGAAGGGAACTCCAGCAAAAAGGCATTGCACCAGAGCTTGTGAAAAAGGCGCTTGAAATTTTTGATGCGGATCAGCAAGTGGAACACGCCCTTGCCCTTGCGGAAAAACTGTCCAGGCAGCATGCCCGGTTGTCAGAGAAGCTTTTAAAGCAAAAAGTGGAGCAGGGGCTTGTCGTAAAAGGTTATCCGCCTGAAGTGATTTCCGCAGCGATGGCGGCGCTCCCTATTGAAAAGGATGAAGAAGCGGAGTGGGAAGCCCTTCTTCAGCACGCTGAAAAAGCAAAGCGCAAATACGGTAGACTTTCGGGATATGCATACAGGCAAAAAATGAAGCAGTTTTTATACCGGAAAGGGTTCCCGGTTGATTTAATAGACCGCTACTTGCGAGAAGTCCTACGGTGTGATGTCAAGGGTTAAAAACAAGTGAATTGGAAATTTTGTTGGCTCTATGTCGTAAAAATGGCAATACTGAACTAAGCCTCCAGATAATTGGAATAATCTGGAAGTTTTCAAGT